>Ga0075435_100003306_pt1 | contig 10934 bp, 8 predicted proteins | sample RhiMethybrSRZTD4_FD_75302 | JGI IMG/M metagenome (GOLD analysis project Ga0075435, IMG submission 75302) | Populus rhizosphere microbial communities from Tennessee, USA - Rhizosphere MetaG P. TD hybrid SRZTD4 | ecosystem: Host-associated > Plants > Roots > Rhizosphere > Soil | place: USA... | reverse complement strand
CTGGTGGGCCTCACCACGGTCCTGGCGTTCATCCTGGGCACGGGGATCGGCATCGTCAGCGCGTGGTGGCGCGGTGGCCGGATGGACAGCCTGTTGCCGCCGGTATTCGTGATCATGACAGTCATCCCGTATTTCTGGATCGGCCTGGTCCTGATCCTGATCTTCGGGGTGAAGCTGAAGGTGCTGCCGTACTTCTTCAGCTACAACTACGCGCTGACGCCGGGGTTCAACGCGGCCTTCATCGGCAACGTGGCCGAGCATGCCATCCTGCCCGCGTTCACCCTGCTGATCACGACGATCGGTGTCTGGATCCTGACCATGCGCAACACCATGATCACCACGCTCGCGGAGGATTACGTGCGCATGGCCCGGGCCAAGGGCCTGCCCAGCCACCGCATCATGCTCGACTATGCGGCGCGGAACGCGATCCTGCCGAACCTCACCGGCTTCGCCATGTCACTCGGGTTCGTGGTGGGTGGCGCGATCCTGATCGAGGAGGTCTTCAATTACCAGGGGGTCGGTTACCTGCTGCTGCAGGCCGTCAACAACGAGGATTACCCGCTGATGCAGGCCTTGTTCCTGCTGATCACCGTGGCCGTGCTGGTGGCGATCCTGATCTCGGACCTGGCGACCGCCATCCTCGACCCGCGGACCAGGGCGGCGGGCTAGTCATGGCCACGCTACAAACCCCCCCGGGCGCCAGCGAGGCGGGCGCCGGTGCTGGTGCCGCACCCGGCGGCAGGGCTCCCGCGGCGGCCGGGCTGCCGCTGGCCGGCGGAGGCTCGATCGGGGGAGCCCGCTCCCTGCGGCGGATGGGCCGCGCCATCACTGCCAACCGCAAGGCCACCGTCGGCACCGCGCTGCTGGTGCTGTTCATCCTCGTGGCGCTGTTTCCCGGGCTGATCGCGCACGACGATCCGCAGGCCCAGATCTACCCGCGCGGCCTGACCCCGAACGCACAGCACTGGCTGGGCACGACGTCCTTCGGGCAGGACATCTTCGCCCAGGTGATCTATGGAACCCGGCCGGTGCTCCTGATCGCCTTCGGGGTGGGCCTGCTTGCCACGATCGTCGCGATGCTGATCGGCGTGGCCGCTGCCTACCTCGGCGGAGCCTGGGACGGGACGCTCAGCGTGTTCACCGACGTGCTGCTGGTTATCCCGTTGTTCCCGCTGCTCATCATCATCGGCAGCTACCTGCACGGGGCCGGCACCTCGGTGATGATCGCGGTCATCGCTTTGACCGGCTGGTCGTACACGGCGCGTCAACTGCGCGCCCAGGCGCTGTCGCTGCGCAACCGGGACTTCCTCAACGCGGCAAAGGTCCGGGGCGAGCGCCCGCTATATGTCATCTGCGTGGAGATCATCCCCACGATGACGTCGCTGCTTGTGGCCGCCTTCCTGACCAACGCGCTGTACGCGGTGCTGTTCTCCTCCAGCCTGCAGTTCATCGGGCTCGGCGACCCGAACGTGACCAGCTGGGGAACGATGCTGTACTGGGCCCAGAACAACGAGGCGTTCCAGACCGGCTTGCCCTTGTGGATCATTGTCCCCGGCCTGTGCATCGTTCTGCTCGGCGCGGGGTTCGCCCTGCTCAACTACGCCTTCGACGAGATCGGCAACCCGGCGCTCCGGCCGGCTAAGAGCATACGAGCTCGGACCACCCGGGCTGGCGCAGTTGCTGCCCCAACTCCACGCAGGAGGCCCCGTGTCAAGCGCACCGGGTGAGGCCTTCCAGGGCAACGCCCCGGGCGGTATCTCCGGGAACGTGCTGGAGGTACGCGACCTGTCGGTCGAGTATCTCCTGGAGCGCGGCACGGTCCTGGCGGTGGACGAGGTCAGCTTCGACCTTGCCGCCGGGGAGTTCATCGGTATCGTCGGCGAGTCCGGGTGCGGCAAGTCCACCCTGTTGTTCGCCATCGCCCAGCTACTGGTCCCGCCCGCCGAGATTACCGGCGGCAGCGTGATCTTCAAGGGCCGCAACATGGTGGGGCTCACCGACCGTGAGCTGGCCGCGGTCCGGTGGAAAGACCTGTCGGTGGTCATGCAGAGCGCGATGAACGCGCTCAACCCGGTCAAGTCGATCGGCGCTCAGTTCGACGACGCCATGCGGGCACACGGCGTTACCTCAAAGGCGCAGATCGCCGACCGGTCGGCCGAGGTGCTCCGGATGGTCAGCATCGACCCGATTCACCTGAAGAGCTACCCGCACCAGCTTTCCGGCGGCATGCGCCAGCGATCCATGATCGCCATGGCGATGCTGTTCACCCCCGACCTCGTGATCATGGACGAGCCGACGTCCGCGCTCGACGTCGTCGCGCAGCGGTCGCTGATGGTGCAGATCAAGGAGTTGCAAGAAGAGCTCGGCTTCGCGATCATCTTCGTCACCCACGACATGTCGCTGGTCAGCCACTTCTCCGACCGGCTGATGGTGATGTACGGCGGCGTCGTGGCCGAGTTCGGGGCGACCAGGCGGGTCTTCGACACGCCGTTGCACCCCTACAGCGTCGGCCTGCTGGAAGCGTTCCCCTCGATCAGGGGGCCCCGGGTGCCGCTGACCGGAATCCCGGGCAGCCCTCCCAACCTGGCCAGCATCCCCCCGGGCTGCCGGTTCGCCCCGCGCTGCCCGAAGGTGATGGCCCGGTGCGAGGTGGAGCCGCCGCCGCTGTACGAGGTGGACGGCACGCTCGTCCGGTGCTTCCTGTACGCGGGGGAGGAGCCGGGCAAATGACGGAGCCAGCGGCGAGCCAGCCACCCCGCGCGGCGATTCGCGACACAGCCCTGCCTGCGGACGCCGCCGCACCAGCGGAATCCGAGGTGTCGTCCGACCAGGCCGGGACCGCGGCGCTGCTGCGGACCGAGAACCTGACCCGGCATTTCAAGATCGGCAGCGCGCTGTCCAAGAAGCACACCCTGCACGCCGTGGACGACTTCAGCCTGACCATCGGCGAACACGAGATCATCGCGCTGGCGGGGGAGAGCGGCAGCGGCAAATCCACGGTCGCCCGGCTCCTCGCCAAGCTGTACAAGCCCACCAGCGGCGAGATCTACTTCCAGGGCAGGCCGCTGTCGGCCATCCGCGGCCGCCGGGCGGTGCTGCGCTACCGGGGCGACGTGCCGATGGTGTTCCAGGATCCTTTCGCCTCCTTCAACCCGGTGTTCCGGGTGTCCCACGGCATCATGCGCTGCCTCAAGCTGCACCGGCCCGAACTGTCCGCGCAGCAGCGGCGCGAGGAGGCGGAGCGGGTCTTCACCGCGGTCGGCCTGACCCCGGCCGCCGAGGTGCTCGAGCGGTTCCCGCACGAGTTGAGCGGCGGCCAGCGGCAGCGGGTGGGCTTCGCCCAGGCGCTGGCGCTGCGGCCGAAGCTGATCCTGGCCGACGAGCCGGTCTCGATGCTGGACGTCTCGATCCGCATCGGGCTGCTCAACCTGATGGCCGACCTGCGTGACACCCAGGGCGTCTCGATCCTCTACATCACCCACGACATCGCCAGCGCGCGCTATGTGGCCGACCGGCTGATCGTGATGTACGCGGGGCACATTGCGGAAACCGGGCCCACCGAAGAGGTGCTGAGCCGGCCGAGGCACCCCTATACCCAGCTGCTGCTGTCGGCGGTCCCCGACCCGCGCGCCCCGCTGGGTGTCGGGGCGGAGACCGACCAGGGCGAGCCGCCCAAGGTCATCGACCCCGCTCCCGGCTGCCGGTTCCGTTGGCGCTGCCCGCTGGCCATCGACGAGTGCCACCAGGTCACCCCGCCGCTGCGGGAACTCCTGCCCGAGCACAGCGCCGCGTGCCACGTTGCCCGGGCAGACGCCGAGACCCAAGCCTTCCGGTGACCAGATCATGGACCTGATCGCGTTCGGCACGATGTTCCTGGAGATCGTCTTCGGCGACGTGCCGGCCCTGCCCGCTCCCGGGGAGGAGATCTTCGCCGACGAGTTCGCTATCTCCTGCGGCGGCGCGGTCACCGCGGCGAGCGCCGCCAGCCGGATGGATGCCAGCGCGGGCCTGTCTACCCTGCTCGGCGACGATCTCGGTTCCCGCGTGGTGGAGGAGTACTGCCACCGCGCCGGAGTCGACCTATCGGCCTCTCAGCGCGTCACCGGTCCCGCCGCTGGCATCACGGTGGTGGTGAACTACGCGGGAGACCGGGCGTTCATCAGCTACCTGCCGCCGCGCGCCCAGACCGAGCGCCGCGAGCACGAGCGCTGGCTGGAAATCCTGCGCCGAGAGCGGCCAACCTGGTGTTATCTGCACGCGCACCGGGGCATGGCCGGGCTCATCCGGGAAGCTCGTGACCTGGGTATCCGGGTCGCTGTGGACGTCGGCCTGAATGAGATTGCAGCTGATCCGGCGGCCGTGCTGGCCTGCGCGCGGCTGGCCGACGTGTTCTTGCCCAATGCCGAGGAACTGCTCCGGCTGACGGGAGCCGCCTCGCTCGCCGCCGCGATCGACACCGCGGCCTCGTGGGGCCCGCCAGTGGTCGTGAAGCTGGGTGCCGGCGGCGCGATGGTGACTGGCCAGCCGGGCCGGGCCGGGCCGACGGAGGTGACCGAGGGCATCAGGCACGTGCGGGTGCGTGACCGGACGGGCGCGGGTGACGCCTTCGCAGGAGCGCTGATCGGTGCCCTGTGCAAAGGGGCATCGATCACCGAGGCCGCCGCGGTCGGCAACGCGGCTGGCTCGGACGCGGTAAGCCGGCTCGGGGCGGTGGGCGAGGTGGACGTGGAGGGCCTGAGCTTGGCCGCCTCCACCCTGGCGTCAGCCGCCGTGCTGGCGGCGGCCGGCGGCGGGGCGGCCCGGTCCGGCCCGGATGTCCCGGGCGGGCAGGGCGACGGGCCTGACAGCTGGCCGCACAGGCAGGACCCGCCGCGATGAAGCTGGCAATACTCGGCGGCGGCGGGGTGCGGATACCCCTGTTCATCCGCGGTGTGCTGTCCCGCCCCGGCGTCTCGTTCAGCGAGATCTGCCTGTTCGAGCCGGACCAGGCGCGGCGGGAGACGATCGGCCGCCTGTCCGTGGAGGTGGCCACCGCCCTGGGGCACCGCGACGTCGTCCGGGTGACCGGCGACGTCGAGGAGGCGTTCACCGGCGCAGACTTCGTGTTCTCGGCGATCCGGGTGGGCGGGGACCGGGGCCGGCTCATCGACGAAGAGGTGGCCCTGCGGCGCGGCCTGGTCGGCCAGGAGACCATCGGCCCGGGCGGCTGCGCGATGGCACTGCGGACCATCCCCGTCGTGCTGTCCTACTGCGAGACGCTGGCCCGGTGCGCCCCCGGCGCGGTGCTGATCAACTTCACCAACCCGGCCGGGCTGATCACCCAGGCGATCTCGCTGCACGCCACGGTCCGCGCGGTCGGCGTCTGCGACACGCCCAGCAGCGCGCTGGCCCACCTGACCGAGTTCCTCGGCGCCGACCGGCACTCGGTCGGGTTCTGCTACGCCGGCCTGAACCACCTCGGCTGGATCTCCTCGTTCACCGTGGGGGGCGATGAGCAGGTCGGCATGCTGCTGGAGCGCTACGAGGAACTGCAGCGGTTCGACCAGCACTTCGCGGCCTTCGACGCCGGCTTCGTGCGCCGCCTCGGCGCGATACCGACCGAGTACGACTATTACTACTACGAGCCCCGGCGGTACGTGGAGTCCGTCGCCCAGGCCGGCGCCAGCCGGGGCGCCGACGTACTGCGGCTGAACTCCGGGCTGCTGACCGACGTCGCCAAGGCGTTTGGCGCGGGCGACGTACACGACGCCTGGCGCGCCTATATCGCCCAGATGGGCATCCGCCGCGCCAGTTACATGCGGACCGACATGGCGGGCGAAAGCATGCCGATCCCGGCGGCTGGCGGCCCGGCCCCGGATACCGGCGACGATGCCGACCTTGGCCCGGCCGGCGCCGGGGCGGACATCCGCCCCGGCGGCTACGAAGGCGTGGCGCTGCAGGTGATCGCGGCGCTGACCGACCGTACGCCTGGCGCGGTGATCGTCAACACCCGCAACGGCGCCTGCCTGCCATTCCTCGACCCGGACGACGTCGTCGAGGTGCCGGCGCACATCGACGGCGGCGGCGTCGCCCCGCTGGCCGGCAGCGCGCTGCCCAGGTCCGCCCGCGGCCTGGTCACACAGGTCAAGGAGTACGAGCGCGAAGTTGTCAGCGCCGCCGTGACCGGCGACGCGGAGCGGGCCGCTCTGGCCCTGGCGCTGCACCCGCTGGTGCCCGGCGTCACCGTCGCGAGGGAGATGATCAGTGAGTACCGCGAACGGCACGGCCCAAGCCTTGCCTACCTGCACTAGCCCGCGGGGGACCCAGGCGGGAGCCCGGCGCGGCGGGGCAGCGGCATGAAGCTCGCGGTCATCGGCGGCGGGTCCACCTATACGCCCGAGCTCGTCGACGGCATCGCCCGGCTGTCTAGCGACGTGGCGGTCGAGGAACTGGTCTTGGTCGACCCGGACGAGTCCCGGCTGGCGGTCGTCGGCCCGTTCTCCGATCGGCTGATGCGGGCGCACGGCCACCCGGGCCGGCTGAGCTGGACCACGGGCCTCGACGAGGGCCTGGACGGAGCCGGCGCGGTGCTGGTGCAACTGCGGGTGGGCGGCCAGGCGGCCAGGCAGCGTGACGAGACCTGGCCGCTGGAATACGGCTGCGTCGGGCAGGAGACCACGGGTGCAGGCGGGCTGGCCAAGGCGCTGCGCACCGTCCCGACCGTCTTGGACATTGCCGAACGAGCGCGCCAACGGGCCCTGGACTCCGCGTGGATCATCGATTTCACCAACCCTGTCGGGATCGTCACCCGGGCACTGCTCGACGCGGGCCACCGGGCGATCGGGCTGTGCAACGTGGCGATCGGGTTCCAGCGGAACTTCGCCGCCCTGCTCGGCGTCGATCCCGCCCGGGTCATGCTCGACCACGTCGGCTTGAACCACCTGACCTGGGAACGCGCTGCCGTGGTGGACGGCACCGACGTGCTGCCCGACCTTATTGCCTCCCACGGCGATGAGGTGGCGGACCACACCGGGCTGCCCGCTTCCGTTTTGCGGGAAAGCGGAGCGGTGCCCTCGTACTACCTGCATTATTTCTGGGCGCACGACGCCACCGTGGAGCGGCTGCGCCATCAGCCGACCCGGGCCGAGGAGGTCGCGCGGCTGGAAAAGGAACTGCTGGCCGCGTACGCCGACCCGGCGCTGATGCACAAGCCGGAGACGCTCAGCCAGCGCGGCGGCGCGTTCTACTCCGAGGCGGCGGTCGCGCTGCTGGCCTCGCTGACCACCGGTGCCGGGGACGTCCAGGTGGTGAACCTGCGGAACGAGGGGACGCTGCCGTTCCTTGACGACGACGCGGTCATCGAGGTGCCCGCGGTGATCGGCACGGCCGGCGCGCAGCCGGTGCCGGTCGCCCCGCTGCACCCGACGATGCGCGGGCTGGTGGCGCACGTGTCCGCGTACGAGGAACTCGCTGTGGACGCGGCGCTGCGCGGTGGGCGGGGCCGGGTGGCGAGCGCGCTGCTGGCACACCCCCTGGTCGGCCAGTACGACCTGGCCGGCCGGCTGACCGACCGGCTGATCGCCGAGAACACCGCCTACCTGCCCTGGGCCAACGGTGACTCCTGACCTCCCCGCCGTCCTCGCCATCGACGGCGGGAACAGTAAGACCGACGTGGCGCTGGTCGCGGCGGACGGCTCGCTACTCGGCACCGCCCGGGGAGGCGGGGCGACCAGCTCGGAAAAGGCCGCGGTGGAGACGTGGCTGGACGAACTGGCCGCGCTCATCGAGCAGAGCCAGCAGCAGGCCGGGATGGCCGGGTACCCGGCGGCCGGGCACATCTCCGCCTGTGTCGCCAACGCCGACCTGCCCGAGGAGGTGGACTGGCTGGCCGAAGCGCTGCGCGCACGAAGGTGGGGCGCGACCACACAGGCGCGCAACGACACCTTCGCCGTGCTACGGGCCGGCCTGGACGGCACCGCGGCTCCGGGGGAACCGCACTGGGGCATCGGCGTCACCTGTGGCGCGGGCATCAACTGCGTGGGCGTACACCCGGACGGGCGGACCACCGGGTACCTAGCGCTCGGCGGCATCAGCGGGGACTGGGGTGGCGGGGAGGGCCTTGGCCGGGAGGCGCTGTGGTGGGCGGTCCGCGCCGAGGACGGCCGCGGACCGCAGACCAGCCTGCACGAGGCGGTGGCGGCGTACTTCGGCGTGCCCACGATGCGCGACGTCACGATCGGCATCCACCTGGGCAAGATCAGCAAGAAGGTGCGAGGGCTGGCCCCGGTGGTGCTCGCCGTGGCGCGCGAGGGTGACCAGGTCGCCCTCGATCTGGTGCGCCGTCAGGCCGAGGAGATCTGCGTGATGGCGGTGACCGCGATGCGCCGCCTCGACCTCACCACCCGGGCCACCCCGGTCGTGCTCGGCGGCGGGCTGATGACCGCGCGGGACCCGTTGCTGCTTCAGGAGATCACCGAGCGGATGACGGCCGCGGCGCCCCAGGCGACCGTGACCGTCGTAGGCGTGCCGCCGGTGGCGGGCGCGGCCCTGCTGGGGCTTGATCACGTCGGGGCGGGGGCCGGCGCCGAGCGGCGGCTGCGCGCCGCCTATGAGGGAAGGGCATGGTCATGAAACATCGGATAACGCTGGTGGCCGGCACGGTGGCTGCGACCGCGAGCCTGCTTGCTGCGGCCACCGCGGCGGGCGCCGCCACCACCGGCATGCGGGCCGCCGCGAGCGGCGGCGCCACACCGGCCGAGGTCAGGGTCAACCAGGTGGGCTACCCACCGGACAGCGCCAAGGTCGCCTACGCCATGCTGCCGGCGCGGGTTCGCCAGGTCCACTTCACCGTGTCGGGCAGCCACGGCGTGGTCTTCCGCGGCCATTCCAGCCGCGACGCCGGTAGCTGGAACGACGCCTACCGTGCGGTCTACCGGCTGGACTTCAGCGGGCTGCACCGTACTGGGAACTACCGGATCACGATCAGCGCGAACGGGGCGAAGGCGGTGTCGCCGGTCTTCGCGGTCGCACCCGCGACTGCGCTGTATCACCGGCTGGTGCTCAACGGGGTGCGCTACTTCACCTCCGAGCGGGACGGCGCGAACGTCCGATCCACCGTGCTGGACCGGAAACCCGCCAACCTCACCGACCGGCACGCCACGGTGTACGCCGACCCGCGCTACGACAGTAACGACAACCTGCTCGGCAGCTTCCACCGGGTCGGCGGCCCGGTGAACGTGGCCGGCGGGTGGTTCGACGCGGGCGGGGGGTACGAGAAGTTCGCCTACACCGGCAGCTACGCCGATGGGCTGCTGCTGCTCGCGGCGCGGGACTTCCCCGGAACGTACCCGACGCTGGCGGGGGAGGCCCGGTTCGAGCTGCGCTGGCTGCAGAAGCTGTGGCGCCCGGCCAAGAAGGTCCTCTACATCCAGGTGGGCATCGGCACCGGCAACGCGAGCAACACGATCCAGGGCGACTACAACTTCTGGCTCCTGCCGCAGGCCGAGGACCGCCTGGACGTCAGGCCAGGCGGGCACCCGGGGCCTAGTGCCTACTACGTGAAGTACCGGCCGGTGTTCCCGGCGGCGGCGCCGGGCGCGAAGATCAGCCCGGATTTCGCCGGCCGGTTCGCTGCGGACTTCGCGCTCGGCGCCCAGTTGTCCGCGACCACCAGGCGGCACCACGCCCAGCACCTGCTGAGCCTGGCCCGCGGTATCTACGCGATGGCCAAGACCAGGCACGTCGGAGCGCTCGTGACCACGTTCCCGCACGACTTCTACCCGGGCACCGAGTGGAAGAGCGCGATGCTCTGGGGCGCGGACGAGATCGCGCTGGCCGACCAGGCGCTCGGCGCGCCGGCCGCGCGGGTCCGGGCCGACCTGGCCGTGGCGGCGCATTGGGCGAAGGCCTACATCGCGCAGGGCCACCCGGCCGGCAGCGACACACTCAACCTCTACGACAACGGCGCGATCGGCGAGGCGGAGCTGATCCAGGCGATGCGCGGGGCGCACGGCACTCCAGTCGTCGCGCCGCGCGTGCTGCTGGCCGACATGGCCGCGCAACTGCGGGTGGGGGAGCGCCTCGCCAAGAGCGACCCGTTCGGGCTGGGCATGGTCCTTGGCCAGGGCGACGCCACGCCGCACGCGTTCGGGCTGGCCATCACGAACGCGCTGTACCAGCGCTACGGCGGGTCCGGCGCGCACCGAGCGTTCGCCCAGCAGCAGCTCAACTTCAACCTTGGCGCCAACGGCTGGGGCAGCTCGTTCGTCGTCGGCGCGGGCGACATCTACCCGCACTGCATGCAGAGCGAGATCGCTAACCTGGCGGGCACGCTCACCGGGCACGGCAACATCCAGGTCGGGGCCACCTCTGACGGGCCGAGCGCCCTCGACAACTTCGTCGGCCTCGGCACGGTCGACGGCATGCGGGCCTGCCGGGCCGGCCACTTCAAGCCGTTCAACACCAAGACCACCGGCTACGAGGACAACGTGGTGAGCTGGCCGTCTGTCGAGCCCGCAAGTGACTACACCGCCAACTCCACCCTGGCCTTCGCCCTGGCCGCCGCCACCCGTTAACCGCTCCGGAACCCGTCGCCGTCCCCTGACGCGCTCCGTGGATGTGAGTTTGGTGTTCAAAGAGCAACACCAAACTCACATCCACGTGCCTTCGCAGTCCTGGCGGGCGGCGCGTGTCGGCAGGGCCAGGCCGGGGTGGCCAGGTCCGCGCCGTCCGGCCCGGGGCCCGCCCGTCAGGCCGGGATGGCGACGAACGGCTTGACGGTGGGCTGGACGGTTCCCCCGGCCGGTTCGAGCGTGATGCCGAAGATGTCGCCTGAGAGCACGCCGGAGATGAGCACCGGCCCGGTCCGGCCATTGTGCAGGACCAGCAGGCCTTCCGACCGGATCCTGTTGCCGTTCGAGCCGATCAGCCAGAGCTGGTAGACCTTGCCGGCGCGC
>Ga0075435_100003304_pt1 | contig 10936 bp, 10 predicted proteins | sample RhiMethybrSRZTD4_FD_75302 | JGI IMG/M metagenome (GOLD analysis project Ga0075435, IMG submission 75302) | Populus rhizosphere microbial communities from Tennessee, USA - Rhizosphere MetaG P. TD hybrid SRZTD4 | ecosystem: Host-associated > Plants > Roots > Rhizosphere > Soil | place: USA... | reverse complement strand
GCAAGCGCGACCTGCTGGCGAGCTTCGGGCTCCAGGATGCGGACGAAACTTTGCCTGTAATCGGCATGGTTTCGCGGTTCGCGGCGCAGAAGGGCTTTGATCTGATCGGCCAGATAATCGATCGGCTCTCGCTGGAGAATGTTTTGTTTACCGTGCTCGGTCGCGGCGACAGACTCTACGAAGAAATGTTAATTCGCCTGGTCCGTCGACTTCCTGAAAAAATTGCGGTCAAGATCGCTTACGACAACGCGCTTGCGCACAAGGTTGAAGCGGGCGCGGACATGTTCCTGATGCCGTCGCACTATGAACCCAGTGGCTTGAGCCAGCTATACAGCTTGAAATACGGAACTGTCCCGATTGTGCGCGCCACCGGCGGCCTGGACGACACCGTAGATCCATGGGACCCGCGCACGAAAAAAGGCAGCGGATTTAAGTTCCAGGAGTACACCGGGGATGCGCTGCTGCGTGCAGTGCATCAGGCGTTTGAGGTGTACCGTGATCCCACATCCTGGCAGAAACTGATGCGCAACGGCATGAGCAAAGATTTCTCCTGGCGGGTTGCCGCGCGGGAGTACATTCGCTTATATGAACGGGTAAAGCAAATGCACGCGCAACCCATTCTGGTTTAAGTGATCGGCCGCCGGGACGACGATGGAGCCGCGCAAATAAATGCACCAAATCCCGCACCGAACCGTCTTCCACGTTGACATGGACGCGTTCTTTGTCTCGGTTGAGGAACTCTTCGACCCCTCACTCAAAGGCAAGCCGGTCGTGGTTGGGGGCCAGCGCGATGAGCGTGGAGTAGTCTCCGCCGCCTCTTACGAAGCACGGAAATTCGGCGTGCATTCGGCCATGCCGCTGCGTACCGCCGCCAAGCTCTGCCCGCATGCCATCTTCGTGGACGGCCATCCTGACCGGTATCGCGCCTGCTCGGAGAGAGTGCATGGCGTCCTGCAATCTTTTTCCCCGCAGGTTGAGATGGTCTCGATCGACGAAGCTTATCTCGACATGACCGGGACCGAACGCCTGCACGGGCCGCCGCTGCTTGCCGCGCATAAACTTCATCAGAAAATGAAGGCCGAAACCCAGCTTAATTGCTCGATTGGAATCGGGACCTCTCGGCTGGTTGCAAAGGTGTGCTCGGGAAAAGCCAAACCGCACGGCATTCTTTACGTCATCCCGGGACAGGAAGCGAGGTTTCTGGCGCCGCTTGATGTGCGCGACATACCAGGAGTCGGCAAGGTCACGGAACAGAAGCTGCGCACGCTCGGGATCCTGACGGTGGGTGACGCTGCAAAACTCGACGATTCTTTTCTCGAACAACATCTCGGTAAATGGGGCCTCGCACTCGCAGGAAAGGCCCGAGGTGAGGACGCAGGTAGCTGGTTCGACGGCGTGATCGGTGAAGCGGAAAATGCGAAATCTATCAGCCACGAACACACGTATAACGAGGACACCGCAAACCTGGAGCAGATTGAAGCCACGCTAATGCGGTTATCGGAGATGGTGGGACGGAGGCTGCGCGAACAGCAATTCCACGCACGCACCCTGCAACTCAAGCTGCGCTACAAGGATTTCTCGACCATTACCCGCGCGCATAGCCTGGACTCGCCAACCCAACTCGACAATGAAATCTTCCGCGAAATTCATCGCCTGTTCAACGCAAACTGGCGCAAAGGCGCGGAAATCAGGCTGCTGGGCGTGCAAGCGTCTTCCTTTACCGAGCAGGCCGTGCAAGGCGATTTGCTGGAAGATCAATCGCGTGCGAAGTGGCAGCATGCTTTATCGGCAGCCGACCGCGTTCGCGACAAGTTTGGAGAATCCAGTATCACCCTGGGAACTGGAATGAAGGGCGGCTTCCGCGAACGCACCCATGAGAATCCAGCAGCCATCCCCGGCAAATCAAAATCCCGGACCGAGCAAGAAAATTAGGGCGATGTCGGTGGCGGGTTCACGAAGCACGCGGACTGAGGCAGAACAGTCTGCGTGGGCAGGTTACTGGGTGGGATTTTCCACGGACCATTGATGAAATCGAAAAAGCCAGTTGCGGGGTCGTCCATGCCCACCTGGGCTGCATCGCGCTTTGTCAGTGCTGAAAGATTAAATCTGGTTTCAATCAGCTTCAGGATGGCCGTGTAATCCCGCACTTGTGTGGAGACGAAGTTCTTCTTGGCAAATGGTGAAACAACCACCAGTGGCACGCGGTAGCCGGTGTGGTTGAAATCACAAGCCGGACCAGCGTTGGGATTTCCAAAACACGGGTCATTGGGAAAAAGGTCTACAGGCGGGATGCCATCGGGACTCGGCATGGGCTGCGGGACCACGTGATCGTAGAAACCGCCGAACTCGTCAAAAGTGAGAATAAAAACGGAATCTTGCCAGCTGGGGCCCGGCGTGCAAGGGTTCGAAGGCGGACTGTTCTGGCCGCACATCACTGCATTGATGAGTGTTGAAACGAAATTCGCGCCAGCTTGTATGGTGCAGCAGGCGGGCTCTCCGGGCGCAGGATCATTATCTTCCGGGTGTTCGTCCAGGCCCGCGTCCGATGCCGGTTCGATCTGGGCGACCTGGGGCAAAGTGCCATTCATGGCGTCGGTGTAAAACTGCGAAATCGGAACGATGTTCTGCGTATAGGCGCTGGGATTGTTCTTGATGGTGGCACCGAATTGGAAGTCGTGAATATAGCTGCGGCTCACCAGGCATGCGACATCAGTAGGGTTGGCCTCGCAGGGGGTTCCTTGCGGGTCAACGTAAATCTTCCAGGAGATCGGCGGATTGTGGTTCTGCAGTGCTTCAAAAATTGTCTTCGACGGAATCAGAGCGGTGTCGGAGGAATTGGCGCCCCTCTGATAAGCGTAGCCGTGCGAGGTTCCTGCAATCAGGTATTCACGATTAGGCGGAGTCCGCGTCATCACCGGAGAGAACCACCTGTCGGAAGTGGAGAAGTTTGAAGCCAGAGCGTAGTAATAATTCAAGTCATTGCCGTCGTAATATCCCATCGCTCGCACGCCGTTGGTATCAAAGAACGGGGCAGCTAACCCCTGGCCATCGGTGTGCTGCCTTGCGTCATTGGCTGCGGTGTCCACAAATCCGTTCAGTGGAGCATCGGGAGAGACAGGATCATGCACATTCCAATCGCGATGACTTTCTCCCCAGGAGGGGCTCGGGTTCTCCACACACATGCTTTGATAATGGAATGAGGGGACGGCAGGGCTGGCAAGATTTATCTGGCAAAAAAGAACCGGGTAAGGCGATGCTGGATCGCATCCCGGATTTGTAGGCGCGGGGCCTGCGTTCGGGTCGCCGGCAGGATTGAATTGGGGGAGACCGTCGAAGGCTTGGTCGGGAATTCCGTTTTGCTGCCAGTATTGGCGCATTGCGCCAAAGTAGCTGTCGAACGAGCGGTTCTCCTGTGCGAGAAAGATGATGTGATTGACGCTTTGCAGGCTGGCGGTAAACGTCGCCGTAACATTGGCCGCGCCCGAGACCGTGCAGCTGGACCCGCTTGCAGATTCGCAACCGCTCCACCCACCGAATCCGAATCCTGGGGCCGGCGCGGCAGTCAATGTGACCTGAGGGGTGCCGTTGAAGGAAGCCTGACAGGTGCCTCCGGTAGAGGAGCAATCGATGCCAGCAGGGGCGCTGGTGACCGCGCCTGTGCCTCCACCGGCGGTTGTGACGCTCACCTGATCAAAGCCGGGGACCAGTCCATGGCAGCCGCTGAGTGCGGCAATCGAAGCGGCTGCGAAACTAAGTACACATAGTCTGCGAAACATTGATTGTCCTTCTTTAAACGATTTTGGATGAAACCTATGCAGAACTGGTTGGTTTACAGCAGGCGCAAGTTACACTTATGCGATAGAAGGCAAAGCAGATTCGCAGCTTGTAATGGACTGTCGATTTCTGCCGAACCTGCTATTCTGGGCCGGATTGAGAGCGATTGAGCAGGAACTCGCATCTAAAACTCTGGTTCCTCCCGTGAGGCTGGAGCGGGGAAATTACGCATGAAAATGTCTCGTCTTTGTGGGTTCGGGGGCTTAGCAATCAGCGTTCTAATGTTCAGCGTCGGCGCCTTCGCCCAAACCTGCTTTACTTCCGACGATATGGATGCAGCCACGCGCTCAGCATTGAAAGCCGCTGCGAACCACTATTTCTCGGCGGTCGTTGCAGGGGACACAGCTTCGCTAAAGCAAAACTCCATTTCGTCGGTTGCCAGCAACTTCGCAGGTATTGAGGAGACGATCAAAGAAAATCAGACAGGTCTTGCGGGCGCGCACGCCACCATGCGCGACCCTTTTCTGCTAAAGGCGGAAGGAACCGCCCCGTTACCCAAAGCCGAATTTCTGTGCGGCGTGTTTGGCGCCAACGGTCAGACCAAGAATAGCGCCGAGTTCAGCATCCCGAACCTGCCTCCGGGAAGTTATGGAATTGTGATTGCCGATGTTCCCACCCAGAAGTCGGCTTACACGCTTGCATTCGTTCTGCAACAGCAGGGGACGGATTGGAAAATCGGAGGCTTCTTCCTTCGCCCAGCACAGATTTTAGGACACGACAGCAACTGGTTCCTGGAGCGGGCTCGCGCGTTCAAGGCGAAAAGCCAGATGCACAACGCCTGGCTATATTTTGTGCAGGGCCGCGACTTGGCCATGCCAGTGCCGTTTATGTATACGCAGAACACCGACAAGCTTTACGATGAGGCGCAGAGTGTGAAGCCCTCCGACCTTCCACTGAACGGAAACACCGTGGATTTGACTGCCGCGAACGGCAAGATATACAAGCTGACCACAATTTTCCCGCTCGTCGTGCAAGACGATCTGGATGTGGTGGTGAAGTATCAGGCGGCCAACGTCTCCAATAGCGGCGAGACTTTCCAGGAAAACATGAACGTGATGAAAGCGTTGGTCACGAAGTTTCCGGAGTTGCGGGACGCCTTCCAGGGAATCGTTTGCCGCGCCGTCGAGTCGTCGGGGAAAGATTACGGATCGTTGATGGCCATGAAGGACATAAAGTAAAACTGCCGCGCGGAGATCAAGTGGCGCTCTCCCGGTCACTCGCGGGGAATATGCCCAGGCATCAAGATCACCAACCACCTGCCCTGCGGTAAACTTGACCTAGAGCAATGCTTCTGTTGCACTTACCAGAAGCCACCTTTCGCCATCTTAGATATTCGAGAATGAGAGCCAACATAGGACTTAACATGAAAAATCTTCGCACACGCGTTTGCTTGTTTGTCGTGGCCGCGGGCCTGATCGCGAGCACACCGGCATTGGCGGTCAACCGCGAACTGGTTGAACTGCAGACACAGGTGCAGCAGTTGCAGGACCAGATCACGAACCTGAAGCAATCGCTCGACGAGCGCATGGGCGTGATCAAGAACCTGATGGACCAGAACACCGACAGCATCAACAAGGTGACGGGTGCCATTACGAACATACAAGTCAACCTGCAGAAGCAGCAGAGTGATACCAATAATCATGTGGACCAGCTCTCCGGCCAATTGCAGGCGTTGAACGACAGCCTGGACGAGCTTAAGGCGCGGCTGGGTAAGGTCACAAAGCAGCTCGAAGACATGCAGTCCACGCAGCAGTCATTGGCCGCTCAGGCCAGCCAACAAGTGCAAGCGCAGCAGACGCAGTTGAGTGTTCAGGCTCCGGATGTTCTCTACAACAATGCCTTGCGCGACTACAACGGCGGAAACACGGACTTGGCCAGGCAGGAATTCGGCGATTACATCAAAAATTATCCGAATACAGACTTAGCGGGAAATGCGTATTTTTACCTGGCGGAACTCGATTACCATGCGGCCAATTATCCGCAGGCGATCAGAGGATATGACCAGGTCCTGCAGACTTTTCCCGACGGCACCAAGGCCGCGTCGGCTGAATTGAAGAAAGGTTTCGCGTTGCTTGAAACCGGGCAAAAAGACGCGGGAATCACGGCGTTGCGTCACGTGGTCCAGCGCTATCCACGCACCAATGAGGCGGTACAGGCCAAGGACCGGCTGAGAAAACTAGGGGTAGCGACCACGGCGAGCAGACGCCCGGAGCAGTAGCTCTTTCCGTTATTCCGAGCGCGCTGGATTATCGTGAACGGGTTCCAAGCAGCTTCGCCCGGATTCGCCGTCTGGCACAGGCAGTGCGACCGCGCCGATGAATGCTGTGAATCGCCAAAGTTTCTTCATGCTCAATAAAGGTGGAACGCCACTTCGACGTTCAGAAACACCGGAACCGGCTCTCCGTCTTTCATCGCCGGCTCGAATTTCCATTGGCGCACCGCTTGCAGAGCTTGCTGTTCAAGGCCGAGGCCAAGCTTCCTTGCGATCCAAGCGTCCTTCACATTTCCGTCTCTTCCCAGAATCACGCTGACGACGCAAGTCCCTTGGAATTTCGCGATGCGGGCGGTTTCGGAGTAGTCGGGATCCGGGCTATAGATCGCTTTTGGTACCTTCATCACTTTGGGGTTAACTACAGTGAAAAGCTCGCCTCGCGCACTTAGCTCCTCAAGAGGCACTTTAGGTTTTGTCGGGAATGGCGGATTAAGCCTCAACGTGGCCTGCAAGTCGCCGTCGCTATAAGAGAAGATGATGAAGAGGTCCGCATCCGTGGGGACCCCGCTCCGCGTGGCGGGCGTGTACTGCCACCGGTGGACGGCGTCGAGCGCGACCTCTTCAAAGTTACGGTCGCCGGCGAGGGCGGAAAGCTCGGCGAAGGTGCCGTCAGTCAGGAGGGTCGCACCAAGAACAACTGCACCTTTCTTGTGATGCAAGCTTTTTGGCAAGCGAGGATTAGGGGCGTGAACAGGAGTTCCGAGCTGAACCTCTTGTTCGGCTTCTTCGTTGCTCGGTACTAGCGACGCTTGTGGCGTCGGATTTTGCGAACTGTTGTCCTGGGCGCTCGCAGACGCGAGTAGCAGCATCGCAGTGACTACTGCTGCCGGCATGCGCGAACATCTCATCTTGCTGCTCTGAGACCCGTGTCCGGTTTACTTGTCGCACCCACTTCCGCGTGTTCGCCAATCGCTGGCACCGTCCTTCCCACCACCGCGGCAATCTGCCGGACTTGCGTCATCAGTTCATCGAACTGGTCGGGATAGAGCGATTGCATCCCATCAGACAGAGCTTTATCGGGATCGCAATGCACTTCGATCAAGAGCCCGTCTGCTCCCACCGCGACCGAAGCACGCGAAAGCGGAGTCACTTTGTTGCGCTTACCAGTGCCGTGGCTGGGATCGACGAGAATCGGCAAATGACTCAGTCGCTGCACTGCAGGAATCAGGCTGAGGTCGAGCGTGTTGCGGGTGTGGTCAGCAAAAGTGCGCACCCCGCGTTCACACAAGATCACCTGATAGTTCCCTTCGCTCATCACATATTCGGCGGCCATGAGAAATTCTTCGAGCGTGGCCGACATACCGCGTTTTAGCAGGACCGGCTTGCGCGCGCGCCCGGCATGCTTGAGCAACGAAAAATTCTGCATGTTGCGGGCGCCGATCTGAATGACATCCGCGTATTCGTCAACCAGCTCCAGCGATTCGTTGTCGATGGCTTCGGTGACGATCTTGAGGCCGAATTGTTCACGGATTTCAGCCATAATTCGCAGGGCCTCTTCTTCAAGACCCTGAAACGAATATGGCGAAGTGCGCGGCTTGTAAGCTCCTCCGCGAAAGAATTGCGCTCCCGAGCGATGCACGCGCTCGGCAACTGCGAATGCCTGCTCACGGCTCTCGATGGCACAGGGTCCGGCCACAATCGCGAGGCCCGGGCCTCCAAAGGTGGCATCAGTTCCGGGGAAGGAAATGACAGTGTTGTCTTCCTTGATGTCGCGACTGACCAGCTTGTAAGGCTTGGTGACGCGGATGAGCTCGCGAACACCCGGCATCTCCTCGAGAGCGCCGGGTTCAATCTCGCCTTTGTTGCCAGTGATGCCGATGGCAGTGCGCTCTGCGCCGGGAAGCGGGTGGGCTCTGTATCCAAGCGATTCAATCTTCTCGCAGACCGCGCGGACATCTTCCGCCGTGGCATGCGCCTGCATTACTACCAGCATGGGTTCTCCTAGTCCTATAAGTTTAAACGTGAGCTGGAAAGGTAGCAACGCAGGCCGAGCTGCTAACGGCAGGTTCGGAAACTCGCCTGGCCTTCAGGATTTCTGCAGGAAGGGATTAGACTCGCGCTCTTCACCAATACTGGTGAGTGGGCCGTGTCCGGGCACCACGATGGTCTCATCTGGCAGAGTAAGTAGCTTCTCGTGGATTGAGGAAATGATTTTTTCGAAGGAGCCACCGGGAAGATCGGTACGGCCAATGCTTCCGGCGAAAAGCGTGTCTCCGGCGATAAGTTTTTTCTGCGCAGGAAAATAAAGGCAGATGCTGCCTTCGGTGTGGCCTGGGGTCTGCATGACCTGGGCGACGAGTGATCCCGCTTGCACTTTGTCCAAATCGCTAATGCTGTGATCGATGTCGACGTTTCCCGGCGGAGGCACCCCAATCCAGGCCGCCTGCACGTCGAGCATTTTAAGCAGCGTGTAATCGTTCTGATTGAGCAGAATGGGAGCGCCAGTGGCGGCGCGCAGTTTCATCGCCCCACCTACATGGTCTATGTGCGCATGGGTGACGACGATCTGTTTGACCTGAAGATTGTGTTTCTGAATGAGCGCGAGGACGTCTGCGATGTCGTCTCCGGGATCGATCACCATCGCTACCAGTGAGGCCTCATCACCGATGATCGAGCAGTTGCACTGAAGCGGGCCGACGGGAAGGATCTCGTGGATCATAGAAGAGCGCTGCCGTCAGCATTTAGCAAATGACTCACAAGAACCTGCTGATGATTACTTCTTTGGCTGCGCGGGTGTTGCCGGCTGGTTGTTGGTAGTCGGCGACTTGTAGTTTTGCAGCACTGAACCGTTGCTGGTCTTCCGCGATGCGGTGACCGAGAGCGTGATCGAAGTCAGCATAAAAATGATCGCGCACCAGGTGGTCGCCTTGGTCAGTATGGTGGCTGCGCCCCGTGGGCCGAAGGCGGTCTGGCTGCCCATACCTCCGAAGGCCGCGGCAATATCGCCGCTCTGTCCGCTTTGCAGCAGCACGACAATGATGAGGAATAAACAAACGAAAACGTGAATGATGGTGATGAGAATGGCCATAGGAAGTAAGAGATTATTGTACTAGACAGTCGTCAACTGTTCCCGGTTGTCAGTGATTCATGGTGCGGAAGGGGGGACTTGAACCCCCATGCCTTTCGGCGCCACCCCCTCAAGATGGTGTGTCTGCCAATTCCACCACTTCCGCAGGTTTGGTCGAGCTCAGGGTCTGAAAGCAGCTGTCGAAGTTACGTCGCCAATCGCATGAAAACAAGCTTAGTTGCCGGATTCAAACGGCTGTTGACGAAGCTGCCCGACGGCTGCTGCCTGAATTCTTTATACACGCTTGCATGTGGCTGTTTCAACAAGGAGCGACGGTCACGGCTTCTGAACTCAATCGCTCGCGTGCACGAAAATTAGGATATCTAACCTGCGGGAACAGTGCGGCGCAAACCAAAATCAGAATGACCAGCAGCGCCGTGCAAAGCACGCTGCCTTCCGGCCCAACAGAGCCGCCCGAGAGCCAAGCGGTGCCGTTAGAGCTCGAGTTCAGAAGGTGACCGGGGAGGGTTTGACCGCTATCGGCAACCCCGTAAAAGTAGGTCTCGCCCCAGTCGAAGGCGGTATGGATACCGATGGGCATCCACAGGTTACCCGTCCGACGGAGCAGTAAGCAAGCCAGCATGCCAAACAAACCAACGTTGAATAGACCGATCCAGTCCTCTCCCGAGTTTCCACGATGACCGAAGCCAAACAGTGCTGAGGAGACAATTGCTGCCGGCCAGAATCCGATGCCGGCGGAAAGTGTGAACAATCCGTAGCCACGGGAGCGAAACTCTTCTCGGAGGCCAACCAGAACGAAGAGAAAGGCGTAGATTAAGGCCCATTTCCAAATATCAACGCCGCGCAGTGCAATTCCTTGAAAATGAAACACTCCGAAGGAGCGCATTCCGAGCAGTAGAACAGTAATGGCGCCGAAGCCGAGCCCAATTCCCTGCCAGAATTGCACTCCGAACATACCGCGCCGCGGCAAGCCATAGTCGCCAATGCTGCGCCGCTCAAACCTGCCCATGATCGCGCTGGCGATCAAGAAGATGACAAAGTCCATTATCTCGCGCACGACAAACCTGGGAACAGAGTTCGCATCCGGCAGAAAGTGGCTCAGGACTAGGTTGCCGGCGCTGGTCAAGCCGATAACCATGGCCAGGAAAATCATCAGGCGCCAACCGGCCCGGAGCTCCGAGTCACGATAAAACAGGCGACGAATAAACGTTGACTGAACTGATGGCGCAGCTTCGATCATATAAACATGACCCTCCCCGATCGAGTACGGGAGCGAAGCCAGGTTTGTTCCAGAAAGTTATGAAGTATCGGTGGTTAACGACTTTTATCCAGCTAGGCGCAGAAGCGCAACTTTCCTGCACTTTCGGGTTAAAGTTGAAGAGTCTATTGGTGCATTGTCTCTAATCGCGGAGAGTGAGCTGATCCTCATGAGAACGTTCAAAGGCTGGAATAGATTCAGACAAGTGCTGCAAGGAGTTGTAGTCGGGCTTCTGGTATTGGGACTGGCGCAAGCTGCTGCCTGGGGCCAGAATCCTTCGGAGGAGCCGCAGGGTTATGGCGGGAACACAGCCAGTGCAGGCGGTAATTGGACCAAACAGACGGCCGAGGACCGCATGACCGCAAAGCATCGAACCCGCTTCGAGCTGCCGGCTGATAATGCGCCAAACAGTGACTATCAGGCCAAGGTCATCCTTCATTGCACCGACGGCAAACTAGATTTGGCTGATTTCCATCCCGGCACGAGGCTCTCACGGCCAAACTGGCCAGGGTTCTGGGGACAGCCACAAATGCGGGTCAGAGTG
>Ga0075435_100003298_pt1 | contig 10942 bp, 12 predicted proteins | sample RhiMethybrSRZTD4_FD_75302 | JGI IMG/M metagenome (GOLD analysis project Ga0075435, IMG submission 75302) | Populus rhizosphere microbial communities from Tennessee, USA - Rhizosphere MetaG P. TD hybrid SRZTD4 | ecosystem: Host-associated > Plants > Roots > Rhizosphere > Soil | place: USA... | reverse complement strand
TTGTTCGACATCGGGTACGCGGACGGCGTGACGCCGGTGCTCGCGCAGCCCGAGAGCCCGGTCCCGAACGGGACGCGGGCAGGCTAGGAAGCGCAGGGCGGCGGCGTGACCCGCATCATCGGAGGGACGGGCAAGGGACGGAGGTTGCGCACCCCGCGCGGAGAGGCCACGCGTCCCACCGGCGCGCGCGTGCGCCAGACCCTCTTCGACATCCTCGCTCCGCGCGTGCCCGGCTGCCGGTTCCTGGATGCGTTCGCCGGCAACGGCGGCGTGGGGCTCGAAGCGCTCTCGCGCGGGGCGGCGCGGGTCGTCCTCGTCGACCAGAGCCGCGCCGCCATCGAGGTGGTCCGCGAGAACGCGCGCCTCGTGGCCGCCGCGGGCGGGGACGTGCAGATCTACCACCAGGACGCACGCATCGCCCTGGCCGCCCTCGCCGACTCCGGCGTCCGTTTCGACGTCATCTACCTCGACCCGCCCTACGCGAGCCCCCTCTACGAGCCTCTCCTCGAGGAGGCGGGGCGGCTGCTGGAAAGGGCGGGCGTGGTGGTGGCCGAGCACTTCCACAAACGCGCCCTCCCGGAGACAATAGGGGGCCTCGTGAGCACCCGCTCGGTGCGCATCGGGGACCACAAGCTCACGTTCTACGAGGCCCGGCATGACTAGCGGCAAGACCATGGCCGTCTATCCGGGCTCGTTCGACCCGATCACGAACGGCCACCTCGACATCATCGCGCGCGGACTCAGCGTGTTCGACGAGGTCACCATCGCCATCCTCCTCAACCCGGAGAAGCAGCCGCTCTTCACGGTCGAGGAGCGCGTGGAGATCATCGGCGAGGCCTTCGCGGGGGAGTCGCGGATCAAGGTGGACACGTTCTCGGGACTGCTGGTGGACTACGCGGAGAAGATCGGGGCCACCGTGATCGTGCGCGGCCTGCGCGCCATCTCCGACTTCGAATACGAGTTCCAGATGGCCCTCATGAACCGCCATCTCAACCCCCGCATCGAGACCGTGTTCATGATGCCGGCGGAGCGCTACTCGTATCTCTCGTCCCGGATCGTCAAGGAGGTCTTCCAGCTCGGCGGCGGCGTGCACGAGCTGGTGCCCCCGGTGGTGGAGCGGCGCCTGCGCGAGAAGTACCCGGGCCCGCCGCCGGAAGGCGAGCGCCGCCGGAGACGCGGGTGAAGGCGGCGGAGCGGGACGGCTCGGCGCGCGACCTCTCCGTGCGGGCGCGCTCGATCGAGGTCTCGCCCACGGTGGCCATGGCCCAGCGCGCGGCGGCCCTCAAGGCGTCGGGGGCGGCCGTGCTCGACTTCTCCGTCGGTGAGCCCGACCAGCCCACCCCGAAGCACATCTCGCAAGCGGCCACCGCCGCCCTCGAGGCCGGCAAGACCCGCTACACGAGCGCGGCCGGGATCCCCGAGCTCCGCGCCGCCGTGGCCGCCCGCTACGGCAAGGACTTCAAGGCCTCCTTCGCGCCCGAAGAGGTCGCGATCACGATCGGCGGCAAGCAGGCCCTGTACCTTGCCTGCCAGGCCCTGCTCGATCGCGGCGACGAGGTGGTCATCCCGTCGCCCTACTGGCCCACGTTCTCGGAAGCGGTGCACCTCGCGGGCGGGCGCCCCATCCTCGTGCGCGCACAGGAGAAGGACGCCTTCAAGGTCACGGCGCGCATGATCTCGAAGGCGCTGGGGCCGCGGACCAAGGCCGTCCTCATCAACAGCCCCTGCAACCCTACCGGCGCCGTCGTCGATCCCGAGGACCTGCTGGTGATCGGCGACATGGCCGTGCGCCGGAAGTTCACGATCCTCTACGACGACACCTACGCCCGCCTCACCTTCGACGGGCGGGACCAGGGCGCGCTGGGCGCGGTGCGGGAAGCGGCCGGTGAGCGGCTGGTGGTCCTCGGCACCGCCTCCAAGAGCTACTGCATGACGGGCTGGCGCATCGGGTGGGTGCTCGGGCCGCGGGCCCTCGTCGACGCCTGCGCCGCCCTCGTCTCGCACAGCACGCAGTGCCCGGCCACGTTCGCGCAGGTGGGCGCGGTGGAGGCGCTGACCGGCCCCCAGAAGTTCGTGGCCGACCTCCTGGCCGAATACCAGCGGCGCCGCGACTTCGTGCACCCCGCGCTGGCCGCCATCCCCGGCGTGACCTGCGTGCCCCCCGCGGGCGGGTTCTACTGCTTTCCGAACGTGGGGCGCCACCTCTCGCCGAAGCTGCCCGACACGCTCGCCCTCGCCCTGCGCCTCCTCGAGGAGACGAAGGTCGCGGTGGTGCCGGGCGAAGGCTTCGGGGCGCCGGGCTACCTCCGGGTCTCGTTCGCGCGGCCGATGGACGAGCTCAAGGAGGGCGTGCGCCGCGTCTCCGCCTTCCTGGCCGGACTGCGCGGGGCCTGATGGCGGGGCGCCCGCGCGGGAAGTCGGCCCTGTCCGCTCTGGGGCTGTCCGAGGGCGACGCGGTGATCGTCTACCTGCAGGCCCCGAAGGAGAAGGTGTGGGGCCTCCTCCTCTCCCTGCAGGCGGCCGGCGTCGTGCTGCGCTGCATCGACCTCGCCGCGTTCGACGACTGGATGCGGCAGGAGGCGCGCCGCGACGAGCCCTACCTCGGCCTCACGACGCTTTTCTACCCGATGGGGCGGGTCGAGCGGATGGAGAAGGACGAGACGCTCGGACCGATCGCGAGCTACTCCGCGCGGTTCGCGCGCGAGGTCGGACGCAGCGTGCGCGCCGTGCTCGGTCTGGAGCCGGATAGCGAATGACGCGCGGGAGCCACGCTCGCCCCGCGCCCTGCGGTTAGGATGGACTCAGGATGGCGAAAGAGCTTTACGGTCTGAAGATCCTCGTCGTGGACGACGACAAGGACACGCTCGAGCTTTTGGAGTGGGTCTTGAAGCGCGCGGGGGCGGAGGTGACGGCCGTCTCCTCGGCCAAGGCCGCCATGGAAGCGCTCGAGCGCGACCGGCCCACCATCCTCGTCAGCGACATCGCCATGCCGGAGGAAGACGGGCTCGGACTGATGCGGCGCATCAGGGCCCTGCCGAAGGAGCGTGGCGGCAGGATTCCGGCGGTGGCACTGACGGCGCATTCCATGGTGCAGGACCGCTTGCAGTCCCTGCGCGCGGGATTCCAGAGCCACGTGCCCAAGCCGGTGGTGCCCGAGGAACTCGTCGAAGTCGTGACGAGCATCGTGCATCTGAGGTCGAGCACGGACGATTAAGAGCCGGCTCGGAGATGGCAGCCGAACTGGCCCGCACCCCTATTTGCTAACCTGGCCGATCGATTCTCTTTGTCTTTTGCGGCGGCGAAGCCGCCGCCCGGGACCCGCGTCTCCGTTAGCGCTCGAAGAAAACCCCGTTCAGCGGCCCCACGGGCGCCAAGAACGGCGCGAACAGGCACAGGTCGCCGTTGAGGCCGAGCGCGTGCGAACGCCGCGCGCCGATCAGCCCGCGTCCACGGACCTGGCCCATGCCGTAGCCGTACCCGTTGCCGTTGCGACCGTAGCCGTTGGTCCAGAACATCGAGTACCGGCCACGAGCGCCGGCGCGATAGAAGCCGGCGATCGGGTACTTCTCGCTGGACGCGGACGGCTCGTAGGCGAAGTCGTCCTGGCCGCTTCCCTGCGAGGACCGGTAGAAGGACGAGATGTCGTAGGGGTTCTGCAGCACCTGGATGTGATGCCGGGGCGCCGCGGGCTCGTTGTCGAGATCGTCGGCTTCGGTCTGGGCGGGCGCGGGGTCAGGGGCGGGCGTCTCCTGCGCGCGCGCGCCGACGGCGGCACCGGACACGAGAAGGAAGGCGGCTACGGCGGCCAGGCTCTTCATGTAGGGACTATACGCAACCGGATTCCCCGTGTCCTGTGACCGGCCATACGCGGGGGGAGTGATGCGCCATACGTCCGCCCGCGGTTGCCGCCTCCCGCCGAGAAGATGAAAGAATGAAGGCGTGACGCCGCGCCCCATCTACCTCGACCACCACGCGACGACCCCGGTGGATCCCGCGGTGCGGGCGGCCATGCTGCCGTACCTCACGGAGAAGTTCGGCAACCCGTCGAGCCGCCAGCACCTGCTGGGACAGGAGGCGCATGCGGCCGTGGAAGAGGCGCGCGCGCAGGTGGCGCGGCTGATCGGCGCGGAGGCAGGAGACATCGTGTTCACCTCCGGGGCGACGGAGTCCAACAACCTCGCCGTGCGTGGGGCCGCTCACGCGGCGGGAGCGCAGGGGCGCCATCTCGTCGTGAGCGCGCTCGAGCACGCGGCCGTGCTCGAGCCGGCGCGGCACCTCCAGGCCGAAGGTTTCGAGGTGACCGTCGTGGCCGTGGGTTCGGACGGGATCGTGGCCACGGACGAGATCGCGCGTGCCCTTCGTCCGGACACCACCCTCGTCTCCGTGATGGCGGCGAACAACGAGATCGGGACCATGCAAGAGGTCGCGGAGATCGGACGCCTCTGCCGCGAGCGAGGGATCCTCTTCCACAGCGATGCCGTACAGGCCATCGGGCGAGTGCCTTTCGATGTCGGGAAATCGGGAACGGATCTCGTGAGCATTTCGGCACACAAGATGTACGGACCGAAAGGAGTGGGCGCCCTCTACGTGCGTCGCACGCGCCGCCCGCGGATTCGCCTCCAGGCGCAGGCGGAAGGCGGCGGCCAGGAGAAGGGATTGCGCTCGGGCACGCTGAACGTTCCCGGTATCGTGGGCCTGGGTGAGGCCGCGCGTCTGGCCGCCGCCGCCATCGCGGCGGGCGAGCCCGAGCGCATGGCCGCGCTGCGCGACCGGCTCCTGGCTGGTCTGCATGGCCGCATCGAAGGCGTCGAGGTGAACGGATCGATGGAGCGGCGGCTGCCCGGCAATCTCCACGTCTCGATCGCGCGCGCGGAGGCGGAGACCTTGATCCTCTCGCTCGGCGGCCGTATCGCGATCTCGTCGGGCGCGGCCTGCGCGGAGGCGGGCGGCAAGGGATCGCACGTGCTACGAGCGGTGGGACTGTCGGACGAGCGGGTGTACACCGCGCTGCGGTTCGGAATCGGCCGCTTCAACGACGTCCGCGAGATCGACGAGTCGGTGGAAGCGCTTGCAGTCGCGGTGGACGCGGCGCGCTCGCGGGCGGCGGCCACACCGAGATGAGCAAAAACCCCATCACGCAAATCGCATGCCTCTGCCTTGCTGCTGTCACAGAGTGCAAATCGCTCCAAGGCTAGAAGAGTGATGCACTTGCGGCGGCCTCGCGCGAAGTTTCCACAAGGTTTTCCACAGTTTCTGTGGACGGATTCACAGCCACCGCCACGAGACAAAACGCGCCGCGTCGGCGCCTCCATGGAGCGGAAGTCCGTCTCTCCGACATAAGTCATGATCCAGAAGCCTCGCCTCTTCACTCCCGGCCCCACTCCTCTCCATCCCGCCGTCCTGGAGGCGATGGCGCGCCCCATTCCCCATCATCGGACCGACGAGTTCCGCAAGGTGTTCGCCGAATCCATCGCCGGGCTCAAGACCTTCCTGAAGACGACGGAAGACGTCCTGATCCTCGCCGCCTCGGGCACGGGGGGAATGGAGGCCGCGCTCGTCAACGTGCTCTCGCCGGGCGACACGATGCTGGCCCTGGTGGCGGGCTCCTTCGGCGAGCGCTGGTCCGCGCTCGGCAAGGCGTACGGGATGAACGTGAAGGAACTGCGCGCGAAGTGGGGCGAGGCCGTCGCGCCCGCAGAGGTCGCGCGCGCCCTGGAGGCCGATCCGGCCATCCGCGCCGTCTTCGTCCAGCTCAACGAGTCCTCGACGGGCGCCGCGCACGACGTGCAGGCGCTGGCCCGCCTGACGCGCGATCGCAAGGACACGCTGCTGGTCGTGGACGCGATCTCGGGCGCGGGCGCGCTGCCCCTGGAGACGGAAGCCTGGGGTGTGGACGTGGCCGTGGTCGGCAGCCAGAAGGCGCTGGCCCTCCCGCCGGGGCTCGCGTTCCTGTCCGTGAGCGCGCGCGCCTGGGAGCGCATCGAGAGCGCCCGCGTGGCGCGTTTCTATTTCGACCTGCGCCGCGAGCGCAAGGCCCAGGCGGGAGGCGAGTCGGCGTTCACGCCCGCCATCTCGAACGTCGTCGCCCTGCGCGCGGGCCTGGCCGCCGTGGAGGCGATGGGCGGGGTGGACGCGCTCGTCCGCAACGCGGCGACGCTGGCCGGGGCCACGCGCAAGGCCGCGGAGGCGCTGGGCCTGCCCCTGGTCGCGCCGCGCGATCACGGAGACGCCCTCACGGCCCTGTATCCGCCGCCCGGCATCGAGTCGGGCGCGATCGTGAAGGGCCTCAAGGCCGAGTTCGCCTCCACCGTGGCCGGCGGGCAGGGCGAGCTCAAGGGCAAGATCCTGCGCATCGCGCATCTCGGGTACTACGACGCCACCGACATCCTGGGGCTCATCGCCACTCTCGAGATCGTCCTGCGCCGGGCCGGGCACAGGTTCGATCTCGGCCGCGGTATCGCGGCCGCGGAGGAGGAATACCTCCGCCGCGTGACGCGCTAGGAGACGAGAGTGTCCTACAAGCTCCTCGTCCTCGAGGGCATCACCGAGCGCGGCCTGCAGCTCCTGAAGGCCGAGGGCTGGCAGATCGACCAGCAGAAGGCCCTGCCGCCGGCGGAGCTGGCGCGCATCGTCGGGCCCTACGACGCCATGACCATCCGCAGCGGCAGCCAGATCACGGCGGAAGTGTTGGAGGCGGGCAAGAACCTGAAGGTGGTGGGAAGGCCCGGCGTCGGCGTCGACAACGTCGACCTCGAGGCGGCGACGCGCCTCGGCATCATGGTGATGAACTCGCCGATGGGCAACCTCGTCTCCACGGCCGAGCTGGCCCTGGCCCTCCTCTTCGCGGTGGCGCGCAACGTGGCCCAGGCCGACGCGGCCATGAAGGCCGAGCGCTGGGAGCGCAAGGCGTTCCCCGGCGTCGAGCTCTCCGGCAAGCGCCTGGGCGTGGTCGGGTTCGGGCGCATCGGGCGCGAAGTGGCCGCGCGTGCCCGCGCCCTCGGCATGGACATCGCCGCCTTCGACCCCTTCGTGGCGCCCGCGGTCGCGGAGGCGCAGCGCGTGCCCATGCTCACCCTCGACGAGCTGATGGAGACGTCGGACTTCATCACGCTGCACACCACGCTCACGCGCGAGAGCCGGCATCTCATCGGCAAGCAGGCCCTGGCCCGGGCCAAGCGCGGCCTGCGCATCGTCAACGCCGCGCGCGGCGAGCTGGTCGACGAGGAGGCGCTGCTGGCCGCTCTCGACGACGGGCGGGTGGCCGCGGCCGGCCTCGACGTGCACGCCCAGGAGCCGCCGGTGGACTGGCGGCTGGCCAAGCACCCACGCGTCGTGGCTACGCCCCACGTGGGCGCGCAGACGGCGGAAGCGCAGGAGCGGGTGGGCACGGACATCGCGATCCAGGTGCGCGACTTCCTGAAGGGCGGGATCATCCAGCACGCGGTCAACTTCTTCTCGCTCTCCGGCGACGTCTACGACCAGGTCAAGCCGGCCATGGACCTGGCCCAGCGCCTGGGCACGTTCCTGGCCCAGGCCTGCCCGGGCACGCCGGAGCGCATCGAGGTCGGCCTCTACGGCGACCTGCGCGAGATCGATTCCAAGCCGATCCAGGCCGCCGCGGTGTGCGGGGTCATGCGCTGCGCGTTCCCCGAGAACGTGACGCTGGTCAACGCCCGCGCGCTGGCCACGGAGCGGGGGATCGACGTGGTGGAGTCGACCTCGTCGGCCAAGGTCGCATTCTCGAACCTGATGGCCATCCGCCTCAAGACCTCCGAGCGGGACTTCTCGGTGGCGGGCACGCTCTTCGGACGCAATCACCTCCGCCTCGTGGACGTGGACGGCGTCGAGGTCGATGCGATCCCGCAGGGGCACCTGTTGCTGGTGCGGAACGACGACACGCCGGGCGTGGTCGGCCACCTCGGGCAGGCCCTGGGCCAGCGCAACATCAACATCGCACGCATGACGGTGGGACGGAAGCCCGGCAGCGGACGCGCGGTGATGCTGATCGAGGTCGACAACGAGGTGCCGGCGGACGTGCTGGCCGAAGTGACGACGGTCCCCGGCGTGCGCGAAGCGCGTGCATTGAACCTGGGCTAGATGGGGAGATGGCACGTAGAGCGCGGCAGCGTCGCGCAGCGGCGGTGCCGCGCGAGGGGGGTTTCAGGGGGGGCTCGCGAACACCCACCAGGCGAGGTGTGAGTGCCCCCCCTGACTAAAAACTTAAGGCCCCCCCTGACCGGCAAGATCGGACTGGATCTCGGCGGTACGAAACTGCTCATGGTCGCCGAGGGGCCGGGTGGCCGTGCCGTCGAACGCGTCTCGACCGGCATGGCGTTCGACGGCCGCGCCCTCAGCGCCGCCGTCGCGAGTTTCCTGGAGTCGCACCGTGACGCTGCCTCCGCCGTCGGTCTCGCCATCCCCGGTCTGGTCGGACCCGGCCCCGTCGTACAGGCCTGTGACGTGCTGCCGGGAATCGTGGGCTGGCGGCCGCCGGCGTCGCTGACGGGCCGGCGCTTCGCGATGATCAACGACGCCGCCGCCGCTCTCGCGGAGGAATGCCACGACGCGCCCGCGGAAGTCACGGCCGCGGTCGTGATGGTGGGGACGGGCATCGGCGCCGCGATTCAGGTCGAAGGCCGTCCGTTCGGGGGCGCAAACGGATGGGCGGGCGAGCTGGGCAGCATCCCCATCGCGTCGGGAGCGGACGGCGTGCGGACGCTGGATCAGCTCGCGTCGGGCCAGGCGCTCGTGACGCGTCTGGGGACCGACGGCGCGGCCGTGCGCGCGCGCGTCGACGCCGGAGACGAGGTGGCGCGGAAGGCGGTGCAGGAGGCGGGGACCGCGCTCGGCCTGGGACTGGCCGCCCTGATCGACATCGTCAACCCCGCCCTGGTCTCGATCGGGGGCGGGCTCTCCGAGCTGCCCGGCTACCTCGAGGCCGCGCTCGCGAGCGCGGAGAGCCACACGCTTCCTGACCTCTGGCGCGCCTGTCGCGTGCGCCCGGTGCGTGCGGGCGAGCTGGTGGCCGCGCTGGGCGCGGCCCGTGTCGCGTCCTCCTGAGTCCTAGGCGGCGCTGAGCGGCCCGGTGCTCGCCGCACGCCGATCGATGGCTTCGCTCTCCGCCTTGGTCCGGGCGTACAGCAGACGGCGCTGCTCCTCGGCGATGCGGGTGCTGAAGATGATGTCCCAGAACCCGTTGGTGAGGCCGTAGCCCACTTCCGCGCCCCGAGGGCTGTGGTGATAGAGGTGATGGCGCTTGATGTAGCGGAAGTACGGGTTGTCGAAGTGGTAGAAGTGCACCGAGTGGTGGACCCACTCCTCCACGACGTAGCTCTGCAGCAAGCCGGCGATCAGCACCGGCATCGACCAGAGGGGGAAGAAGGCGGCGATCGCCACCAGGACGATCGAGAACGGGAGCGTGTCCATGATGCGCCCGTTGATGTGCTCGCCGTCCCAGGGCCGCGCGTGATGTTCCCAGTGCAGATGGTCGAAGCGCTTGTGGAGGAAGTGCTGCACGATCCCCGGCCCGTCCGGGAAACGGCCGTGCAGGAGGTAGCGATGGACGAAGTATTCGAGCAGCGTCCAGGCCGCGATACCACCCGCGAAGAACCCGGCGACGGCTAGACGGTGCGGGGTGCGGAGGGCCCAGCCGAGGAGGGCCGCCGAATACGCCGTATAGAGGACGGTCGCGGGATAAAGCCGGCCGCGCGCTTTGGCCGCCTCGCGGGGCCAGAGCTCATACCCGGCGATGCCGCCGGGTCGGTTCGATGATGTCATGTCGTCTCCTGATGCGCCTTCCGGCACGCCTCCCCCTGTTACGCACGAATGGCCTCGAGGTACGCGACGGCTAGGTGTTTGGCACTGTCGACGGGCTCCGGGCTCTTGCTGGCCTTGCAGAAGAGCAGAGCGCCTTCGAGGAGGGACAGGATCGCCTGGGCCGCGACCTGCGGCTGGAAATCCTCACGGAAATACCCGGTGCGCCGCCAACGCTCGAAGAACGCGGCCAGCTCCGCCGTCCAGGCGTCCAGGTGCTCGGCGACTTTCTGCCGGATCGGCTCGTTGCCGTCCGCGGCCTCCTGCGCGAGGTTGCCGAAGAAACATCCGCCGGAGCATTGGCTCTGGCGCATGAGGGCGGCCGCCTCTTCGAAGATCCTCTGGATGCCGCCGACGGGGTCGAACGAGTGCCGCGCCACGCTCGCGATGTGCTCTTTCATGCTGGCCGCGGCGTGATCGAGCACCGCCAGCTCGAGGGACTCCCGGGTCGGGTAGTAGTGGAACAGGTTGGCCTTCTTGATTCCCGCCGCCGTGGCGACGGAGTCCATGCTCACGGCGTTCAGCCCGCTCGTGTAGAAGAGCTTGTGCGCGGCGTCCAGGATGCGGTGGCGGGTTTCCAGGTTTACGGTGCGGGGCATGACTTGACCAACCGGATGGTTAGGATATGTCGTCTCCCGAGGTCGTGTCAACGGGAGGATTTAGGAGGACAGCGGGGCGGAGGACGTGGGGTACACTCCAGGTTTTGAGCGGCCTCGATCTCGCGCCGCCGAGGACCCATCCATGCCCCTCAAGCCGCCGGCCGGCGAGAAAATCTCCATCACCCGCGGGAATCTGTACGTGCCGGACCATCCCATCGTTCCCTACGTCGAGGGGGACGGCACGGGCCGCGACATCTGGCGCGCCTCGCAGCGCGTCTTCGACGCGGCCGTCGAGAAGGCCTTCGGGGGCAAGCGCAAGATCGCGTGGTTCGAGGTCCTGGCCGGCGAGAAGGCCTTCAACCAGACGAAGGAGTGGATGCCGGCGGAGACGCTCGACGCCTTCCGCACGTACCTGGTCGGCATCAAGGGCCCGCTCTCGACGCCGGTCGGCGGGGGTATCCGGTCCCTCAACGTCGCCCTGCGCCAGGAGCTCGACCTCTACGTCTGCCTCCGCCCGGTGCGCTACTTCA
>Ga0075435_100003294_pt1 | contig 10945 bp, 8 predicted proteins | sample RhiMethybrSRZTD4_FD_75302 | JGI IMG/M metagenome (GOLD analysis project Ga0075435, IMG submission 75302) | Populus rhizosphere microbial communities from Tennessee, USA - Rhizosphere MetaG P. TD hybrid SRZTD4 | ecosystem: Host-associated > Plants > Roots > Rhizosphere > Soil | place: USA... | reverse complement strand
GGTGCACCGAGCCAGCGCGCGAACCACGCTGCGACTTCCTTATAGAAAAAGCGGCTGTCCTCTCCCCGCAGAATCCAGTGATTCTCGTCCGGCCAGATGATCAGCCGCGACGGAATCTGCTGGCGCTGTAACGCGGTCCAGAACTCGAGCGCGTTGTTCATCGGGACGCGGAAGTCCCGCTCACCAACCGACACCAGAACGGGAGTGTGCAGATTCGCCGCTCGGCGCATCGGACTCTGCGTCTTCCACAGCGGATGGTCTTCCCACGGCGGGCCGCCAACATTGCGCTCACGGTCGTAGTTGAAGTCGCTCGTCGCCCACTGAGTCTCGAGATCCCACTCACCCGCGTGGCTCACCAACGCGCGGTAGCGCGTCGTGGTCACGGCCAGCCAATTGGTCAGGTGACCACCGTAGCTCGCGCCGCCCGCCACCTGGCGCGAGGCATCGATGAACTTGAACCGCTTGAGCGCCGAGTCCGCCGCTTCGTTCAGCTCGTTCGCCGGACCCTCGAGCGGATCGAACTGGATGTCCTGCGAAAACTTCTCGCCGTAGCCGGTCGAGCCCGTGTAGTCGGTCATCAGGACGACGAAGCCCGGCGTTGGCGCGCCAAGGAGGTGCGGATTCCAGCGGAGGCCAAAGTTGTCGGTCCACATGTTGGCCGCGCCGCCGTGAATCAGCACGAACAGCGGATAGGTCTTGGTCGAATCGAATCCCGGCGGCAGCGCATAGAAGCTGTGGATCCGCTTGCCTTTGCTCGAGGTAAACCAGAATTCGCGCAGCGGCTGCCAGTCGATCTTGCTCGCGCGATCGACGTTGAATTTCGAGAGCAGTGTCCACCGGCCGTTGAGCGGATCGATCCGCGCGATCTCCGGCGGATTCGTCGCGCTCTCCCAGACCGCCGCGAGTTTATCCGTCACGCCCTTCGCGCCCTTCACGGTAATCGGAGCGGACGCGGCGGTCAGGCCGTTGTACGTGCCACTCGTCATGGTGCCGACTTCCTGCTCTTTGCCTCCGATGGCCGGAGCGCGGAACAGCCGCTGGTGCCCGGCATCTTCCGACAGGAAGAAAACGGTGCGGTTGTCCGCGGAGATCGTGTAGGCACCGACTGAGTGATCCGCGCCGCCCGTCACGAGCCGGGCGCTCTCGCCGCTGCGCGGCCATGGCATCGCCACGAGGCGCTGATTGTTGAAGGTGTGCTCGTTTGTGGGTGTCATCGTGGCGAACAGCGTCTTGCCGTCCGGACTGAACTGCGGCGACCCAAAGTCGTCCTTGCCGTTCGAGAGTCGCTGTGGTTCGCCGCCGCTCGTTCTGACGAGCCACAACGTCTGGACCACATCGCCATGCGTCCAGTCGTTCCGGTTCACCGTTGCCGCAAACACCACGCCGAGCCCGTCGGGGAGCCATGCGGCCGCGATGTCTTCACCGCCGGTGCCGAGCTGGCCGCCGAAGCCTGCGCCCTGCGCGAGCTGCGTGCCGGCCAGCAGATCTTTGGGCTGGCTGCCGGGCTCTAATGACTGCACGAACAGATGTGCGCGCCTGTCGTCGAGCCAGTGATCCCACAGTCGAATCGGCGATGCATCGAACACCCGCGCGTTGTACTTGCGGCTGCGCCGCTCGGCGGCTGCCGCGCGATTGGCGGAATCGCTCGTCGCGCCGGGATAGATCATGCTCGTGAACAGGATCGCCTTGCCGTCCGGCCGCCACAGGGGACTCGACGCGCCGGTCGAAAGATTGGTGACCCGCTGCGCTTCACCGCCGTCCGTGAGATCGAGCACGTAAATTTCAGCAACGTCGTCGCCTTCACGGCGTGCGCTGAATGCGATCCGCCGGCTGTCGGGACTCCAGTCCACGCCGCCCTCGCCGCCCTTCGTATTCGTCAGTCGCCTCGGCTCCGCGCCGCCGGCGGTGGGCACGAGCCAGAGATCGCTGACCTGGTCGCCCTCGGTGTAGGAGGGTTCGGTCACGCTGAACACGATCCACCGACCGTCCGGACTGATCGCGGGACTGGAGATCCGCTTCATCAGAAAGACGTCTTCGTGAGTGATGGTGTGGCGCTGCTGCGCCGCAAGCGGCGTGGCAGCGACGAGAGCGAGGAGGAGTGCACGAATCGTTTTCATAGTGCCCTTAACGCATGTAGGGAGCGACGTTGTTGGCGATGACCGTGAATTCTGCATCCGTGAGCGGGAGCTTTCTGAAATCTTCCCAGCACTCGCGCGGGCGGCAATTGTCGCCGGCAGCGGCGTCAGATCCAAACAGCACGCGATGGAGGCCGAGCTGCCGAATCCGATCGGCGATGCGTTGGAAAGAAGAGGGACTGGTTCCTCGCACGACCGACGTCACATCGAACCAGAGGTTCCGTGCGCGCGGATCGTTCCGCGCAATCGCATCCACGAAGACGGACAGGCCGCCGTCAGTCGTGCTGTCGTAGCCGCCGGCTCCGGCGAGATGCGCGATCTGCACGGGAATGTCGGGTGCCGCGGAAAGAACCGAGTCATAGAAGATCTGTGCTTCTTCCCGTCCGTAGTGCAGTCGCTGACTGATGGAGGCGTGCATATGAATCACGATCGCCATGTGTTTCTGATTGGCCGTGCGAAACACCTGACGCAGCTTCGCGATGTCGTCCGCGTTGTGGTAATCCAGCTCTGAATTGCCGATGTGCAACTTCAATCCGGTGTGCAGCATGGGATTGCCGGCGCAGCGCTCGATCTCCGCGAGCGCATAACTGCGCGCGGGATTCACGCTACAGAATCCGCGCAGCCGATCAGGGTACCGGGCGACCTGGCTCGCAACCCAGTCGTTCTCTTCCCGCACGTGTACCGAATCGTTCGGAACATGGCGGCTGGGCTTGCTCCAGGAATAGGCAACCGACAGCACGAGCGCGCGACGGATGCCCGCCGAGTCGAGCAAGGCGACGAGTTTGTCCGCATCGATCGGTGGTACGTCGATCAGCGTTGCCAGCTCAGGACTGAGGAGATGCTGGTGATAATCGATTTTCGGGGGTGGCACAGACGCGTCGGCCGAAACGATCACCAGCGAGGTGCAGACCCAGATCCATCTCATCGTACCTCCAAATGCACACTTTACCCCTGCGATGCAAGAGGGTATCACTCAGCAGGAGGCTTTCATGAACCAGCACGCGCGCTTACCCGTGTCTGTCGTCGTTGTGACCTTGCTCGCCTGCGGAAGTTCGACGGAACCAGGAACAACACCGCCACTGCCAACCAACCTACAAACAGCCGTCACGAATCCGTACTTCCCATTGCCGCAGGGCACGACGTGGGTATCCCGCACGCAAACCAGCGCCGGGGTTGAGCTCGACAGCACGACCGTCGCCGGCACCAAACTGGTGAATGGGTTTACGGCGACCGAGGTCCACGACCGCGTCTACCTGTCCGACTCGCTCGAGGAGGACACGTACGACTGGTTCGCGCAGGACAGCGCCGGCAACGTCTGGTACCTCGGCGAGGACACGAAGGAGTACGCGCACGGCCAGGTGGTCAGTACCGAGGGCACGTGGCAATGGGGCGTCCACGGCGCAACCCCGGGCATCATCATGTGGGGTGACACGACCGGCATGGTGGGATCGCTCTATCGGCAGGAATTCGACCGCGGCAACGCACAGGATGTGGGCAAGATCGTCGCGCTGAATCAGAGCGTCACGGTGCCATTCGGTACGCTGACCGGCTGCATCAAGACCGAGGAATGGAGCACGCTGGAATCGGGGCCGCACGAAAACAAGTTCTACTGCCCGCAGATTGGCACGGCGCTCGAGATCGGTGCCGGCGGTGAGCGCAGCGAGCTGATCAGCAAAAGTCCCTAGCTACAGCCGGAAGAGGTAGCTCAGCTTCAAGAACACCGCGTCACCAGTCCGAGTCAGATTCTGGAACTGGAACGCTTGCTCGTCGAGCATGTCAGTGCCGTAGCCCGCAAACACCACGGTCCCCGGCGTCGGCTGATAGCTGAGTAGTGCGTCGATATGGAACAGATTGTTCGCGGTCGGTGTCGTGCGGCTCACGGTGCCGCCCGGTCCCGCGATCAAAATCGGCGCGTTCGTGCGCGAGTCGTCGCGCAACGAATCGGTCTGATCCTGGATGTATTGGCCCACCAGTCGAACGAACAACGGCCTGAGAATCTGATACTCGACCTTGGCCCGCGCGACGCGGCCGACATTCACGAGCGTGCCGTCGGTGCGCCGGTTCACCTGTTGCCAGAAGTAGCTCAGCGTGTTGCGCAGCCGGTCGGTGGGACGGTAGGACACTTCTACGCTGAGCAGCAGTAAATCCGCCGACGCCCACTCGAAGAAGTTTTCGTCGTGTCCCTGCAGGAAGAAGCCGCCACCGCTGAAGTGCTGCCACTCCGGCGTGTTGATCTGGACGATGTACTCGCCGTTCTTGATCGTGGGCTGACCAACGAACGGAACCGTATCGAGGCCGCCGCCTGTCTTGGGAAGCTCGAGACGATAATCCGCGTACAAGGCGGAATCGTAGCCGAACGACTCGACGAAATAGCCGGCGCCGACGTTCCATCCGCCGCGCAACGTCGTGTTGACGTTGAAGTGCAGCTTCTGGTCCTGGATACCGCGACCATGGATGAAGTTCTGGTATTGCCAGATGCCGTCGACGAGGATGTCGCCCGTGAGACGTTGCAGGAACGCGCCGGGCTTACCGTACGTCGTGTAACTGGGATCGACGTATGAATGAACGATGCCCGCTCGCCCGATGAAGCCGCTTCCCGTCTGGAACTTGTCGGAGATCCCGGCAAACAAGCTGCGCAGACCCCACACGCGATGCTGAATCGTGAACTGCGCGAGCCAGAGCGGCGCCGTCGTCGTGGTGCCGTTGATGCGGGTAGCACTGCCGGCGGCCTGCAGGTTGAGCCCATAGATGTCCTTGAACACCAGCCGAGTGTCGAGCTCTCCGACGCGATTGTAGTCCTGGCCTTCGATGCGGTCGGTATAGGCCAGCCCCATGCGCGAGCCGTGACCGATATTCCGCGTCGCGCGCAAAATATTGAAGAGAGGGTTTTCGTCGCCGGTGAGCGACGCGAATTTCTGGTCGACGGCGGACAGGAATCCGATGTCGGTGCCGGCCACGTTGCCGGTGAGCTTTGCCGCGGCGACGGGCTGCACGATGCGTCGCGTGTAAATCAGGTTGAGCGGCACCTGAAACAGCTCGCTTCCCTCGAGAAAGAACGGTCGCTTCTCGGGGAAGAACAGCGCCTGGCGCGGATCGAACGCGAGCTGGCCCGCATCCGATTCCACCTGCGAGAAGTCGGGCTTGACCGTACCGTTCAGGGTGAGGTTGTCGGTCACGCCCCACCGCACGTTCCCGCCGATCTGCGGATCTTGCATGTCGTAGCTATAGTTTCCGCCCCCGCCACTGGGGTCGGGTGCCCCGGTTGCTTTCGCCGTCGCCTCGGGATTGATGTCGACCACGAGACCGCGATGCATGCCCGACATGCCGACGAGATTTCCGGACTGGCCGATAAACGTCGCGCTGGCGCGCAGGGCAGGAAACCAGGTGTCTTCGAACCCGGAGTGCTTGACCTGTCGCACGATGTTGATGCTCCAGTCCTGCGGTTGCTTCGGCTGATAGCGCAGACTCTTGAACGGAATGCGGACTTCGACTTCGTAGCCCCAACCGGTCAGTCGCCCGTGCGACTGAAACACGTAGTCCGGACTCAGGTCGGGCTGCTCTCGACCGATGACCGCGCCGCCGATGAACCCACTGGCCGAGATGTTCGCGCCCTCCACGAGCGCGCCGTCGCCCTGCACGCCCAGGGGGTTGACGGCGAACATGAGCGCCTTCTTGCCATCGTGAAACGTGCCGAGCAGGATCTGGACGTTGTCGTCGCCAAAGATCTGGTCGCGGTCCGCGAGGGTCGCAGTAGGTCGGCCGTGCAGCTCGTAGGCGCGGATCCCAAAGTAGATCGCGGTGGACGAATACCAGACCAGGACCTGCGTCGAGTCGGCTGCGGAAACGCCGTCGTTCGGGGCATATTGCGAGAAGCCGGTGAGGAGCGCAGCGTGCGTCCAGACCGAGTCCTGCAGGTCGCCGTCGATCAGTGCGTCGGTCTCGTAGCGCGGAATTCGCACGTTCAACTGGCGCTCGCGCCCCGAGTAGATTCCCAGGGAGTCGCCGGCGCAAGATAAGAGCAGGCAGATCGTCAGCAGCATGACCGATAATAATGGCGGTGGATTGAAAGGCTCACCTACGACGGGAGAGTTAGGAACGTGTCACAACTGGCATTGACGTTTGTGCTCCTGCTGCAGAATCCGGCCGCACGACCGGCGCCCCCCCCGCCGAAGCGTGAGATCCCCGATCCCGGTGTCATCGCCACCGAGCAGCGTGTCACGCCCGCGGGCGTGCAGAGCGTGTTTACCGATCGGGTATTTGGGGTGCGGTTTGGAAAGCCAGGGGAGATCTGGGTGACCGTGCACGGCGCGGCCTATCGGCTCGCCTGGCAGGACAATGTCGTACGCGCGAGTGCGGCGTTCGACGGACGCTCCGGCGTGCAGGGGATCGCGATCGATCCGGTAAACGGCCGCGCGCTGTTCAGCACCGTGGGCCGGCTTCCCGAGGCCCTGGCGCGCAGCCGCACGCCGGGTTCGGACGAGATGGGTCACACCAAGACGGTCACCCAATTGTTTGCGTACGACGGCGACTCCGTCGCGCCACGGTCGAGCGGGGGGGACAGCGCGGTTGTGCGTTGGTCCGCAGGCGCACTCGGCGACGACATCGCGGGCGCCCCCGCTGTCGCGCGCCGCCCCAACGCGACCGGCCATCGGGTGGCGGTGCTGCCGCTCCCCGCCAACGACGCCCTCGCCGTGTTTGACGCCGATAGTGGCGTGCTGCTCAAGACCATCCCCCTGGGTGTGTTGCCCGTCGCCGCCGTCCTCAGCTGGGATGGCGCGGTTGCCTATGTGACCGTGATGGGCGGCCGCAAGCCCACGGCAAAGGACCGAGCAGCGAAACAGTGTTGCGATCCCTTTGCCGAGCTCGTGCGCGTCGATGCGCGTGGAATTGCGCAGCCGGGCAACGTATCGCGCGTGGATCTCGTGAAAGGCACCGTGACCAAGGTCATTCCGGTGCTGCGCCACCCGACGGGGCTCGTGTGGAATGAGAGCGGTTCTCGTCTGTACGTCGCTAACGGTAATTCGGACACGGTCAGCGTGATCGACACGCGCGGCGACTCCGCGCTCAAGCCGATTGCCATCGCGCCGTTCAAGGAGCGCAAGATCGGGCTCGCGCCGACCGCGGTCGCGCTGTCACCCGACGCCACGACGCTGTTCGTCACGCTGGGCGGCGTCAACGCCGTCGCGGTGTACGGCCTGCCGGCGGGCGAGTTCCGCGGCCTCATTCCCACCGGCTGGTATCCCACGAGCATCGATGTGAGCGCCGACGGTCGCGCGATTGCCGTGGGTACGTTATTCGGCGTTGGATCGGGAATCGGGCGGACGGTAGGGAAGACCGGACGCTACGTCCATTCGTACCGCGGCTCGGTGAACGTCATCGCGGAGCCATCGGCGGGAGAAATATCGGCGTATACGACGTCGGTTGCGCAGAACAATCGCTTGACGCTCCAATCCGACAGCGTGGTGCGCATGAAGAGCAAGCCTCGCGTGGTGGCGCAGGCTGTGCCGGAGCGTCCTGGGGACCCCTCCAAGATCGATCACGTCGTCTACATCGTCCGCGAGAACCGCACCTACGATCAGGTGTTCGGCGACATTGGCAAAGGCGCGAGCGATTCATCCCTCGTACAATGGGGCCGCGACGTTACGCCCAACGCGCATGCGCTCGCCGAGCAGTTCGTGCTGCTCGATCATTTCTTCGCGTCCGGCGGCAACTCGGCGGACGGCCACAACTGGCTGACGCAGGGACGCGAGACCGAGTATCCGATGTGGCCGCTCTACACCGGCCGCAGCTATCCGTCGGAGGGCGTGGATCCGCTCGCGTATTCGTCGGGCGGGTTTCTGTGGGAAGCGGCGCAGGCCAAGGGCAAGACCGTCCGCGTGTTCGGCGAGTACGCGCCGTCGCCGCAGTGGGACAGCGACACGATCCGCATGAATCTGCTCAGACAGTATCGCGATTCGCAGCCGCACAATCGGGCATTTTTCCGAGCCCGCGTCGCGAAGCTGTATCGCACGACGTCGCCGATTCCGTCGCTCGATCGCGTGCTGGTGCGCGACTATCCGGGATGGACGGAGACGATTCCGGACATCGTGAAGGCCGACATCATCCTCGAGTATCTGCGCGAATGGGAAACCAAGCACGCCATGCCCAATCTCGTGCTGATCATTTTGCCGAGCGATCACACCCAGGGCACGAGTCCGAACTGGTGCACGCCCAAAGCGTGCGTCGCTGACAACGACCAGGCGCTCGGCCAGATTGTCGAAGCGTTCTCGCACAGCTCGTTCTGGAAATCGATGGCGATTCTCGCGGTCGAGGACGACGCGCAGAACGGCGTGGATCACATCGACGGACATCGCACCGTCGCGCTCGTGGCCAGCCCCTATGCGCGCCGCGGCATCATCGATCCCACCTTCTACGCCCAGCCCAGCATGGTCAAAACGATCGAGCTGATGCTCGGCCTGCCGGCGCTCAGCCTGTTCGATCTCGTGGCGACGGACATGCGCGCGAGCTTCATCGGTCCGGACGAGACGCCCGACTTCAGGCCGTACACGGCGCTCACACCGACGCAATCGCTCTTCGACGTGAACCAGCAGGTTGGGGCCATCACCGGCCCGCATGCTGCCGAGCGGCGGCGCGCCGCGCAGGCGTCAGCACGGATGAACTTCTCGGAGCCAGATGCGGCGCCGTCGGAGCTGCTGAACCGGATTCTGTGGCACGACGCCCGCGGCTGGGCCGTGCCGTATCCCGAGGTGAAGCGGTCGTTGTTCTTCCCGATGGCGGTGGATATCGCCGACGAGGATCGCGACGAGCCCTGACCCGCATCGATTCGTGCAAAACACGGCAGCGACAAGCGGTCGGACATGTGACCAGTCGTTTGGGTCAGTGCGGTAGCTCCATGGCGAACGGCTACTTGGCTATGATGGACCCGTTCCGAGCATAGTTGTTGCGGCGAAACGTGAGCGTGCAGCGCAACGGCTTCACGCTGATCGAGCTCATGATCGTGGTGGTGATCATCGGCATCCTGGCGACGATCGCGATCCCGAAATTTGCGAACACAAAGGAGAAGGCCTACATCGCGTCGATGAAGTCTGACCTTCGCAACTTGATCACCGCGGAGGAGGCCTACTTCGCCGATTCGACGGCCTACACTGATCAAACGGACTGCAACCGGCCGCCGGCGCCTGGCACCGCTGCGTGGTGCCCGTCGACGGGAAATACCCTGGACAAGTTCAAGGTGCGTCAGGGCGGTTGGACGGCACGCATGACAAACGCCAACACATCGATTGCCTGTGGGATCTACGTTGGAGGAGCGACGCCATTCCCTCCAGCCAAGCAAACGGACCCGGAGGGCACGCCGGTTTGCCGCTAGCGCGACCTGTTGGTTGCAGAACTCGTAGCCGAGGATCTCAGCGCGCGACCGCCTGGGTGGCGAACTGCGCGCGCGTGCGGGGGCGCAACAGGTAATAGATGATTGCGCCCCCGATCGGGACGCCAATCAATGTTCGAGGATCGCCCTGCACGATCGCTGCCACGACATCACCGACGAGATTCAGGGTGATTATGGTCAGCGCCAAGCGATGTCCCCACAAGGCTCGGCGCCGCACGCCGATCGCGGCTGTAGCGCAAGCGATCGCGACGGAAACCATCAGCGCAACGCCCAACCATCCCAGCTCCATCAGCCCAACCTGCGCATGGCGATTGAGCCGCCACATCGGTTCGAGCGCACTGTCGGGGAACAACAGACCGAGCGCCGCCAGAAGGGCCATCAGCGTGCCGAAGACGAAGAAGGCGGACAGAAGCGTCAACCCACTCGAGCGTTCCATGGGGGAAAAGTAGCGCGACCGACAACGATGTGACATGAGTCACGCGCGCCTGTAAACATCTCGGACCCTGCGGGGTCATAGGGATCGCGGAAAAACTTCACCAGGAGGTACTGATGAAGAACGATCTGCTGATCCTCGTGGTCGCGCTTGCGGTGCTCGCGTGCGCGGCCTGCGCGCCCGGATACGCGCGCGCGGAGTATGTCTACGCGGAGCCGGTCGAGTATTCGTACGTCGTGCCGGTCGATCGCGTAGTCGTCGTCACGCGCGACGTGCTGCTAACGCGCGGTTGGACGGTGTACCGCGTCGAGCGCGATGGTCCGAACCGGATCATCTGGGCGCGGCGCGGTGACAACGACATCGTGCGCATCTTCGCGACGCCGCACGGCGAACGAGTCGCCGTGCGCGGGTTGTGGGAGGCGCGCGAGCGCGGTGATCATGGCCGCCACAAGGGTTGGGAAAAACGTGGCGCGCCGCGCGAGATCATCGCGGACATCGATGTCCGCCTCCGCGCGCATGGGTAGTTGCTTCGAGGGGCCCGAGCAATCGGGCCCCTTTTTTCTACGCCTTCTTGAGTGCCCTCGCCACCGCTACGAGCACGATCGCGCCGATCGTCGCGACGATGATCGCGCCAAGCAAACCGTAAGCCGCGATCCCAACCAGCCGGAACAGGAAGCCGCCCACGATGGCGCCGATGATCCCAAGCACGATGTCGCCGATAACGCCATAACCCGAGCCCTTCATGATCTTGCCGGCAAGCCAGCCGGCCACCAAGCCCACGAGGAGGAACCAGACCAGAACCATGGCACGCTTCCTTTCAAATCAGGCGAGTGATTGGGAGCCGCCGAATGCGCTTTCCCGTGGCTGCGAACATGGCATTGCAAACGGCCGGCGCAATGGCCGGAAGGGCAGCCTCGCCGACGCCTCCCGGTGCGGCGTCGTTGCGAATCAGCACGACCTCCACCTCCGGCATCTGCGCGAGTCGCAGCATCG
>Ga0075435_100003292_pt1 | contig 10948 bp, 5 predicted proteins | sample RhiMethybrSRZTD4_FD_75302 | JGI IMG/M metagenome (GOLD analysis project Ga0075435, IMG submission 75302) | Populus rhizosphere microbial communities from Tennessee, USA - Rhizosphere MetaG P. TD hybrid SRZTD4 | ecosystem: Host-associated > Plants > Roots > Rhizosphere > Soil | place: USA... | reverse complement strand
CGATCTCTCGCATCTCGACGCGTCGGAGAAAGCCGCGGTCAAAGACCTGCTCGCGGCGGGCGCGATCATGCAGAAGCTTTACGAGGAGTCGCGGCATCACCAGGCATTGCGCGCCGCGCGCGATCTCGCGAAGGCGAACCGTCCCGATCTCGAGCAGATCTATCGTTTGTTCCAGGGTCCGATCGCGACGACGCTCGACAACAAGCGCGAGGCGATTGCGCCGGTCGATCCGCAGGTCGCCGGGAAAAACGTCTATCCGGTCGATGCGACGCGCGAAGAGATCGATGCGTGGCTCGCCGCGCATCCCGATCAACGCGACGCGATCCTCGGCGAGCGGACGATCGTCCGCCGCGCGACGAAGGAGAACCTCGATCGCGACATCAAAGCGATCGCGTCGAACGGCGCGCTGTCGACGTTTCACGCGAAGCTCGCCGCGTCGCTGAAATCGATCGCGCCGAATTCGAAGACGCTCTATGCCGTGCCCTACGCGGTCGCCTACGCGGACGACATGGTCCGCATGTATCAGCATCTCAACGACGCCGCGGACAAGATCGAAAAGAGCGACGCCGAATTCGCCCGCTACCTGCGCAATCGCGCGCGCGATCTGCTGTCGAACGACTACGAGAGCGGCGACGCGTCGTGGGTCACCGGCGACTTCAAACATTTCAACGCGCAGATCGGCGCGTACGAGACGTACGACGACGCGCTCTTCGGCGTGAAGGCGTTCCACAGCTTCAGCCTCCTCGCCACGAACGAGCAGGCCACGGCCGACCTTCGCAAGCGTCTCGGCGGTCTGCAGGCCATCGAGAACGCGCTGCCGTACGACGCCCACAAGCGCGTGCGCGAAGACATCCCCGTCGGCGTGTACGAAGTGATCGCCGACTTCGGACAGGCGCGCGGCACGAACACCGCGACGATCCTGCCGAACGACGCGCTGTACGCACGGCGCTACGGCCGCACGATCATGCTTCGCGAAAACATCATGAAGGACCCGGCGATCCTCGCCGCGTCGAACCGCGTCTGGCGCACCGCGACCGCCGACGCGCACGCCAACGACCTCGGCCCGGAGGGTGATTTTCAGCGCACGCTGTGGCACGAGATCGGTCACTACCTCGGACCCGATCGCGACAAACAGGGCCGCACGCTCGACATCGCGCTCGAGGATTACGCCGACGCGCTCGAGGAAATGAAGGCCGACCTCGTGTCGCTGTTCACGCTCGATCAGATGAAGCATCCCGATCTGCGCTCGATCCAGGCGGCCGGCATCCGCCGCACGCTGCAGAACGTGAAGCCGCGCAAGGATCAGCCGTACCAGACGATGCAGCTCGCGCAGTTCAACTGGTTTCTCGAGAAGGGCCTGATCGACGCCGATCCGCAAACCGCACGGCTCACGATTCACTACGACCGTTACGCGGACGTCGTGAAGTCGCTGCTCGCGGAAGTGATTCGCATTCAACGCGAGGGCGACAAAGCGCAGGCAGCGCAGTTCTTCGAGCGCTGGGGCGCGTGGACTCCCGAGCTCCACGAAAAGCTCGCCGCGCGCATTCGCGACGCACAGGGCGCGCGCTTCCGGCTCGTGAAGTACGCGGCGCTCGGCGAGTGAGGGTCACTTCCGCACGAGAGTCGCGATCCAGATCACGAACTGCGTCAGCTTGTGCGCTTCGTAATCGACGAGCACGACGATGAAGTAGAGGCCGATTTCGAGCAGGAGCAGGTACCGCATCCATCCGACGCGGCGCATGAGGCTGACCCACCAGCCCATCGACCCGCGGACGGCGGCGATGAACGCGCCGAGGTTCTGGCCGATGTGGAACGCGGCGGCGACGATCGCGACCCAGGCCATGAACGCGGCCGCGTCGACGACGCTCTTCGAGTGACCTGCATTCCAGTGCAGCACGATGCTTTCAAAGAGCGTCGCGAAGGTGACCCCGTAGAGGACTGCCAGCAACGAGTCCAGCGCGAGCGTGAATGCCGCCTCGCGGCGGCGTGAGCCCCACTTCTCCAGCACATCGCGCGCGGCGAGACGATCGCATGCGAACTGGAGTGCGAGCAGCGGCGGGCGATCGCGCGAGAGCAGAGTCAGGCGGCGGCCGATGAGAAATGTGGTCGCCAGCGTCACCACGCCGAGCAGGCCGATCGTCGTTCGCGGATGCGGCCTGACGTAATCCTTCAGTCGCTCGAAGACCCACACCTCGCCGCGAAAGATGAAGTAGACGATGGTCATCGCCATGGCCGAGTACTTGATCCAGCCGAACCAGCGGGCCAGAGCCACGAGGCTTTCCGATGCCCTGCCACGCACGAGGGTCACGACGAGCGCGCCGTCTTCAACCCAGTTTGCGAGGGCGGCGAACGCAATTCCGAGGGCAACGAGGTAGCTGAGGCTGCCGAGGACCTTCCCCTCGCGATGCACCATCAGCACGAGCCACAGACACGCGGCGAAGTAGAAGAAGACGAGCAGGGCATCGCAGAAGCACGCGATGATGGCGAACGGCACTTTCTGATTCCGCTGCCATTCGAGGAGCACGTTCGCAGCGTGCTTCGGCGTCGATGCGAGCTCCAGCGCGACGAAAGGCGGATTGAGCGACGCCGTCAGCTTTCTCACGATGAAGTAGAGGATCGCCGACGCGAACAGCAGCGTCGTCGCGAGTCCAGCGTCGAAGGAGCCAGCGGTTTCCATCATCGTTCTCCGCTCACCCCGGCCGGTGCGTCGCGGGATTGCCGCACGTCCAGTAGATCTCTTCGATCTCGTCGAGCTTCTCTTCCGCGACCTTCGCAGCCTCGAGTTGCCTGCGGCTGAACGGACAAGGCACGCCGTGGCGGAACCAGCACTCACCCTTTCCGCGTTTCGCGGACGGCTGCAGAACGTAGGTGGTCCCCGGACCCGGCGTGTTGACGCGCCTGCCGTCCCGACCGACGAACGGGAAGCATTCCGGATCGAGGTTCAGATTCGCCCTGGCTCCCCACGCTTCGAGCCACAAGCTCGATTCCGGCAGCCGTTGCTGCATTTCGTACATCGTCGCGAAGGTCGACGCGCATCCGTGCGCGATACTCTGCTTCTGCTTGCGGCGCCGGAAGCCCAGCATGGGATGGAAGCCGAACGTCGAGCAGAGCCACTTCGGTTTCACGGCAATGACGTGCAGGTCGAGCAGGTCCGGCTCGCTCGTGCCGGTCGCCAGTGCATGACTCCGGATCGCGCGCAGGTCCGCCTGGGTGCTCGCGAACGCGTCGATCTTGCGGTTGTACTTGAACGTGCCGGCGCGCTTCGAGACATCGAGGCAGTTCCCGACTCCCGTTTCGGCGAGACGGCTCACCGCCGGATCGACTTCGAGCGACGCGGTGAAGATCAGGTGTGGGATGGCGTGCCTGCCGTCCGCTGACCGCGGGCGCCTCGCGATCGCGCCGTTCTTCGCCGTGGAGGCGCGATCGAGGAACTGGGCGACCGCATCGAGCGGCAGATTGTCGATCACGCCGCCGTCGATGTACTGGTGCGCGACGTTGCTGCGGCGGAAGATCTCCCACGACTGCCGCGGACGGAACACCGCCGGAAATGCGCTGCTCGCGAGCAATCCGTACTTGATCGAGGCCTCGGACGAATACGCGAGGATGTCACCGCCGAGGATCTCGAGGGCGCCTTCGTCGAGATTCGTCGTCGTCGCGAGAAACGAAATGCCGGAGTCGCAGAAGGACTCGAAGAGATCGTCCTCGCCCGGCTTCGTCGAGCGCCGGCCGCTCAGCACGTGATGCTCGATCAGACCGACCAGCGGCTCGCTGCCGAGGATCTCCTGCCCGACGCCGCCGCGATCGAGGAAATCCTGAATGTCCTGACGGAGCTCCGAAACGAAGTGCGAAAACTGCTCGAGGCGGAAGTCGCGAGTGAGATCCATCAGCTCGAACGGACTGACGTACGAGAGACGCTCGACTCCCGCGGCGATGGCACGCATGCGCGAGTTGAACTGATCGGCGCTGCCGTGGTCGTAACGGCGGAAGAGATAATCGAAGTCGCGCAGGGCGATCGGCGTGTCGGCCGCGCGCAGCGTGAAGCGGCGAACGAAGTCGGCGAAGCGATCGGTGAGCACGAGACGATCGATCGAGAGAAACGTCCCGGCCAGATGCGCGATATCGCGGCCGCGGCCGGCGGGATTCGAGAAGACCTGCGCGATCATCGCCGCGATGATCGAACCGACCGACGAGCCCGCGACGACGTCCGGATGGATGCCCATCTCGCTCAGCGCATTCGTCACGCCCATATGGAAGACACCGCGGAACACGCCGCCGCCGAACAGCAGCGATACCAGCGCGCGCTGATCGCCTTCGAGGCCGCCGCGACGCCGCGGCCAGCCTTCCCGGGACTCGATGTCCATGCGTTTCGATTCACTGGCCTTCGGCGCGGATTGGCGTTCGTCGCGATGGCGCGGCCACTCCGGCCACGCACGGCGCTCCTTCGAGGGCGCTCGCAGCGTCGTTTCGTTCGTCCATCCGTCGCGTGTCTCGCCGCGGACGAGAGCGCAGCGACTGCAGATCTCGGAGAGGCCCGGCCCCGTCTCCTCCCTGCTGCCCGGCAACGGCGTTTCACCGGCCAGTCGCGCGTTGATGACGGCCGCGCACTTCACGTTCGTCGAATCGCCCGCGGCGCCGCCAACCTTCGCGATGAGCGACGGCAGCGCGGCCTCGAGCGTCGCGCGACATCCGTCGGCGACCGTTTGCAGGACGGCTTCGGCGTATTCGACTTTCTCGCCTGTGAGCAGCCGGTAGTTCATCCCGACCGGCTTCTCGAGCTCGAGCGGATAGACGTTCGCCCGTACGAAGACGCGTTCGCGTCCGTCGGGCATCGTCACCGGATGAAACGCGCGGCCCGGCGGCAGCGCCTTCGTGTAGAGCTCCGTGAGACGCCGTTCGACCGACGCATCGCGAAAGCGCTTGAGCTGCAGTGCGCGCGGCACGACGTCGAGCAATCCGTCGAAGCGCTCGTCCTTCCCTTTCGGCAGCTTGCCTCCGCTGATCGGAAGATTTGCGACGGGATACACGTCGACCGCGTCCGCATCGATCAAATCATTCGGTAACCTGCCCCGCAGAACTTCGATCAGCGGCGCGATCGCTTCGTTCGAGATGTTCCCTCCGTCGATGAACCAGTCGCCGTTGTCGCTGAGCGGCGCATCGCCATGCGGCGGCGGATCGGGCGGCGGATCGAACGACGCGATCCCGCCGTTCTGCTGCTCGCGTTCGGCGGACACCTGCGCGCGCCTCGTTTCCCACGTCTCATCGATCGATTCGCGCCAGGCCCGCAGTTTCATGCGGAACTCGTTCGCCGCGCTCTCCCGGCGGCGCTCATGCCCGACGTCGATGCGTACCGCGGGCATCCACGGCACGACGGCAGTCGCGGCGAGCAGCGCGTCGACGACGGGCACGCACCCGTCGAGCACGGCCATCTTCCCGGTCTCGACATTGGCCGCGATCGGAGCGACGAGAATGCTCGGCTCGCGTTTCTCGTAATCCGACAACCGCTTGCGATACGCGTCCGTCGCCGCCTCCGGTCGATTCCGACGGTCGAGCGATCGATTGAGCAGCGTCGCCAGATCGATCTGCCCGTAGTAATGCCGATCGAAGCAGCGCACGAGCATCTGCTTCACGACGTCGGTGTTGGCGAGTCCGTCCGCGAGGCCGTAGTACTGCAGCACGCGCGTCACCGGCGACGGCATCGCCGCCATGCACCAGGCCTTCGCGATTCCGGCTTTTGTCTTCACGAATTCGAGCCATCCCCATGGGCGCTGCCATTCCCGCGGGCGAAGGACGCGGATGACCCGCAGCAGCATGACCGGAGGACTGAAAAAAATGCGCAGCAGCGCGAGGACGAACCTGAGCAGAGTCGAGACGGCGACGCCGGCTGACCACAGAACCGTGACCACGCCGAAGAGGTGCGCCATCGAGAACCACTGCAGCGCGGTGCGCATCTGCTTCCATCGTTCCGTGCGTGCGTCGCGCTGCCGCATCAACCGGTCCGCGGTGGCGGCGCCGTGCGCGCCGCGGAGCGCCGCGCGGTTCGGTCCGATCAGATACGCCCAGAGAATCGTTCCGACGAGGGCCGACGTCTCGGCGAATCGCGTCCAGAGCGTCAGCAGGAGCAGCGCCTGGTTCGCGATGCGCTTCCAGTGACACGGCCACCTGCGCTCCTCGTCCGCCGTTTCCGCGAGGCCGAGGAAACGACGGACGATGCGCGTGGCAGTGGCGATGGTGAGCGGAATGCCGAAGAGATCGTTGATGAGGCTGACGACGCCCGCCTTCGACTCGTTCGCGGCCTCGCGCGCCTGGCGCTCGCGATCGAAGTGAATCGGCAGCTCGAGTGGCTTGAGCGGATCGCGCGCGAGGACCTCGAGACTGTCCGGCATGATCGCGTTCACTGCCGTGCGTGGCAGTTCGAGATACGTCTGCAGGAAATTGCGGAGGCTGTCGACCTGGAATGGCAGGCGCTCGTCTGCCGACAGGCTCGCCTGCTGCGATCCGGACAGTGACTCGGGACCGGCCTGCAGGATCTCGGCGATCGCGGCGGCGTTGATCGCTCCCGCGGAAATGCCGACCACGTAGTCGGGCGCCGCGGAACGGCTGACGAGCAGCGCGTGCGCGACGCCGAGCTGCATCACAGTGTCGAGGCCGCCGCCGCTGAAGGCCAGCGCGCGACGCCGCTGCTTCTTTTCGCTCACCCCTCACCTCACTGCCGGATTCACTTTGGATTCACTCTGTTAGAGAGAGGTCGCGCGCAGCGTTTTCCCTACCCGCAGGGCCTAACTTTCTCTGAAACCCCTCGTAGATACCGTCGTAAAGGCATTCGTCAGGAGAACTGAACCCATGTCGAGACTCGGCAAGATTCTCATCGTCCTCATCGTGCTCGCGCTCGTCAGCGTCGGCGTCTACGCCGTCACGCGCAACGGCAAGAAGGATGGCGGTCTGAAGGAAGTCGCCGTCGAAAACGGCACGATCGTCGAGAAGGCGGTCGCCGTCGGCCAGATCCAGCCGCGGCAGAAGTTCCAGGTGAAATCAAAGATCTCGGGCATCGTGCGCCAGGCCATGGTTCAGGTCGGCGACACGGTGAAGGCCGGCGATCCGCTGTTCGAGATCGCGCCCGACCCGACGCCGCTGGAGGTGACCGAGGTCGATCGCCGCGTGGAGTCGGCGGAGGCGTCGTTCCGCAAGGCCGACGGCGATTACCAGCGCTCGACGGATCTCGCGCGATCGGGCGTGCTGCCGAAGTCCGACGTCGAGGCGAAGAAGGAGTCCTGGGAGCTGGCGCGCGTGGCGCTGATGAAGGCGCAGCAGGATCGCGAGCTCGTGCGCCGCGGACGCCTGTCCGCGAGCGGTCAGGAATCGATCATCCGCGCGCCGGCCGCCGGCACGATCCTCACCCGCGCCGTCAACGAAGGCGATCCGATCGTTCCGCTGACTTCGTATCAGCCCGGCACCGAGATGGCGAGCGTCGCCGACATGTCGGACCTGATTTTCAAAGGCACCGTCGATGAGATCGACGTCGGCAAACTCTCTCTCGGCATGCAGGCGCGCATCAAAGTCGGCGCGCTGCCGACGGACGTCGTGACCGGACGCGTGGCGCGCATCGCGCCGCAGGCTCAGCAGAAGGAAGGCGCGACGCTCTTCGACGTCGAGATCGAGCTCGATCCCGGCCAGAAGATCACGCTCCGCGCCGGCTACTCCGCGAACGCGGACGTCATCATCCGCGAGAAGAAGGATGTGCTCACGCTCCCCGAGCGCCTCGTGACATTCGAGGACGGCGGGAAGAAGGCCTTCGTCGAGCTCCCGCAATCCGACCCGAAAGCCACGCCGAAAAAAGTCGAGATCAGGACCGGCATCAGCGACGGCCTGAACATCGAGATCACCTCGGGCCTGAAGAAGGGCGACAAGGTCGTGGAGCGGCCGCCCAAAGAGATTTCGTAAAGCGATTCGCCGTTGTCGGTTGTCAGTTGTCCGTTGTCGGTGAGCCGATGACGCACTGACAACCGACAACTGACAACTGACAACCATGAAAGACGTTCTCCGCCAGCTTTATCGCGACGTTCGCGCCGAGAAGCTCCGCGCCTTTCTCACGATCTTCGGGATCGTGTGGGGCACGGTCGCGATCAGTCTGATGCTCGCGTTCGGAACGGGGCTGCACAAGCGCCTCATCCAGAACACCGCGGGCCTCGGCGATCGCATCGTCATCGTCTGGCCCGGCCTCACGTCGATCCCGTTCGAAGGGCTGGGCAAGGGGCGGCGCCTGCGTGTGACGGAGGAAGACATCGCGGCCGTGCGCTCGCAGGTGCCCGGTCTGAAGGCGATCTCCGGCGAATACCAGACCTCGATGCGCCTCGACTACGGCACGAAGACGATGTCCATCGACGTCTCCGGCGTGACGACCGAATTCGGCACGATGCGCAATCTCATCCCCGACGTCGGCGGCCGTTTCATCAATCCGATCGATGACGACAAGCAGCGCCGCACCGTCTTCATCGGCAACGACATGAAGAAGAGCATCTTCGGCGAAGGCGCCGACGCGATCGGCAAGACGGTGCTCATCAACCAGTCGCCGTTCCAGGTCGTCGGCGTGCTCAAGGCGAAGGAACAGGACTCGAGCTACAGCGGCCGCGACAACGACAAGGCCTTCATCCCCTCCTCCACGTTCCGCGCGCTCAACGGCGACAAGTACGTCGACGACATGGTCATGCAGGCGGAGAAGTCGGACGACACCAAACGCCTCATCGACTCCGTCCGCGCCGCATTCGGCTCGCGTCTTCGCTTCGACAAGGAAGACAAGGAAGCGATGTCGATGTGGGACACGACCGAACAGTTCCAGTTCTTCGACACCTTCATGCTCGCCTTCAACGCATTCCTCGGCATCGTCGGCGTTTTGACGCTCATCGTCGGTGGCATCGGCGTGTCGAACATCATGAACGTCGTCGTCGAGGAGCGCACCCGCGAGATCGGCATCAAGATGGCCCTCGGCGCGAAAGCGCGCTGGATCCTCACGCAGTTCCTGCTCGAGACGATGGCCGTGACCGCGATGGGCGGCGCGATCGGCTTCGCCATCGCCATCGGCGTCTGCGCCATCTTCCCCGAGAGCCTCGTCGAATACGTCGGCCAGCCCGTCGTCTCGCCGGTCGTCGCGGCCCTCACCGCCGTGGCCCTCGGCATCGTCGGATTGTTCGCAGGCTACTTCCCCGCGCGCGACGCCGCGCGACTGGATCCCGTGGTGGCGATGAAGCTGTAGTTGGTTCTGTAGTTCACCCCGCGCGAAGACGCGGGGTCAATGGAGCAAACCCCGGTAATGCGAACAACAGGCGAAACACGAGGCACACAGCTCGATACGAGGCATTCCCGCAGTGCCTCCATTGACCCCGCGTCTGCGCGCGGGGTGAACTGGAGAATCGTTCTGACGCTCTTCGCAAGATCCTCGCAGCTGCAGAAGAAGCGCGCGTTCCTCACCATCGCCGCGATTGCGTGGGGCACTGTCGCGATTCTTCTTCTCCTCGCATTCGGCGAAGGTTTGAAGCGACAGCTCGACAGGAATCGCCGCTCGACCGGCGAGAACCTCGCCGTCATGTGGCCCGGCGAGACGTCGAAGGCATGGAAGGGCATGCCTCCCGGCCGCCCGATTCGTCCGCGCATCGACGACATCGATCTCATTCGCCAGCAGATGCCGGAGCTCAAGAGCGCGCACGGCGAGCTCGTGTCGTGGCGCACCGCACTCCAGTACGGACGCAAGACCGTGAACGGCCGCATTCTCGGCGCGCAGCGCTCGTACGGCGAGAGCCGCGTTCATTACCCTGTCGCGGGCGGCCGCTGGATCAGCGAGGCCGATGAGGAACAGCGCCGCCGCGTGATCTTCCTCGGCGACGAGCTCGCGAAGGATCTCTTCGGCGATGTCGATCCCGTCGGCAAGACGATGCTCGTCAACAACGCGCCGTACACCGTCATCGGCGTGATGCAGAAGAAAACGCAGATGGGCGTCTACGGCGGCCCCGACAAGAACCACGGCTGCATTCCGTACACGACCTTCAAGGCCCAGTTCGGCCGCGATCGCGCGAACGTCCTCGTGATCGAAACGCACAAGCCGGAGGAGATGAAGCCGGCCCTGAAGCGCTTCAACGAGATCATGGGCAACAAGTTCGGCTATGACCCGACCGACGAGCGCGCGTTCGGCACGTGGGACATGGTCAAGAGCTCGAAGGTCACCCAGATGATCTCCCTCGGCATTCAGATGTTCCTCGGCATCATCGGCGCGCTGACGCTCGTCATCGGCGGCGTCGGCGTGGCGAACATCATGTACGCGGTGGTGAAGGAACGGACGCGAGAGATCGGCGTGAAGATGGCTCTCGGCGCGAAGGCGCGCTGGATCATCTGGCCCTTCGTGATGGAAGGGATCATCTACACGTTCATCGGCGGCGCGCTCGGGATCGTCATTGCCACGCTGATCATCTCCGCCGGCTCGCTGCTCCCCGTGGAAGACAACCGCGTGATGTCGTTCCTCGGGCGTCCGACGCTGTCACCGCAGATCGGCATCGCGACGTCGTTCATTCTCGGCATCATCGGTCTGCTCGCAGGCTACTTCCCCGCGCGGCGTGCGGCTTCAGTCGATCCCGCCGCGACGCTGCGCTACGAATAGGAATCCAACGATGACCATCATCCGCATGGAACAGATTCGCAAGATCTACGACACCGGCAAGGTGAAGGTCGAGGCGCTGAAAAACATCGACCTCGAAGTCGACCGCGGCGAGCTCGTCGCCATCGTCGGCCCGTCCGGCTCGGGCAAGTCGACGCTCATGAATCTTCTCGGCTGCCTCGACACGCCGAGCGAAGGAACGTACGAGCTCGGCGGCGAGAACGTCGGCGGCGTCACGCGTGATCAGCTCGCGGAGATCCGCAATCGCCGCGTCGGCTTCGTGTTCCAGAACTTCAATCTGCTGCCGCA
>Ga0075435_100003291_pt1 | contig 10950 bp, 7 predicted proteins | sample RhiMethybrSRZTD4_FD_75302 | JGI IMG/M metagenome (GOLD analysis project Ga0075435, IMG submission 75302) | Populus rhizosphere microbial communities from Tennessee, USA - Rhizosphere MetaG P. TD hybrid SRZTD4 | ecosystem: Host-associated > Plants > Roots > Rhizosphere > Soil | place: USA... | reverse complement strand
TCGACGTAGCCGCCCGGAAACACCCACTTGCCGTAGCCCGGCTCGATCGCGCGGCGCACCAGCACGAGCCGGCCGGTGTTCGATTCGATGATCGTGCCGACGGCGATTTTCGGATCGATGTAGAAGACGAAGCCGCAGCGCGTGCACACCGGGCGCTCGGGCTCGGTCGGCTTCAGCAGCCGCCGCTCGAGCGCACCGCCGCACCGCGGACAGAAGCGGTAGGCGTGGGAGTCGTCGTGCGGGTGAAGGTGATTCACACTACAATTTTCGCATGTCCATCCTCAAGGTCGCGCGCATGGGACACCCGGTGCTGCGCGCGAAGGCGCGGGCGCTCGACAAGCGCGACATCCGCGACCCGAAGATCCAGACGCTCATCGACGACATGATCGAAACGATGATGGAATATCACGGCGTCGGCCTCGCGGCGCCGCAGGTCCACACCGGGCTGCGGCTGTTTGTCGCCTCCCTCGATGCCGCCGGCGACGACGAGGCCGAGCCGGAGCCGATCGCGATCATCAACCCCGAGATCACGCCAGTGGGACCCGACGTCGTCGAGGACTGGGAAGGGTGCCTGAGCATCCCCGACGTGCGCGGCCGGGTGCCGCGCGCGCGCGAAATCAAAGTGCGTGCCTACGATCGCAAAGGCGAGCGGATCGAACTGCACGCTCACGATTTTCCGGCCCGCGTGATCCAGCACGAAACCGATCATCTCGACGGCGTGCTGTTCTTCGACCGGATGAAATCGTTCGAGTCGCTGACCTTCCTCGACGAATACTCCCGATATTGGGCCAAGGAGAATTAGGAATTTGGAATGTGGAATTTGGAATGCGTGGGCGTGATCACGAATTCCAAATTCCACATTCCTAATTCTTAATTCGTTTCTTCTCCATAGCCCGTTCGGCCTGCAGGCGTTCCAGTTCCACCTCGGTGTGATCGGCGAACTGCATCGCGTCGGCAATCGCGCGGTGGCCGGCCTCGTCTGCGATCGCGCGGTGCATCAGCTGGCAGACGCGGCGGTACGAGGGATGCCCTTGCGGCGACGTGCGCAGCTCAATCACGTGCATCGCCTCGCGTGCGTTCATGTCCATGTAGAAGCGGACCCGGTAGGCCATCACCACGGCGTAGGGCGCGATCGCGTGCGCGCCGCTCCCGGCCAGGCGTTCGTAGAGCTCCGCTGATTCGTCCATCACGCGCCGCCAGTCGGCGAGGGCGCCGACTTCCTCGATCGCGGCCGGCTCGGTGAAGCCGTGGCGGGTGCTGAGCGGCTGCCATTCGATCGTCAGCAGCCGGTGCCGCTGCAGATCGCGGAACGCACCGTAGTCGGTGAGAACGTCGAACCGATACCCGGTGCGCTCGAAGGCGCGGCCCGGCTTGTGGCGGCGGTTGCCGCGGTTGCCGGCGTAGGTTCGCAACAGCGCCGCGCGATCGTCGGCCGACATCCGCTTCGCGATCGACAGCAGCTGATCGTCGGGAAGCGACGACACGGCGTAGAGCGCCGCGGCGACGACTTTCAACTCGCCATCGGGATCGAAGTCGGTGAGCGTCACCTCGTCTCGCGGCTCGGGGACGATGGCGTCGACATAGGGCGCCGCGGCGCGCGCGAAGCGGTCGCGGGTCTCGGCCAGGTACTCCCGCCAGCGGCCACCGCGCGTCGGTTGATCGAGCCGCGCGACGAACGCCGGAATCACCTGGCGCAGTTCCGTGAGCATCTGCTGTCCGCACACGCGGGCTTCGTCCAGCGGGTGGGCGAGCATCCGCAGCAGCAGCGCCTCGAACGCCTGGCCCGTTCCGAACAAACCGACATTCGACGTCGTCGCCGCCGGCAGCAATCCGCGGAGCGTATCCAGCGCCTTGGCACGGATCACCGAACGATAGACGGCGTCGGAGTCCTCCGGCGTTTTCGGGTATTTCGCGCGGAAGTGCGCTTCGAGCGCCGGTATCCAGCGCGCGTAGGTGTCAAAGGCGTTGTCGAGCGTGCGCACGAACGCGGCGCGCAGCGGCGAGCCGTCGAGTTCGGCGGGAACGTGATATTTCCAGAGGCCGCCCGGCCTGTCGGTGTACGGCACGTAGCGCGTCGACTGCTCGAGATAGGCCATCAGCCGGCCCCACTCGAGGACCTTGGTGAGCACGTTCGAGACGCCCTCGCACGCGATGTGCGCGCCGCCGAGCTGCGCGACCGAGTCGTCGCCGTACTCGTTGAGCACGCGGGCGTAGAGCTTGTCGGCGCGTTCCGTGCCGACCACCGTTGCGGTCGGCGCGGCGCCGGCCATCTCACCGAGGAACTCGTCGAGAAACAGGCGGCGCACCGATTTCGCCGAGCGCGAGTACCGCGCGAACAGCGCCCCCTTCACCGTCTCAGGCAGATTGGTCAGCGCGAATACTGGACGGTCGGTGTTGGTGAAGTACGGCGCCAGCGCGCGCTGCTCGGCATCGGTGAATGTTTCGGTTGTGGTGAGCACGCCGCCGATTGTACCGGCGTGCGCTGGAAAGTTAGAAGTGAGAGGTTAGAAGTGAGAAGTACGGACTCTCGGCCGATCCCAGCATCTGGTGGTCCCCATCACGTGCCCGAAGCCGCAATCGCGGGCGCATGCGGGAGCGGAGATGTATCGACTCGGGCGATCTCAGCATCTGGTGGTCCCGATCACACGCCCGAAGCCGCAATCGCGGGCGCATGCGGGAGCGGAGATGTATCGACTCGGGCGATCTCAGCATCTGGTGGTCCCGATCACATGCCCGAAGCTGCAATCCTGGCTGCATGCGGTGGCGGAGGGAGAAGTACGAACTCTCGCGATCTCAGCATCGGGTGGTCCCCATCGCGGCAAGCGTCCAACGTGGATGGCAGTTGGCGTTTACCCACACGACGAAAGGGTCCGAGAGTCCGTACTTCTACCTTCTGACTTCTCACCTCTAACTTTTCAGCGCAGCGGGGCGCCAAATGCTGAGACGACCTGAAAGGTCGCGAAACTGGGCGCCGTCACGCGGCGCTCGGGGCTAAACCCCTCAGGTCCCGCCGAACCCGATCGTCACCTGCTCGCCGTCGACGATCACCGGCACCGAGCGGCGTCCCTTGCTGTACGCGAGCATCCGCTCGAGCGCCGCCGCGTCCTTCTTGACGTTGAAATACTCGACTGCCACCTGCCGCCCCGCGTAATCGTCCCGGGCGGCTCGCGTATACGGTCAGGTGTCTTTCCCGAAGATGTAGACCATGCGGCTCCAATTGTACGCCGCCCGAAAAGTCAGAAGTGAGAAGTTAGAAGTTGGAAGTACGAACTCTCGGGCCATCTCAGCATCTGGTGGTCCCCGTCAGTACCCAAGAGCCTCGAACGCAGGCACGAGGCGGGGAGCGCCATGTGCTCAGATCGTCCGAGAGTCTGAGCGGCCGGGGACATCGGTCCGTACTTCTAACTTCTGACCTCTCACTTCTGACTTTCCAGGGCACGCCGGTACAATCGGCGGCGTGCTCACCGGCGTTCCCGTGTCGACGATGATCGAGTTGCGCGGCGTCACCAAACAATTCGCCGGCAAGCGCGACGTCGTCGCGCTCGACGCCGTCTCGCTCGGCATCCCGCGCGGGGAGATGGTCGCGATCATCGGGCCGTCGGGCTCCGGCAAATCGACGCTGCTCAATCTCGTCGGCGGCCTCGATCGTCCGTCGGCCGGCGAAGTCAGCGTCGACGGCGCGGCCTTCAGCGGACTCACCGACGACGAGCTGACGAAAGTCCGCCGCGACAAGATCGGTTTCATTTTCCAGTTCTTCAACCTGCTGCCGACGCTCTCCTGTCTGGAGAACGTCGGTCTTCCGTTGCACCTGCGCGGCTGGCCGCGCCGCAAGGTCGACGAGCGCGCGCGCGAGCTGCTGCAGCTCGTGCAGCTCGGTCACCGGCTGACGCATCTGCCCGACGAACTCTCCGGCGGCGAGCGCCAGCGCGTCGCGATTGCCCGCGCGCTGTCGGTGTATCCGCCGATCCTGCTTGCCGACGAACCGACCGGCAACCTCGACACGCGCACCGGCGAAGAGATTCTGACCTTGATTCGTGACGTGCACAGCCGCCTCGGATCGACGGTGGTCATCGTGACCCACGACATGACCGTCGCCGGCAACTGCGAGCGCACCATCGCGCTCCGCGACGGCCGTATCGTCGAGGACAAACGAAATTGCTGATTGCTGAATGCTGATTGCTGATTCAACGGACTGAGATGTTCATCCTGCTGCGCCTGATTTCGTGGCCCTACTTCCGCAAGCACGTCCTGCGCACCGCGCTCACCACCGCCGGCATCGTGCTCGGCGTCGCGGTGTTCGTCGGCATGCATACCGCGAATCAGAGCGTGCTGTTCGCCTTCTCGCACACGGTCGATCGCATCGCCGGCAAAACCGAGCTGCAGGTTTCAGCGGGCGAAACCGGCTTCGACGAGGCGGTGCTCGACAAGGTGCAGAGTGCTTCGTCGGTGCGGGTCGCGGTCCCGGTCATCGAGGCGATCGCCGACACGAAGCTGAAGGGCCAGGGTAACCTGCTCGTCCTCGGCGTCGACATGACTGGCGATCGCAGTCTTCGCGACTACGACCTCGAGAGCGGTGAGGACGCGGTGATCGACGATCCGCTGGTCTTCCTCGCGCAGCCGGACTCGATCATTCTCGCGAAGGAATTCGCCGACAAGAACGGGATTGCCGTCGGCAGTCGGGTCACGCTCGGCACGGCCGAAGGCGACAAGGCGTTCGCGGTACGCGGCGTGATGAAGTCCTCAGGGTTGACCAGCGCCTTCGGCGGCAACCTCGCGATCATGGACATTTACGCGGCGCAGAAGATGTTCGGCCGCGGCCGCATGTTCGATCGCATCGACGTCGCGCTGAAACCGAATCGCACGCTCGCGGATGCGGAGCAAGAGATCACGGCCATCGTCGGCCCCGGATTCCAGGTGGAACCGCCCTCGGGACGCGGGCAGCAGTTCGAGGCGATGCTGGCGGCCTACTCGATGATGGTCGGCATCTCGAGTTTGTTCGCGCTGTTCATCGGGATGTTCATCATCTACAACTCGTTCTCGATCGCGGTGACACAGCGCCGCTCCGAGATCGGGATCCTGCGCGCGCTCGGCGCGACGCGGCGGCAGATCCGTTGGTTGTTCCTCGGCGAGAGCGCCGTCACCGGTCTCGTCGGCTCGATCGGCGGCGTGCTGTTCGGCGTCCTGATCGCGCGCGGCATCGCGGCGTCGATCGGGACGCTGATCGCCGACGTCTACGGCGTCGCGCAGCACGCCGACGAGCTTGCGACCAACCCGGCGCTGCTGGCCCTCGCGCTGGCCATCGGCGTCGGCACGAGCATCGTCGCCGCGGCGATCCCGGCGCGCAACGCGGCGCGCGTCGATCCGGTGCAGGCGCTGCAAAAGGGAAAGTACCAGGTGCTGTCGGCCGGCGAGAGCCGGACGCGCGCGGTTGCCGCGGCGATCTGCGGCGTGATCTCGATCGGGTGTCTCCTGGCGGCGAATTCGCGGCCAATTTTCTACGTCGGGTATGTGCTCGCCATCCTGGTCGCGCTGCTGCTCGGGCCGCTCTTGTCGCTCGCGCTCGCGAAGGCGATCCGTCCGGTGCTCAAGTGGGCGCGGCCGGTGGAAGGCGCGCTCGCCGCCGACAGCCTGATCCAGGCGCCGCGCCGCACCTCGGCGAGTGTGGCCGCGCTGATGCTGTCGCTCGCGCTCGTCATCGCCTTCGCGGGCATGGCCCGGGCGAGCTACGACTCGATCATCACGTGGATGGAGACGGCGCTCAACCCGGAGCTTTTCATCCTGCCGTCGCAGAGCGTGGTCTCGCGGACGATTCGCTTTCCTTCGTCGATGGCCGCCGAAGTCGCGGCGATCCCAGGCGTCGAACACGTGCAGATGGTTCGCGACGCGCGCATCGTGTTCCGCAAGACGCCGGTGATGCTGGTCGCGGTGGAGGTGAACAACATCGCGAAGACGGCGCGGCTGCCGCCGGTCGCCGGCAACCCGGACGAGATGTACCGCAAGGCGGCAGCTGGCGAGGGGCTGATGGTGTCCGACAACCTCGCGCAGTTACAGCACCTGTCGCTCGGCGAGACGCTCGAGATCCCGGCGCCGGAGGGCGTGATTCGTCTGCCGATCGTCGGCATCGTGGTCGACTATTCGGATCAGCAGGGAACGATCCTGATGGATCGTGGCCTCTTCGCGAGGTACTGGAAAGACGACTCGGTGAACATCTTCCGCATCTACGTGAAGCAGGGCGCGCCGATCGCAGACGTGCGGCAGCGGATTCTCGAACAATACGCCGGGCAGCGACAGGTGTTCGTGCTGACCAACGACGAGCTGAAGCGCTACATCCTGAAGGTCACCGACCAATGGTTCGGTCTCACCTCAGTTCAGATAGCGGTCGCCGTGCTCGTCGCGATCCTCGGGATCGTCAACACGCTGACCGTGTCGATTACCGACCGCCGCCGCGAGCTCGGCGTGCTGCAGGCGGTCGGCGGACTGCACCGGCAGATCCGCGGCACCATCTGGATCGAGGCGCTCAGCATCGGCACGCTGGGACTCGTGCTCGGCTTCGCGCTCGGCGCGATCAACCTGTATTACATCCTGCAGATCGTGCATCACGACATCGCCGGCATGCGGCTCGACTACGTCTTTCCGATCTCGACGGTGTTCGCGCTCGTGCCGACGATTCTGGGCGCGGCGTTCGTCGCCGCGATCTGGCCGGCCGAATCCGCCGTTCACGGATCGCTGGTCGAGGCGCTGGAGTATGAGTGAGGGTCGGGTAGGCCAGGTCGGCCGGGTAGGCCAGGTGGGTCGGAGGGCGCTCGCTGTCGCGATCGCGTTCGCGGCTTCGATCGGCGCTGGTGCGGCCGACAACGCGCGGCAGATTGTCGAAGAAGCGCAAAAGCGGACCGATGCGAATTCGCAGCGCTACGAAGGGCTGCTGCAGGTGTTCGACGCGAAGGGGAAGATCAGCGACAAGCGATGGACGTTCGAGCGGCTCGGATCGCACGGCCGCAGCAAATCGGTGCTGCGCTTCACGGCGCCCGCGGAAGTGAAAGGCGTGGCGCTGCTGGTCGTCAACCATCCCGATCGCGCCTCCGATCAGTGGATGTGGACGCCGGCGATCGAGCGCGACCGCCGTATCGCGCTGCAGGATCGCTCGACCCGCTTCTTCGGTACCGATTTCAGCTTCGAGGATCTCGAGGAGCGCGACGTCGACCAGTACGATTACACGCTCGCGGGCGACGACACCGTCGACGGCGCGGCATGCTGGAAAATCCAGTCGACGCCGCGCGAGACGAAGTCGTCGCAGTACACGCGATCGATAGTCTGGATCCGCAAGGACAACTACGCGTTCGCGCGCATCGAGAACTCCAACAAGGACCAGGTTGTCCGTCGCCTGAACTACTCGGACATACGCAACGTACAGGGGATCTGGACCGCGCGGCAGCTCGAGATGACCGACGTCAAGCGCGGCAGCCGCACGCGCCTCACGCTCGACAGGCTCGAATACAACGTGCCGTTGAAGGACGAGGACTTCACGCTGCAGGCGATCCGCCGCCAGTGAGGCCTGGCGGGTCAGGCAGGTCAGGCGGGTCTGGCAGGTCGGAAAGACCTGGCAGGTGTGGCGGGTTGGATCGGTTCGCGGCCGTCGTTCTTGTCGCGGTGTCGCTCGTCGCCTCGACCGCCGGCGCGCAGGCGTTGACGCAGCGCGGGTTCATCGACGGCAGCGTCGTCCTCTTCCCGCAGGAGGCGCCGAACGATCCGACGCAAGCCGTCGGCGATCTGCTGGCGCGAGACGATGTGTTCTTCAAGCCGGCGCCGTGGGTGCAGTTCGCCGGCGGGCTCGACGTGCGGGCCAACAGCCACGATCAGGTCGAGGACTCGTGGCGCATCGACCTGACCGACCGGACCGTTCTCCGGCCGCGAATTGCCATCCGCCGGCTGTCGGCGACGCTGACGCGCGGTCCGCTGACCGTGGACGCCGGCAAGCAGTTCATTCGCTGGGGCAAGACCGACATCGTCACGCCGACGGACCGGTTCGGGCCGCGCGATTTCCTCAACGTGATCGACGCCGAATTCATCGCCGTCATCGGCGTCCGCGGCGTCGTCCAGGTTGGCGGCGAGACATTCGAAGGTGTGTGGCTGCCGCGGTTCACGCCGAGCCGCGTGCCGCTGCTCGATCAACGGTGGACCGTCGTCACGGGCGAGGCCGCCGGGATCCCGCTGGTCGACGCCGGATCGACGTTCCCCGACCGATCGCAAGCCGGCGTCCGCTGGGGGCACGTCGGCGCCGGCTTCGAGTATTCGCTGTCGTTCTTCGACGGCTTCAACCATCTGCCAAACATCGAGACAGCGCTTCAACCGGCGCCGCTGCGCATCGAGGTGACGCGCGTCTACCCGTCGATCCGCACCTACGGAGGCGATGCTGCGGTTCCGACGCGCTGGGCGACGATCAAAGGGGAGGCGGCGTACTTCAGCTCGTCGTTCCCGGGCACCGACGAGTATCTGCTCTACGTCGTGCAACTCGAGCGTCAGAGCGGCGAGTGGGCGATCGTCGCCGGCTACGCGGGCGAAGTGGTGACGACGCGCCGAACGCAGCTGACCTTCGCGCCGGATCGCGGGCTGACGAAGTCGATCGTCGCGCGCGCGTCGTACACTATCGGCCCGACGCGGAACGTCGGGTTCGAAATCGCCGTGCGCCAGAACGGCGCCGGCTTCTACGGCAAGGCGGAGTATTCGCAGGCGCGCGGCGCCCACTGGCGGGCCACGGTGTCCGCCGTCGTGCTTGCCGGAGACGCCGACGACTTCCTGGGGCAGTACCAGCGCAACTCTCACGTCCGAGCAGTGCTTCGGTATAGTTTCTGAACCGCTCCATGGAGCGCGAAGGCTTCAGCCGAGCGTGGTGGCCGCGAGTCCCTTCGCTGATCGCCCGGCTGAAGCCTTCGCGCAACGTATCCGAATCCCGATCCCATGTTCGAGCCGCTCCTGCTCAGCGCGCACAATCCGAGCCCGATGACGGGCGAGGGCAACAACACCTATCTGCTCGCGGGCGCCGACGGACCGGCGGTGTTGATCGACGCCGGCGTGGGCGAGCCTTCCCACGTCGCTCAGATCGCCGCGGCGCTGCGTGAGCGCGGCGCGCAGCTCGGGCTCGTCCTGGTCACCCACGGGCACCGCGATCATGCCGGCGGCGCGCCCGCACTCGCTGCCGCGCATCCGAGGGCGGCGTTCGCCAAGCATCCCTGGCCGGAGGAAGACCATCGCTTCACGGTGCCGTGGCAGACGATCGGAGAAGGCGACCTCGTCTCCGCCGCGAGCGAACGGCTCGCCGTATTGCACACACCCGGGCATTCGCCGGATCACCTCGCGTTCTGGCACGAGCCGACGCGCACCCTCTTCACCGGCGATCTCGTTGTCCGCGGCAGCAGCGTGATGATCCATTCGAGCCGCGGTGGCAACCTCGCGCAGTATCTCGCCTCGCTCGAGCGGCTGCTGGCGCTCGCCCCGCTGCGGCTGCTGCCCGCACACGGTCCCGCAATCGACGATCCACAGACCGTGATTTCCGGCTACATCTCCCACCGCCTGTTCCGCGAGCGGCAGGTCGAGTCGGCGCTGCGCGCCGGCCGCGCCACCGTGGAGGCAATCGCCGATTCCATCTATGATGGTCTCGCGCCAGCGCTCATGCCGGCGGCGCAGGAAAACGTGCGCGCCCATCTCGAGAAGCTGAGGTCGGAAGGCCGCGCCTTCGAAGCCGACGGCCGCTGGCAGCCGTGACGAGACGACGCGCGAGCCTTTGCAGCGCGAGCCTTTCATTCGAGCGCTGATCGGTCAACGGAGCGATATGGACAAGGTCATCGATTTCATCAACATCAACCGCGACCGCTATCTCGACGAGCTGAAGGCGTTCCTCGCGATTCCCAGCATCAGCGCGTTGCCGCAGCATGCCGGCGACGTGAAGCGCTGCGCCGAGTGGTGCGCCGACGAGATGCGGCGGATCGGTCTCGAGAACGTGCGATTGATTGCCACGCCCGGCAACCCGGTCGTCTACGGCGACTGGCTGCACGCTGCCGCCGGTGCGCCGACGATCCTCTTCTACGGCCACTATGACGTGCAGCCGGTCGATCCGCTCGACCTGTGGCAGTCGCCGCCATTCGAGGCGACGATCCGCGACGGCGAGATCTACGCGCGCGGATCGGCCGACGACAAGGGCCAGGTGTTCATGCACTTCAAGGCGATTGAAGCGCACCTGAAGCAGGCGGGCTCGCTGCCGGTCAACATCAAGATCATCCTCGAAGGGGAAGAGGAGGTCGGCAGCGCGAACCTCGACAACTTCATCCGCGATCATCGCGGCGAGCTCGGCGCGGACGTCGTCGTCATCTCCGACTCGCCGATGTTCGCGCGCGGCGTGCCGTCGATCTGCTACGGCCTCCGCGGCCTCGTCTACTTCCAGATCGATCTCCGCGGCAGCAGCACCGACCTCCATTCGGGATCGTTCGGCGGCGCGGTCTCGAACCCGGCATTCGTGCTCGCCCAGATGCTGGCGCAGATGAAGGATCGCAGCGGCCGCATCAAGATTCCCGGGTTTTACGACGATGTGGTGGCGCTGCAGGACGAGGAGCGGAAGGCGTGGGCATCGCTGCCGTTCAACGAGAAGAAGTACAAGAAGGATTTTGGCATCCCGAAAGTCGCCGGCGAGACCGGTTACACGACGCTCGAGCGTACCTGGGCGCGGCCGACGTTCGAGGTCAACGGGTTGTTATCCGGCTTCACTGGCGAGGGCGCGAAGACAGTCCTGCCCGCCGTGGCGATGGCGAAGGTGAGCATGCGCCTCGTCCCCAACCAAAGCCCGGACAAGATCGCCGGGTTGTTCGAAGCCTACGTGAAGGACATCGCGCCCGGGACGGTCGAACTGAAGATCACGCGCATGCACGGCGGCAAGCCGTGGATGACCGCGTACGACAACCC
>Ga0075435_100003289_pt1 | contig 10953 bp, 10 predicted proteins | sample RhiMethybrSRZTD4_FD_75302 | JGI IMG/M metagenome (GOLD analysis project Ga0075435, IMG submission 75302) | Populus rhizosphere microbial communities from Tennessee, USA - Rhizosphere MetaG P. TD hybrid SRZTD4 | ecosystem: Host-associated > Plants > Roots > Rhizosphere > Soil | place: USA... | reverse complement strand
TCCGCATAGATTCGATAGAACAGCGATAGCCACCCGACAAATGTCAGTAGCAGGGAGCCAACGTTCCACTCCTGCAGGTTGTAACCGATGTCGCTCAACATGTAGGCCGCGTAGATCGGATGGCGCACGACGCGGTACGACCCGCGCGTCACCAGCTTGCGGAGCGCCGGCCGGATGCCGAACGAGGTCCCGAGGCTTACGAGGCTCGCGAGGCTCCAGACGGCTGCGACCGTTACGACCGCGAGGCCGGCCGACTGCGAGGCGGATTCACCCGGGCTCCATCCGAGCCAGAGAATCTGCGCATAAGGGTACGCGTACGACGCGATGACGGCGAGGCCGGACCGGACCGAGTGGTCCTGGACCGTGGGCCTGCGTCTGGCGAACGCGAGGCCCAACACGATCAGGTGTTGCGCAAGATAGATCCAGTCGACGAGGGTGAAGCCCGGTGTCAGGCGAATGAGGATCGTGAGCTCCAGCGCCGTAACGCTGAAGAGCAGGACATCACCGAACGCCACGCAGCGAATCCGCAGGAATCGCATGCGAGCAGACGCGATGCCTGCAGGGTCACCGTGATTTCGAGCAATTCAGACGATTCCGGTGTGAGCGCGGCGAAATGTGGTTGACCGTGCCCGTCGGTCGTCACCACAGTCCAGAGCGATGCCGCCTAATTAACTGCGGATTCGGTGATCCATCCGCGCGTGGCGAGGGCGGTGAACGCCTCGAAACTTCTGACGAGCGCATCCTGAGGTCCCTTGCAGCGTTCCTCGACGATGGGGTGCCCCGCGTGGCTGATTCTGACGGTGTACCACTCGCCCTCCGCAATCAACGTGCAGGTCAATCGCTGTCCATTGCGGGCCAGCGTCCACGAGGTGCGCAACGTGCCGAATCCTTGATTCATATGGACTGATTGCGATGCACGGCTCGCCAGCACATACGGCTGGCGGGCCGTGTAGCGGAGTGGCCGAACCCTGTGTGGGCAGGCTGGCCACTGCCTGCGTCGTCCGCCCGGTCGCAATCCCGGTACCTACGGCGGAGGTTCGCGAATATCCAGCAATTCCGCGCGTATTCCGAATGGGACCGCTCAGAGTGGTAAAGAAGTCTGCGCTGTCGCAGCATTTGGTCAGCGCGCCGCTACGTTCGGCCTTGCCTTCAACTGCGCCCGCAGGCGTGCCTGCCGGCCGGTGACGATCTGCACAGTGGACGTCCACGCGTCGTATCCGTCGAGCGCCACGCGCACGGCACGCGAGCCCACCACTTGACTCTTCAGAAGCAAAGGGGTCTGTCCGGCCACACGTCCGTTGAGAAACACTCGCGCACCGGGTGGACTCGATTCAACGAACAATGACCCGCGGAAAACAGGACCGCCGGATCTCTTTCGCGCGACGTAACGATCGTCGCGCACGCCAGTCGTCGCGACGGCAACAGCGTCGGCGTCGAGCGACACATATAAAGGTTGACGCGACCGCAATTGAGATCGAGAACTGCGAGAAGGTGGCGTGCGGTGCTCGGCAGCATCGCCCGTCGACCAGACGGCAATACCACCAACAACGAGGCCACATCCGAACGCCGCGGCGAGCGTCGACGATCGCATCCGCGTCAGCGTTCGCCGCATCCGCGTTCGTTTCGGATGTTCGGATGGAAAGTCCAGCAGATCGTCGCCGTGCACTGTCGAACTCACATCGTGCGGACGCAACGGTAACACAACTCGTGCGCTGTGCCGCGCCGCAGTCAACACGCAATATTGCCGTCTTCATAACGTCACGAGGAATGTGTATTGCCGTAGATGGAGCACGCGCCGGCGTTTCGTGCGAAGAGCGACTCATCCGCATACACCCTGTTCGCCGGCGCGCTTCGTTTCGTTACATCAGTGCTGACCATCAAAAGAATGGATCAACAACCGTGACCAGCCATTTTTCTATCGATGCAACCCTGAAGGATCCGCAAGCCGAGGTCGCCCGTCTCCGGCAGGAGAACACGGACCTTCGCGCATCGGCTCTCCTGTGGCAGCGGTTGTACGAGCAGGCGCTGCAGCGCGAGACGCGAGCGGAGCTGGAAAGCGTGGATGACGCGGCACCGGAGAAGAAGCGACAGAAACACGCGCGTTCCGAACCTTCGGCGGACCCAGGCACACCGCGTCCGTCCAAGGTGGCTGCTTTACGAATTGCGGGTCGATGATGTTACCGTCGTCGCCGCAATCGGGGTTTAGTTCACCCCCAAATTTCGCGGGATGTGTTCCAATTTGAAGCACTGCAGACGTGTGCATCGAACGGACACTGGGGAATTCCAGACGCCAGACGCGGCACAAAGATTGGTGATCAGCCAATTATGTCTCGTCGACCCGAATGCCCGCGCTGTGGGGCAGCGCAAGTAACTGAACTCGGACAATCCTCGGATCACCCGTTGTGCAGCATCCTTCGTTGCGCGAAATGCGGCCACGTGTGGATGCCCGACACTCGGCCGGATGTGTCTTCTCTTCCGGACCACGCATGTGACGCGTGCGCTAGCCGCGACCTTCGTTTCGTCGGCCGAACCGCTTCTGGCGTCGGCTATTTTCGCTGCAACCGTTGCGACCGCTTGATCGTCGACACAGTTCCCCGCGCCGTGCCGGCCCGATCGGCGCGCTGCTCGAGGAGCGCGTGACCGATGGACCGCCCTGCCCTCCTCGGCGTCAGTCCTTCTACTGAAGCGCTGCGTGTGCAGATCGAGTTTGCCGCGCGCAGCAACACAAAGTGTTGCTCAGCAGCCGGATGTCGCAGCGCGGACACTTGAGCGGCTGGCGCATCTCCGCACCGCAGGAACGACAGTTCATATCGCAGGCTTGGCAGCAGGATACGACATATAATCCGCACGCAAGCCGCAGCTTCTTGCGATGCGGAGGTTTCCAGTGACGCCACGCTCATCTGGTTCTCTCGCTGCTGCCATCGTGATGTTCGCCGCATTACCCCACTACGTGTTCGCTCAGGGCGGCGCGCCGCGCACAGCTGCCGGATGTCCGCTCGAGCCGGCCCGGTTCCACGAGTGCGCTGTGCCCAAAATGAACGCGTTCGATCCGCCCAAGACCCCGGATGGACACCCCGACATGCAGGGCAACTGGGAACGCGCGTTCACGTCGCAGGATGTCGAAGAACATGGCGCGGACGGCTTGAACCAGCAGCCAGGACCCAGCCTTGTCCTCGACACGCCCGATCGAAAGATCCCATATCAACCATGGGCGCTCGAATTCAGAAAAGGGATCGTCCAGAGATTCATCTCGCCGCTGGCCAGCTGTCTTCCTCCCGGTATCCCGCGCGACATCGTCGCCCCTGGCGCGCATCAGATCGTGCAGACGCCCGGTTACGTGATGCACCTGCTCGAGTATTCACACTCGTATCGCGTTATCCCCACGACCGCCACCCAGCACGTCGCGAGCAACGTCAAGCTGTGGCAGGGCAACTCGCGCGGGCGTTGGGAAGGCAACACGCTCGTCATCGATGTGACGAACACCAACGGCCTGGCCTGGCTCGATAACGCCGGCAACTTCGTCAGCGATGCGCTCCACGTGGTCGAACGCTGGACGATGGTCGATCGCGACACGATCCACTGGGAGGCGCGGCTCGAGGATGCGAAGGTCTACACACGCCCGTGGACGATGGTGTCGGCGCTGGTAAGGAACAAGGAGCGCGGCTTCGAGGTGTGGGAACAGGCGTGTCACGAAGGCAATCACGCCGTCGATGGGCAACTTGAACTGGGCATGAAACCCTTCTTAGGAGCGACCCCACGATGAGAAAGCATGTTTTCGTCCTCGTCATCGCGACCTGCGCGATGGCGCTGTATGTCGGACTCGGTGCGCAGGGCGCCGCTGTGCCTCGATACGTCTACGATCCGGGATGGCCGAAGCAGCTGCCGAACAAATGGAAGATGGGCGGCGTCACTGGCCTTGCGGTCGCACCGAATGACGACACCGTGTGGGTGTACGACCGGCCCAACGACCTGACGAACCTCGAGCTCGAGGCCGAGACCAACACGTCGGACTGCTGCGCGCGGCCGCCCTCGATGATCCATATCGCGAAGGACGGGACCGTTCTCGGCTCGTTCGATGCCCCGCAGGGCCACGGCATGGACATCGACAGCAAAGGCTTCGCCTACCTCGGACAGAACACCGTCCGTAAGTACGACACGAAGACCGGCAAGCTCGTTGGCGAGATCGCGCACACGCCGGAGCTCGAGAACGGCGGCAAGTTCGGCCCCGCGGAGATGCCGAAGCACACACCGGGCGTGGGCGGACAGGGACCGGTCGCCGGCTTCCTGCCTCCTCCGCCGGGAGCCGCCGGGCGGGGCCGCGGCGGTCGCGGCGGCGACGCAGGTGATGCGGCGGCGGCGCGCGAGGCGTTCCGCAAGAAATATCCGCCGACCACGCCGATGATCGTCGGCGGTATCGAGGAGATCCGTCTCGACGAGCCGGCGGGCGAGGTCTACGTCGCGGACAATTATCTCGGCGGACGCGTCATGGTGTTCGACATGAACACCTTCGCGTTCAAGCGCGGATGGGGCGCCTACGGCCACAAGCTGTCGGAGATCTCGACCGACCCCGCGGACCGCGAGTTCGCCAACGGCAAGCCGCCGAAGGAGTTCAGAGGCCACCTCACGCTCAATGTCTCGAATGACGGCCTCGTCTACGCGGCGGATCGCGCGGCGGAGCGCATCGTCGTGACGAAGAGAGACGGCACGTTCGTGAAGGAATTCATGATGACCGCGCCAGGGACCAAGCGCAACGACTCCGACCGCGGCGCCGCGGGCGGTGTCGCGTTCTCCCCCGACAAGGCGCAGACGTATCTCTACATCTGCGACATCAAGAACAACACGATCTGGTTCCTGAATCGTAACGACGGAAAGATTGTCGGGCGGCTCGGGAGCATGGGCGAGAGCGGTGGCCAGTTCTTCGGCCTACACATGATCGCCACCGATTCGAAAGGCTACATCTACACCGGCGAGGTCTTCGCCGGCCAACGGGTCCAGCGCTTCGTGCCTTCCGATAGCGCTCGCGGCAAGGCTATCGAAGCGCTGGCTCGGGTTCAGTAAATCAACGCGAGTTCCGGGAGCGTCGGCGACCACCGGCGTTCCCGCGGACTCCACCGCGCGAACGGTCGTGCGCCGTCGCGCGCGAGGAGCTGTTGCCGCGTGCGCCGCCGCGCATCGACGCAACCATCCGCCGCGCGCCGCGGCGTGGTTGAGACGTGGACATCTCCTCTTCTTCCGCGCCGCTGCCCATCAACGCTTCGCGGTTCACTTCTGACTTCGCGATGTCATTCAGCTTCTCGTCGGCCGCCTTCTCCTCGTCGAGCGTCTGGCCCAGCAGCTCCTTCGCCTTGTCGTTGCCGAGCATCTCCGCGAAATACGCAAGCGTGCCGTAGGCGGCAATTTCATAGTGCTCGGCCCGTTGCGCGCCCGCGATCAACGCGGCGTCGAGCACGGGACCTTCCAGCTCTTCCATCGCCGACTTGCCTTCCTCGATGATCCCCATCAGCCCGTCGCATTTCTTGCCACGCACGGGTTCGCCCACCGAACGGAACACCTGCTCGAGGCGCTGTACATGGCGTTCGGTTTCGCGAAGGTGGCTGGTGAACGCCGCGCGCAGATCCTCGTTCTCTGCTGCCTTGGCCATGCGCGGTAGCGCCTTCGTCAACCGCTTTTCTCCGTCGTACGCGTCGCGGAGCTCTTCGACGAACAGTTCCTGTAACGATTTCGCTGACATGTAGGCTCCTCTCCTGATCCGCGCGTCATGATGCAGGATTCGAGCCGGTTGAGAAGTTGTGGAGGTTGGAAGTTGAAGTTGTGAGTTGGGCCCCCTGGGGATCGAACCCAGGACACCGTGATTAAAAGTCACGTGCTCTACCACTGAGCTAGGGGCCCAAATGAAAGAAAGAATTATCTCACTTCGATCTCGATGGCGTGCGCGTCCCCACCAATGGCAGCAAGCGTGTGGCCCTGCAACCGTGGAAGCACGAGCCATTGCCCGACCTGCCGGATGCGCACCGGCTCCTCGCCGCCGATGCCGCCCTGCTCGATCGTTCCGCTGATCAAAACGATGATCACCGCGCCTGTGTGCTGATGCGTTGTCGGCCCGTCACCGGGCTTCAGCGTCAGATCGCTGATCACAAACGGCGGTGATTGCTTCATTTCGTGCATGTTCTCGATCTCGAACGCCCGGTAATCCGTCGTCCCGTTGTTCTCGATGCGATACGTTGCCGGCTTGCCCGTGTGTTCGGCGATGATGACGGAGCCGCGCGCGTTCGGCGCGGGCGGTGTAAACGCCTCGCCGTTGCGTTGAATGTTCAACATGCCGTCTCCGATCACGACGGTCGCTACATCGTAGTCATGCACAAAGGGAGGCGTCGATTGCCCCGGCGACAGCGTCACATCCCAGAACCGCAGGTCGTTGGTGTAGAGCAGACGCTTATGGTGCGGTTCCTTGTCGAGCGTCACCGGCTCTGACTGAGCTGCGACTGCTGCAGCGCAGAAACTTGCAAGAAAAAAAGACAGGATGAGGCGGCGCATGCCGCGATTATAGGCACATGCCTAACGACTTTCCTGCCGGCATTGTCGACATCACCGCGCACCGGCCATGGCCATTGCCGCAGGCTCCGTGGCTGATGACGCAGAGCTGGCACAACTTGTTGTTCGCGCATTGGCCTGTGGATGCGGAACTGCTGCGCGCCAAGCTGCCCGCTGGGTTGCCACTCGATCTGTACGACGGACAGGCGTGGGTCGGTGTTGTCCCATTCCGCATGACGAACGTCGCGCCGCGATTTGTTCCGGTGATTCCGTTCATATCCGAGTTCGCCGAGTTGAACGTACGGACTTACGTAACTGTCGGCGGAAAGCGTGGCGTTTATTTCTTCAGCCTCGATGCGGAGAGCGCCATGGCGGTCACCGCAGCCCGCTCACTGCTACACCTTCCCTACTTCGCTGCTGACATGAAGGTCCGTGGCGATAGCGAGCGCATCGAGTACGTCAGTCGCCGTACCGACAGCAGCGGCGCGCCGGCGGACTTCGCCGCGCAATACCGGCCGGTGGCGCCGTCGTTCGAAGCCAAACCCGGCTCGCTCGAGTACTTCCTCACCGAGCGGTACTGCCTCTATAACGTCGATGCGCGCTTTCGCGTCTACCGACTGGAAATTCATCATCCACCGTGGAAGTTGCAGCGTGCCGAGGCAACGATTGCGACCAACACGATGGCTGAAGCGGCGGGGATCCACCTCCCGTCGATTGCGCCGCTGCTGCATTTCTCCGCGCGGCAGGACATGCTGGCCTGGCCGCCTGAAACTCTTGCGTCGGTTGAGTCGTCATAACCTTTGAAAGGCTTGCCTCGCCGAAGCGATGGGCTTACCGGGCGGTAGGCGGGGTTGTTGCAAATCAGCACAGTATGGCCAAGCGCGGACGTCCCAAAACGCTCGAGTTCTCGCCGACCAAACGCCGCAAGGCGTTAATCGACTGGAACGATCCGTCCCGGCAGGCCCATGTGCTCGATTGGCGCCACCGCGCCCAGGACTTCGGCCTCGCCGTCGAAACCCACGACGAGCTCGAAGACGCCGGTCAGCCGTTTGCGCCAAGCCCCGAACAGATCCTCCACGACGAGGAGCCCGAGGCGTTTGAAGACCAGCCGGTTCGTGCCGATCAGGCGCCCGAAGAAGACGAGGAACAGCTCGAGGCCGGCGCACCTGCGGGACGCGAGGAGGTCGATCTCGTCCGCGTTTACCTTCAGCACATCGGCAAGCGCAAGCTCCTGAAAGCCGCAGAGGAGCGCCTCATCGGCGAACGGATCGAGAACGCCCAGCGCGATCTCGCGACGATGCTCGGAGACATCCCGTCGGCGGCGCAGACGCTGGTTGCACTTGCGGATCGGATCCGCACCAAGGGCGACCCAGCGGCGGAGCTCATCCTGCTTCCCGAGGGCGGCGAGTTGAAGGAAGAGCACGTCACGCCGGTGCTGAAGGCGTTCGCCCGCATCAAGCGGCGTCGCTGCATCATCGACACTGCAAAAGCGAAGCTCGAAAACCCGCGCCTCGGCGTGAAGGCGAAAGCGCAAATAGAGGCGCAGATCGCCCGCACTCGCAAAGCGATCGCCGAGGAGTTGGCGGCGCAGCCGATTCGCCCTTCCCTCATCGACGATGTCGTCACCGAGTTGCGTCATGTCGATGACGAGTTCCGGACGCTCGAGCAACTGCCGCGCGAGCAGCGGTTGAAGCGGTGCCAGGAGCTCGAGGCGCAGGTGGGTCTCTCGCGCACGGAGTTCCGCAGACGTTTTGCGCGGGTGCAGGCATCGGAAGACACGGTCCGCGAGGAGAAGCGGTTCCTGATGGAGGCCAACCTCCGTCTCGTCGTGTCGATCGCGAAGCGATACATGAATCGCGGCCTGTCGTTTCTGGATCTCATCCAGGAAGGCAACCTGGGATTGATGAAAGCCGTCGATCGATTCCAGTTCAGGCGCGGCTTCAAGTTCTCCACCTACGCGACGTGGTGGATCAGGCAGGCCATCACGCGCGCCATCGCGGATCACGGCCGCACCATCCGGCTGCCCGTTCATGTCATCGAATCGCTGAACCGGTTGGAGAAGGAACGCAAGGCGCTGCGTACAGAACGAGGGCGTGATCCGTCCCCGGATGATCTCGCCGAACGGCTGAAGATGCCGGTGTCGAAAGTGCGCCTTTTGCTCGACGCGCAGAAAACTCCGTACTCGCTTGAAATGAAGGTCGGTGAGGACGAGAACACCGAGCTCGGCGACCTGCTGCGCGACACGTCGGTGCGTTCCCCCGAGGAGGCAACGCTCGAAGGCGATCTTTCCAACGAGGTCTCCCGCGCGCTGGCGCCATTGTCGGATCGCGAGAAGGAAGTGCTTCGTCTGCGCTACGGGCTGGGTACCGACCGAGAGTACACGCTCGAGGAAATTGGCAAGCGACTCTCTGTCACGCGTGAACGCGTGCGGCAGATTGAGAGCCGGGCGCTGCAGAAGGTCCGCGCCGCCAAGAGCGGCGAGGCGCTGGCCCGTAAGCCCGCGTAAAGACGCCGCGGCCAACTCACTTGGGCGGGTCCAACAGGACCCGCCTTGTTACCGCACAGTTACTGCAAACAGCTCGGAGAGACGATCCGAATCGCCTTCACCTGCAGGCGCGACGTGAGATCGTCCGTCGTGCCTTTATCGGTCTTCAACGGTACGACGGTGTTGTCGCGTGGTGTCTTCGTCGCGGGCACGTCGGACTGCCCGGCCGTTGCCGTTTGATCCTTCGGCGCGTCCGCGCCGCTTGTCGCGCGTGCCCCGGTCGATCCTGAATCAAGGGTGCCGGTCACTTCGACCCGTTTGCCCAGATATCGATCGAACTCGGTCGCGCGTTTTCCAACGAGCTCGTACGACATGCCATTGACCGCAACGGTCGCCTGGCCGCCGTTGGCGGCGTCGCGGACAACGCAGCCGGTGATCGTCGTGGCCTGCGGCGCCTTTGCCGCGTCGCTGTTGGGGAGTGGCCGGTCGGGAGTCCGGCCGCGAGTGGTTTGCGCCGAAACAAATGTCATCGACAACAGCACGGCCGCGCAGGTCGCGCTTAGCTTCGCTCTTGCCATGATGCCCCCCTGGGTTGGTAGTAGTTGGTGGTTGGACCACCAACTACTAACCGAGCAAGAACGAAGCCGGAGAGAGCTCTACTGGCAGCTCTCGCCGAGGACGTGGACGGAGGTGACGCGCAGCATCGGCATCGTGTTCGTGGCCGAGCTCGCGTTGTTGTTGCGGCGTGAGCTGGCGTTCGCGCGGGTCTGAACCATCATTCCCGTAATTTCAACGCGTTTGTTGGCGTACTCGTTCGGATTGGTGATACCCGTCAGTTGGTAGGAAGTCGCACCACCGGTGTCGCCGTAGGTGCCGCTCTGGGTGTTCTGCGTCGTCGCTGAGCCGCTGGCGGATGTGTTGCCGCGCCTCGAACCCGCCGTTGCGCCCGCGCCGACAGTGCTGCCCGCCTGATCTGTTGCGCCGACGCCGGCACCATGCGCCTCGGTGTCGACGTTACCCGGTCGGTTCGCCGTTCCGCTGGTGCCTGTCGCCGTTGAGGTCGATCCGGAGACACCATTTCCCGTGGTTCCGTTTCGATTGCCGGCGCTCGTGCCTTCGTTGCTCGGGCTGCCGCTGCGACTCGTCTGCGAGCTCTGGTCGCCGTAGGTCGCGTTGCTGGATGTCTGGCTTCCCGCCGTGTTGCTTGTCGTTGCGTTCGACAGAATCCAACCGCCTGCATTCGCGGTCGGTCGGCTCGCTGACGCTGTCTGCGTCGTCGGACTGCTGCCCTGCATGATGCAACCAGTCACCGTAATACTTTGCGAGCTGTTGGCCGAGCGGTTCGATGATGTCTGCCGCGATGAGCTGCGTGTCGTGCCGGTCTGTGCTCCGCTTTTAGTCGATGGCGTCGATCGTGTGGTCGGCTGCTGGTCGGATGGCTGCGGGTATGTCTGTGCCGAGGCCGCTACCGCCAACGACAATACCGCCGCAGCGCACGTACTACCGGCGATCCACTTCTGCATATATCCCCTCCACGAAGAACTCGATTTCGTAACGCAGCGCGGTGCTGCAATGCGGACGCCCGATCAAGCGGACGCGAGGAATTTTGCCGTCGTAATCAGCTGACCGGCGTGGCGCGTTGAATGTTCCGCGGCGTGAAACAGGAGGCCGAGAACGCTCGACGGCAGCTGCGCCCGCCCGACGCCACGAAAGTCGAGGAGCTGATCGCGCGACGTATGGCGGAGCTGATGCATCGCGGCATCGATGTGCGCAATCGCATCATTTACCAGATCCAGAAGTGTTGTCGGTGGATCCCCAGGGTCACCTTCGGCCTTGAGGGCCATCCTCTGCGCCTCGCTCAGCTGTTCGCCGCGAGCGTATGTAAAGAGGCGGTCGAGAGCGCCTCCAAGATGTCGAACGTGGAAGCCGATAGACGC
>Ga0075435_100003286_pt1 | contig 10957 bp, 10 predicted proteins | sample RhiMethybrSRZTD4_FD_75302 | JGI IMG/M metagenome (GOLD analysis project Ga0075435, IMG submission 75302) | Populus rhizosphere microbial communities from Tennessee, USA - Rhizosphere MetaG P. TD hybrid SRZTD4 | ecosystem: Host-associated > Plants > Roots > Rhizosphere > Soil | place: USA... | reverse complement strand
CGGGACACGGGTGCACTTCTATTATTAATCCGTCCGCACCGGCGGCCGCCGCGGCCTTCGACATCGGCGTGATCAAACTTCGCAGGCCCGTCCCATGCGAAGGATCTGCCAGCACGGGCAAGTGTGACAACTCTTTCACCAGCGCCACGGCCGCGAGGTCGAGCGTGTTGCGCGTCGCGGTCTCAAACGTCTTGATGCCGCGCTCGCACAGAATCACGTTGCCGTTCCCGCCAGCCAACAAATACTCAGCCGCGAGTAACCATTCCTTCACCGTTGCCGACGGACCACGCTTCAAGAGGATCGGCTTCGGCACCGGCGCGAGCTTCCGCAGCAACGAAAAGTTTTGCATGTTGCGCGCGCCGACCTGCATCATGTCGGCATACTCTTCGACGATCTCGACGTCTGCTTCGCTCATCACTTCCGTAACGATCGGCAAGCCGGTCTCTTTGCTCGCATGCCGCAAAAACCGCAGCGCTTCAACGCCTAATCCCTGGAAGTCGTACGGCGAAGTGCGTGGTTTGTAAGCGCCGCCTCGCAGCATCGTGGCGCCTGACGCTTTCACGGCGTGTGCTGTCTCCAGCAGTTGCTCTTCTGATTCAACAGAGCATGGCCCGGCGATCACGACGACGACTCCGTTGCCGATCTTTTTGCCACCCACGTCAACGACCGTATGCGTTTGTCGTAACTGCCGGCTGACCAACTTAAACGGATGCGAGATCTGGATGACGTCCGCCACTCCCGGCGCCGCGCGGAGCGCTTCGATTTCCGAACGACGCCCACTGCTGCCGACAGCACCGATAATGGTGCGTTCTTCGCCATGGACCACATGAGCTTGAAATCCACATTCCTGAATTCTTTCAACGATGTGGTTGATCTGGTCGGGAGTTGCGTTGTTTGACATATTGACGATCATGATGTGTGTTCCTTTTTGAGCAAAATAAAACGAGTGTAATTGTCGGGCCGGTCTTGAATGTTTTTGCGAATGATTGATGCGCCGTAAAGGTCGGCGGCGCGTTGACCGGCGATCGCGGCCAGCTTTGGATCGCCGAGACGAACAACTTCAGCAACGCTGCCGGCAGTATCGTCTGCGACCACGGGTTTGAGCCGGGGATTTGTTTCGAGAAAGTGACTGCACTGGGCGAGTGCGACGGGATGAGATTGCACTCTTTCGATCGTGTCGAACCTGGCGCCGGCGCAGGCGATCAGGTGTTGTTCGATCTTGATCTCAACTTCATCGACGACTGTTAGCGAGCTAGAGTGCAGCAGATCAACCGAGGGCTGAACTGGACCTGCGATGCTGTTTTCAACCGGCGCCAGCAGGTAATCCGCGGCTGCGACGTCGAGACTGCTGAACAGTTCTGCAAATGTTCTTCGCGGCACCAATTCGATCTCAGTGCCCAGTAGTTTCAGGGCTGCTTCTTCGCTGAAAGCGCCGCGTTCTCCCTGAAATGCCACTCTCGGTTTGCGTGTGGACGTCGTCATGCATTCATCCCCAATGCCGACGATTCGACCCGCCGCGATTCGCGAATTATGCGGCGGAAAACTTTGCCGACAGCGCGTTCGTCGAGCGGGCCATGATTGATCTCCTGTAGCCGCTGAAGGACAATGCGTTCGCGTTCGGGGTCGCAAAAGGGGAGGTCAGCAGCTTGTTTGAGGGCGCCGACTTTAAGTGCGAGGCGCGCCCGCATGTTCAGCAATCGAAGCAGCTCGGCATCGATGTCGTCGATCTCTTTTCGCCAATGGTCGATAGTCATAATTCAAAACTCCGGCCGCAAAAAACAAAAAAAACCAGCCGCGACTTTCAGGATCGCGGCTGGCTCGTTGAAGGTATTGTGCTTTCTTTTAGGTCAGCACCTCGTTTTCAAACTTCGCCAATCCGCTCTCCTTAAAAAAGAAGAAGCGGTAAGTAAAGGCGAAATAGAAAAATGTACGAGTGCTACTCATAAGCTCGATTACTATAGGAAAGAGTAGACGGGATTGTCAAGATTTTTCCAGGATTGGGGTAGTGATGCAGTTTGAATTGGAATACTACGCCGAAGGCGTTCGCTATGCCTCGGTAGTGCAGTTGAATTGGAATATACGCCGAAGGCGTTCGCTAATTTCAGCCCAAGGGTTGGAGCGAAGCGACAACCTTGGGATCCCAATTAAAAAGTAATAGCAAAACGCTGAAAGCGTTCGCCAATAGCCGAACCCTTGCAGGGTTTAATAAAACTATTGACGTTGCAATCCCAAGGTTGTCGCTTCGCTCCAACCCTTGGGCTGAAATTAGCGAACGCCTTCGGCGTTAGTTGCTCTGACCTCAAACTGCATCACTACCCAGGATTGACATGGCATGAAACTTACTTTCTCGCTGACTCTTGGTTTACTGTTCTTCATTCGTCTCAACCAACTCGGCTTCGTGCCGGCTGATCACAAATCGGCCATCGTTTTTGGCCGCGAGCCAGTACCTGCCGAGTTCCGAATTTTGAGTGCGCCAACAGGTGCCACGGTATTCACCGGAAAACTCAAGCCCATCGCAGGTTCCTGGGGCGAGTTCGATCGTCACTCCGAACTCGACTTCAGCGCACTCAAATCCGAAGGCACTTACGTTATTGAAATAGGTTCCGAGCGTTCGCCACAGTTCAAAATCAGTCGCAGCGTCAACACCGGCATCCCCGATCAACTGCTCGAGTTCATGCGACAGCAGCGCTGCGGTTATAACCCATACGTCGACGCGGTCTGTCACAGCTTCGACGGCCGCACCGCATTTGGACCAGAACCTCCGGGCACCTACATCAATGCAACCGGCGGTTGGCACGACGCCGGCGATCAACTGAAGTATCTACTAACCGCCAGCAACGCCACTGCACAGATGCTGCTCGCTTATCAACTCGCCAGGGATCAGCGCACCTTCGCCGACAAATTCAACAACCTCGGCCAACCGGGCGCGAACGATGTCGCAGACGTGCTTGACGAAGCTATGTGGGGACTCACGTGGATGCTGCGACTGCATCCAGCACCCGATCAGCTTTATCACCAGGTCGCCGACGATCGCGATCACAAAGGCTTTCGCTTACCGCAGAACGAAACTGTTGATTACGGCTGGGGACCAGGCAGTTATCGTGTCGTCTATTTCGCAGATGGACGTCCGCAAGGCTTGCGCGAATACAAAAGTGAATCAAACGGCGTTGCGAATCTCGCGGGCCGTTACGCCGCGGCAATGGCTCTGGGCTATCAGATCTGGAAAGACGATCCGCGGTTGCGATCGTTCGCGCAAACGCTGCTTCAGGCGGGCAAGGAAGTTTATGAGTTGGGTCGCGCTAAGGAAGGCGTGCAGCAGGGAAACTCTTATGGCGCGCCATATCGCTACGCCGAAACAACCTGGGCCGATGACATGGAATGGGGCGCTGCCGAACTCTTTCGCGCGACGCGCGACGCTCGCTATCTTCGCGACGCGAAGCGATATGCAATGCTTGCGGGCACTGAATCGTGGATGGGAAAAGAGGAGGCCGGTCATTATCAATACTATCCGTTCATGAATGTTGGCCACTTTCGTCTTTACGATCTCGTTGACGCGCGAACGCAGAGACAACTGGCTGCGTTTTATCGCGGACAGATCGAGCGATGTGTGAAGCGCGGCCAAAGTAATCCGTATGGTGTTGGTGTGCCGTTTATCTGGTGCTCAAACAACTTGATTGTGGCGCTGGCGATGCAGTGCCTTTTGTACGAGCGCATGACGGGCGACACGCGCTATCGCGAGTTCGCTGCAAAGCAGCTTGATTGGCTGGTCGGAAAGAATCCATGGGGCGTGTCGATGTTCACCGGCATTCCTGCGGACGGAGTTTATCCAAAAGACGTGCATCTCTTTCCGAATGCGTTGTTGAAGAAAATGGTGCGCGGCGGGTTGGTGGATGGACCAGTTTACCGAAGAGTGTTTCAGAGTTTGCGAGGCGTGTTCATCAAAGAGCCCGATCCGTTCGCGCCGTTTCAGGACGATCGCGCCGTCTATCACGACGACATTAACGACTACTCAACTAACGAACCCACGATGGACGGCACGGCCTCCGCGATCCTTCTCTGGGCTTTACGGTTTCAGTAGTAACTTGCCGGTCGTCTTTCTCCCTTCGAGATCGCGATGCGCCCGCGCCGCTTCTTTTAAAGGATAGATGTTGTGTATGCGGAGCCTGACGTCACCATTCACGATCATCTGCACCACATCTTTCGCACGCCACTCCAGCTCTTCACGCGTGGCGGTGTAGTGCAACAGTGTCGGGCGCGTAATGTAGAGCGATCCTTTCTGCGAAAGCTTGATTAGATCGAATGGCGGCACGGCGCCACTCGCGCCACCAAACAGAACCAGATAACCACGGGGCCGAAGCACGTTGAGATCTTTGTCGAACGTCGCTTTACCGACGCCGTCGTAGACGACGTCAACGCCCTTGTTGTCGGTCAGTTGCTTCGTTTCAGTTTCAAAGTCCGCTTCAGTGTAGATGATGCATTCGTCGGCGCCGGCATCGCGCGCGAGTTGGGCTTTCTCTTGTGAACCCGCGGTGCCGATCACGCGCGCTCCGATCTTTTTCGCCATTTGGACCAGCAGCAAACCGACGCCGCCGGCCGCAGCATGTATTAGCGCCGTCTCACCACTCTTCAATGGATAAGTGCTGTAGAGAAGATAGTGCGCCGTCATGCCTTGCAGCATGGCCGCAGCCGCTTGTTCGAAGTCCAACTCATCAGGAATCTTCACTAAACGGCTTGCGGGGACCGCGGCGTATTCGGCGTAACTTCCCAACGCACCCGTGTAAGCGACACGATCGCCAGTCTCGACATTTGTCACCTCGCTGCCGGCCTCAGTAACTACACCCGACGCCTCCTGTCCGTTGATAAAAGGAAGCAGTGTCGAATAGCGCCCATCGCGAAAGTAGACGTCGATAAAATTCACACCGGCAAACTTAATCCGGACTATTGCTTCGTTTGGCTTCGGCGATGGAATCGGGACCTCGACCAGAGTGAGCACTTCAGGCCCACCCACCTCAGAAACTTGAATGGCTCGCATAATCCGAAATTTTGCCACAGATTGGGCCACAGATGAACGCCGAGGCGCGCGGATCAGAATCAGTGTTCATCTGCGTTCATCTGTGGCAAAATCTTTCCTCTGCCGAGCTCAAATCCAAACAGTACGAAAGGAGTTGTTGTGTCTAATAAACGAAGAGTACTGTCAGCCCTGGCCCTCGTTCTGACGATCTCTCTGTTCCAACCACTGTTGGGGCAGAAGAAAAACACGGCCACTTCCGATTCCATCAAGATTCCCTTTGAAACGTACAAACTCCCAAATGGTCTTACCGTGATCTTGTCTGAAGATCACACGACGCCCACGGTTGCCGTTGACGTTTGGTATCACGTCGGTTCCAAAAACGAGACACTCGGCCGTACCGGCTTTGCGCATCTCTTCGAGCACGTGATGTTCACGGGCTCAGGTCACGTGCCGTATGGATTGCACGACAAGCTCACCGAAGGTGTCGGCGGCGGCAACAACGGATCGACGACCAACGACCGCACCAACTACTTCGAGATCATCCCTTCGAACTATCTCGAATCAGCGCTGTGGATAGAATCAGATCGCATGGGATTTCTGCTCGACACGCTCGACACCGCCAAGCTCAACGCGCAACGAGATGTAGTCAAGAACGAGCGGCGACAGAGTTACGACAATCAACCGTATGGCCGCGTGAGTGAGATCTTTTCCGCCGCGATGTATCCGAAAGGACATCCGTATTCGTGGCCGGTGATCGGTTCGATGACTGATCTCAGTGCTGCATCCGAGGAAGACGTAAAGGCGTTCTTCCGGCTTTACTACGCGCCAAACAATGCGACGCTCGCCGTAGTCGGCGACTTCGATCCGGCGCAGGCAAAAGCATGGATCCAGAAGTATTTCAGCGACTTGCCGCAGGGCAAGCCGGTGCAAAGACCAACCGTTCCGCTCGGCAAGCTTGAAGCGAGCAAACGACTCGTCTACGAAGATCGCGTGCAAGTACCGCGGCTCTACATCCAGTGGCCCACAGTCGGTTTCAAGCACAACGACGACTACCCACTTTCGATGATGAGTTCGGTTCTGTCAGGCTCGCGCACCGCTCGTTTGACGAAAGCGCTGGTTTACGATTCGCAAATGGCCTCGCAGGTGTTTGCGTTTCAAAACTCCTCCGAGGATGTGGGCGTGTATCAAGTAGTAGTCGTGCCACGACCTGAGCACACGCTCACCGAGATCGAAGCGGCTGTCGATCAGGTCATTCAGAAGTTCATCAGCGAAGGTCCGACTGCTGAAGAGTTGCAGAAGGCGAAGAGCGGTCTTGAACTCAATTTTCTGCGTGGACTCGAATCGAATCTCGGGAAGGCCAATCAGTTGATCAGCGGTGCGGTTTTTGATGGTGACCCCGGTCATTTTCGCACCGACTATCAAAAGACACTGGCTGTTACGGCCGCCGACGTCAAACGCGTCGCGAACCAGTATCTCACGCGCTCGCGCATCGTTTTGAGCGTCGTGCCCAAAGGCAAGAGAGATCAGGCTTCGAAGGCGAGCGAGAGCGAAGCAGTCACCGTGGTCGTTGGAAATCGACGAGGAGGTAGATCATGAAACAACAGAAGAGACTTCTTGCGCTGACAGCCGCGCTCATAATCAGCCTCGCGAACATTGCGGCAGTTGCGCAGCAGACACTCGACCGCACGAAGATCCCACCTGCCGGTCCGACGCCCGTGCTGCGCGTTCCCACATGGACCAAAACGCAGTTGCCCAATGGCGCCATGTTAATCGTCTCGGAGCGTCACAACTTGCCGCTGGTCTCTTTCAACATCACGTTCATTGGTGGTTCTAATCAGTTTGAGCAGACAGCGAAACGCGGTCTGGCGGCGATGACCGCCTCGATGTTGACGGAAGGAACGACGACACGAAGCGGGGATCAACTGTCAGACGCGCTACAACTGCTGGGCACGAACGTCGGCGCGAATGTTGGTGGTGAAGAAGGATCGATTGGATTTGTTTCAACTACCAAAAACTTCGACGCAACACTGACGATTCTTGCTGACATGATGCTGAATTCGACTTTCCCGGCGGAAGCACTGGAACGCCTGCGCGGTCGAACGTTGGTTAACCTGACGCAAGCTAAGGATCAGCCGACCATCGTCGGAGCGCAGGTGTTTGCGAAGATTCTTTACGGCGGTGCGCATCCCTACGGCCAGCGCACGACAGAGGCTTCGGTGAAGGCGATCACGCGCGACGATGTGGTTGCTTTTCAGAAGGCGTACTTCCAGCCCGGTCGCGCGATCATCACTATCGTCGGCGACGTCACTCCGGCCAAAGCCAAGGCTGCCGTCGAGAAAGGTTTGGCAACATGGACCAAGGCAGGAGATAAACCGTCGTTTGAATATCCGAAATTGCCGGAACTTCAGCCGGCTAAGATCTATCTGGTCGACAAGCCGGGCGCGGCGCAGTCGGTTTTCAATATTGGACTGCCTGGTCCACCCCGTAACACGCCCGACTATTTTGCGCTCCAGGTGCTGAACACGATTCTCGGTGGCCAGTTTCAGTCGCGGCTGAACGCGAACATTCGCGAGCAAAAAGGCTACAGTTACGGCGTAAACTCAAACTTCGGTTACGGCAAGGGGCCGGGCGCGTTTCGTGCGGGTGGCTCAATCTTTTCCGGCAAGACCGATGCGGCACTGGTCGAGTTTATGAAAGAGCTGAAGGGAATCGCAGGCGAGAAGCCGATCACTGACGATGAGATCAAGACTGCGAAGGAGTCGCTGATTCAGGGATTGCCGCAACGGTTCGCGTCAGTGTCGGCGATCAGTAATGCGATTACTTCACTGGTCGTGCAGGGATTGCCTGATGACTACTATCAGACGTTCGCGAAGAACGTGTCAGCAGTGACTAAAGAGGATCTGCTGCGAGTGGCGAAGCGGTACATCGATCTGGAGCATCTGGCGATCGTGATCGTTGGCGATCGCGCGTCGGTGGAAGGCCCATTGAAGGCCCTTGGCATCGCGCCGATTACGTACATCGACATCGAAGGCAATCCAGCGGGTAATTAGGTCGTCGCAATGAGGCACAAAATGATTTTTTGTGCTTTTATGTGCCTCTTTGTGGCTAAATTGGAACCTTTGTGGCGTCGTAGTCGAAGACGAACTGCATTAGACGTTGGGCCAGGGCTTCAGAAACGAGTGACAGTGTCGCTCGCCGGAGGCCTCTGGCCCAGATGTTTTCCCACTGTCCGATGCTGCCGTAGGAACGCGAGTAGTTGCTGACGCCGCGCGTGCGTTTGTAGCGGGTGTGTTCGTAGCGTCGCAAAACCTCCTCAGTTGGACCATCCTTTTCAAAGCACCTCGCCAATACCAGCGCGTCTTCCATCGCCAAACAACCGCCTTGTCCGAGATTGGGTGTGGTGGGATGGATCGCGTCGCCGAGTAACGTCATTCGTCCGCGGCCCCAGATTTTGTTTGCGTGACGATCACAGGCGGTTGTCGTCAGGATCGACGATGATGGTGTCGTTTCGATCAACTCGAGCACGGGTTGATACCAGCCCGCAAATAACTGACGCAGGTCATTGCTTTGAGGAGTGTTGGCGGAAGCCCACCAACCGATGCGGCCCAGTCCGACTGGTCCAATGCCGAAGCGCTTGCCGCGTCCGTGAATCTCGATTGCTGCGGTAGGTGGAATCGCATGCGGAACAACGGGGGATATTCCGCGCCAAACTGTGTAACCGCGATAGATTGGCTCACCGTCGTTGATGAGCTGAGCACGCACGCGGGAATGAACGCCATCGGCGCCAATAAGAAAGTCTGATTCGATCGAATGCCCATTGCTGAAAGTGGCGGTCATCTTGTCGCCGCGTTGTGTTTGACTGACGAGCGTATATCCGAGATGGATGGAGCCTGAGGGAAGAGCTCGAACGAGGATGCTCTGCAGATCGGCGCGATGAAGTGCGATAGCGGGCGCTTGGCCAGTTTGTGGGATCGAAACGCGATTGATGAGCCAACCGTTTTGGTCCAACCATTGTATCTCTTTCATTACGCCTGCTCTGTCGAGGATCTTTTCCGCGAGTGCGAGCCGTTGCAGGACGCGCATGGCGTTGGGCCACAGAGCAATGGCTGCGCCTACGTCAAGCAACGCCGGCGCTTGTTCAAAGACCTCACACTCGAAACCAGCTTGTTTTAGCGCGAGTGCGGCAGTCAAACCCCCAATGCCACCGCCGATGATCGCAATCTGGACCATTCAGCAGAGAGTGCCACAAAAAGGCACATAAAAGCACAAAAATAAGTCATCAGGCGGCGTGCTTGGGTCGGGTCAGTACCGTAACGCGGTAGCGTCGGGTCGACAAACCATCAATCCTCAAATTCGGGTAAGTCTTCCCCTTGTCCGTGCAAAACGTACTCCACAGCTCGCGCGACACTCTGTTCCGTCCACAGGTTTCTCTTGCTACCTTTCCGTGCCCACGGACTGAGTCCGTAGATCCATAGACCATCAGTTCTCAGTTGCCTTGTCGCGTTCGCTTTTAAAGCAACAAGCACGGACTCGGGATCGCGATCGGCGTTTAGCACGGTGTGGATGTGGTTCGTTCGAACGTTCAATGCTAAAAGTCTCCACTTGCGAATCTCACAGGTCTCTTTAATAGCCGCTTTGATCGATCTGCGTTGTCGGACTCCCAGGATTAAGGGCTTAGTTTTCAATTTTTCCTGATTGTACTGGTGCCACTTCGGGTTTGGCGGAATATATGGAGAGCGGTATTGATTGTGAAAACGATCGATTGCGCCACGCTCATCTCCGTGTAGCCACGTCCCACGCGTGCGAAATGAAATAAAGTAAGCGAGAGGATTATCGGTGTCATTCCACATAGTGAGGACTAATAGATCGGGCATGTTGGCAACATCGACGTGATCTGTCAATGTCTGAATATCTCGTCTGAAATATCTGGCGCCGACCCGACGCTACCGCGTTGCGGTACTGACCCGACCCAAGCTGGGATCCCGACATTCTGTGCCGTTCGTGGGACAATTCTCAGCTTCTGCTTGGGCCGAGTCAGTACCGTAACGCGGTAGCGTCGGGTCGACTCACCATTCGCGCAGCTCGTCAACCAGTTGCAGCGCCTGTTTGCGTAAGGGACGCATGAATGGATTACTCGCGAGATGAATCAACTTGTCGAGCAGATCGACAGTGTGATCGACCAGACGATAGGTGCGCCGATGCTTCGGTGATTGATCGTGAATCCAAAACAGAACGATTCCCATGTGATAAACCCACAGGAGGTAAGGCAGCTCGGCGCGCAGGTCTTTCGGAATGTGCGCCTTCGTTCCCTCGATCACCTTCTCAAATAGTTGAATGCTCGCCTGGCGCACTGGGTCTGACTCATCTGCAAAAGGATTCAGCGGACTTTGAGGGTGAGCGGCGGTTTTGAAAAGCACGCCCGCAAACTGGTGATACGGTTCCAGGACATCGATTTTCAACCGCATCACAGCGAGCAGGCGTGCTTTCAGTGTTTTGGCATTCTCAAGCGCGGGCAGAGAGACGGCGAGATGGCTATCGTGCATGCGCTGATAGAAGGCCTGAATCAAATACTCCTTCGAGCTGAAGTAGTAGTAAGCGTTGCCGAGCGACACACCCGCTTTTTGAGCAATCGCGCGCATCGTCGTGTCGTCGTAGCCACGCTCACGAAACATCTCCAGCGCAGTCTCAAGGATCAGTGCCCTCGTCTGGTCACCCTTACCTGTCTTCGTCGTCGTTTTGCGCGTCGCAGACATCGTCATTACCTATGGAGCCCGGCGGCTCGCGAGATCTGATACCGGTTCTGCGAGATCACTGAGACCACTCGTCTGGTAGTCGGCAACAGTTCAGGGGTCGCCAGACGATAGGACCAATCGCGGTAGCGAGCCAGTGCCCACAAAACCATCAGCCACGCCTTCGGACCGAAATAGACCGCGCCTTCATCACTGA
>Ga0075435_100003285_pt1 | contig 10958 bp, 10 predicted proteins | sample RhiMethybrSRZTD4_FD_75302 | JGI IMG/M metagenome (GOLD analysis project Ga0075435, IMG submission 75302) | Populus rhizosphere microbial communities from Tennessee, USA - Rhizosphere MetaG P. TD hybrid SRZTD4 | ecosystem: Host-associated > Plants > Roots > Rhizosphere > Soil | place: USA... | reverse complement strand
CGGTCGATCTCGATGCTCTCCCAGAGCAGCTTGTTCACCTTCGCGAACACGGTGCGGATGGCGTAGTTGTTCCGGACCTCCGCGATCAAGGACGCGCGGAACGCCGCCATGATGAGCGCGGCCGGGATTCCTTTCCCGGACACGTCGGCCACCACGATGCCCAGGTGCCCGTCGGTGATCCGGACGTAGTCGTAGTAGTCCCCTCCCACCAGCCCGGACGAATAGTACGCGCCCGCGATGTCGAAGTTCGGGATCCTCGGGTCGCGCTCCGGCAGGAAGGTTCTCTGGATCCGCTGTCCGATCGACAGCTCTTCCTCGAGGCGCCTCGTTTCCAGGACCTCGGCGTGCAGGCGTGTCCGCTCGATCGCGACCGCGGCCTGGCTGGCGAAGGTCATCAGCAATTCCAGGTCTTCCGGCTCGTAGGCGTCCGGCTCGTCCGACTCCAGATTGAAGGCGCCGATCACCTCGGTGCCCGCCCGCAGCGGCGCGACCATCTCGGAACGCGTCTGCGTCCGGGCATTCACGTAGCGATCGTCGCGGGTCACGTCCGGGACGATCACGGGGCGGCCGGTCTTCGCGACCCACCCGATGAGGCCACGTCCCACTTTCAGGCGCACCGCGTCCTCGCGATTGGGGTCGTAGCCTCGGATCGTCTGCTGGTTGATCCACTGGGTCTTCTTGTCCACGAGGTAGATCCCCGCCGCGTCGTACCGCACGACCTGGAACACGAGGTCCAGGATCTGCTCCAGGAGCTGGTTGGTCTCGAGGCTGACCGAGATCTTCGTCCCGAGCTCCAGCAGCAGGTGGTTCTGCACCTTTTCCCGCATCGCCTCCGCGTAGATGCGCGCGTTCCCGACCGCGATCGCGAGCTGGATCGAGAGCTCGCGAAGGAACTCGAGATCCTCCTCGGGAGGCGGGACCGGATCCAGCTTGGACAGGACCACCACGCCCAGGGGCTCCCCCGCGCGCCTCAGAGGCAGCGTGAGAACGCCCTGGATCAGGGTCCGCGGCCGCCCGCCCCACTCCTCGGTCACGTACTGCGACTCGGTCAGCGTGGGATGGAAGGCGGGAAGCTCCTCGGCCGAGGCCACGCCCGCGACCCCCTGCCCCACGGCGAGCCGCGGCCGCCGTCCCATCACCGGCGTGTTGCAGAGCGTCCACGGAAGGAGGACCTCGGTGCGCGGGTCCAGCACCCAGAGGGAGAACTCGGAGAAGCCGCTCGAGCGCAGGAGAAGATCGCGCGCGCGACGCGCCAGCTCGTCCCGTTTCAGGAGCGCGAGCTCGCGCGAGGCGCGGACGAGGGAGTGGAGCCGCTCTTCCCGGCTCAGGGCGCGCCCGTCGACCGAGACGCTCTCGTTCATCGGGCGCGGCGCTTCACGCGCCGGCCTGTTTCGGACGAAGACTGGATCTCGGCGAGGAAGGCGCGCAGCTCTTTCGGTCCCAGGTGATCCGCGGTCCAGAGCGCGTTGAAGATGCGCTCCCCCCGTCGGGCGAAGCGCGGGAAGTGCGCCAGCGTGCGAACGAACACGCGATGCCGCTCGCCCCGCGTCATCGCGGGGAGGCCGCGCCGATGGAGACGCCCGTCGATCCAGACGTTCCAGAGCTCGTTCAAGGCTTCACGGTCCTCCTCGGGATGCGCCGCCAGATCGACGCCGGCCTCGTGGTCGTCGCGGAGATGGAACAGCTCGTGAAGGCATGCCTCCGCGAAACACTTTCGCGAGAACTGCCGCGGCAGCACCGGGGGCGTTCCCGCGCGGCGGCCCCACGTGCGCGCCCAGGCGCGCCGGCGCGCCGGGGTGACGAAGTTCCCGAGCGCGAAGGAGAGCCGCGCGGCGCGATGGTCGTGCGTGTTCCATTCGATGTAGGCGTGGTCGTCCCGGTTCCGGAGATCCACGTGCACGTGCACGTCCCGCACGACGTCGGAGAGACCCAGCTCGCGGACGGAATCCCGCAGCACCGGCTCCGCGGCTTCCCGGAGCGGGAAATCGGGAGGGTACCACCGGATCCGGAGTCCCGGACCCGCGTGGGCAGCGTGGAGCGGCCGCATGCGAGGCTTCATTTCACCACGGTGGTGACGACGAAGACGTGCAGGGCGACGAGACCCAAGAGGAGGGCGAGGGGATGGATTCCCAGGATCCCGCGACGCGGGTGGACGGCCGGAGTCGACGAGGCCGGCGTGTTCCCGGCCGGAAGGATCCGGTTCCCGGACGGCGGACCCAGGGTCTCGAGCGGAGCCGCGTTCGAATGCGTCATGGTGTCCGGCAGGGTGAAGCTCGGCTTGGGTGCCTCCGTCGGCGGCGCTGGCGGCGGCTCGTTGTTGGCGCCGCCCTTGGGCGGCAGGATCTCACGGTCGGTGGAATCGGGCGGCACTGGCTGGAGCTGCGCCCCCGCGAACGCCAGGAGCTCGGACCTGTCGGCGGGAGCCGCGGTCACGCGCCAGGGATGCCGCTCGGGCGCTCCCGCGACGGCTCGAGCCCAGCAGGGCGTGCCCAGGGCTAGCGCGAGCAGCACCGCCGCGCGGACCAAGCGCGTCTGTGACGTGGAAGAAGAGCCCCGAGATGGCTGCACGCCACGAGCATAGTGGATCGACGCGCGGCTTTCCACGTGTCCCGCCTCACGGGAGCGTCTCCAGAGCCCGATCCAGATCGCGGATGAGATCGGGGGCGTCCTCGATGCCCAGGGCGACGCGGACGAGCGAGTCCGAGATGCCCTGGGCCTCACGCTCCTCGGGCGGGATGAAGTAGTGCGAGGTGAAGGAAGGCTGGCTCACCAAGGTCTCCACTCCGCCCAAGCTCGGAGCGAGATAGGCGAGCTCCAGGCTCTCCACCACCGCGATCGTCTGCTCCCGGTTCCCGTCCACTTCGAACGCGAGAACGCCTCCGAACCCGGACATCTGGCGCTTCGCGATCTCGTGACCGGGATGATCGGGTAGACCCGGATAGTAGACGCGCCGCACGCGTGGATGCTGGGAGAGGTGCTGCGCGACGGCGAGCCCGTTCGAGTTGTGCCGCTCCATACGGAGCGCGAGCGTCTTGGTCCCCCTCTCGAGCAGGTACGCGGAGTGCGGGTCCAGGATGCCGCCGAGCAGCTTCCGGTGGTGCCAGACCTCCTTCATGCGATCGCGCGGCCCGACCACGACGCCGCCGACCAGATCGCAGTGTCCGCCCAGATACTTGGTCGCCGAGTGCACGACGAAATCGAACCCGAAGCCGATCGGCCTCTGGTTGACGGGCGACGCGAAGGTGTTGTCGATCGCGCACGGGATCCGGTGCTTCCGGGCGACCTCCGCCACGGCCTTGAGATCCACGATCGTGAGCTTGGGATTGGTCGGAGTCTCGGTGTAGAGGAGCCTCGTCCTCGGGCCGACCGCCTTCTCGAGCGCCTTCGTGTCGCCCGACGGCACGAAGGTGACCGTGACGCCCCAGCGCGGGAGGAGGCGCTGGAGGAACTCGAACGTTCCCCCGTAGAGCTCGCGCGTGGCGACCACGTCGTCGCCCTGGCCGAGCTGCGCGAGCAGGAGCGAGGACACCGCGGCCATCCCCGATCCGAAGCAGAGCGCGCGCTCGCCGCCCTCCAGATCCGCGATCTTCTGCTCGGCGGCCTCGACGGTCGGATTGGAGTATCGGGCGTAGAAATTGAGCGGGTGGCGTCCTTCGAGATACTCGACGAGCTCTTTCGTGCTGCGGGTGAAGTAGGTGGAGCTGAGGTGGATCGGCGTGGCGATCGCGCCGGATGCGGGATCGCGGACCCGGCCGGCATGGACGGATCGAGTGGATGGCCCCTCGGCGTCACGTCGCGGCAAGCACCCTCCCCGGTGAAGACCCCGCGGCAATCTAGCATCCGCGGGGCGGCCGGACAAGGCGGATGACGCCGTTACGGTCGGATCTGGTCCGCGAGATCCTCGAAGCGCTCGGTGTCCAGCAGCTCCCCGTCGCGAAATCGGAGGGGCGGATCCAGCATGCCGTAATACCACCACTCCTCGGTGTGGCCGACGGGCGTCTGGAGGACCCGGTTCAGCGGATACCCCAGCGTGTCGAACACGCGGCGCATGTCGGGCGGGAGGTGCGCGCGCCAGTAGGCCATGCGGACTCCATGGCGGAGGAGCTTCTCCTGATGCCGCGTGCTCGCGGAGAGCCACTCCCGCGTGACGACCGTCAGCACGGTGTCGGCATCGACGAGGAAGATCTGCGTGGGACCCAGGAAGGTGGTCGTGTCGGCGAGGACACGGGCGGGCGGCGTCGCCATGGAAAGAAACGCGAAGGCGCCCAGGAGCAGAGCAAGGTGTCGTGGCATGCCTTGATTATACCAGAATCGAGGGTTCTAGAGGCGGTAGAGGATACGGCCGCAATTCTCGCAGTTTTCGACGGTTCCGGCCTCGGCCTTTCGCTTGGCCGCGGTGGGGAGCCCCATGAAGCAGCCGAGGCAGACCCTTCCCGCCACGGCAACCACGACGCGGACGTACCGGCGGCTCATCCGCTCGTAGGTCTGGAGCAGCCGCTCGTCGATCTGCTTCGCCAGGCGCTCGCGGGTCCGCTCCAGCTTCTCCACGCCGCTCAACGGGAACCCCAGCTCCTCTTCCTGGGTGGCCCGCTCGGGGTCCTTGGCCTCGCGGATCATCATGTCCAGATCTTGCAGGGCGACGAGCGCTTCGAGCTGGCTACTCATTCCCGACCTGAGCTCCGATCAGGGTCCGGATGGCCGCGAAATCAGGCGCCTCGAGAATCTTCCGGCGCACCGGCGCGAGCCGGACCGATCGGACGATCTGGGCGAGCATCTGGAGGTAGATGGGATCCTTCTCCGTCAGCGGGGCGACGATCAGGAAGAAGAGATGGACCGGGCTCTCGTCGACGGCGTCGAACTCCACCCCCTTCGAGGAGCGGGCCAGGAGAACGGCGCGCTCGGCCACCATCGTGGAGCGAGCGTGCGGCACCGCGATTCCCTTGCCGATGCCCGTGCTTCCGAGGGCCTCGCGCTGGCGGAGGACTTCGAGGAGCGCATCGGCCTGTCGCGCCACCTGGTGCTGTGCTAAGTGCGCGACCATCTCCTCGAGCGCGGCGGATTTCTTCTTGCTTTTCAGTTCGGGAATAAAGAGAGCCGGACGAAGGTGGTGTTCGAGGTACGTCTCGTTCCTGAGTTCAATCGATGGTGCGGTCGGCATCGCCTCCTGATGACCTGCGTTCAGGTTGGAAGCATCGGGTCACGGAACCCGATAGCCAACCCTACACAACTTAATCGTTTCTCGCAAGTTTCTTGTCGATGCGGGCGGTTCGCACGAGATCCCCGGCGCGGACGCGGCCAGAGATTGGCCGTCACGGGGCTAAGTCCATGTCGCGCAGCCAGGGCTGGGGTCCTGGGGCCTTCCAAGACGCACGATCCTCCGGGCACGTTGCTTGCCTGATGGCGAAATGGTCCAGCGGAGGATCCATTATGGCGACCCCACGGCAGCGCCGGCAACATCAGCTCGCGGTGACCGGAGCCATCGGTCATGAGCACTTCATGGCGGGGATTCGCATGCTGTACGCCTGCCGCTACCGCGACGCCGTGAATCATTTCCAGGAAGCGGTCGTGCTGGAGCCCAACGCTCGGGGGTACCTGAGCTATCTGGGCCTGGCCCTCGCCCACGCCGATCGGAAGTTCAGCGACGCGGAGCAGCTCTGCCGCCGGGCGATCGAGTCCGAATACCACCGCCCAGAGCACTACCACAACCTGGGTGAGGTGTTCCTGCTCGCGAACCGCCGCGGCGACGCGGTGAAGGCCTTCAACCAGGCCCTCTCCTGGAACCCGAACTTCGAGGCGTCGAGCGATTCCTTGAGGAAGCTCGGGGTCCGGAAGCCACCGGTCGTTCCCGTGCTTCCCCGCAGCCACCCCATCAACATCATGCTCGGGAAAGCGCTCCGTCGCCGGAAGAAGGCACGCGCGAGCCGAGGCTGAGATTCAGTAGTTCGTCTTCCAGTCGATCAGCCCGCGATCCCTCGCGACCCGCTCGCACCACCCAAACCATAGGATCGCCAGCGCGCAGAGCCCCACCGTGGCGAGCGCGATCACCTTCCAGAGATCCGCGTCCGTCATCCCGGACAGGCTCGCCGCGAATCCACGGCCGGTCAAGAGGCGCCGCAGGAGCTCGAGCCAGTAGGTGAACGGAAGGGCCAGCGAGATGGAGCGGGCCCAGGCCGGGAGCACGTCCAGGGGGAACACGGCGCCGCAGAGAAGGTAGAAGAGTCCGCTCAGCCCCTCGTTCAGGTTCATGCTGTGGCGAGCCACCACGAGCGAGGTTCCGGCGAGGATGATCCCGAGCCAGAGGACGCCGACGAGCCCCAGCGCCACCGCCGCGACGAGGAGAAGCCAGTTGGTCGCGGTCGCGCCGATCGAGAGCCCCAGCACCAGGCGACCGAAGAGGAGCGCGACCACCACCCCCACGGTCGCCGTTCCCACGCGCGTGAAGGCGCGTCCCAGGAGGTACGGCAGAAGGCGCATCGGAGCGACGTAGATGTACTTCAGCGTCTCGTAATCTTCCCGGTCGCGGAACACGGTCCAGGAGATCCCGATCAGGACCTCCGTGACGTAGATGAAGAAGGTGTTCCCGATGAAGATGAACCGAAAGGTCTCCCCCGTCGCATTCCCCTGGGACACGATCTTCACCATGAAGAAGAGGATGAGGGTCGTCGCGAGCGGCTTCGCGATCGCGTAGATGAGGAAGAGGAGCGGATCGGCCCAGTTCGCCTCGACCTGCCATCCCAGCCAGGCGGACGCCCGGAGCACGCGGGCGAGACGCTTCAATCGCCCCTCACCGTGAGCCTGCCCTCGTGCTTCCCGAGGTTCTCCATGTACCGGAGCATCACGCTCGCGACGAGCAGGAACACCAGGGTCAGCGCGACCTGGATCGGCGGGATCCAGGCCAGAGGCAGGAGGCCGTGCGCCGCCTTTCCGTAGAAGACCTGCCGGATGCCGTCCAGCCCCAGCGTGACGGGGAGGATGGATCCCGCGATCGCCACCGCGGCGCCCATCGCGCTCACCGGGAAGTAGAACCCCGAGAAGAGGTAGATCGGCTCCTGGAGGATCGTGGCCGTGTGCCAGACCTCGCGCCCCCACAACAAGAAAAGGCTGCTCAGGATCATCCCCAGGCTGTAGGCCGCGCCCAGCGTGAGCAGGAAGAGCCCGAAGGCCGGCAGCGCGCGGGAGAGCGGAAGCTCCACGTGGAAGAGCAGCATGCCGCCGATCAGGATCGCGGCCGCGCGCGTCGTGGTCATCGCGATGCCTCCGAGCGCCATCCCGATGAGGATCGACATCCGCGAGACCGGCGTGATCAGGTAGAGCTGGAGCTGCCCCTGCTCCCGCTCCCAGAAGAACTGGCTCGCCATGCCCCAGATCACGTTGTTCCAGTAGGCGATCATGGCGCCCCCGAGAACCACGAAGCCTTCGTATTCACGAGGCGCGTGGAGGCCCCGGTACACCAGCACGAAGGCCGACATCGAGAGGAAGGGGAAGATGGTCTCGCCGATGACCCAGGAGGACTCGCGGAAGGAGGCCTTCACGCGGACGCCCGCGCGGGCGAAGACCGCGGCCAGGTTCATGGCGAGCACTTGCTTCAGCCTAGACTCCATCCCCGTCCTCGGCCTCTTCGTCCGCGAGGCCGCGCCCCACGTGGTGGATGAAGACCGTCTCGAGCGTGGGCTCCATCTTGGTCACGTTCAGCACGGAGCGATCGAGACCCTTGAGGCGGCCGAGCACCTCTCCGATCACGTCGTCCTCCTCGACGACGACCTTCAGCTCCACCGCGCCCGTCGCGGGGTGCGCGTGATGCGACATCGAGCGGACGCCCTGGATCTCGCGGAGCCCCTCCAGATCCTGGCCGGTCGCGCTGACCTGGAATTCGAACACCGGCTCCTCCGGCAGCATGCGCTTCAGGGCCGTGGGCGTGTCGAGCGCGAGGATCCGGCCGTGGTCGATGATCGCGACCCGGCCGCAGAGCTCGTCCGCCTCCACCATGTAGTGGGTCGTGAGGAGCACCGTCCGGTCGGGACGCTCCCGCACCCAGCGGGCCACGAAGCCCCGGACGTCCCGGGACGCCTCGACGTCCAGCCCGAGCGTGGGCTCGTCCAGGAAGATCACCTCGGGATCGCTCATGAATCCGCGGGCGAAGTTGAGCTTCTGGCGCATCCCCGTGGAGAGGCTCGAGAGCTTCTGGTCCGCCTTCTCGGCGAGCCCCGTCACCCCCATCAGCTCGTCGGCGCGCCGCCGCGCGACCGGCCCGGAGACCCCGTAGAACTGCGAGAAGAGGTGCAAGGTCTCGCGGACCGTCAGCACACCGTAGCCCGAGCTGTCGCCGCCGGAGACCAGGTTGATCCTCCGCCGCACCTGGAACGGCTCCGTCGCCACGTCGTAACCGGTGACGAGCGCCCGGCCCGAGGTGGGCAGGAGGAGCGTGGTGAGGATCTTGATGAGGGTGCTCTTCCCGGCTCCGTTCGGCCCCAGGAGCCCGAAGCACTCCCCGCGCTGGACCGTGAGGTCCACGCCCTGGAGCGCGCGGACTTCCCCGGAGCGCCTCCGCGCCTTGAAGGTCCGGGTCAGGTCGCGCGTGTCGATCGCGGCGCCGGAACGATTCAGAATGCCTCCCCCACGGAAACGACGGCCCGGAGCTTCCAGGGCTTCTCTCCCGCCTCCGCGGGCGAGCGCCATACGGGAAGGTCCGCGCGCAGGACCAGATGGTTCCGGAACAGCGGCTTGGTGCGAACCCCGACGCCGAGGTCGGCCGAGAAGTCCCGAACCGCGACGTCTCCGTCGGTCACCTGCCCCGCGTCCGCGAAGAGGGACGAGCGCGGGTCCAGGATCGGGACGCGGAGCTTGCCCAGGAATGGAATCCAGGACGGCAGGAGACGGCTCGCGCGCGACTCCGCGTTCACCGCCACCAGCGTCGCGCCCGAAGGCCGGTCATCGGCGAACGCGCGCACGTTTCCATCTCCCCCCAGCGCCGCGTTCCAGTGCGTGGGAATGGTCCCGCGGGAGCGGAACCACCGGCTGGCCCACTCGCCTCGAGGACCCGCGCCGGCGAGGTAGAACCGCTCCTCCGGCGGGATCGCGCTCCCCCGCACCCGGCCCGCGGCGGCCCGCAGCCAGAGCGGGAGCTTGGGGATCACGGTGACCTCGGCGGTCGTCGTCCCGAAGATCGACCCGTACGAAGCGCTCTCGGTCAGGAGATCCGTCCGGAGACGCAACGATCCGGACCACTGCACCCGGTGGAATTTGCGCTTGGAGGAGAGCGTCGCCTCCAGATTGGGATGGCCCCCGGAGGACCACTCCACGGGCCGTCTCGGCATCTCCCGATCGTACAGACGGTCCAGGTCCACGCCCGCCCCGAGCGTCGACCGGAACCCGCGCTCGATCCTCGAGCCCAGCTCCTGATTGACCGAGAGCCGGAATCCGCGATGTCCGTCCAGGTCGTAGCCGCGCGCCCGGAAGATCCGCCGCGGATCCGCGGCGAGGGATCGGGCGCGCGCCTCGAGATCCCCGAACGCGCGCGGCTCCCGCGTGTTCATGCCGGCGAGCCCCTGGAGCGCGTGCTCCCAGCGGACCGTGCTCGCGTCGAACGCGATTCCCGCCTGGGGCCCAGCCTCCGAGTGATACCAGAGGTCCGGCCTCCAGAGAAGGAGGGTCTTCCCGATCGGCTTCGGGGAGGAGCGCCAGTTGTCCACCATCGTCTGGAATCGCGGCCAGCCCCCGTTCCGGTTGTCGCTCCAGTCCAGGTCCGGGAGCGTGAAGTCCGGATCCAGCTCCACCCGGGAGGGCACGAACGGGAGACGGAATCGGGTGACGGCGCTGCCCGCCGCGGAGAGGAACGCCTCCCGAGGCACCACCCGGGTCACGGCGTGTCCATGGTTGTCCCGGAACCGCACGGGCACGGGAGGATCGATCCCTCCGCGCGACCGGAGCCACAGCTCGGCGCTCGAGGAATCGGCGGAGAAGCGGAGGTGCTCCAGCTTCACGTCGATCGCGTCGGTGCGGAGGAACCACCCGCGCCAGAACCAGTCGTACGAGGCGCCCAGGGCGTGGTTCATGGACGCGAAGAAATCCTCGGCATAGGGATGATGGAAGCGCCACGTGGCGAAGTATTCACGCATGGCGGCGTCGAAGCGCTCCTCGCCCGCGATCGATCGGAGCGTCCACAGCCCGACGTTCGACTTGTGGTACACGGACGGATAGTAGGCGGCCGGATTCTTGAAGAAGTCGGAGTGGGTGACGACCGGCTCCTCGATCCCGCTCGCCTGGAACTCGAGGTAGTTCCGCCACGCGGTGCTCCGCGAGTCGTCTTGAGGATGGAGCCAGCGCGGCTTCCGGAGCTGGGTCAGGTTTCCCAGGCGGCCGTAGAGCGCTTCCATGATCGCGGTCTCGGCGTAGCTCGTGAGGCCCTCGTCCAGGAAGGCCTGCGCGGTCTCGTTGTTCCCCACCATGCCGTAGAACCAGTTGTGCGCCAGCTCGTGCGCGAAGAGGTACTCGAGCCGGCGCGAGACCCCGGTCGTGGCGCGCCGCGGCGTGATCCAGACGATGTTCGGGAACTCGACCCCGCCGGCGCCGATCGGCTCCTCCACGAACGAGAACCGAGGATAGGGATACGGACCGAACTTCCGGTTCATGAACTCCATCATCCGCGCTCCCTCGGAGGCCATGTCCATCCAGCGCTTCGCGTCCGCGGAGCGGTGGTAGGTGTGGACCTCGATTCCGTTCCAGCGCGCGCGGCGCCAGATCCACTTGTCCTCGCAGGCCCAGGCGAAATCGTGGACCGAATCCGCGTGGATCACCCAGGTCCGGGGCATCGTCATGGCCCGGCGCGCGCTCGAATCCGCGGGGAGCGAGAATCCGCTCCGGTCCCAGATCGTCACGGCGGCGTCGCCCGGCTCGCGGAGCCGCGCGAGGATCGAGTCGGGAAGGACCTCGGCCGGGTTCACGAGCGTCCCGGTGTGCGC
>Ga0075435_100003283_pt1 | contig 10960 bp, 10 predicted proteins | sample RhiMethybrSRZTD4_FD_75302 | JGI IMG/M metagenome (GOLD analysis project Ga0075435, IMG submission 75302) | Populus rhizosphere microbial communities from Tennessee, USA - Rhizosphere MetaG P. TD hybrid SRZTD4 | ecosystem: Host-associated > Plants > Roots > Rhizosphere > Soil | place: USA... | reverse complement strand
AACTCCTCCCCTAGATACCAGGCCGTCGGTTGATCGCTCAGCACTGCCGACAGGGGTGCCAGCGGGGACGCTGACTCGTCACGACGGCCACCTTTCACAGCGGGTTGAGCTCCACCAGCTCCCCGCTTAATAGCCCCAGCCGGTGACTCGCTCGTCGCGCTAAGCGGCGCGAGTGCTGGGGCGGCGCCTTTCTCGAACACACCCACTCGGCCTCTGCCACGGCACGCTTGGTGGGTTCTTCTTTGTGGGCGTTGCAGGGATTGAACCTGCGACATCCGCCGTGTGAAGGCGGCGCTCTCCCGCTGAGCTAAACGCCCGGGATTCGTAGCGACCGCATTCCTAGCACCCCTTGAAGCGGTGCACAAGCGACAGCGAGGGACATTGGATTCCGACATTCCGGCCGCGGAGCTCGACCTCGAGATCGCCGAGCCACCGAAGAAGAAGCGCGGACGACCGCCGGGCAGCCGCAACAAGCCGGCTCTCGCGCGCGACGTCGTTCCGCCCACCGAGGACGCCCGAGCGAAGGCGGACTACGGTAGCGACCCTTCCACCATCATCAGCCGCCAGCTCACGATGCTCGACTGGGCGCAGCAGGTGATGCGGAACTCCCTCCTCCGCGCCTACGAGCGGAAGACGGTGGAGCTCCACGAGAAGGACGTCGTGAAGCTCGAGAAGATGTCCAACGCCATCGTGCGCGCGGTGGACGCCCTCCGCAAGAGCTCCGACCTCGCCGAGGAGCTGTCGTCCCGCATGTCGCCGGAGCAGCTGCTGGAGGCCGCGATCGGGAAGCTGGAGGCGCAGGACGCCCCCACCGTCCGCTACGCCATCCGCCGGCTGAAGGCCCACCTCGAGCGCGTCGCCCCCGCGGCGAAGAGTGGCGAAGGGGTGCACACCGCCGCATCGGCGATCGCGGAGCTCGAGTGAAGTTCGACGCCCCCCGCCCCGACGAGTACTCCCTGGTGTACGACTCCTGGGCTCGTTCCTTCCGCAAGTCGCCGTGGGCCGGCTGCATCCCGAATCACCTGTACGACCAGGTCTCGCGCGCCGGCATCGCCGACATTCTCGATCGGGGTGCCCGCGTCGTTTGCGCCGTCCAGGAGCTCGACGAGGGTGCCCGCCGCGTGATGGGCTACGCCGTCAGCGAGCCCAACGTCCTCCACTGGCTGTTTGTGAAGCGCGACTACCGCGGTTTCGGCGTCGGCTCGGCGCTCCTCCGGGAGACCATCCGCGACTGGCTGCCGCCAGGTGAGGGCAACCCGCAGTGGGTCTACACCCACCGCACCAACGCCAGCGCCCGGTTCCTCGCTCGCCACCCCTTCGTGTGGGACCCGGTTCCGGCACGGGTGAAGCGGACCTCGTGACCGCACTCCTCATCGTCCTCATCCTCCTGTCCGACGTGCTCGCCGTGTGGTTCTACACCCGGTACCGCAGCCTCCGGGGGGACTACAACCGAAAGCTGGCTCTGCTGCTCTGGTACATCGACACCCGCGCCCGCATCGAGCTCGACCGGAGACGTAACGACCGCAGCGCTTGAAAAAGCCCTCCGCAAGGAGACCCGGGAGCACTCCGCTTCCGATGACGTCGTCGCCCGGTGCCGGCAGCAGGCGGCCCAGATCGTCCGCGATCTGAAGAAGGCCAATCCGAAGCAGCACGCGCTGGTCGTCGACACCGCGCCCTACTCGGCTGGGCTCTGTCCACGCCGAGCGGGGAAGTCGTACGCCGCCGCCGCTCTCGCGCTGATCACCGGTCTCGCGAAGCCCGACGCCATCAGCATCATCATCTCGCTCAACCTGAAGCAGCTGCGCCGGCTGTACTGGCGGGGTGGTGCCTCCGGTCTGTTTGTGCTCGCGCACAAGTACGGGCTGAAGATCGAGTGGCACAACACGATGCTCCGCTGGGAGCACGAGAACGGGTCGATCGGCTACCTGATGGGTGCCGACGACGACGACCAGATCGAAACCCTCCGCGGGTTGGAGGCCGATCTGTACATCATCGACGAGGCCGGCATCTTCGCCCCCGCCCGTCTCCGCAAGCTGCTGACCGAGATCATCGCCCCGCAGCGGGCCTCGCGTCAGGGTCGGGTGGTCCTCATCGGTACCCCCGGCTACCTCGCGAAGGGCGCCTTCTGGGAGGCCACCTGCCCGAAGGCAAAGGACGAGCAGAACCGCCCGTACCACATCAACTTCGGCACGAAGGACCCGTGGGGACGCACCCCGCAGGACAAGTCCCGACCGTGGTCGCGACACCACTGGACGCTCCAGGACAACCGTCCGATGGCGCACCAGTGGGACGAAGCTCTGATCACCAAGGAGCAGAACCGCTGGCCCGACGACCACCCCATTTGGCGCCGGGAGTATCTCGGCGAGTGGGTGGACAGCTACGACGGGCTGGTCTACCGCTACGCCGACGCGAAGAGCAACGGCGGCGCCACCTGGTACCCGGAGCCGACGAAGGAAAACCCCGTTGGTCTGCCGCCGGAAGGCGCACCCTGGCGGTTCATCGGCGGCCTCGATATCGGCTTCGAGGAGCCCACCGCGTTCGTCGTCTGCGCGTACTCCCCGCGGCTGCGGCAACTCCGGCACGTCTGGGACACCTCCCGCTCGCACATGGTGGTAGACGACGTGGCCGACATGCTGACGGAGGCGTACACCCGCTTCGGCAGCATCGAGAAGATCTACGCCGACGCCGGCGCTCTCGGGAAGATGGTGGTCGAGACGCTCGTTCGCCGCGGCTTCCCGATCGAGAAGGCCGAGAAGCGCGAGAAGTGGGACCACATCGAGCTCCTCAACTCCGCGCTCTCCCGCGGTGAGGTGCTCATCGTCCCGGGCGACCACCAGCACTCCGAAGACGAGTACACGCTCGAGGACCAGCTCCTCACGAACGCGTGGGACCTCTCGAAGGGTGATCGCGATGAGCTCGCCCGCACCGGACGGCTCCGCGAGGACCCGGCGATCCCCAACGACACCGCCGACGCATTCCTCTACGCTTACCGCGGCTCCCTGCACCACTTCGGTCAGGCGGAAGCGGTGGCCGGCCCCGCGTACGGCACCCCCGAGTGGGTGAAACAGCACGAGCGGGAGATGCTCAACGCCGCCCGCGCCTCCTTCAAGCAGTCGGAGGACCACCGCCTCGTAACCAACATCCGCGCGCCTTCAGGGGTGCGCAGAGCTCTTCAGGCCCAATGGGAACAGACGCTAGCGTACTCGCGCAGATTCTAGACGACCGCACGCTCCAGGAGCTGCTGCTGGTCGTGAAGGACGCCGGGGTGGAGTACTTCCGCCTCGGGGAGCTCGAGGTGCGCTTTCCGGCACTTCAGCCCGCCGCCGCTCAGAACTTCGTGGTCCCCGCCGATCGCGGCGTGAAGGGGCAGACGGAGGGTCCGCAGTCGCCGTACCACAAGCTGTTCGCCGGTAAGGCGCCGCGGCTTGGCACCGAGAGCGAGAGCTAGTGCAGCGCATTGTCTGGTACGCCCCCACGGAGAACCCGCTGGATCCCGCGGAGGACAAGGCGCTCCGGGCCGGGGTGCTCCTCCAGGAGACCGCCGCGATCGAGCAGCGCCAGTCCAGCTGGCACGAGCTCAACCTCTGGAACTCCACCCTGTACACGAACCGGGTGCTTCCCGGCTTCCGCTGGGGTGAACTCGAGGCCGACGAGGAGCTCTGGCCGACCAACCTCCGCACGGAGAACCTGGTCGAGGAGATCGGCGAGGCGTTCCTCTCGAAGGCCGCATCGAGTCCCCTGAAGCCAACCCTCGTCCCCCACGGCAACAGCTGGAAGGTGGAGCGGGCGGTTCGGCTGCTCGATAACTTCCTGTTTGGGACGTGGCGGCAGACGGCGGCGGAGGACGCGTGCACCTTGATGTTCCGCGACGCGTACATGTCCGGCCTCGGCTGGACCCGCGTGGCGTTCGACGCCGGGAAGCTCCACGTCGAGTCGGTCTTCTTCGACAACGTCATCATCGACAACCGCGAGTGCGTCAACCGCGCTCCGCCCCGCACGTACCGGCTCCGTCAGTGCCTCCCCCGCGCCGACATCGAGGAGCGCTACGACGTCCGCCTCGATAAGTACGACTACCACCCGCAGCGCCCGACGGCCGACGGGTGGGCGATCATCGTGGAGGTCTGGCGCCTCCCCAACGCGTTCGGCATCGGCGGCCGGCACTGCGTCGCGAGCTGCGGGCAGATGCTGGTCGACGAGGAGTGGAAGCACCCCTGGGTCCCGCTCGTCCCGTTCCACTGGGTCGACCGCACCAGCGGCTACTTCACGAAGGGTGGCGTCGAGCAGTGCGTCCCCTATCAGGTCATCCAGAACGAGCTCAACGACGCGATCAAGGCGTCGATGGACATCCGCTGCCGTCCCCGGTTGCTGGTCCACGCGAACTCGATGATCGACGTCTCCCAGTGGGACAACCAGGCCGGCCGCTTCCTCATGTGGAGTGGCACCCAGCCGGAGCCCTTCGTCTGGGAGACCGAGCTCGCGGAGCTCCTGGGTGAGCGCGACCGCAACCGAGAGCGCGCCTTCGGGGCCGTCGGTACCAGCGAGATGTTCGCGTCCGCCGAGATCCCCAACCAGGTCCGCCTCGACAGCTCCGCCGGGGTGCGCGAGTTCCGCAACATGGAGGACGCCCGACACCTCCGGCTGTGGACCAACTTCGAGAACGCCCGGCTCCAGGTCGCCCGCACGATCCTGAACGTCCTGGCCACCTCGAAGGGTGCCGACGCCTTCAAGGCCGTCTACCACCCGCCCGGCGCGCGAGCCCAGGCGAAGACCATCGAGTGGGAGGCCGTCAAGACCCTCACCACCGAGCAGTACTCCTGGACGCTCGAGGCCACCCCGCTGTCGATGATGTCCCCGGCTGCCCGCCGCGAGGCACTCCGCGATAATGCGTCGCGCGGCCAGGGCGACACCGACGAGTCCAAGCGTATCATCGGCGCGGTGAACCTCGAGTGGATCGAGGAGCTCGAGATGGCGGCGGCGGACGACATCCTCCGGCACATCTCCATCATGGAGGACGGTGACTTCGAGGCTCCCACCGAGCTCACGAACACCACCCTCGGTGTCCGCAAGGTGACCGCGAACTACCACCGTCTCCGCGCGTACGACGACGTGCCCGCGAAGATTCTCGAGAATCACATCGCCTGGATCGTGAAAGCAGTTGCGATCCAGCAGGCGGCCATCGCGCCGCCCCAGCCGGTCCCCTTCGCTCCCACGCAGGGGATGCCCGGTACCTCGGCGGCCATGGGTCAGCCGATGATGAACGCAGCAACCGCGGGTCCTACGCCAGTCGCGTAGACCAAGTTCAATCCCCGCGGCTGACACGAGGTTGAGTTTGTCCGACATGAACGAGAAGCTCCTCGCCCGACTCGCGGCGATGGAGTCGGAGCTGGCCACCCTTCGCGCCGCTCCGAAGAAGCAGAACAACGGCAACGCCGTAAACGATTTCGATCCCGCCGCTTTCGCCCGCCAGCTGATGGCCGACCCCGTCGGTACCTTCCAGCGAATGGGTGTCTCCACCGACCACGTTACCCGTGTGCTGGTGGCCAACGCGATGGGTGACCAGGCCCCGCCGGAGCTCAAGGTGCTCGCGGCGATGGGTCCCCAGGTGAGCGCGCAACACGCTCTCGATTCCAAGGTGGAGGCGCTCAGCCGGCAGCTCAGCACCCTCGTGGATTCGCAGACCAAGGGTGTTGCTCGAGAGTCCTTCAAGGCGCTCGCCTCCGACAAGTCCAAGTATCCTCACCTTGCCAAGGCGTACGCTGCGGACCCGTCGCTATTCGACGAGGACCTCGCAGGGGGCGACGCCGCGGAGATTGCCCAGAAGCTGGAGGCGCGTCTCGCCAAGACCGCCGCCGCCTTCGGGGTGAAGACCGAGACCCCACCCGCGAGTGAAGCAAACGCGGAAGCGCAGACGACTCAGAGCACGCAGAGTCGGCCGGCACTGGAGACGGGCAGTACGCCCCCTCCCCTCCCTCAGACCAAGCCTGGTGTCTTCACGCAGGAGGAAGACCAGCGGCTGAAGGCGGAAATCCTACGCAAGTACCCGCAGGCCCAGTAGCCGCGGATAACTCCTAGCGCTTCCTCGGGGTGTTCCTAGCACCCCTTCTTCGAGACTAATGTCTGTTCCTACCAGTTCGATTAACTTCGGCAGCGTCAATACGTCTGCCCTCGCGGAGTACTTCATCCGCCGGTACAACCTCGTCGGTCGCGACGCGGAGTACACGAAGAACAACCCCACGCTCGGGATGATCCCGCGCGATACCGAGAAGCTGAAGCAGGGTGACTCCTTCTTCGAGACGCTGAAGGTCGGTAGCGGCTGGTCCGGTTCGCCGGACTGGGTCGAGGGTAACAAGAACCACACCCCGTCCAACAAGGTGCGGTGGCAGGTCAGCGATCCGTTCGCGACCTACGCGCGCATCCCGTTCGACACCCTCGCGCTGAACCGCTCGCCGCTGGGTACGCTGCTCGACATCAAGGGTGCCGAGACGGACGACGTCCGCGACAACATGCTACGCCAGTGCGAGTTCGAGCTCTGGCAGGACGGCTCGGGCGCCCGCGGCAAGATCTCGGCGGTCTCGGGTACGACCACGTTCACGATGACCCTCACGGGCACCAACGACGCGTTCCAGTTCGAGTACGGCCAGATCCTGTCGGCGAACACCGCGGCGGACGGCTCGGGTACCGCCCGCGCCAACCGCTACAAGGTGACGGACTTCGACCCGATCAACAACAAGGTGGTCGGCACGCGTACCGTCGACGCCACCGACCCGTTCCAGGTGAACGACTTCGTCCACGTGGTTGGCTCGGCCAACAAGTACATGCCCGGCATCCCGACGTTCATCCCGGCGTCGGCTCCGTCGGACACCATCTACGGCGTCGCGCGTACGGCCAACCCGGCTCTCTCGGGCTGGCGGTTCAGCTTCAAGAACTCGATCTCGGAGACCATCCAGCGCGCGTTCACGAAGATGGGCCAGTGGGTGAACCAGGCGGCCGGTAAGTTCGTGGTCGTGCTGTCGCCCCTCGACTGGCTGCTCCTGTCGATGGAGCGCGAGTCGCGCGTCATCCCGGACCCGGGTGCATTCCAGAAGTGGGGTACCTCGGGCCTCGGTGTGGTCACGCCCTTCGGCATGATCACGTGTATCGCGATTCCGTCGGTTGCGGACGGTCGCGGTTACATCATCGACTGGACGTCGTGGCGCCTGTACACCCTGAAGAACCTCCCGCACGTCGTGGACGAGGACGGGTTGACCTTCCTCCGCGGTGGCATCAGCACCCCGGATGGTTACCAGCACGGTGACCTGATCGCGCTCCAGATGCGCATGTGGAAGGTGCTCCTCTGCCTCAAGCCGATGAGCAACGCCACGTTCCCGACGAGCTAGTCCGGGGACTAACCCCTAGCACCTAGTTCGAAAGGAAACGAATGCTTCTTCAACAGGAGTCCGGTGGGTACGCTCGCGGTACCATTGTCCGGCTCAACGGCAGTTTCAAGTACACCACCTCCGGCAACGTCGTGGACACGATCCGCGACGGCAACAGCAAGGCGGTGGCGTCGGTCACGCGCATCTCGGCGGGTCTGTACGAGGTCACCCTCGGTGATACGTACCCCCTCCCGGAGCGTCTCATCACGGCGCGTGCCTGGGTGAACCAGACGGCGACCGTCGGGCGAGTGATGGTCGGCGAGGTCGTGGAGTCGGGCACCGGCGCCTACTCGCAGACGACGCGGAAGTTCCGCATCGTGCTGAAGCTGGTCGGCGACGTCGCTCTCTCGGCGTACACCGATCCGTCGCAGTCGGACCCGGATGACCAGGCCCGCATCTGCTTCGAGCTCGTGGGTAGCACCTCGAGCATCGGCACCGACCCGGCGTAGCAGCGTAGTAGTTAGCTTAGCCCGGGCGACCGGGTGTTTCCGCGGTGAGCTCAAAGGTGGAGCTACTGACGCAAATCGGTGGGTGGTGGTTCGAGTCCACCCCGCGGAACCAAAGGAGTAGATGCCCGCATTTGTCATCAATGACCTGATCGACCGCGCGAGGGTCTACCTCGATGACGACCACGACGAGGACGGAGACGGGGGTGCACTTCACACCCCGGAGTCCTGGCTCAACTTCGCCAACGTCGAGTACCGGCATCTCTATCGCAAGTGGGTGCGCGCGGGACTGGTTCCGCCCACCCTCGTCGACACAGCTCTGATCAGCGGCTCGGCCGACCTCTCCACCTCCGGGTTCCCCGTGATGGCGGTGATCGGCGTGGCTCGCGACTACGGGGGCGGCAGCGTTCGGGTACTCACCCCGGCGCAGTCGCCCCTTGGCGTTTCACCGTTCTGGGGCACCTCTAGCACCGGGGAGGGCGAGTACTGGTACGCCGCCGGCGGCATCACCGGGGCACCCCTGACCGTCAAGATCGAGCCGCTGGATACCGCCGGTACGTACTTCGTCCGCTGGATGCCCGGTCCGCCCACCCCGACGGATCCCACCAGCACCCTCGATGTCCCCTTCGGTGGCGACGAGCGGCTGGTGCTCGGGATGGCTCGCCGCGCGAAGCTGAAGGAGGGCGTTGTCAGCAACCTCCTCGAGCGGCTCATCGCGGACGAGGACGCGCAGCTCAACTTTCAGGCGTTCAGCCAGCTCGGCGGCGACGGTCCCCGGGTGCGTCGGGTGCAGGATACCGGCACGCGTTTCCAGCAGACCGACTTCCCGCAGCCGATGTACTGGCGCTGGTTCTAGGCTTGGCCCGCAACTTCGCATACCCCCAGTCTGGGGTGCTCTCGCTCAGCAACGGGGTGCGCGACCCGGCCATCTCGGCGGCGCTGCGTCAGCTCGAGATCGCGGTCAGCAAGCTCCTCGCGAAGGTTCCGGTCGATGGCGACTGGTCGGCCACGAGCTCCGGTGGCGGCGGGGGACTCAGCGACGGCGACAAGGGCGACGTGACGGTCTCCGGCGGCGGGGGCACCTGGACCGTTGACGCGCTCCCCGAGAGCCGCATCACCGGGCTGACGGGAGATCTCACCGACCTGCGTTCCTCGGTGATGTACATCGACGTGAAGCGCGAGTACGGGGCGGTGGGAGACGGGGTGACGGACGACCGCACTGCGATCACCAACGCGCTTTCCGCCGCCGCGACCGCAATCGCCGCGGGAGCCGGAAGAGTGGTGGTGTACTTCCCGGCGGGGACGTATTTTCTCACCAACTCCGGCGGGACCTGCCTAACGATACCGGCGGATCGCGTGACGCTCCGGGGTGCCGGCAAGCGCGTAAGCGTTCTGTACCAGGGACCGACGACCGCGCAGACGTCGATCATCGTGGCGAACGAGCGGACCGGCTTCGAGATGCACAACCTCGGCGTCGACGGGGGTTGGGGCAATGCCGTTACGTACATCGACGAGGCGTCCACCCACCAGCTGTTCCCCGGCTCCGGCGGCTCGGCCACCATCACCGTCAAGAGCACCACCGGCTTCCCGGCTTCCGGGACGTTCAAGGTGGTGACGGTAGCGGGCACCCAGACCATCACGTACACCGGCAAGACGGCCACCACCTTCACGGGGTGCACCGGCGGCACCGGCACCATGATCTTCGAGGATCGCGTCGGCTGGATCGACGTGCAGACCGGTAACAACCACACGACTCAGGCCGACCCCAAGAACCGCGGGGTGTTCATCCGCGGCTGCACCGACACCCTCATTGACGACTGCCACATCGAGAACACCTACGGCGACGGCATCTGGATCGGGTACTCCTCGAGCGGCGGCGGCAACCAGAACCGCGGCAGCATCCTCACCCGGATTCTGAACACCGACATCAACCTTCCCGCGCGCGACGGCATCACGGCGGCCGGGAAGGCGGAGTGCATCCGGGTCGACAATTGCCGGGTCACCAACGTGTACGCTCAGGCGTTCGACACGGAGCCCCAGGGCGGCCTCGGGGTGCGCGACGTGGAGATCCTGAACACCACACTAGAGGGTTGGTGGAATCCCGCCCGGTCGACCGGCGGTCAGGCGCCCCTCTCCATCGTATCGAGCAGCACCGTGACTCCCTCTGGCGCCACCTACGCGCGCTCGTATAGGGTTCGCAACTGCACCATCTATGGGCAGACGCTCATCCAGGGCGCCCACGACCTGGTGATGGAGGGGTGCCGGCTCATCAACAGCTACACCCCCGATGCCGGCAACGGTGGTCCGGCGCTGGTCTACATCGTCAACGCGTCGTCGGCTATCAAGATCCTCAACAACTACATCTACGATCGCACCCCGCAGGTCGTTGGTGGCACCACCCACCACGCCGCGGTGATGGTTCGCTACATCACGGAGGGTGCCAGTCGCAATCAGGCCAGCGACGTGCTCATCCAGGGCAACACCATCCACGTTCGCGCTGGTACTCACGGTGTCGGCGTCTACGGCGCCAGCGGCGGCGCCACCATCGACAACTCCACGTACTCCACGGCGGTCACCGGAACCGCCACCGGTGTCACGGGAACCACGATGACGGACGGTAGCGCAGCTTGGACCACCAACCAGTGGAGTGGCTGGCATGTGCGCATCGGGACCGCAACTGCCGCAATTGTCACCAACACCGCAACGGTGTTAACGCTGGACACCTTCACCGGGGTGATCTTGAACCTAGCGTGGCAGTACCCGCTGGGGTCGAATGGACCGACTCCCGCCGCTGGTGCGTACACCATCTTCAAGCCGGGTGGGTTCGTCTCGATCCGGGAGAATACCATCGACTGCTCCGATGACGGGTGGGGCGCCGGTGGCCGCGGTATCGATCTGTCGATGGCTACGGGCGGGTCCGGTGCGGCCGGCGCCAAGATAGACGTCGAGGGCAACAAGTTCCGCAACTGCACGGCCGACGGCGTCTTTGTGCTGTGGGGTGTCCCGCCATTCCGCGAGCTCCGCATCAGGGGTAACTCCGGTTTCGACGACCAGAGCACCCCGACGTTCACCTCCCTCGTCACCTTCTCGGGCACCCCG
>Ga0075435_100003279_pt1 | contig 10964 bp, 7 predicted proteins | sample RhiMethybrSRZTD4_FD_75302 | JGI IMG/M metagenome (GOLD analysis project Ga0075435, IMG submission 75302) | Populus rhizosphere microbial communities from Tennessee, USA - Rhizosphere MetaG P. TD hybrid SRZTD4 | ecosystem: Host-associated > Plants > Roots > Rhizosphere > Soil | place: USA... | reverse complement strand
TCGCTCTTGTGTTCGGCGGCGGCTGCTTTCTGACGGCATACCTTGCGCATGCGCGGCGTACCGAAAACCCCGCGCTTGATCTGTCGTTGTTCAGGCTGCCGACGTTTTTCGCGAGCGTCGGCGGCGGCTTCATCTTCCGCCTTGGCCTTGGCGCGCTCCCCTTCCTGCTGCCACTGATGCTGCAGATCGGCTTCGGCATGACGCCGTTCCAGTCCGGCATGATAACGTTTGCGACGGCGCTCGGCGCCATGGGAATGAAGTGGGCCGTGGCGTTCATCCTGCGCCGCTTCGGCTTCAAGAATATTCTGGTGATCAATTCGCTAACCAGCTCCGCCTTTCTTGCCGTCTGCGCCGGCTTTACAGCGGCCACGCCCGTTGCGCTGATGGTGCTCCTGCTGTTCGTAGGCGGATTTTTCCGTTCACTGCAGTTCACCAGCATCAACACTATCGCTTATGCAGAGGTCGAGCCCGAGCGCGTCGGCCGCGCAACAGCGCTCGTGAGCGTCGCGCAACAATTGGCTGTCTCGTCAGGCGTGGCGTTGGGAGCGATGGCGGTCGAGCTGACAGTCTACATCCGGGGCGGCGGACCGTTGCAGGCCGCCGATTTTCCGCCGGCCTTCCTCGCGGTCGCGGCGATCTCGGCGCTGTCCGCTCTCATTTTCGCGCGCCTTTCGCCGGATGCCGGGGCGGAAATGGCCGACAGGCTTCCCACACCGGCAGAGACCGCCGACCAGCGCGCGGGCGGCTAGGCCGAATACACACTCCGTTCGTGCCCGCGAAAGCGGGCGCCCTGAGCCATGAATTCGGAGTTGGTTGCCAGGGACGAACAGATGTGGTCATTCAGCCGTTCGCCCAAGCTGGGCTGATCTAAGTCTTCGAATCCGGGGCGCCGCGAAATCCAGTCGCGAGAAGATATAGTTCGGCGGAATCGACGCGACTTGCCGGCGGCTTGACGTGCTTGACGCTTTTGTAGTCGCGCTTCAAGGAAGCGAGCAGCGCCGCCTCTGTTCCTCCCTGCAGCACTTTCGCGAGGAATGTGCCGCCCGGCGCGAGCACTCCGCGCGCGAAATCGGCAGCCGCCTCCACCAGAGCCATGATCTTGAGATGATCGGTGCGCGCATGACCCGTCGCATTGGCGGCCATGTCGGAGAGGACGACATCGGCAGGCCCGCCCATCATGCCCTTGAGCGCGCCTGGCGCGGAGTGGAAATCCAGCTTGACGAAATTGACGCCCGGCACAGGGTCCATCTGCAGAATGTCAATGGCAATCACTTTGCCGTGCCGCGGCGCATCGACACGCTCGGCGGCGATCTGGCTCCAACCGCCGGGAGCGGCACCGAGGTCGATAACGCGCGCGCCTTTTCTGAGAAAATGGGCCTTGTCATCGATCTCGATCAGCTTGTACGCCGCGCGCGAGCGCATCCCTTCGCGTCTGGCGCGAGCGGCATAGGGATCATTGAGCTGACGCTCCAGCCAATGCCGCGACGATGCCGACCGCCCCTTGCCTCGGCGTACGCGGACTTTTTGGCGCGGGCCGCGCGCGGTCACGAGATCGCGGCCTGGTTGCCGCCTCCCCAGGCGGCGTCCTCGCGCATCATCTGCACCAGCATGCCTTCGCGCAGCCCGCGGTCCGCGACACGAAGGCGCGGGCACGGAAAGGCGTGCCGGATCGCATCGAGGATCGCGCACCCTGCAAGCACCAAATCGGCGCGCTCGGCGCCGATGCACGGGCTGGCGACCCGCTCCTCGTAGCTCATCGCGAGCAGCCGGTCGACGACATGGCTGATCTGTTGCCCGGTCATCCAACAGCCGTCGACCCGATTGCGATCGTAGCGCTTGAGATTGAGATGCACGCCGGCGATGGTCGTCACCGTGCCCGATGTTCCGAGCATGTGAATGCCATTCGTCCCATCGCCGCCGTGCTCGCGCTCGAACGCCGTGATGAGCGACGCGACGTCCTGCACCATCGCCTCGTAGCTCTCGGGGGTGACGGTAATGCCACCATAGCGCTCGGCGAGCGTCACCACACCGTGCGGGATCGAGATCCAGCCGCGAATATGCGGCAAGGGCGGCCCGCCGCGGCCGCGGTGCGATCGCGCGAGCCGCACGATCTCCGATGATCCGCCGCCGATGTCGAACAAAATGGCGCCTTCCGCTTCGGGATCGATGAGCGGCGTGCAGCCCGTCGCGGCGAGCCTTGCTTCGGTTTCGCGATCGATCACTTCGAGCATGAGGCCAAGCTCGTCTGCGACACGAGCGAGAAATTCCGCCCCGTTCCCGGCCGCGCGGCAGGCCTCGGTCGCGATCAGGCGTGCGCGGGTCACGCCCTTGTTCTTCATCTTGTTGCGGCAGATCGCCAACGCCGCCATTGCGCGAGCGATGGCGGCTTCGCTTAAACGGCCGGACGATGAGACCCCTTCCCCAAGGCGCACGATGCGGGAAAATGCGTCGACGACGCGAAAACCCTCCCCCGAAGGACGCGCCACCAGCAGGCGGCAATTATTGGTCCCGAGATCAAGTGCGGCATATGTGGCGCCGCCCCGGTCGCTGCCGAAGCTGCCGTCCGGCCGTCGAGGCGGCCGCCGACCCCACTTGGCGCGCGGAAACGGCGCACGATCGATAGCGGGGTCGAGGCCCGGGATCTTCCCGGCCTCGCCGCTCATCCTGTCAAACCTTCCTACCGCTTCGCAGCCACCTTCTACGGCGCGTCACGGTTGCAGCCGTTTATTCTCGATCCCGAAAAGTGTATCAGCGTGTCTTCGCTTCACGCAACCCTCCGTCCCGATTCCCATTCTTGTCCGGGCATCCGGCCTGCTTTAATTGATATCACGCCAACCCAACCCCCCTGCAAAGATGGATGAGCGAACCACCGAAACCGCCCTTTCGCTGACCAAATTTGGCATCGGCCAACCGGTGCGGCGAACCGAAGATCCCCGGCTGGTGCGCGGCGAAGGCTCCTATACGGACGATCTCGCCCGCCCCGGCGAGGCGTATGCCGTCATGGTCCGCAGCCGTGAGCCCCACGGCGTGATCCGCGCGATCGACACTGGCGCTCCTAAAGGGATGCCAGGCGTTCTTGCCGTCTACACCGCGGCGGATCTGTCCGCCTACGGCCCGCTCAAGTGCAATCTGCCGCTAAAGAGCCGAGACGGGTCGCCCATTCGCTACACGCCGCGGCCGGCTCTTGCCGCAGACAAAGTGCGCTTCGTCGGTGACCCGATCGCCTGCGTGGTTGCGGAAACGCTGGCGCAGGCCAAGGACGCTGCCGAAGCCATCTCGATCGACATCGAGCCGCTCAAGCCGGTGCTGAATCCGGCCGACGCCGTGAAGCCCGGTGCGCCGCTTGTGTTCGACGAGGTGCCGAACAACACGGCGCTCGACTATCACTACGGCGATTCAGCCAAAGTCGCGGAAGCCTTCGCCAGGGCCAAGCACGTGACGCGGCTCGAGACCTCGAACCAACGCATGGTTGTGAACGCGATGGAGCCGCGCGCGGCCATCGGCGAATACGATGCCGCAGCCGGCAAATGGACGCTCTATTCCTCCAGTCAGGGCGTCCATGGCATGAAAACCTCGCTGATGGATATTCTGGGCGCGCCCGCCGACAAGGTGCGCGTTGTGACCGGCCAGGTTGGCGGCTCGTTCGGCATGAAGGCTTCGGTCTATCCGGAATACGTCTGCATCCTGCACGCTGCGCGCGCGCTCGGCCGGCCGGTGAAATGGACCGACGAGCGTTCGGGTAGTTTTGTATCTGATCATCACGGCCGCGCGCAGGACATGGTGATCGAGATTGCATTCGACGAGAATGCGCACATCCTCGCGCTGCGTCTGACCGGCTATGGCGACATGGGCGGGTATCTCGCCCAGTTCGGCCCGTTGTTGCCGACCGGCAACCAGGTGAAGAACATCGCCAGCATCTACCGCACGCCGCTGATCGAAGTGGCGACCAAATGCGTATTCACCAATACGAATTTTGTCTCCGCCTATCGCGGCGCGGGCCGGCCGGAAGGCAACTACTACGTCGAGCGCGCGCTGGACCTCGCGGCGAGCGAGCTCGGCATCGATCGCCTTGACTTGCGCAAACGCAACATCATTCGGAAAAGCGACCTGCCATTCAAAGCCGCCTCCGACATGACGTACGACTGCGGCGATTTTCTTGGCGTACTTAAGCAAGCGTTGGACGCAGCCGACTATTCCGGCTTCGGCAAGCGCAGGCGCGAAAGCAAAAAGCGCGGCCTCCTGCGCGGACTGGGCATCGGCTGCTATCTCGAGGTGACTGCGGCGCCCGGAAAGGAACTGGGCGCCATCCATTTCGAAGTCGACGGAACGGTGACCATCGTCACCGGCACGCTCGACTTTGGCATGGGCCATACCACGACCTACGCGCAGATCCTGACCGATTTGCTCGGCATCCCGTTCGATCGCATCCGCCTGGTCGAGGGCGACAGCGATCTCATGGCGTTCGGCGGAGGCAGCGGGGGGTCACGGTCCGTGATGTTCGCTGGAACGGCGCTGTCGGAGTCGGCCGCAATTGTTATCGAACGCGGCAAGCAGATCGCCTCGCATGTTCTGGAAGCATCGGTGAACGACATCGAATTCGAGAACGGCCGTTTCGTCATCGCCGGCACCGACCGCTCGATCGGGCTCATCGAGTTGGCCGCGCGGCTGCGAGCAGGCCTCAAGCTGCCCGACGGCGCGCCGACCTCCCTCGATGTCGACCATGTCGTGAAGGACCCGGTTCCCTCCGCCTTCCCCAACGGCTGTCATATCGCCGAAGTCGAGATTGATCCTCAGACCGGCAACGCGCGCGTCGTGCGCTACACCGCCGTGAACGACCTCGGCACCGTGGTCAACCCGCTTCTAGTTGAAGGACAAGTCCAGGGCGGTGTCGTGCAAGGACTCGGCCAGGTTTTGATGGAGAAGGCCATCTACGATGCCGACGGGCAATTGGTGACGGGCTCGTTCATGGACTACGCCATGCCCCGCGCGCACGATGCGCCGATGATCAATGTGCTCAATCACCCGGTGCCGACCAGGAGCAATCCCCTGGGCGCCAAGGGATGCGGCGAAGCCGGCACGTCCGGCGGCCTGCCGTCGGTCGCCAATGCGGTGATCGATGCGCTGTCCGAATACGGCATCAGGCACCTGGAAATGCCGATGACGCCCGCCCGCATCTGGCAGGCGATCGAAGAGGCGAAAGCGCGGCAATCGCCTTGATAATGTCATGGCCGGGCTTGTCGCGGCCATCCATGTCTGCCTTGCCCGAAGACGTGGATGCGCGGGCCAAGCCCGCGCATGACGGATGAGAAGCGGAGCAATATCGGGGCCGTCTTTCGACGGCCCCGTTTCAAATAGCACTGCGATCACACCGGCCCGGGCAGCTTGATGTTCTTGAGCGGCATTGAACGCACCCGCGTGCCCGTGGCCGCGAACACCGCGTTGGCGACCGCGGGCGCGGTGGCAGCCGTGCCCGGCTCGCCGATGCCGCCCCATTTCTTGCCGCCCGAGAGCGCCAGGTAGACCTCGATCTTCGGGGTGTCGGCCAGCCGAACAACTTCGTAGCTGTCGAAATTGCTCTGCTCGACCTGGCCGTTCTTGATAGTGATCTCGCCATACAGCGCGGCGGAGAGCCCGTAGATCACCCCGCTCTGGATCTGCGCTTCGACGATGCCCGGATTGACCACATGGCCGCAATCGACGGCGGCGACAACGCGGTCGACCTTGACCTCGCCTTTCTGGCTGACGGTGACCTCGGCAACCTGGCCGATGATCGAACCATAGCATTCGTGGATTGCTATGCCGCGCCCGCGTCCTTGGCCGAGTGGCTTACCCCAGTCGCTTTTCTCGGCGATGGTGTCGAGCACGCCAAGGAAATCCGATTTGCCCGCCAGCAGCGCGCGCCGGAACTTGTAGGGATCCTGTCCCGCGGCATGCGCCAGTTCGTCGATATAGCCCTCGACGAAAAAGGCGTTCTGCGAGGAGCCGACCGAGCGCCAGAACATCACCGGCACGTGCGTATTCTTTAGCATGCAGCCGACGCGGACATTTGGGATCGCGTACGGAATATTGGCGAACCCTTCGACGGCCTGTGCCTCGATGCCGTTCTCGACCTTGTTGATTCCGGTCGAGCGCAGGATCGAACCGACGGCAATCCTGGCGTCGAATGCTGTCGGCATGCCGTCCGCGCCGAGCGCGGCCTTCATTCGCACAGCGGCCTGCGGCCGATAGCGGTCTTGCGTCATATCTTCTTCCCGGGTCCACACCAGCTTCACCGGCTTGCCCACTTCCTTGGCGACCAGGATCGCCTGGCGCATCTCGTCATTGATCGATCGGCGTCCGAAGCCGCCACCGAGGAAGCAGTTGTGCACGACGATCTGCTCAGGCTTGAGCCCGGATGCGGCAGCCGCCTGCCGGATGGTTCCCATCGGCGACTGCGTACCCAGCCAGACCTCCAGTCTGTCGGACTGGAGGTGCACGGTGGCGTTGAGCGGCTCCATTGTGGCGTGGGCAAGATGCGGCGCTTCGTAGACCGCCTCCACGATCTTCCCTTTGGCCAGGGCATCCTCGACATTGCCGTCATTGCGAGCGCTCACCATCGTGCCATCGAGCGTGTCGCGATAGAGCTTGGCGAATTGGGCACTGTCAGTATTTCCGGCCTCCCCGACATCCCATTCGGGCTTGAGCAGAGCGAGCGCCTCCTTGGCGCGCCAGAACCGGTCGGCAACAACAACGACGGCATCGTTGAGCTTGACCACCTGCAGCACGCCGCGGCGGCCCTTCGCCGGCGAATCATCGACGCTTTTAAGCTTGCCCCCGAATACAGGACAGGCAGCGACCGCCGCATACACCATGCCCGGGACCTGGGTGTCGATCGCGAACTTGGCCACGCCGTTGATCTTGAGCGGGGTGTCCAGGCGTGGGAGCGACTTGCCGATCAGCTTGAACTGGTCCGGCGTGCGGATCACCGGCTCCTTGTCGAGCTTGACCTTTCCGGCATCGGCGGCAAGTTCGCCGTACTCAAAGGTGCGGCCCGTGTTCTTGTGCGTCACCTTGCTGTTTGCCGCTTCGCATTCGGAAACCGGCACGTTCCATCGCTGTGCCGCGGCTGCGATCAGGCGTTCGCGCGCACTAGCGCCGGCCTGCAGCAACATCTGCCAGGACGCGCGCACGCCGCGGCTGCCGACGGTGGCCATTGGGCCGTAGACGTCCTTTTCGCGCAGATTGCGCTCGGCCGAGGCATATTCGACCTTCACCTTCGACCAGTCGCATTCGAGTTCCTCCGCGACAATCATAGGCAACGCGGTGATAGCGCCCTGCCCCATCTCGTTGTGCGGCGAGCGGATCAGGACGCTGCCGTCCGGCGAAATGGCGAGAAAGGCATTGATCTCGTTGATCGGGACCTCGGTACCGTAAGGCTGCGCAGCAATGCTCGCAGCGTCGGCAAGTCCGGGGAGCGCAACCGTGATCGCCAGCCCGCCTGCGAGCGAGGCTGAGGAGACCACAAAGCGGCGGCGGCTGACGGATGTATTGATGATCTGGTTCATGGTCCGCCCTCCTCTCACGTCTTCATCAATTCTGCGGCGCGATGGATGGCGCGGCGGATGCGAACATAGGTTCCGCAACGGCAGATATTGGTGAGGTTTGCGTCGATATCGGCGTCGGTCGGCTTCGGGTACTGCTTCAAAAAAGCCGCCGCGGCCATGATCTGCCCGGACTGACAATAACCGCATTGCGGCACGTCCTCGGCGAGCCAGGCCTGCTGCACGGGGTGCCTGGCGTCCGGCGAAAGGCCTTCGATGGTGGTAATGGCTTTGTTGGCCACGTCGCCAACCTGGACGCTGCAAGACCGCATCGCCTCACCATCGACATGGACTGTGCAGGCGCCGCATTGCGCGATGCCGCACCCGAACTTGGTGCCGGTCATTCCGAGTTCGTCGCGGATGACCCAGAGCAATGGCGTTTCCGCCTCGACATCCAGCGAATACGCCTTTCCATTGATTGTCAGTGAAATCATGAGCCCTCGCTCTCTTTCCCCGGCCGGAACTCGTCAGCTGCCGGCCTGTGCATGAAAGTCTAAAGACCCGGCATGGGTGCAATCACTTCACAGATGCTTGTTCGAAGCCATTTTTTGCCGTCCTAATCGGCGCTGCCGCATACCGCGCCGACATGGGCAGCCCCCTGCAAATGCATTGGATTGGTACCGCCTACCGGGGCATAGTCCGCCGCCTTATGGAGTTTGCGCGGCATGAGCCAAGCGGCTGATACCGTCGGGATCGCCCGGCCATCCTATTTTCGGGTGGTGGGTGCGGTGAGTGCCGCGCATTTCGTATCGCATTATTACATCATTCTGCTCGCGCCCCTCCTGCCCTTCGTCCGTGACGCCTACGACGTGAGCTACACCGAGATCGGTCTCGCCTTTGCCGCGTTCAACATCGTTTCGGCGGTAGGTCAGACCCCGGCGGGATTTCTCGTCGACAGGATCGGCGCGCGCGCGCTCCTGGTCGCCGGCCTCCTGACCGGCGCCGGCGCCTTCATCCTCGCGGGCGTGATCGATTCATTCTGGATGCTGGTTGCGATGTTCGCACTCGCCGGCGTGGGCAACACGGTTTATCACCCGGCCGACTATGCCCTGCTGTCGCAACACGTGCCGTCCGATCGCATCGGGCAAGCATTCTCGTTCCACACATTCGCCGGCATGCTGGGTTCGGCCGTCGCCCCCGCGACCTTGCTGATCATGCAGTCGCAATGGGGCTGGCGCGGCGCGTTCGTCGGCGCCGGCATGCTGGGCATCGCAACCGCGGCCGTACTCCTGGCGATGCGCGAGAATTCCGCTGTTCAGCCCAAACCTGCCGTCAGCCGCACCGGCGCGGATGATGCAACGAGCGGCTGGCGGTTGTTGCTGTCGGCGCAAATTCTGCTCAACCTTTTCTTCTTCGCACTCCTCGCGATGATCAGCGCGGGACTTTACAACTATTCCGTCGTTGCGTTGGGCGCGCTCTATGGCACGCCCGTCACCACGGCAAATGCGGCGCTATCCGGCAATCTGCTGCTGTCGGCGATCGGCGTGTTGCTGGGCGGCGTGCTTGTGGGCCGAACCACGCGGCATGCGGTGGTCGCGACCATCGGTCTCGCCGCCATGGCGCTTTTTACCGTGCTGATTGCCGAGGTCGACCTCAGCGCGCTCGCGCTGATCGCGGCGATGTCGCTGATTGGACTGTTCTCCGGCGTGATCATGCCGTCGCGCGACATGATCGTGCGCGAGATCACGCCGCCGGGCTCGTTCGGCAAGGTATTCGGCTTCGTGACCACCGGCTTCAATATCGGGGGCATCGTTGCCCCGCTGATTTTCGGAGCGATCATGGACCACGGTAACCCGCAACTGGTTTTCCTCGCCGTGGCGGCTTTTTGCGTGATTGCGGTGCTGACGGTCGGGGTGCGGCCCCGGCGCTAGGCGCGAAAAAGCGATGGTCGAGTAGGTTGCTAGAAAACGTTTCTGAGTCATTCCGGGCGCGCTGAGACACGAACCCGGATTCCAGCCACATTGATATTCCGGATCGCCGCGGAGCTTGTCATCGGGCCGGCCTTGGGCCGGACCCGTTGGCGGCGCCCGGAATGACAACGGACTTTAGGGCCGCGCGGGCGCTTACGGACTTGTCAAATTTGTTAAATTGCCCCATGTCAGGGCTATCCGGATGCCGCCGACCCGCGCCCGGTCCGTTGGGGAATAGTTCAACGGTAGAACATCGGACTCTGACTCCGAGAATCTAGGTTCGAATCCTAGTTCCCCAGCCAGTGTTAATCCGTTGTCTCGCAAACAGAAATCGTTTTCGCGCCGTTAGAACATAACGGGATTCTGTGTTGCATGTGTTGCAATCTGTTCTCGTTACTTTCCAACCAGTTACAAATTCTGTCGGCAAGTACGTGCAACACACGTGCAACACGGGACATGGATGGTAGCGTTAGCGAACATGCAACCAGTCACGATTGCATCGATACGCGCCCATGGCGTTCGCCAACTCCTTATCTATTGCCACGGCAAGCGCGAGGGCGATTGGCCCTGCCATCATTCAGGAACGTTGCCAATAAATCACTTCCGAGCTGACGAAGTCCTCAGCGATATTCAGCGACGGTGTCGATGCACGGCATGCGGATGGCGACGCGCTGATGTTCGCCCCGACTACAGCAAGCAGCAGGCGGCTCGGCAGAGCGTCGGCTGGATGATGCCCCCGAAATGACTTCGTTCTTGTGGGAAGACCCGCTTCGTCAAAGGAATCTTTTGGATGTGCGTTGACAGAGGGGCGCCAGTTGGCTGCAATTCAGGGGGCACTGCATTCCGGGGGCAAAACATGAGTGCATTTCAACGCCTAATCTTTGTCGGGCTTACGTGTTCATCGCTCGTAGACTTAGCTCGAGCAGACACCTTATTCTCTGACAACTTCAACTCGGGTGCGTCTGCCGCTTGAGCGTCCGCCGCAATGCGGACGAGATGGATTTCTATTTTGTGATTTCGGGATCAGTTCAGAGGAGGCATTGATGAAGCTGAAACTGATAGTTGCCATCTCGGTTTTGGCCGCAGCCCCGTCAGATGCCTGGTCCCAACAGTCGCCGAAGGTCACAAAAGCGGACGCGCAAAAAGTCCTCAAGATAATCCAAAGCGACAAGGCCAAGACCCAAATCTATTGCGAAATGGCCAAGATCGGTAATCAGCTTGAAACAATTAATGAACAGGCAGATTCCAAGAAATTCGCGGAGTTATCGCAGAAAATGGACGAAATGGGAAAAAAACTGGGTCCCGAATACGGCGCGTTGATTGAGGGACTTCAGGACATCGAGCCGCGATCTGAAGTCGGTCAGGAGATTAGCTCCACGTTGGATGCGCTTGATCATTTGTGCGGGAGGTAAGGTGCAGAAATCAGTCGAGGACTGATATTCGCGCCGCGAAAAATCATGTCCGCGTTACCCCC
>Ga0075435_100003276_pt1 | contig 10966 bp, 7 predicted proteins | sample RhiMethybrSRZTD4_FD_75302 | JGI IMG/M metagenome (GOLD analysis project Ga0075435, IMG submission 75302) | Populus rhizosphere microbial communities from Tennessee, USA - Rhizosphere MetaG P. TD hybrid SRZTD4 | ecosystem: Host-associated > Plants > Roots > Rhizosphere > Soil | place: USA... | reverse complement strand
CAGAGGGGTCCGGCTTCACCCGGACCTATGCGACTCTCCAATCACAGCTTGGAAATCCAATCCAGCAAGGCCTCGAGTGGCCACTCCAGCGAGCCGGCGAAAGGATAGTCCTCGATCCTCTTCACCAAGCCGGCTCGAAGCGGATTCTGCAAGATGTATCGCGCGACGACGAGCGTCTTCTCATCATCCCGCAGCACATGGTCGTAGCCGTAGCGCTGCCATGGCTTGGTGCCGTATGCCTGCGCATAGTAGAACCCCGAATATTGCTTCACCCGCTTGATGAAGTCCCTGGCGTCAGAGGCATCGGACTTTCCTTCGATGAGGAGGTGTAGGTGATCGGGCATGAAGCAGTACACAAGAATTGCAAACGAACACTCACGCGCAGCGCGCGAAATTTGCAGCAGTACGAGATCGACCGGCGCGGCGGAGACAAACAGGCGCGCTCGATTGATCGCGCAAAAGGTCAGGAAATATCGGTGAAAGCCGATATATGAAAATGTTGGGAGACGCTCGGGATGGCGCGGTCGCATGCAACGCGAGAGGCAATCGGCGAACCAACTGTAAGGTCCGCCTGAAGGCGGACCCCACCGGTGTCCCTCGCCGGAAGCCGGGGACCAGCGAAAAAGCCGTAAGATACCCGCCGGAGGGCGGATATGAGAGGCATGCTGATTGGCGCGCTCGGCGCCGCGGTGGCAGTCGTGGCGATTATGGCGCAGGGAAACAACCCGAATCCGAAGCCCACGTGCAACATGTGCCCGGGCACGTATATCCCCGTCTCGGAATTGCAGGCGTACACGAAGAAGGCGGTCGCGGAGAAGCTCGTCGATCAGCAGGTGCGCGACGTCGAGATCGGCAAGGCGCACGTCGGCATCGGCATGGTCCATCGCGGCAAGCTCGACGCACCGGCGAAGGATTCGGTCGCCGAACACGACCTGGTGAGCGAGGTCTACCACATCATCGACGGGTCGGCGACCCTGCTGCTGGGCCCCGATATCACGAACATGGTGCGGCGTCCGGCGACGCAGGAGACGGTCCGCCTGTTCAACGGGCCCGGCAACAACGGCTCGGCCATCCGCAACGGCAGGTCCTACAACCTGAAGGTCGGCGACGTCGTCGTCATTCCGGCCGGCACCGGGCACCAGTTCACGAAAATCGACGACCACATTGACTATCTGATGGTCCGCATCGATCCTGACAAGGTGACCCCGCTGAGGGATGAAGCCGCATCCCAGCAGTATCTGAAGACCGGCAAGAACCCGTAACCGTCCAAATGACGCTCACATGAAGCTTTCTGTTCGCATCCGTCTGTCGCTGCTGACTGCCGCGCTCGCGGCGACGGTCGCCGTCGCCACGGCGCAGCAGTCCACCATTCCGGCGAACGTCCTTGCCGCAAAACTGGACGACGTCGTTCCCGTAGACCCGCAGATCACGGTCGGCATGCTGCCGAACGGATTCCGCTACTACATCCGCGTGAACCGGCTGCCGCAGGGACGCGCGGAGCTGCGGCTGGCGGTCAATGCGGGCTCCGTGCTCGAGGAAGAGGATCAGCGCGGGCTGGCTCACTTCGTCGAGCACATGGCGTTCAACGGCACGCTCCACTTCCCGCGGCTCGACGTCGTCAACTTCATGCAGTCGCTGGGCATGCGCTTCGGCGCGCACGTCAACGCGAACACCAGCTTCGACGAGACCGTCTACCAGCTGCAGATCCCGACGCAGAACCCGGCCGTGATCGATCGGGCGCTCCTCGCGCTCGAGGACTGGGCGCACAACGTGACGTTCGATCCGACCGAGATCGACAAGGAACGCGGCGTCATCCTGGAGGAATGGCGGCTCGGGCTCGGCGCCGACGAGCGCATCTCGAACGCGCAGTTCCCGCTGCTGCTCAAGGGGTCGCGGTATGCCGAGCGCCTGCCGATCGGCACGCCGGACATCATTCGCAACGCCAACCCCGTGCGGCTGAAGCAGTTCTACGCGGACTGGTATCGCCCCGACCTGATGGCCGTCGTGGTCGTCGGCGACTTCGACAAAGCCGCGATGGAGGAGCGCATCAAGGCGCACTTCGGCTCGGTTCCGACGACGCTCTCGCCCAAGCCGCGGCCGGTCTATTCCGTCCCCGATCAGCCAGGGACCGCGTACGCCGTCATCACCGATCCCGAGGCGACCAGCACCAGGATCGAAATCTCCAATCGGATGGCGGCCCGCCGGTTCGCGACCATCGGCGAGTACCGGCGTTCGATCGTCGAACGCCTCTTCAGCGCGATGCTCTCGGCCCGTCTGGATGAAGTCGCCAATTCACCGAACGCGCCGTTCCTGCGCGCCGTGACCGATCGCGGGCTGTTCGTACGGACGGCGGAAGTCACGTCGCTGGTGGCGCTCGTGCCTCCGGGAGGCGTCGAACGCGGACTGAACGCGCTGTTCAGCGAAATCAACCGAGCGGCGCGCTTCGGCTTTACCGCGACCGAGCTCAGTCGCGAGAAGCTGAACACGCAGCGATACCTGCAGAGCGCGATGGCGGAACGGGACAAGAGTCCGTCCGGACCGCTCGCCGACGAGTTCGTGCGCAACTTCATTCACAACGAGCCCATCCCCGGCATCGTGTACGAGTTCGGCCTGAGCCAGCGGTTCACGCCCGAGATCACGCTCGCCGAGGTGAACGCGCTGGCGAAAGAGTGGGTGCCGGATCGCAATCGCCTCGTCGTCATCAGCGCGCCGGAGAAGGATCGAGCGACGCTTCCGACCGAGACGCGGATTGCGTCGGTCATCAGGACGGCAGAGACGGCGACCACGACCGCCTATGTCGATACCGTCTCCACGCAGCCGCTGCTCGCGCGGCTGCCGACCGCCGGCGCCGTCGCGAAGGCGACGACGAACGACGCGCTCGGGATTACGGACTGGCAGTTGTCCAACGGCGCGCGCGTCGTGCTGAAACCGACGATGTACAAGCAGGACGAGATCCTGTTCCGTGCGATCAGTCCTGGCGGCACCTCGCTCGCGAGCGATGCCGACTTCATCCCGGCAGCCACGGCGGCGGACGTCGTCGAACAGGGAGGCGTCGGCGCGTTCCGGAACATCGAGCTCGAGAAGGTCCTCGCGGGCACGACGGCCGTGGTGCGAGCCGACATCGGTTCGACTGAAGAAGGACTCGCCGGCGGATCGTCCAGCCGCGATCTCGAGACGATGTTCCAGCTGATCTACCTGCGGTTCACGGCGCCGCGTGCGGATCCGGTCGCCTTCGGGGTGCTGAAGGATCAGCTGAAGGTGGCGCTCGCGAACCAGCGCTCGATGCCGGAGACCGTCTTCGACGAAACCCTGAGCGCCGCGCTGACGCAGAACCATCCACGCGCGGAGCCGCTCACGCCGGCGCGGGTCGACCAGATGAATCTCGACAAGTCGCTCGCGTTCTACAAGGACCGCTTCGCCGACGCGAGCGATTTCGTCTTCGTGTTCGTCGGCAGCTTCGACGTGGCGAAGATGAAGCCGCTCGTCGAGCGCTATCTCGGCAGCCTGCCGTCTCTGCGCCGGAACGAAACGGTGAAGGATGTCGGCATGCACCCGCCCGCCGACGTTGTCGACAGGCAGGTGAAGGCCGGCATCGAGCCGCGCAGCGAGGTGAGCATCGTCTTCAGCGGGCCGTTCGAGGACGACGAGCAGCATCGCGTGATCGCCAACGCGATGGCCGACACGCTCGGCGGCAACCTCCAGCGCACGCTGCGAGAGGATCTCGGCGGCACCTACGGCGTGAGCGTCGAGCCGAGCTACCAGAAGCGGCCCACGCAGGAGTACCGGTTCACGATCAACTTCTCCTGCGACCCCGCGCGCACGGATGCACTCGTCGCCGCGGCGTTCCGCGTGATCGATCAGTTCAAGGCGTTTGGCCCGGGCGTGAGCCAGGTGGCCGACGCGCGCGCGGGACTCGCGCGCGACTTCGAGACCAACAGCGAGCGGAACGACTACCTGCTGAACCGGCTCCTGTTCAAGTACGAGTACGGCGAAGACGTCAAGGACGTGTTCGACATGCGGGCGTACTACGACCAGGTGACGGTCGCATCCGTCCGCGACGCCGCGCGCACGTATCTGAATACGAATCGCTACGTCAAGGTGACGCTGCTGCCAGAAACGAAATAAATGCCCGAGGTGGTCGAGCCTGGTGTCAAGGTCCGTCTCTCGCTGACCGTCAACGGCGAGCCGGTGGAGACGCTGGTTGACGGGTACAAGACGCTTCTCGAAGTACTCCGGGAAGACCTGCAGCTGACGGGCACGAAACACGGGTGTGAGCTGGGCGAATGCGGCGCCTGCGCCGTGCTCGTCGACGGCGAGCCGACCTTGTCGTGCCTCCTCCTCGGCCTCGAGTGCGAAGGCCGGGACGTCGTCACCGTCGAAGGGTTGACGTCGGACGGCCGGCTTCACCCGCTTCAGGATGCGTTTGCGGATCTCGGCGCTGCGCAGTGCGGCTACTGCACGCCGGGGATCCTGGTCACCGCCAAAGCGCTGCTCGATCGCGAGCCACACCCGACGCGCGAACACATTCGTGAAGCGCTGTCGGGCAACCTGTGCCGATGCACCGGCTACCTCCAGATCATCGAGGCGGTCGAAGCGGCCGCGGCCCTGACGCCTGATGACGGCGCAAAGGGGACTGCACGGTGAGCGCCGGCCCGCTGAAGGTGATCGGCGAACCGCGGCGGCGCGTCGACGGCCGCGCGAAGGTCACGGGTCAGACCCGGTTCGCCGACGACATCACCTTCCCGCGGATGCTGCACTGCAAGCTGTTGCGCTCCGCCATCCCGCACGCGCGCATCGTCAGCATCGACACGACGAAAGCCGAGGCGCTCGACGGTGTTCACGCCGTGCTCACCGGCGACGCGTTTCCGATCGCGTATGGTGTGCTGCCCGTCAGCCACGACGAGCATGCCCTGTGTCGCGACAAGGTGCGGTTCGTCGGCGACCCCGTGGCCGCGGTGATTGCGGTGGACGAGGCGACCGCCGCGGACGCGACGCGGCTCATTCATGTCGAGTACGAGCCGCTGCGCACGTTCGCCGGGCCCGACGACAGCCTCGCGCATCCCGAGCCGCGCATCCACGACTACGGCGACGAAGGGAACATCCACAAGCTGGTGTCGCTGCAGTTCGGCGACATCGACGCCGCGCTCGCGGCGTCCGACCACGTATTCGACGACGTGTTCTTCTTCGAGGGGAGCACGCATCTCCCCATCGAGCAGCATGCGGCTGTCGGACTGAAGGATCCTGACGGCAAGCTGGTTGTCTACTCGAGCACCCAGACGCCCCACTACGTGCACCGCGCGCTCGCGAAATCGCTCGCGATGCCGGCAGCACACATCCGCGTGATTGCCACGCCGAACGGAGGCGGCTTCGGCGGTAAGAGCGATCCGTTCAACCACGAGATCGTCGTCGCGAAGGCGGCGTTGTTGCTCGACCGTCCGGTCAAGATCTGCCTGACGAGAGAAGAGGTCTTCTACTGCCATCGCGGGCGGCACCCGGTGCTGATGCGGTTTCGCACCGGTGTGAGGAAGGATGGCACGCTGACGGGTGTCGATCTTCAGACGCTGCTCGACGGCGGCGCGTACGGGTCGTACGGCGTCGCCAGCACGTTCTATACGGGCGCACTCCAGACGGTCACCTACGACATCCCGCGTTACCGGTTTCGCGGGTGCCGCGTGTTCACGAACAAGCCGCCCTGTGGACCGAAACGCGGCCACGGCACGCCGCAGGCCCGCTTCGGTCAGGAAGTGCAGCTGGACAAGATCGCGGAGCGCCTCGATGTCGACCCGGCGGAGTTCCGCCTCCGCATCGTCGCGCCGCCCGACAGCCTCACCGCGAACTTCCTGCACATCGGGACCATCGCGCTCGCCGACTGCATCCGCAGCGTCGTCCGGCACTCGGACTGGAAGAACACGTTCCGCAAGCTGCCGCACGGCCGCGGCGTCGGGCTCGCGTGCTCGTCGTATCTGTCGGGCGCGGGCCTTCCGATCAACTGGAACGATCTGCCGCACTCGGGCGTCCAGCTCAAGCTCGATCGCAGCGGCGGCGTCACCGCCTTCAGCGGCGCCACCGAGATCGGGCAGGGCTCCGATGACGTGCTCGTCGCGTGCGTGGCCGAAGTGCTCGGCATCGATCCGTTCGATGTGCGGGCGGTGACGGGCGACACCGACCTGACTCCCGTCGATCTCGGCTCGTACTCCAGCCGCGTCACGCTGATGATGGGCAACGCCGCCGTGCAGGCGGCCGAGCGCGCACGGGAGCTGCTCGCCGACGCGGTGTCGAAGCGTCTTGGCGTGCCGAAGGGTCGCCTGACGTTCGCGGAACGGCGCGTCTTCGATGCGGCCAATCCGGGAACGGGCGTTTCGTTCCAGGAAGCGGTCTGCATGGCCGAGGCGCAATTCGGCACACTCGGAACGACGGGCTCGTATACGCCGCCAAAATCCGCCGCGCAATTCAAGGGTGGCGGTGTGGGCCCGTCCCCGACCTATTCATACACAGCGGCCGTCGTCGAAGTCGAGGTCGATCCCGAAACGGGATGGATTCTCGTGCCTCGCGTCTGGATTGCGCACGACATCGGCCGCGGCCTGAATCCCACGCTGGTGCGAGGCCAGGTCGAAGGGAGCGTCTACATGGGCCTCGGCGAAGCGCTCATGGAAGAGCAGGTGTTCAGGCGCCTGCCGGCGCGCCTGTCGAACGCGCTCGTGCACAAGTTCCCATCGATTCTCGAATACAAGAGTCCGACGACGCTCGACATGCCGGAGATTTTCACGGACCTGATCGAGCACCCCGACGCCGCCGGACCATTCGGCGCGAAGGAGGTCGGACAGGGACCGCTGCTGCCGATCATGCCGGCGGTTGCCAGCGCGGTGTACGACGCGGTCGGCGTGCGCATCGACGAGGTCCCGATTACGCCGCAGAAGATCGTCAAGGCGCTGCAGGCGAAGGCCGCCGGGCGCGACGCGCGTTACGGCCCAGCGTCGTTTCCCGAGATCCGCTGGCCGGAACCGCTTCTCGTGACCCCGCCCTGGGAAGGCGGCGATGGCCGCGCCAGCAACGAGCCGGCCCGCAAGAAGCGGAAGGCCGAGGCCGGTGTCGAAGCCACCGCGGGGGTGCGCGCATGATGCGGCTGCCTCGCTTCCGGTTCGTCGCTCCTCGCACGATCGACGAGGCCGCCACGGCGCTGGCGGAGGCTCCTTCCGACACGATGCTGCTCGCCGGCGGGACCGACCTGCTGCCGAACATGAAGCGCCGGCAGCAGGTGCCGCGGACGCTCGTCAGCCTTCGCCACGTGGATGCGCTTCATGCGATTCACAACGGTGATGGGTTGACGATTGGCGCCGGCATGACGTTGACCGGGCTCGTGCGAAGCCAGTTGGTGCGGAACTCGTGCGCCGGACTGTGGCAGGCCGCGGCGCAGGTTGCCACGCCACACCTGCGCAACATGGGCACGATCGGCGGCAACCTGTGTCTCGACACCAGGTGCACGTACTACGACCAGACGTACGAGTGGCGGCAGGCGATCGGCTTCTGCATGAAGAAGGCCGGCGACATCTGCTGGGTCGCGACGTCGAGCCCACGCTGCCTGGCGGTGTCGTCGACGGATACCGCGCCGATGCTGCAGGCGCTCGGCGCGACGGTTCGACTCGTGAGCGCGGCGGGGGAGCGGCGCATTGCAGTGGCCGACCTCTTCGCCAACGACGGCATCAACTACCTGACGCGGCGCCCCGACGAGATCCTCACGCAGATCCACGTGCCCAGTCAGACCGGTTGGCGGAGCACCTACTGGAAGCTTCGCCGGCGCGGCTCCTTCGACTTTCCAGTCGCCTCGGCGGCCGTCGCCGCGCGCATGGACGGCGCCCGCCTCCTCGAGGCCCGGGTGGTGCTGGGCGCGGTTGCCTCGCGGCCGCTGACGTCTGCGCGCGCGGAATCGATCCTTCGCGATGTGGATCTCACGGACGAAGTCATCGCATCGGCGGCCGATGCGGCGTTCGAAATCGCCAAGCCGATGGACAACACCGACTTCGAGCTGATATGGCGCAAACGGATGGTCCGGACGCTCGTGACGTACGCGCTTCGCGAACTGCGCGGCGATGACGTCACGCCGCTTCGCGTGAGCCTCGCCCGCCAGTCGCTGCTTCAGCCAACCGCCGGTTGAGTGGTTCGCCGATCGAGCCCCACCTCCGCGGGAACAGCGGCCGGCGGTGTGCGGGCGGACTTCCACCAACGGTAAAACATCACCGCCACGGGCGTCAGCACGAGGAGTTGACCCAGATAGACACCGTGCTCGATCCATGGTCCGCGGCTGGACACGTAGAACGCCCGCCAGTCGACCGCCCCGAGATAGGGCAGCGAGAGCGTTCGATCCATCGGAAGCCAGGCCTTCGAGCAGAGGAACGTGACCGCGGCAAACGCCGTCGCGCGCGGCCACGAGCTGACGACGTGCTCGAGCGACGGCGCGAGCACCAGGAACACGAACGGCAACGCGTTGATCAACTGCCGCGACTCGCTGCCGATGCTCATCAGCAACGCGGCCAGGACATACGCGATCGCGCCGGGACCGAGCTGTCGCACCCGCGCCGCGATCTCCGGCCACGCGAACAGCGCGAAGATGACGACGGGGCCGAAGTACAGCACATGCGCGACAAAGAACGTGAACGGTTGAAACACCGCTGAAATCGCGTAGTTGCTGAGCGCCTCACGCAGGGTGATCTCCGGTGGAAGCGGCGCGACGACCCGAACGACCGCTTCAGTGCTCACCAGCAGGAGAACGGCCATGAGGAACCCGGAGCTGGTGACAAGCACACGCGGCTGAAGGCTTTCCCATAGCGCACGGGAATCGAGCAGCGCTCTCGCGCCGAAGAACAGGTAGACGCCCACGACAATCGCACTCACATTCCGCAGCCTGGCGATCGGATGGACCGGGGTGTTTCGAAGCTCGTATCCGGTGCGGAACAGGAGCTCGATCGCCACGACGACGCCGATCGCAATCCCAAGGGCGAATGCGACGGCGACCCCTCGCCGGGCAGGGACGTCGAGGCCTGAATCGGTCCTTGGAAACGCCAGCAACAGGCAGCCGAAGTACGTGAAGGTCGGCCAGATGAACCCTCCCGCAAACGCCATGAGCCAGAGCGCCACCGTGCGCCGCTGTACATAGAACAGCATCGCCGCCGCTCCTGCAGCGAGGGCCGACGTATCCGTGAGCGTGGGGTAGTACAGCGGCATTTTCAGATTGCCGTAGCTGACGACGAGCCCGATGACGGCGATCCACTTTCCGTTTCTGCCGACGTGCAGCTCGTCGGCCGCCTTCAACCAGCACACCACGGTGACGACCAGCAGGGCGATGTTGAGGACCGTGAAGGCGAGGATGACGTTGGCCGTGCTCGATTCGACGCCCGTACCGGCCAGCAGGTAGTGAACCACCAGCGAAGGAAGGATCCGGCGCGCGTAATAGGTATCGAGCGGCCGCTCGGCGCCGGGCGGTGACGGCTGCCAGCGCGTCGCCGCCGAATCGATCAGCGCATCGATCCCCAGCGTCTTCGCCCACGCGGCGTAGCGTCCGCCGTCGTAGCCCGTACCGCTCGCCGCGGGGATCGTGTCGCGAACGACGAAGCAGGTGCACAGGAACAGCAGCGTGCAGACGGCGATGAGGAGGTTCGTCCTTCCGGGAGACATGGGGGTGTCGCGGCACACGCACGCCCGCGCGCGTGCCGACGCGATATCTTAGCCCGGCTGACCGCCGTGGACCGGCGTCCGCTGTCGATTACGCGTGGCCGGCGACCAGTTCGGCGCTGTCCGCGTCGTCGCCGTCCGCCGTCATGCGCGGCAGCGTGACGACGAACAGCGATCCCTGCCTGGGGCCGTTGCTGTACGCCTCGATGTGGCCTCGATGGAGCCGCACGAGATCCCGCACGATCGCGAGCCCCATGCCCAGGCCGCTGTGGGAACGGGTTGGAGACGAATCGGCCTGCCGGAACCGGTCGAAGACAAACGGCAGGAAGTCCGCCGGAATGCCGATGCCGGTGTCGCGCACGAAGATCCTGACGGACTCGGCGTCCGCTTCGACGTTCACCCAGACCACGCCGCCGGCAGGGGTGAACTTCACGCCGTTCGACACGAGGTTCGTGATGATCTGCGCGAACCGCGCCGGGTCGGCGACGATCATCGGGTCGTCGCCCTTCCCGCCCTCCATGCTGTGCAGCGTCACGCCTTTCGCGTCGGCATCCGGCCGCAGCATATCGACGACCGCGGTCGTCGCCGCGACGACCGCCAGCGGCTGCTTCTCGAGGCGCATCTTGCCCATCACGATGCGCGACACCTCGAGCAGATCCTCGATGAGCTGCGCCTGCGACTGCGCGTTCCGCTCGATGATCTCGAGCGCCTTCGCGCGCCGATCCTCGCTGACGCTGCCGTTGCGCAGCATCGACAGCCAGCCGAGCATCGCGTTGAGCGGCGTCCGCAGCTCGTGCGAGAGGACGGCAAGGAATTCGTCCTTCGCGCGATCCGTGGCGTGCAGTTCGGCGGCGTGCATTTCGGCGGTGTGCCACGCGCGCACCTGGCCGCGCATGAGCGCGAAGAGCAGCACGGAGAGGAGCCCGCCGGCGGCGAGGATGCGTCGCGCTTCCGGCGGCAGGACGCGAGCGGCCTCGCCCGCGCTCGTCACGACGAGCCACTCGCGCCCGCCGATGAGGACACCCGCTGTGGCCCGCCGCGTGGCCGGCGGCTCGCCCGAGGACACCAGCAGCGCATCGGCCGACGTCGTGCTGTCGTAGATCGCAATCGCCAGCGCACGTGACGCCGCCGCGGCGATGCTCTCCTCGAACATCGTCTCCGGGCTCAGCCTGCTGAAGACGAATCCGATCAGCGCCTGCCGGCGCTGGTCGACGGATGCCACCTGAGCGCCGCGCCGGTAGACGGGCAGGTACAGGATCAATTCCCGCCGGGCGTCGCCGAAGAGCGCCGACGTATCCAG
>Ga0075435_100003273_pt1 | contig 10977 bp, 7 predicted proteins | sample RhiMethybrSRZTD4_FD_75302 | JGI IMG/M metagenome (GOLD analysis project Ga0075435, IMG submission 75302) | Populus rhizosphere microbial communities from Tennessee, USA - Rhizosphere MetaG P. TD hybrid SRZTD4 | ecosystem: Host-associated > Plants > Roots > Rhizosphere > Soil | place: USA... | reverse complement strand
GCAGTTGCGGATCATCTGGCAGATGTCGTCGATGTTGCGATCGCGCTCGGGATTCTGGCCGAGATAGATTGCCGGCATCTCGGCGCGCGAGATTTCCGACGAGCTCATCGGCAGCGGTACCATGTCGAGGGAGATGCCGTGCGACGCGACCGTGTCGCGGAGCTTCGACAGGCCCTCCACCGTCCACGCGTCGTCCATCTTCGGCGATGGCAGTCCGCTGCAGATGTTGTTCACGCCGAAGGCGGCGCACTGACGCAGGATGGCGTCCGTGTGGCCATGCTGCGTGCCGACTTTCATCTTCGCTTTCGGCGGCGGGAGCGCGCCCGATTTGGCGGGAGACATCGCTTGCTGCGCCGACACCACGGCCTCGGCAAGCGCCGCCGCCGGAACGCCCGCGCCGGCGAGCCTGACGAATTCACGTCGATTCACAGAGCCTCCTCGCTAAGTCGACGGTTCGGTACACCGCTCGTCCTGAGCCCGTCGAAGGACGAGCGAATCTGCGTGCCGGCGCTATCCCCACCATGTCTCTCCCGGCACCAAATGCGCTCGGACGACATCCGGATTCAGCTCGATCCCCAGTCCGGGCTTGTCCGAGACCTGGATGAAGCCGTCCTTTATATAAGGTCCCTCGAGGAGCAGCACCTGGTCCATCCAGCCGCCCTCACCCGTGATCGTTTCGAGCGACATGTAGTCGCGGATTGACGCGGCCCATTGCACCGCCGCGTAGGTGTACACCTGACTGCCGGTGTTGTGGTTGGCCATCGGCAATCCGAAGATGTGCGCCATGTCGGCGATGCGCTTGGTCTCCAGGAAGCCGCCGGAATTGCGCAAGTCGGGATGGAGGATGTCGCAGCCCTGATTGAGGATGAAGTCCTTGAACCCTTCGCGGCGCGCGAGGTTCTCGCCCATGCAGATCGGCACCTTCGACGCCGCGCACAACCGCTTCCACGATTCGGAGTAGTCGACCGGCAGCGGATCCTCGAGCCACACCGGCTTCACCGATTCGACGGCGTCGGCAATCTGAATCGCCGTGCGCAGGTCGTATTCCCAGTGACAGTGGACCATCAGATCGTGATCCCACCCGATCGCCTCACGGCAGTGCTCGAATCCCTTCTGCGCGTTGATCAGTTCCTTGGTCGTGAGGAGACGATTCGAGAGATCGCGCGCCTTGTCGCTCGTCGGATCGGTGTGCTGGAATCCGAACTTGTGGCAGGTGAAGCCGCTCGGATGCGCTTTCGCCTTCGCCGCCCAGTCGGCGACCGAAGCTTTGTCGAGCATGTTGCGCGGCGCCGCGTGATCGTAGACGCGCACCTTGTCGCGGAACCGTCCGCCGAGCAGCGTCGACGCCGGCACGTCGAGAATCTTTCCCGCGAGATCCCAGAGCGCCATCTCGATCCCGCTGACCGCGCGCAGCAGGTTGTGCGCGGAGCCGTCGGTGCGCGTGCCGCTCAAGTCGCGCGTGCCCTCGCCCATCTGCGTGTAGAGCGTGTCGATCTCCAGCGGATCCTTGCCGACCAGCCACGGTTTGAGCGACAGCACCTGCTCCTTCACGGCGACGCCGGGCGAGCCGTACGCCTCGGCGATGCCGTGCACGCCCGCATCGGATGTGATCTTGATGAGGACGTAATTGCGGCTCGCGCCCTGCATCAGCATCACCTGCACGTCGCGAATCTTCACGCGTTTGCGTTCGCCCGCCGCCCGCTCCTGAAACGACGACAGGAACACCGGGACGAACGGCGCCGCAGCCGCGCCCTTGAGAAACCTGCGCCGGGAGACTCCGCGCGTTCCCTCCATGTGGCGACCTCCTGTAATCACCAGTACAACTTCAGGCCCAATTGCATGCGCCGCGGAGAATTCGCCTGCGACGAGATCACGCCAAACGTCTGGTTGTTGCTGAAGTTCGTCCCCGGCGGCCCCCACACCACGCGGTTCAGCAGGTTGAAGGCCTCGAGGCGGATGTCGATCCTGGCCTGGCCGGCGAGCTTGCTCGACTTCGCCACGCTCAGGTTCTCCGACAGGTTCCAGAAGTTCCTGACGTCCGGGTTGGTGCGAGGCGCGTTGCCGAGCGCGCCGACCGGCTGAACGAACGCAGTCCGATCGAGGAATTTGTCGACGGTCGGATCGAACTCGTCGCCGGCAATCGGCGCGCGCCAGCTCGCACCGGTCACGTTCGGACGGTTCGTGCCGTTGAAGATCGGCAGCGGCGCGTTGCTCGTCACGGCGATCGGAAACCCGCTGCTGTACAGCTGAATCAAGGCGACGCGCCATCCGCCGAGGATCTGGCCGCGCACGCCGCTCGTGAGCCAGCGGCGCCCTTCGCCGAACGGCAGCTCGTAGACCGTATTCAGCTTGATGCTGTGCGGCTGATCGAAGCGCCCGACCGACCATTCGAGATCGGGACGCGCCGCATCCAGCGATCCGCCGCTGCCGCTGAAGCTGTCGGCATCGGTCATGATGCGCGAGTAGGTGTAGCTGGCCTGAATGGTGAGGCCCTCCGAGAACCGTTGGTTCACCTTCACGATGCCCGCGTGATAGTGCGAGCGGCCGGTCTTGTCGCCGCCGCCGCTCTGCGTGTTGATGGTGAGGTATTGCGGATACGGGCGCAGCGACTGCGCGACGGTTCTCGACGTCTGCACCGCCGGGTTCGTGAAATTCGGATACGGCGGCGTGAACCCGGCCGCGACGGCGGCCGCCGAGGTGATCGGCGAGTTCAGCAGCGCGACCGCCTGCGTGACGCCGTACTTGGCGATCAGGTCGTTCACCACCGACATCGGCACCTGATTCGGATTCAGCAGGCCGGCCTGAAGATCCGACCCGTAGACGCCGTTGTAGTCGGCCTCGACGGTCATCCCTTTTCGGATCTCACGCTGCGCCGACACCGTCCAGCTGTCGTACTTCGCAGGACGCGTCGCCTCCTGGCCGTTGAACCAGTCGACGTTGTTGTTGTTGGAGAAGGCCGGATCGATCAACGGCGGGAGTGGATACGGCGGCAGTCCCTGATCGAGCGAGAACGCCGGCGTGATCCCGAGATCGGGCGAAGTGAAGGCGTACTGACCGATGAAGCCGGCGAAGTGACTGCTGCCCTGCACGACGGTGACGCGGCCGTACGATCGGCCGGCACCGGCGCGGAATGTCGTTTTCTCGTCGGCCGCGTACGCGAAGCTCAGACGCGGCGACACCGCTCGGTAGTAGCCCGGGACGAGACTGCGCGTGCCCGTTCGTCCAGGTCCGTCTCCGGCAAAGATGAGCGCGCCGGGAAAGTTGTTGACCGCCGGATTCGCCGTCGTCGGCGAGAAGTCGGAGTACTGATCGCCACCGGCTCTCGGCGGCTTCGTGAACTCGTAGCGCGCGCCGTAGTTGAGCACCAGCTTGTCGTTGATGCGCCAGTCGTCCTGACCATAGAACGCGTAGTAGGGATAGATCTGCTGAAGGTAGCGGACGGTCTCCGTGTTGCCGTTGTCGGCGGCGCCGACCAGGAACGATGCGAACGAGCTGCCGCTCGTCAACGTCGTCGCCCCGGGCACGGACGTTTCACGGAAATCGAATCCTGCCCGGCCCGAGATGTTCTGCTGGCCGAAGCCGTTGGCCTGCTGACGATCGAACGAGAAGCCGGATTTGAACGTGTGCGATCCGCGGCTCAGCGTGACGTCGTCCTTGAGCGTCCACCTGGGCTGCTCCGTCCCGTTGTCGGCGCTGCCTCCCCATGTCGCAAACTCCGAGAACGCGATGATGCCCATGTTGACGTTGCAATCGATCACATTCGGAATGCAGACGCGGTCGTTCCAGCTCCCGCCGACGTTCGGCGAGAACGCATCCTTGTTGAACGTGTTCACGCCGAACGTGAAGTGGTTCACCACCGTCGACCCAATCCAGTCCCACGTCGCGCGATGCAGGTCGGCGTCGAAGCTCGACGACTGAAACGTGTTGAAAGGCATCGGCAGGCCGGCAGGACCGGACTCCCCTGGCTGCTGCCGGTTCTGGCCTCTGTTGAACATGTAGGAAAAGCGGTGGGCGTTGGTCAGCGTGTGATCGATTTTCACGCTGAACTTGTTCGTCCGTTCCTCGGTGGTCCCGCCCGGCGAGAGGAAGTTGTTGGAGACGTAGCCGATCGTGCCGGGCACGAGGCCGGTGCGGTTCGGCACGACGACGGATCGCGCGAGTGCGATGTATTGCCTGGCAATCGTGCTGAATCGGTTCGCGGGAATCCTGTTGCCGGGGAACGGATCGCGGATGAACCCTGCGCCGTTGGGGTTCGGCCGCGTCGTCGCCGGATCGTAGATGACGAGCATCCGTCCGCTCGCGTCGACCCAGTTCGAGAAATCGCCGTTGTACATCTCGGGCGTCGGGACACTCAGGGTGAGCGCGTTCGACGCCTGGTTGTTCCTGAAGCCTTCATAGGCGGCAAAGAAGAACGTTCGGTTCTGTCCGTTGTAGACGCGCCCGAGTTTCACCGGCCCGCCCCAGGAGGCGCCGAAATTGTTCTGGCGGTAGACGCCTTTCGTCGCCTCGAAGAAGCCTTTCGAGTCGAAGGCGTCGTGGCGGAAAAAGTTGTAGAGCGATCCCTGAAACCTGTTCGTGCCAGACTTGGACGCGAAGGTGATGGCGCCGCCGCCGGCCTGCCCGAACTCCGGCTTGAACCCGTTGGTTTCGACCGCGAACTCGGTGATCGCCTCGACCGAGGGCGTGAGGAACGCGGTCTCCGTCGTGTCGGCGTTGCGATTCGTGTTCACCGAAATGCCGTCGAGCGTCGCGCCGAATGCGCCGCCCTGCCCGCCGCCCAGCACCACGTTGGTCGTGGCGCCCTTGGTCTCCGGAACGGTCGCCACCAGATCGAACACGCTGCGCATCGCGCCGCCGACCACCAGCGGCAGCTGATCGATCAACTCGTTGGAGACGTTCGTGGAGATCTTCGCGTCTTCGGTCTGGACGAACGTGTTCCTGGCAACGACGGTCACCGATTCGGAGATCGCGCCGAGATTCATGATCAGATCGACGCGCACCGTCGCGCCGGCCGTCAGCCTGATGCCGTCGACATTGGCGGAGCGGAAGCCGGTGAGCGACGCTTCCACGCGATACGTGCCCGGCGGCAGATTGGCCGCGCTGTACGCGCCGGACTCCGACGAGACGACATCGGTCGTCGCATTGGTGGCGGTGTTGATGACTTTCACCGAGACGCCGGGGATCGCCGCCTTCGTGGTGTCCTGCACGACGCCGGTAATGCTGCCGCGTTCGGACTGCGCGATCGAGCGCGCCGGGATTGCCACAGCGACGGCTGCGAGCACGATCACGATCGAGCGGTTGATCGCCATGTCTGCCTCCACGCGAGTCGCGTCGCCTATCGATCGGAGCGTCCCCGGGCGGGCTGGAAGACGTGAGAGTTCGCGTAGCCGACGATCGCCAATCGCGTCGCCATGCCGGTGCCGGCGAACCGGACGCGGTGCCACGTCTGTGCGGGTGCGTACACGATGTCGCCCTGATCGGCGACGATGAGCGGCACCGATCCGATCTTGAATTCCATCTGCCCTTCGAGGATGAACCAGAACTCCGGACCGGTCAGATGGAGGTGGCCCAGATCGTCGTCTCGCGCGGGCGGCTGCTTTGCCGGATCGCCTCTGATGATGTTCGCGATGCCGACATTGACGTAGCCGCCGTCGTGCGGGTCGCCGATGAATTGATCGGGGTTCTTTTTCGGTTTCGGATGTCCGGCGATGGTCAGGTTGTAGTCGATGTACGGCACGTTGGCTTCGTCGTACGAGCCTTTGGCGGTCGCGACGCTCGTTCGCTCGAACTTCACGCCCGGCACCGCCACCGGCGTCTCGTCGATCGGATACATCGTGTTCGAGTTGGCCATCGTCACCTCGAAGCGCAGCGATGGCTTGTCGCCGACTGTTTCCATGCTGTAGACCAGGCGCTTCGGCACCTGGACGAGGAATCCCTTCGAGGCGACGAACGGCTCCTGGCCTTCGATGGTGAAACGGACCTGTCCGTCCTGGACGATCCAGAACGCGCGGTTGTCCTGATGAAATCGTCTCGGCGTTTTCATGCCAGGCGCCATGGCGATGTACTCGCCGTGGAACAGATTGTCGTTGACGATCGTTTCGCTCCAGCTCTTGTCGCCTCGATGTTTGGCGACGAGCTCGGAGAGCTTCGTCAGCGGTTTGTGAGGAGGCACGAAAGGATTCGGTTTTTCGGGGATCGGCGTCCACACCTCCATGCGGCCGTCACCAGCGCCACGCTGCTGAGCACGCACGTCGGTCGGTTGCGCGGGCGACGCCGAGAACATTCCGAGCAGCAGGATCGCGAACGCGAGGCGTTGACCTGATCGCATCTGAGCTCCTCTCGCCGTAACGGCGCGGACAATCGCACGATCGAAAGAACATGTCAATGACGCGCGCGTTGTGGCGGGATGGCCCGATGCACGGTTGTCATTCTGAATTCTCTAGTGGATTTCGATTCGATGGAGCGGCGCTGAACCCTTCGTGCCCTTCGTGCCCTTTGTGCTCTTTGTGCTCACTCTTTCAGCTCGATCCCGAACCGCTCCGCCATGCGATAGAGGGTGCGGCGATCGATGCCGAGGATTTCGGCGGCGCGCGTGCGATTGCCGTTCGCGGCTTCGAGGACGTGCAGGAGGTAGCGGCGCTCGAGATCGTCGAGCGTCGGCAGATCCGAAAACGGTTGTTCGCGCGCGGCCGGACGGACGGCGACGACGATGTCGGGCAGATCGAAGACTTCGATCAGCGAGCCGCGGCTCGAGACCACGAGGCGCTCGATCGTGTTCGCGAGCTCGCGGACGTTACCCGGCCAGGCGTAGCGCATCAGCGCGTCGAGCGCCTCCGCGGACAGCCGCTTCTTCTGCCCCGCGCGCTTGTTCGCGGCGTCGAGAAAGCTGCCGATGAGCAGCGGGATGTCGGCGCGCCGCTCGCGGAGCGGCGGCACGCGGATGACGATGACGCTGAGCCGGTAGTAGAGGTCCTGGCGGAAGCGGCCGTCGGTGACGGCCTGTTCGAGCGGCACGTTCGTGGCCGCGATGACGCGCGCCGAGACGCGAAGCGATCGGTTGCCGCCGACCGGCCGGACCTCGCTTTCCTCGAGGACGCGCAGGAGGCGGACCTGCAGCGCCGCGGTGGTGTCGCCGATTTCGTCGAGCAGCACGGTGCCGCCGCCGGCCTGCTCGAACACGCCTTTGTGATCGACCACGGCGCCGGTGAAGGCGCCGCGCTGATGGCCGAACAGCTCCGACTCGAGCAGCGTATCGGCGAGCGCGCCGCAGTTGATCGCGACGAACGGTTCGCGCGCGCGTTTGCTGTGGCTGTGGATCGCCTGCGCGACGAGCTCTTTGCCGACGCCGCTCTCTCCCGAGATGAGGACCGGCGCCGACGAATCGGCGGCGTGGGCAATCTGCTTGTAGACGTCGAGCATCGGCGCGGTGCGGCCGACGAGCGTGCCGGTCGCGCCCGCGGGCATCTCCGCCGGCGGATCGTCCTGACGAACGCCCAGCTGCAGCGCGCGATCGATGATGCGTTTGATCTCGGCGATGTCGAACGGCTTGCTGATGTAGTCGAAGGCTCCGGCGCGGACCGCTTCGATCGCCGTCTCGAGCGTGCCAAAGCCGCTGATCAAGACGACCGGTCGACTCTGCTCCGTGCTGAAACGGCGCAGGAGATCGAGCCCGGACCGCGGCGCATTGAGATTGATGTCCGAGATCAGCAGGTCGAACGAGTCGTGCGCGATCCTCGTCAGCGCCGTCTCCGGATCCTGAACCGACACGAACTGCCGGTCCGGTCCTTCGAGCAGCTCCTCGAGAAACTTGCACGTCTCCGCATCGTCGTCGACCAGGAGGATGCGCGGCATGCTCAAGCCGACGTTTCGGCTGAAGCGGCGGCGGGCAGATCGATGACGAACACCGCCCCGTCCGCCTGATTGTGCGCGGAGATCGACCCGCCGTGCGCGCGCACCACTTCACGCACGATGGCGAGGCCGAGGCCGGTGCCCTGCCCCGCCGGCTTGGTCGTGACCCACGGCTCGAACAGGCGATCGAAGATCTGCGCCGGAATGCCCGTTCCGGTGTCGGCGATTTCGAGGCGGATCCCCTCGGGTGTCGGATAGGCGGCGACGCTGAGCGTGCCGCCCTGCGGCATCGCGTCGAGCGCGTTGGTCACCAGGTTCAGCAGCGCCATCTCCAACTGCGTGACGTCGGCCCGGATGTGCGGCAGGCCCGGCGCGATCGAGATCCGCGGGCGAACGCCGGCCCGCGACAGCCGCGGCTGAACGAGGTCGCCGACGCGTTCGATGATGTCGGCGAACGAGACGGTCTCGAATCCCGACGGCTGCCGCGCGTAGTCGAGCATCGTGCGGAGGACGCGGGTGACGTGCTGAATCTGCGTGTCGATCGTCTGCAGCCGCGATCGCACGCGATCATCCGTCCTCGGATCGTCGCGGATCATCTGCACGTAGCCGGAGACGAGGTTCAACGGCGTGCCCGCCTGGTGGGCCACGTTGGCGGCGACCTGCCCCAACGCCGCCACGCGCTCGGCGCGGGCGAGCGACTCGCGCACCGCGAGCAGTTGATTCTGACTCGCCGCCAGTTGCGTGTTGCGGAGCGACAGATCGCGCGTCGCCTCCTCGATGCGCTCGTGGAGCGACCGGTTGAAGCGCTCGAGCTGATCGAGCATCCCGTTCAATCTCATGGCAATCGCCCCGAGCTCGTCGCGGCGGGCGATCGGCGTCCGCGAGCTCAGATCGCCGTCAGCCGTTTCCTCCATCGTGCGAAGAATCGACGCCAGCGGCCGCCCCACCAGATGGCGCACGGTGAAGTGCGCGAGGATCGTCACCAGCAGGATCGTCGGCAGCGCGAACCCGAGCGCAACCCGCAGCGCATGATCGCGCGCGCCAAGAAGGCTCTCCAGACCGACCGTGACGACGACCGCGTAATGACCGCGGCGCGGCACCGGGACGGCGAACATCGCCACCGTGCTGTTGCGATCGGAGGTCGACGCCCTGGTGGCGACGGCTCGGACCGCGATGTCCATCACTTCCGCGCGTTCCTCGGTCGACGTGCTGCTGAAGACGCGCGGCTGGCCGGCGTCGTCGACTTCGATCACCGAAATCACGTCGAGGACCGGATCGGCTTCGACCAGATCGTGCAGCACGTCGCGGATGTCGAGCGGATCGAGCGGCGGCTCGCGCGCGGCGACGTTGTCGGCGGCCGACTGCGCGCCCAACCGCGCCGCGTCCATCAGCTCGCGGTCGATGTCCCGCTCGAACGAGCGCGTCTCCAGATAGGTCACGCTCGCGACCACGCCGATCACGATCAGCGCGACAAACAGCGACAAGCGCGCGCTGAGCGTCAAGCCCGGGAGCCATTTCGCCACGCTGTGGCGGATGTGCGCGCCGCGCGCCCGCGTCCTGCCGTAGTCGACGTCGTATAACCCGCTCTCGGCCAAGTCTTTATCGGATTGTAGTTCACGATCGCTCACGGGCATGTCATTTGATGCCACCGTGTAACCAAAGACGTGCGAATCAGTTCTTCGTGGGCGTTCTACGAGGCCGGTGCGTGACGAACCGACTGTTGGTGCTGCTGCTGTGCGCGGTCGTGACCTCGGTCCTCGCTGCGCAGTCTACGCCGGGAACGACGCTGAGGCTGCGCGGCACGATCGAAAAGTGCGACGCCTCGGCGCGAACGCTGTCGGTGTCGACGTCGAAGGGCGGAACGGTCGAGTTCCTGCTCGCTGACAAGGCGCACATCCGTCAAGGCGGACGCGAGATCGACGCGGCCGGGCTCGAAAAGCTATCCGGCTACCGCGCCGACGTTCATTACTGGGAATCCGGCGGACACAAGACCGCCGAATCGGTTCACATCATCGGAAAAGCGAAGGGGTGAGGAGATGAGTTCACGCGTGCTGGTCGTCGTCGACGATGCTCAGGCTGCCGCACAGCTGACGAGCGTCCTGGCGAGGAGATACGAGGTTCGTACCGCAGGCGATGCCGAGACGGCGTTGACCACGATTCGCGCCTGGCCCCCGGCGTTGATCGTCGCCGATCTCGACATGCCGATCGTCGACGGCATCGAGTTGTGCCGCCGCGTTCGTCTGACGTCGTCGATCCCGATCATCATCGTGTCTCGTGACGGCGATGGATCGTCGGAGGTGGCCGCACTCGATGCGGGGGCCGACGACTACATCAGAAAACCGTTTGGCACCGAGGCGATGCTCGCGCGGGTGCGCGCGGCGCTCCGCCGGCACGGCGAGGCGGCGGAGGCGTCGGAGCTGGGAGTCGGAGAATTTCACATCGACTTCTTCGATCGCCGCGTGCACGTGCACGGCCAGCCGGTTCGTCTCACGCCGAAGGAATTCGACCTGCTCGTCTACATGGCCCGGCACCCGAACCGCGTCATCGCGCATCGCACGCTGCTCGCCGCGGTCTGGGGTCAGGCGTGCGAGGACCAGTCCGAGTACCTGCGCGTCTTCGTCGGACAGCTGCGCAAGAAGCTGGAGTCCGACCCGTCGAATCCGCGCTACTTCCTGACCGAACCGTGGGTGGGATACCGGTTCAATCCGAATGGCTCCGTGCAATGAATCGTCGGCGGCGAATCGGCGCACTGGCGATCGTCACGGCGGTCGTCGCCGCCGCGGCGGCATGGATCGTCGGTCCGCGTCCGGAGGTTCAGGTGGAACGCGCCGCCGTGACCAGGGGACCGATCGCCCGCCGCATTCTCGCCACCGGCACCGTGCAGCCGGTCAGCACGGTCGACGTCGGCACGCAGGTCTCGGGAACGGTGCAATCGCTCGAGGCCGACTTCAATTCGATCGTCCATAGCGGCGAAATCGTCGCGCGGCTCGATCCGAGTCTGTTCGAGGCCGCGCTCGCCCAGGCTCGCGCCAATCTCGGCGAATCGCAGGCCGCGTTCGAACAAGCGCAAGCCGATCTGATGGGTCGTCGGACGGCCGAAGCGGACGCGCGGATGAAGCTCGATCGGGC
>Ga0075435_100003269_pt1 | contig 10982 bp, 10 predicted proteins | sample RhiMethybrSRZTD4_FD_75302 | JGI IMG/M metagenome (GOLD analysis project Ga0075435, IMG submission 75302) | Populus rhizosphere microbial communities from Tennessee, USA - Rhizosphere MetaG P. TD hybrid SRZTD4 | ecosystem: Host-associated > Plants > Roots > Rhizosphere > Soil | place: USA... | reverse complement strand
GCCTTGAGGTTGTCGAATGGCGCCGCGAGGATCGGGGCGTCCGGGGGAAGCGAGGTCTTGATCTCGACACGGCCCACCGTGTCGTCGCGCCGGCCGACCGTCACGATGCGACGGGCGAGCTTCCCTTTCTCGATCGTCCAGACGAAGTTCTGTCCCGCTTCAGTCCGGACTGCGATGGCCGGCAGCGTAGGTACCGGTGCCCCGGCCGCCAGCGTGACCTTGCCCGTTCCGAACATCCCGCCACGAAGCGCGGCATCCGGATTCGGGATATGAATGAACACGGTGATCGCCCGCGTACCTGCTTCGGTCGTGGGATTGATGCGCTCGATCGTGCCGGTAAAGCGCCGATCCCCGAAACCGTCGATCGCCAAGTCGACTTTCATGCCCGCCACGAGCTCGGGAATGTCGTTGGCAGGAACCATTGCCCGCAACTCCATCTGCGCCAGATCGACGATGGTGACGAGCGGCGCATCGAAGCTCACTTTCTCGCCCGGTTGGACGTGGCGCTTGGCGACGATTCCCGACAGCGGCGCCGTCACGACCGCGTCGCGCAACGCGTTCCGCGCGAGTTGGGCTTGCGCTTCGTTCGACTTGAGCGTGCCCTGGCTTACCGACAGATTGCTCTCGGCGCTGTCGTAGGCGTTCTGCGAGATGAATTTCTGTTTGAGCAGCTGCTGATTCTGCGCCCGCGTCTTCTCCGCCATGGCAAGCTGGGCGCGGCTCGATTCGAGCGCGCCGATCCGGTCGGTAAGCTTGGCCTCGAGATCGGCGGTATCGAAGCGCGCGATGACCTGTCCCACCTTCACCGCCTCGCCCTCGCGAACCGCGACCTGACGGACTTCGCCCGATACTTTCGCCTTGACCGTCGTCTGGTCGACCGGCTGCAGCGTGCCGGAGAGGGGCAGCCACCGGGTGAGCGCTTTCGGCTCGACATAGGCCAGATCAGCCGCCGCAAATTCGAGCGCGACCGGAGGGGACCGGGAGCCCCCTGGCGAGTCTGCGGCAGTCCTGTTCGCCCGCAGCGCTACGCTACCTGCCAGGACGCCCAGGACCAGGAACACCGCCAGAACGACGAGCGTGCGCCTCCGTGTGAACCGTGCTGCCATGACTGAAAATCTTTCTCCCAGGACCGGCTGGACCTTGTGGGCCGGCGGGCGATGCGCCCCCGCGGCCTTTCCCGCCGCCAATCGTCGCCCGTTGGATGCAACGGGCCAGAGCGCCGGATTCAAAAAAAGAGTGCGCGAGTTTAGGCCAGACGGCGGCGGCGCGACAAGCGCAAGCCGACGAAACGCCGGTCCGCTGCCCGAAGGCGCTGCAGTTTCCGACGAACCGCAGCGCGCCACGTTAGCGCGCGCGCCCTCGGCCAGAATTGACAGCTTACGCCTGCCAGAGAATAATCCTCGGCTCCACGCCCGTCCCTTTCATCCCGTTCACCCGTTCCTTACCCCTTCATTACCCTTTTTGGGAGGAGAATTTATGACACTCAACCGCTCGCTCGGGCTTTCGCTCGTCGCTGCGGCCTTGCTGGCCGCGTACGGCTGCGGCAAGGAAGAACCGAAGCAGGCCGCGACGCCGGCCCCTGCCGCCGCACCCGCCATGCCGGAGATGACCGTCAAGATCGGGCATGTCGGCCCGACGACCGGCCCACAGGCTCACCTTGGCAAGGACAACGAGAATGGTGCCCGCCTGGCTATCGACGACGCCAACGCGAAGGGCGTCACGATCGACGGCAAGAAGGTCAAGTTCGAGCTCGATGCCCAGGACGACCAGGCCGATCCCAAGCAGGGCACGATCGTGGCGCAGAAGCTCGTCGACGACAAAGTTGCCGGCGTGGTCGGCCACCTGAACTCCGGTACCTCGATCCCCGCCTCCAAGATCTACAGCGATGCGGGCACCCCGCAGATCTCGCCGTCCGCGACCAATCCGAAGCTGACCTTGCAGGGCTTCAAGACCACGTTCCGCGTCATGGCGAACGATGTGCAGCAAGGCAGCGTGATCGGCAAGGAAGCGGTTACGACGCTGGGGGCCAAGAAGATCGCGATCATCGACGACAAGTCGGCATACGGCGCGGGGCTGGCCGACGAGACCGAGAAGGCCGTCAAGGCTGCCGGTGGCACCGTCGTCGCCCGCGAATATACCAACGACAAGGCGACCGACTTCAAGGCGATCCTGACCAAGATCAAGGCCAAGAACCCCGACATCATCATGTATGGCGGCATGGACGCGCAGGGCGGACCCATGGTCAAGCAGATGAAGGAACTCGGGATAAAGGCGAAGTACATCGCCGGCGACGGCGTGTGCTCGGCGGAATGGCCGAAGCTCGCCGGGGGGGCGGCGGAGGGGCAATATTGCACTCAGGCCGGACTGCCCCCGGACAAGATGCCGAACGCCAAGGACTTCGTCGACCGATTCACCAAGAAGTACGGCCCGATCCAGGTCTACGCTCCGTATTCGTACGACGCGGCCAACACGCTGATCGAGGCGATGAAGAAGGCGAACTCGGCTGATCCGGCGAAATACCTTCCGGAGCTCGCGAAGATCTCCTACGACGGCATCACGGCGAAGATCGAGTTCGATGAGCACGGCGACACCAAGAACGGCGCGATCACGCTCTATCAGGTCAAGGACGGCAAGCTCATGCCCATGGCGGTCAACGTAGGCGGCAAGACCGAGAAAGTTGCGGCAGCCGCGCCTGCCGCCGCTCCGGCGCCCGCGGAACCGATGAAGAAGGACGAGATGATGAAGGGCGAGATGAAGAAGGACGAAAAGAAGAAATAGCCGGAATTTAGACTTGGCAACGGCGCCCTCGGGGCGCCGTTTTTTCGTCCGGCGCCGCGGCCCGCCCCAAGCCGGGGATTGCTGACCAGTCCTGTGCAGCGGAGAATCGAAGACACGGACGCCGCGGGGCGCAAGGGGGAAACCGCTTGGACACTTTCCTGCAGCAGTTAATCAACGGGCTGACGCTGGGCAGCGTCTACGCCCTGGTGGCCCTCGGCTACACGATGGTGTACGGGATCATCGGGCTGATCAACTTCGCGCATGGCGAGGTCGTCATGATCGGCGCGATGGTGTCGCTGTCGGTCATCATGGCGCTGCTCGGAGCGCATGCCCCGCTACCGTCCGTGATCGTCATCCTGGCCGGACTGCTCGTCGCGATCACCGTCTGCATGGCCATAGCCTATGCGATGGAAAAGATTGCTTACCGGCCACTGCGCAAGGCGCCGCGCCTCGCGCCGCTGATCACCGCGATCGGCATGTCGATCATCCTGCAGAACCTCGCCTTGATCGTCTGGGGCCGGAATTACCTCACGTTCCCGACCTTGATCCAGCCGACGCCGCACAACGTCCTCGGCGCGTCGATGACCGATTTGCAGATGCTGATCGTCGTGCTCGCCGGCTTGCTGATGGCGGGGCTGGTGTTCGTCGTGCAGCGCACCCGCCTCGGCATGGCGATGCGCGCCACCGCGCAGAATCCGGAGGTGGCAGGATTGATGGGTATCGATATCAACGTCGTGATCTCGGCGGCGTTTGTGATCGGCGCCGCGCTGGCGGCTGTCGCTGGCCTGATGGTGATGACCTATTACGGCATCGCCCACTACTACATGGGCTTCCTGCTGGGCCTGAAGGCGTTTACCGCGGCGGTCCTGGGCGGCATCGGCAATCTCGCCGGCGCGATGCTGGGTGGAATCCTGCTCGGCATCATCGAGGCGCTCGGCGCTGGCTATATCGGCGATGTATCCAATATCTGCGGATTCCCGTTTCTTTCCGATTCGCTGCAACAGCAATGCGCGGCCAGCGAGGGCCAGGTGAGCATGTTCGGCAGCAACTACCAGGACGTTTTCGCGTTCTTCGTGTTGATCCTGGTGCTCATTTTCCGACCGTCGGGTTTGCTCGGCGAGCGGGTGAGCGAGCGCGCATGAGCGCCGCCGGGGTCGCGCAATCCGCCGCCGGGCCAAGGCGCGGGTGGCCTTGCAGGCACTCGGCTCCCTCCGCGGGCAGCGCAGCGGCGACAGCCGCAAACGTGGGGGTACACCCATGACCGCACACCGGCGCAGCAAGTCGGTCCCACCCAAGGTCTGGGCAGGCGTCGTACTGGTCGCGGTCGCGCTGGCGCTGCTGCCGTTCGTCGCCGCGCTCGCCGGGCAGGCGTGGGTGCGCATCCTCAACTTCGCGATGATCTACATCATGCTCGCGCTGGGGCTCAATATCGTCGTCGGCTTCGCGGGCCTCCTCGACCTGGGCTACATCGCGTTCTACGCGGTCGGTGCGTACATGTACGCGCTGCTCGCGTCGCCGCACTTCGGTATTCATCTGCCGTTCTGGGTCATCCTGCCGCTGGGCGCGGGACTCGCGTGCATCTTCGGCGTGCTGCTCGGCGCGCCGACGCTGAAGCTGCGCGGCGACTATCTTGCGATCGTGACGCTCGGTTTCGGCGAGATCATCCGTATCTTTCTCAACAATTTGAATACGCCGGTGAACGTGACCAACGGTCCCCAGGGCGTCAACCTGATCGACCCTTTCCGCGTCGGCGGCTTTTCCTTTGCCCGCGCGGAGAGCATCCTCGGCGTCCCGTTTTCCGGTCCGCAGAAGTACTACTACGTGCTGCTTCTGCTTACGATCGGCGTCATCGTCATCAATATCCGGTTGCAGAACTCGCGGCTCGGCCGCGCCTGGGAGGCGATCCGGGAGGACGAGGTCGCGGCCAAGGCCATGGGCATCAACACCCGCAACGTGAAGCTGCTCGCGTTCGCGATGGGCGCGTCGTTCGGCGGCGTCGCCGGAGGCATCTTCTCCGCGACGCAGGAGTTCGTCAGCCCCGAGAGCTTCGGGCTGTTCGAGTCGATCATCGTGCTGGCGATGGTCGTTCTCGGCGGCATGGGCAATATCCCCGGCGTGATCTTGGGCGCGATCCTGCTGACGCTGCTGCCCGAGGTCCTGCGCTCCACCATGGAGCCGCTGCAGAACGCCTTGTTCGGGCGCGTGCTGCTCGACGCGGAAACGGTCCGGCTGCTCGTCTTCGGGATCGCGCTGGTCGCGATCATGCTGTATCGGCCGGCAGGCTTGTGGCCCTCTGCGGTGCGCAAGCGCGAGCTCGAGGTTCCCAAGGTAGTCGCCGAATGAGTCACCTCACGTTGCTCATCGCGGAGGACGTCTCCAAACGCTTCGGCGGCGTGCAGGCACTCGCCGACGTCTCGTTCACGATCAATCACGGCGAGATTTACGGCCTGATCGGGCCCAACGGCGCCGGGAAAACTTCACTGTTCAACGTGTTGACCGGCATTTATGCGCCGGACGGCGGCACGTTCAACTTCGATGGCGAGCCGCTCGAGCGGGTCAAACCCAACGAGGTGGCTGAGCGCGGAATCGCTCGGACGTTCCAGAACATCCGCCTGTTCCAGAACCTCTCCGCGCTGGAGAACGTCATGATCGGCCGCCACGTGCGGACCCGAGCCGGCGTTTTCGGCGCGATCCTGCGCGACAAGGGCACGCTGGCCGAGGAGGCGGCCATCGAAAAGCGCTCCTACGAGCTGCTCGAATACGTCGGCGTCGCCAAGCGCGCCAACGATCTCGCCAAACACCTCGCCTACGGGGACCAGCGCCGCCTCGAGATCGCCCGCGCGCTTGCGACCGAGCCAAAGCTCCTCGCGCTCGACGAGCCGGCCGCGGGCATGAACGCGACCGAGACGCAGGCGCTGAAACGCCTGCTCGAGGACATCCGCCGCGACGGCATCACCATCTTGCTGATCGAGCACGACATGAAGCTGGTGATGAGTGTGTGCGACCGTGTGCTGGTCCTCGACTACGGCAAGAAGATCGCCGAAGGGACGGCGGCGGCGGTGCAGAATGATCCGAAGGTGATCGCCGCGTATCTGGGCGGAGAGGTCACGCTCAATTTGAAGGGTGCATAGGTGACGACGCCGCTGCTGGAGCTCAAGGATCTGCAGGTCGCCTACGGCGGCATCCAGGCGGTGAAGGGGATCGACCTCAGCGTGGATCAGGGCGAGCTGGTCTGCCTCATCGGCGCAAACGGCGCCGGCAAGACAACTACGCTCAAGGGCATCACCGGCCTGCAACCGATCAAGTCCGGAAAGATCCACTACGCCGGAGAGGACATTACGGGCAAGCCCGCGTTCCAGCTCGTCCGCAAAGGCTTGTCGATGGTGCCGGAAGGCCGCGGAGTTTTCGGCGCGCTCACGATCGAGGAAAACCTCGCCATGGGCGCCTACGCTCGCGACGACCGGGCGGCGATCAAGGAGGACGTCGAGCGCGTCTTCGGCCTGTTTCCGCGGCTCAAGGAGCGGCGCAAGCAGACCGCCGGAACGCTCTCCGGCGGCGAGCAGCAGATGCTGGCGATGGGGCGCGCGCTGATGTCGCGGCCGAAGCTCCTGCTGCTCGACGAGCCGTCGATGGGACTCGCTCCACTCATGGTGCAGAAAGTCTTCGAGACGGTCGTGGCCGTCTCCAAAGAGGGGGTCACGATACTTCTCATCGAGCAGAACGCCAAGCTCGCCCTCGAGGTCAGCAGCCGCGGCTACGTGATGGAAAGCGGCGAGATCACGCTGCAAGGAAAAGCGAAGCAGCTGCTCTCCGACCCGAAGGTGCGCGCGGCGTACTTGGGTGAAGGCGCGTGAGGTCGGATCGGAGCAGGCGTCCGTTCTGAGCGCGCCATGGACGCGCCGCCACTTTCGCTCGCGAGCTCATCGCCGCGCGCGGTGCCGGCCGCCAGCGCGCTGATCTGGTTCGAAGCCGCGATGCGCATGTTCAAGCGAGCGCCCATGCTGTGGTGCGCGCTCGGATTCATTACGCTGGCGAGTAAGGTCGCACTCGAGCTTATCCCCGGCATCGGTCGGGCCGCGTCCGAAGTCATCGTCCCGGTCATCGAATGCGGGCTTTTGATCGGCGCCGCGGAGCTCGATCGCGGCAGGCCGCTGGCGATCGGCCATGCTTTTGCGGCATTTCGAGCGCCGCCGCGCACGTTGGCCGCGATCGTCGTCTCTGCGCTGCTGGTTTCCGCCGCGGAAACGGCCACCGCCTATGCGCTGGCGGAAGTCAACCTGCTCGCCGATCCGACCGATGTGCGCCTCACGACGGGCGTGCTCGTCGCGGTGATCAGCGCGGCGACGTTTGCCTCTCTGCCGCTTGTCTTCGTCCCGTTCGCGGCGCTGTTCGAGCAGGCGCGATTCGTCGCGGCGTTCGCAGCGAGCCTGCGCGGCTTTGCGCTCAATATCGTACCGCTGCTGCTGTTCGGCCTGCTATCGCTGGCGCTGACTTTAGTCGGACTGCTGATGTTCTGGATCGGCCTCGTCGCCGTGTTGCCGCTGCTCGCGGCGGCGAGCTACGCGGCGTGGAAGGATATCTACAGAGCGCCGGCGCTGCTCACGCCGTACTGACGATTTCGAATTCGGCGACGTCGGTTGCGGCGGGCTCGACGGCTACGCGGGCCACTCGCGCCGCGGGGGGGCCACGGCGGGCCCACGCGATCACGGCCTCGACATCGGCCTCGGACCCCGCCACGACGGCCTCGACGCTGCCGTCGCGGCGGTTTCTGACCCAGCCACGCAAGTTTCGCGCGCGTGCCTCGTCGGCGAGCGCGTAGCGGAACCCGACGCCCTGCACCTGGCCGCTGATCGTGAGCCGGCGCGCAATCATCTGTGCCCGGCCGGCGAAGCGCGCCGGCGCCGCACATAAAGCAACAGCGCGGCGACGGTCTTCGCGTCGGTGATCTCGTCGCGATCGAGGGCCGCGAGCATCTCATCCTCGCTCATCGTTCCGACCTCCAGGAATTCGCCGTCATCGAGCTTCGCGCCGACGTGGGTCAGATCCTCCGCGACGAGCAACTCGATTTCCTCGGTCGAATACGAGACGACCGAATGCACGCGGCCGAGCCGCTGCCAGCTTGCGGCGATATAGCCTGCCTCCTCGCGCAGTTCGCGCTGCGCGGTGACCAACGGCACCTCGCCGGGATCGAGCTTGCCGGCGGGAAACTCGATGAGCGTCCGGGCTAGCGGATAGCGGAATTGACGCACGATGACGAGTCTGCGATCCGGCAGGACCGGAACGATCAGCACCGCCCCGGGATGAACGATGTACTCGCGCGTAGCGAGCGTGCCGTCCGGCAGGCGCACCGTATCCCGGCGCACGTGCAGGAGCTTGCCGTCGAAGATCGCTTCGCCGTCGACCTTCGTCTCGACCAGATGTGCGGGATGAGAAAAGCGATCCGTGGTCTTCATGCTTCCAGCCAATCCCTTGCGGTGAGAAAGTCGGTGTACAGACGCGCTTCGGGGGAGCCTGGCGCGGGGCGCCAATCGTAGCGCCACTTGACCAGCGGGGGCAGCGACATCAGGATCGCCTCGGCACGACCGTTGGACTGGAGCCCGAACAGCGTCCCGCGATCGTAGACCAGGTTGAATTCCACGTAGCGGCCGCGGCGATAGGCCTGGAAGTCGCGCTCGCGTTCGCCGTAAGGCACGTCCTTGCGCCGCCGAAGGATCGGGTCGTACGCCGGCAGAAAATGGTCGCCCACGCTGCGGGTCAGCGCGAAGCAGTGCTCGAAGCCGCCCTCGCAGAGGTCGTCGAAGAAGATTCCACCGATGCCGCGCGGCTCGCCGCGGTGGCGAAGAAAGAAATACTCGTCGCACCAGCGCTTGTAGCGGGGATGATAGTCGGCTCCGAAAGGCGAGAGCGCATCGCGGCAGCTGCGGTGAAAGTGCGTCGCGTCTTCTTCGAAGCCATAGTAGGGCGTCAGGTCCATCCCGCCACCGAACCACCATATCGGCCGGAAATCCGGGGCTGCGACTTTGTCGCCTCTCGCTCCCGAATTTCCGGCCGTGATGCCAACGCCAGGCACCTTGGGCAATGCGACAAACAGGCGCACGTTCATGTGCACCGTCGGCGCGTAGGGATTGCGCGGATGCAGCACCAGCGAGACGCCCATCACTTCGAATGCCCGACCGGCAAGCTGCGGCCGCGAGGCGGTCGCGGAAGCTGGGAGCTGCCCGCCTCGTACGTGCGAGAAATTGACTCCGCCACGCTCGAACACCTGCCCCTCTTCGATGACGCAGGTGATTCCGCCGCCGCCCTCCCGCTCCCACACGTCACGGCCGAAACCGGCACCGTCGATCGCTTCGAGGCCGGCTACGATTCGTGCTTGAAGATCGACGAAATAATTGCGGGCGTCGGAGCTGTCCATGGTCATCTCTGCCGTCGGCGATGTTAGGGAACCCGGCAGATACCGCTCGCAGCGATTTTAGCCGCGGCGCACCGCCAGCGCTCGATTGCCGATGTCTTTTCGGTATTGCATGCCGTCGAAGTGGATCCCGGCAACCGCCGCGTACGCGGCGCGCTGCGCCTGGCGGACGGTCTCCCCCAGCGCGGTGACGCAGAGCACGCGTCCGCCCGCCGTCACGGTACGGCCCTCGGCGAGCGCAGTCCCGGCGTGGAAGACCTTGCAGTTCTCGGGCGCCGCATCCAGGCCGGAGATTGGATCGCCCTTGCGCGGGCGATCGGGATATCCGGCGGCCGCGAGCACGACGCCCAGCGCCGCCCGGCGATCCCACTCGGCATCGATGCGATCGAGTGCGCCGTTCGTCGCGTGCACCGCCAGCTCGACCAGATCCGACTTCAGCCGCAACATCATCGGCTGCGCTTCCGGATCGCCGAGCCGGCAGTTGAACTCCAACGTGTGCGGGTTGCCCGCGGCGTCGATCATCACACCGGCGTAGAGAAATCCCGTGTAGGGAGCCCCTTCGTCCGCCATGCCCTGGACCGTCGGCAGGATGATTTCGCGCATGATGCGCGCGTGCACCGCCGGAGTCACGATCGGCGCAGGCGAGTATGCACCCATGCCGCCGGTGTTGGGCCCCCGATCGTCGTCGAGCAGGCGCTTGTGATCTTGCGACGACGCGAGCGGCAGCACGTTGCGGCCGTCGGCCATCACGATAAAGCTCGCCTCCTCACCGGCAAGATGTTCCTCGATGACGATGCGCGCGCCCGTCGGGTTATGGTGGATTCCCAAACGGTTGGAGACGAGCATCGCGTCGATGGCGGCGTGCGCCTCGTCGACACGCGTGGCCACGACGACCCCCTTGCCCGCGGCCAGGCCGTCGGCCTTCACAACGATCGGCGCACCGCGTTCCGCGACGTACGCGTGCGCTTCTTCGGCAGCGGTGAACGATCGATACGCGCCCGTCGGGATCCCGTGGCGCGCCATGAAGGCCTTCGCATAATCCTTGGAGCTCTCGAGCCGCGCTGCCGCCTGCGTCGGCCCGAAGACTCTGAGGCCCGCTACGCGGAACGCGTCGACGATGCCCGCGGCGAGCGGAGCTTCCGGACCGACGACCGTCAGCCCGATCTGCTCGGCTTGCGCCAGCGCGACCAGATCCGCGATCGCCGTGACTGCAACGTTGACGAGCGCCGGCTCGACCGCCGTGCCGGCATTGCCGGGCGCGACGAAGACCTTCGCGACGCGCGGCGACTGCGCGATCTTCCAGGCGAGGGCGTGTTCGCGACCGCCGCCCCCGATGACGAGCACGTTCATCGCGAGACGATCACTTCAACTCGATCTTGCCGAAGACGTACAGGACGCTGCCGTGGTTGACTCCGCCGCCGACCGTCGGGATGTAGGTGGATAGCAGCTCGAATTTCTGGTAGCGCAGCGTAAACAGCGGCAGCACGACCGGGACCGGCCAGCCGTTCGCGATGTCGGGCCGCTTGATGAGCGCAGCGGTGTACCCCAATCCCGGCTGCAGTCCTTCGCGGACGCCCCAATAGGTCGTCCAGCTGTACCCGAGATTGTATTGAGCGTGTCGATGTGAATCCGAGAACACCAGGAGGAAGACGTTTTCGGTGTCCCCGTTGGGCTGCTCGCGCGAGCGTGCCCATCCGGCGCCCCACGCCTTCTCGTTTTCCCGTGCGCGCGCCTCGGGCGTCCAGGTGGCAGGAACGTGCCATTCGTAGCCGGAGACGAGGAGCGAGTTTCCGCC
>Ga0075435_100003263_pt1 | contig 10990 bp, 9 predicted proteins | sample RhiMethybrSRZTD4_FD_75302 | JGI IMG/M metagenome (GOLD analysis project Ga0075435, IMG submission 75302) | Populus rhizosphere microbial communities from Tennessee, USA - Rhizosphere MetaG P. TD hybrid SRZTD4 | ecosystem: Host-associated > Plants > Roots > Rhizosphere > Soil | place: USA... | reverse complement strand
AACGCTTCGTGCCTCGCAACCGCTCAGCACGGCTGGCGGTCTTGGGGGCGGGAGTTCCGCGCTCGAGGCCGGTTTCATACTCGTCACGAAAAGCCAGCGCCGTCAGGCGCCGGATCGTGACAGGCGTACTCGTGCTGCTCTCGATCGCGCTGATCACGGTCTACTTCCGTGAATCCTCGGGCGGCGGACTGCACCAGGTTCAGAGCGCCGGCGCGACCGTCCTGCGCCCCTTCGAGGTCGCGGCTGACCGCGTCTCGAGGCCGTTCCGCGACGCCTACGGCTACTTCGCCGGACTCGTTCACGCGAAGTCCGAGGTCAACCGGCTCCGCGCCGAGAACGAGCAGCTCCGCCAGGAAGCGTCGCAGAACGCCTTCGCGGCGAGCGAGAACGCAAATCTCCGCAAGCAGCTGCACTTCATCAACAGCCCCCATTACCCCCGCGGCTTCGGGCACGTCACCGCTTCGATCATTGCCCAGCCGCCGGCCGCCTACGAGGAACAGGTGCTGATCGGCGCCGGATCTGCCGCCGGCATCCAGCAATTCGATCCGGTCGTCACCGGTGAGGGTCTCGTCGGCACCGTCGTTCGGGTCGCGCACAACCAATCACTCGTCGCCCTCCTGACCGACGACACGACCTCCGTGTCCGCAGTCGATGCGAACACCGGCGCCCAGGGGATCGTCAAGGCAGGCGCCAGCTTCGACCACGTCGGCAAGGACCAACAAGTGAAATCGGGCGACCTGCTCGTCACGGCGGGCTGGAAGGCACCCGGGATCGGGCTCAGCTCGATCTACCCGCGCGGGATTCCGATCGGAAGGGTCACGTCGGTCGGCCAGAACGAGGTCGACCTTTACAAGCACGTCCAGCTCCAGCCCTTCGTGAACTTCGAGACGCTGAGCTCGCTGGTCGTCTTGTTCCCGCCGAAGACCCGATGACCGCGGATGTCGGGAAAGCGGCTGCGGCCCTCTTCGTCGCGGCAATCCTGCAGGTGACGCTGTTCTCGCAGATCGACCTCTTCCACGGCTCGCCGGACCTCGTGCTGGTGACGCTCGTCTCGGTCGCCCTTCTGCGTGGGACGATCTTCGGCGCGGTCGCCGGCTTCGCCGTCGGCCTTGTCGTCGACACTGCCACGCTGCAGACCCTCGGCGTCACGTCGCTACTGCTGACGATCGCCGGCTACTGGATCGGCCGCTACGGAGAAACAACCGGCCGCGACCGAACCCACGCGCCGTTCGTCTCCGTCGCGGTCGTGACGCTTCTCTATTCGATCGGCGCGCTCGTCCTCCACTACATGCTCGGCGACCCGGCCTCCGCGTCGAGGGTGCTACTGGACGCCTTTCCCTTCGAGCTGATCTTCAACTTGATCCTGACGCTGCCGGTCTACGCGCTCTGCCGCCGCCTCTTCCGCCCGCCGCCGACCGGCCTCGAGGAGGTGCAGCTCCTTGGCTAGCACCGAGGTCCGGCCGGGACGGAGCCGACGCCGCCGGCGGCCGTCGACGAACGGCTCCGGGCCGAGAACATTCATGCCGCCGACGCCGGGCCTCGCCGAGCCGTTCCGGCTGACGCCTCAGGCCGCCCTGCGGATCGCGATTCTCGGGGGGATTGCGATCGCCGTCTTCGGAGTGCTCTTCTTCAGGCTCTGGGCGCTGCAGGTTCTCTCCGGGCCGCAATACCTCCACGCGGCCGTGAACAACCAGCTCCGCTCGATTCCGCTCGAGGCCCCGCGCGGGCCGGTTCTCGACCGGGAGGGCCGGACGATCGTCGATAACCGCGCCGCGACCGCGGTTCAGCTCTGGACGGCCGACCTGCCGCAGACATGGTCGGGGAGGCTGAACGAGCTCCGGCGCCTCTCCAAGATCATCAACGTTCCCGTCAGCGAGATGGTCGCCGCCCTCAAGAAGCGCGGCGGCGACCCGACCACACCGGTGATCGTGCAAGAGTCGGTCCACCAGCAACCGGCGCTCTACCTGCAGGAGCGGGCACGCGAGTTCCCGGGCGTCGAGCTGGCGCCTACTTACCTCCGCAACTACCCGTACCAGTCGCTCGCCGCGCAGGTGCTCGGCAACGTCGGCCTGATCGCGCCGTCGCAATACGCGCATCTCCGCAAGCAGGGCTATCTGCTCAGCGACAAGGTCGGTCAGGGTGGAATCGAGGCGCGCTACGACGCCTACCTCCGCGGGAAGGACGGCCTCGCCCAGCTCCGCGTCGACGCCCTCGGGCGGCCGAGGAGCGGGCTGATCACGGAGCAGAGCCCGCAGCCAGGTGAGGCGGTTCGCCTCACGCTCGACATGAATCTCCAGCGGGCAGCCGAGCGCGGCATTCGCGCCGGGATCGCGGCGGCCCACGCCTCGAACTGCGTCGGTTGCTGGGCCGCGGACGGTGGCGCGATCGTCGCGCTCGATCCCCGCGACGGCTCGATCCTCGCGCTCGCCTCGAATCCCACGTTCCAGCCGAGCATCTTTAGCTCTCACGACCCCAAGAAGCTCGCACCGCTCCTCAACCCGAACGTCGCCCGCAAGGACAACTACCCAGGGCTCGACCGGGCGATCGCCGGCCTGTACCCGGCCGGCTCGACCTTCAAGCCCGTGACGGCGCTCGCTGCGCTCGAGGAGCGCCTCGTGACCCCGACGGAGCCGATCGCCTGTACCGGCGTCTACCACGTCTATGACAAGCAGGGCAACGTCATCCCGGGCGGGACCTTCAAGAACTGGGACCCGTTCGTGAGTCAGCAGATGACGATGTCCACGGCCCTCGAGGCCTCCTGCGACACGTACTTCTACGAGCTCGGATACCGCTTCTACAAGCTGCCTGCCGTACGCCGCCATCCGTTCCAGGAGTGGGCGGCGCGCTTCGGCTTCGGTCGCGACACCGGAGTCGACCTTCCCGGCGAGGTCCCCGGACTGCTGCCCACGCCGGAGTGGCGCAGGGCCGCGTACACGCCGAAGACCGACCCGAAGCAATGGCAGGTCGACCGGCTCTGGAAGCCCGGCGACTCGATCCAGCTCGCGATCGGGCAGAAGGACCTGCTCGTGACACCTCTGCAGATGGCGCGTTTCTACGCCCTGATCGCAAACGGCGGCCGACTCGTCCAGCCGCACATCGCCGCCGACGTCGAGGAGGTCAGCAACAAGCAAGCACCCGGTCGGGTCCTGCACAGCTTCGCGCCGCCGCCTGCGCCGACGGTGAAGATCGATCCGCTCTACCTCGACGTTGTGCGCCAGGGCCTGCTCCAAGCGACGCACGGGCCCCAGGGGACCTCGACGGCCGTCTTCGGCACCTTCCCTGTCCCGATCGCGGGGAAGACCGGAACGGCCGAGAAGTTCGAGAAGATCCCCGGCTTCACAGGCAAGCTCGACCAGTCCGAGTGGTGCGGCTACGCGCCCGCGGATGCGCCGACGATCACGGTCTGCGCTCTGATCGAGAACGGCGGCCACGGCGGCACCGCGGCGGCGCCGGCGGCCCTCAAGGTCTTCGAGGCGTACTTCAAGATGCATCCAAGCCAGGTCGGAGTGCCGACGAAGAGTGATTGAGGCCGTCGACACCAGGGCGCGCGGTCTCAAAAGGCCACGCGAGGCAGTCGCTGCCGCGTCGATCGTCCGGCGGCTGGACTGGATCCTGCTCGCGGCTACCGGCGCTCTCGTGGCCTACGGGCTCTGGGCGATCTCCGGAATCACCCGGCACGACGTCCCGGGCAACCCCAACTACTACCTCGTCCGGCAGGCCGTCTACGCATCGCTCGGATTACTGGGGCTCATCGTCGCCGTCTTCATCGATCCCGAGTACTACCGGCGTTACCGCAAGCACATCTACGCTGGAACGCTCGGACTCATGGTGATCGTTCTCCTTGCGGGCGCGGTCACCCGTGGTTCAAAGCGCTGGCTCGATCTCGGCTTCTTCAAGTTCCAGCCTTCGGAGTTCGGCAAGCTACTCCTGGTCCTCTTCCTCGCCGGGCTGCTGGCCGACCGCGCGAAGCGCATCGGCGACAGCCGGACCGTGCTCCTTGCAATCGGCTTCGCTGCTGCGCCGATCTTCCTGGTCTTCATTCAGCCCGACCTTGGAACCGCGATGGTCTACTCGGCCGCCCTTGCCGGCGTGCTCTTCCTTGCCGGCACGCGCTGGACACACCTCGCGATTCTCGGGGGCGTGGCGCTGGTGGGCGCATTGCTCGTGCTCTGGATCCTCCCAGCAGCGGGACACCCGGTGCTGAAGCACTACCAGCAGCAGCGCATCGTCGGCTTCATGCACCACAACGACGACCCACGCGGAGCCACCTACAACGTCACTCAGTCCCAGAACGCGGTCGGCGCGGGCGGGGTCACCGGCCGTGGCGTCAAGGGCGCCACCCAGACGAACCTGAACTTCCTGCCCGAACATGCCACCGACTTCGTCTTCGCCTCGGTCGCCGAGCAGCGTGGCTTTGTCGGCGTCTCCGTTCTGCTGCTGCTCTACCTCTTAGTGATCTGGCGAGGTCTCAAGGTGATGGCCGGCGCCCGCGACGCCTTCTCCGCGATCGCGGCGGGAGGAATCGTGGTCGCCCTGCTGTTCCAGGTCTTCATCAACGTCGGCATGACGATCGGGATCGCGCCGATCACCGGTATTCCGCTCCCATTCGTCAGTGTCGGCGGCTCCGCGATGATCGCGAACCTCCTCGCGGTCGGCGTTCTCGAGGCCATCTACGTTCGTGGAAACGCCCGCCGCAGGCGCGCCTGACACCGGCACCGCGAATCAGAGGGCCAATGCGCAGATTTGAGCGCTCCGTCCGGCCCGGGTCCTACGCTTGCGAGATCGACCCGGAGGTGGACGCATGGCCGCCACGAACGAAGCCGAAGAGCTGCTGCTGATCGAGGAGGCGGACGCCTGGTTCGAGTACCTGGAAGCCACCCGCTCGCAATCCGAGGTGCGCTACCAGGAGGTCGAGCCCTGGGCCTGGGCCCGCTTGTCGCAGCGACTGCGCGCAGTCAGGGCGCGAATGGCGCGTTTGCGGCCGGCGGCGGCGGCGTAGAGGCCGCCCAGCCGGACTTCCGCGCGCGAAGAATCGTGTCGTAGATTGCCGCTGCTACCCTGCTAATTACGCCTATGGCATGGCTTTTTCACACATATCCGCAGCGCGCGCTCCGCTCGATCGCGAGTGACGCCAGCGCGCGCGCACGAGAAGGAGATTTCTTTTGCTGCAGTTCTTCCGGCGCAAGAAGCGCCAGAAAGACGCGCCCGAGCAGGGCGCTCCCCAGCCCCAACAAGTAAGCACACCGACGCCGGCTCCCTCAGCGGCCGGAGAACAACCCAAGCCGAAGCGCCGACGCGGTAGCCGCGGCGGCCGAGGTCGCAAGAAAAAGAGCGAGACGGCCGCGACGGCGGAGACGAAGGCCGAGCCGGCAAAGAAGCAAAGCCGCCCCGAGCGCAAGCAGTCCCAACGCTCGAGCCGCAGTAGCACCCAGCGGCGGCGGACGCCCCCGCGCCGCGCGCCGCTACCCGCCGCGAAGCGCGAGCTGCTCGTCTCCGTCGACGTCGGCGAGCAGCGCGTCGCGGTGCTCGAGGACGACAAGGTCGCCGAGGTCTACCTCGAGCGGCCCGAGCGCCGCTCAATCGCCGGCAACGTCTACAAGGGCGTCGTCGACAACGTCCTGCCCGGGATGGAGGCCGCGTTCGTCGAGATCGGGCTCGAGAAGAACGGCTTCCTCTACGTCGACGAGATCGTCGTCCCCGAGCTCGAGGGAAGGCGCCATGGCAAGAAGATCCAGGACCTGATCACCCGCGGCCAGGAGATCCTCGTCCAGGCGGTCAAAGACCCGATGAAGTCGAAGGGCGCGCGCCTGACGACCGAGATCTCACTGCCGGGCCGCTTCGTGGTCTACGTCCCGAGCGGCGAGGGCCTCGGGGTCTCACGCCGGCTCGAGGACGACGAGCGGATCCGGCTCCGCGACATCGTCAAGGCGCTCGACGTCAAGAAGGGCGGCGTGATCGTCCGCACGGCCGCCGAGGGCGCATCCGCGGAGGACATCGAACGCGACCTCGTCTTCCTCCAGCGGCTCTGGAAGGAGATCGAAGCGCGGGCCAAGACTGCGAAGGCACCTGCGCTCCTCTATCAGGAGGCGGAGCTGCCGTTGCGCGTCGTCCGCGACCTCTTCACCGACGACTTCGAGAAGCTGCTCGTCGACGACGAGCGGACGCAGAAGCGGATTGTCGGCTACCTCAAGAAGACCTCGCCCCACATGGCCGAGCGCGTCGTCCGCCACCGCGAGAAGACGCCGCTGATGGACGCGTATGGCGTCGACTCCGAGATCCGCTCGACACTCTCGCGCCGGGTCGACCTGCCCTCCGGCGGGTATCTCGTCTTCGACTACGCCGAGGCCTTCACCGTCATCGACGTCAACACAGGCCGCTTCGTCGGCTCTCGCGGCAAGGGGGCGAGCGGCCGGCTCGAGGACACGATCACGAAGAACAACCTCGAGGCTGTCAAGGAGGTCGTCCGCCAGCTCAGGTTGCGGGACATCGGTGGGATCATCGTCATCGACTTCATCGACATGGCGAATCCGAAGAACCGCGCCACGGTCGAGGAGGCATTGAAGAACGAGCTCGAGCGCGACCGGACGAAGACCTACGTCGTCGAGATCTCGCCGCTCGGGCTGGTCGAGATGACGCGCCAGAACGTCACCGACGGGCCGCGCGAGATCCTGACCCGCAAATGCCCGGTCTGCGAGGGCGACGGAATCGTCGTCTCGGACGCCTCGGTCGCGATCGACGTCGAGCGGAGGCTCCGGGCGCTCGCCTCGGCCTCGCGCCACAAGGCGTTCAAGGTGGCGGTCAACGACCACGTGGCCGACGTGCTGATCGGCCCCGGCGCGACGCGGCTGACCGAGATCGAGGCGCACGCGAAACGGCGCTTCGTGCTCGAGCCTCGAGAGGGTGTGCCACACGACTTCTTCGAGGTTCTCGACCAGGGCACGCTGGAGAAGCTCCAGGGCGAAACCCCGGTCGCCGAGGGTACGGAGTTCCAGATCAAGCTGGTCGAGGTCGGCAAGCACGATCTTCAGTCCGGAGTTGGCTCGCGCGACGGCTACACCGTCAGCGTCGGCGACGCGGCTGGGATGGTCGGTAAAAGCGTGAGGGTCCGGGTCGAGCGATTCCTAGACGGGACCGCCTACGCGACGCTCGTCTCGAAGGCGAAGCCGGGGACCGAGCCGATCACGGCCGAGGGCCAGGCGGAAAAGCCGACGCGGAAGCCGCCGGTCAAGAGGACGGCTGAAACGCCGGACAAGGGAGAGCAGAAGCCTGAGCCCGAGGCGGTCGAAGTTCCCGCCGATGAGCCTGTGGCCGAAGAGGAAGAGCCGGTTGCGGCAGACGCCGCTGAGCAGCCGAAACCGAAGAAGAAGACGCGGAGAGGCTCCCGTGGCGGCCGCGGTCGCAAGAAGAAGCCGGCGACCGAGGCTGCAGCTTCAGAGGACGGCGACGGTGCCGTCCCCGCGCCGAAGATCCACGTCCCCGAGCCGACACTCGGCGAGGAGCCGGCGGAGCAGGCCGAGGCCGAGCCCGTCTCGGCAAACGGCGATGCGCAAGCCGAGGACGACGCTGCGCCGAAGCCGCGAAAGAAGACCAGGCGCGGGAGCCGTGGCGGCCGCAATCGGCGCAAGAAGCCGGCCGCGGCGAGTGCGAATGGCGGCGAAGCTGCAGGCGCGAGCGCCGAGGAGGTCGAGACTGCCTCCGACGAGTATGTGCCGATGTCGGAGTGGATCGACGAGGTCGAAAAAAGCTAGGCAGCGCGGCTGAAGAGCCCGCGCCGAGGGCGCAGAAACAGCGCGTAGATCACGAGCCCGCAGGCGATCATTGCCGCCCAGGCGGCCGAGAGCGACGGGTGCAGCACGTTGGGGATCTCCCAGCTCGTCCAGCCGCGCTTGACGATCTGCTCGGTCCAGAGATCCTGAACCTGATTCGTCAGGCCGTAGACGAGTAGAAGGGCCAGGTACACCGCCGTCAGCGTCCGGAGGATGGGGCGTCGGATCGAGCCGACGAGCCTCGAGAGCAGCAAGGCCGTCGCCGTGAGCAGAAAACCGTCCAGCCCGTGGTGGTGGCCGTGGTGCACGGCGGCGTGCGAGTAACCGGCGCCGGGTTCGGGTCGGATCGCACCGGTGATGAAGATGGAGCCCAGACCCGGCACCCCGTCGAGGAAAAAACCTAGCTCGGCCGCGATGTACGGCGCGGCGAAGAAGAGCGAAACCCCGCCGACGACCAGGCGCGCCGCGTCGCCCCGTGCCGTCGTGCGTGGGAACTCGCGCCGGCCCTCCCGGCTCGCCCACACTGTGAGCAGGAACGCCATCGCGACCCCGAGCACGGCGGGCACGTTCGACCACTTGGGGTCGAGGTGACTCTCTGTCTGAACGCCGGGTAGCGCCACGGTCGCGCAGAGGATCAAAGCGACCAGGCCCGCGAGATCGGCGCGCCGGTCATCGAGCCGATCGAGGACGATCGGGAGGATCCCAACCGCGGCGACCGCCGCTGAGAAGCTAAGGAAGACCAGCGCGCGTCCGGCTCCGCCGATGAAGCCGCTGTTGTGGACCTTCCAGAGCTCGCTCGGCGGCAAACGCCAGTACGTCACGAAAACCGCGATCGCGGCCAACCCAAACAGGAGCCAGACGACAAATACATCGCGGAGGCCTGCGCTTTGCGGTCGGGCCGAAATCACGGCTAAACTGCCTCCCCGCGGGCGAAAGGCCCGCGTTTCTATGGCTGATTACGCGATCATCTCACTGGGAGGCAAGCAGTACCGCGTCCGTGAGGGCGACCGGCTGCTCGTCGACCGTCTGCCGACGGACGAAGGCAAGACCTTCCATCCCGACGTCCTCTTCACGGGCGGCGGCAACGCCAAGCCGAACCTCTCGCCGCGCATCCAGGTGACGGCCAAGGTGGTTGGCTCGCCGCTCGGCCAGAAGATCCGGATCGGCAAGTACAAGCCGAAGAAGGGGTACCGTCGGCACACGGGCTTCCGCGCGAAGCTCTCCGAGATCGAGATCCAGTCGATTGGAGCGCGTTCGAGCGCGGCGAAGAAGGAAGAGCCCAAGGCGGATGCGAAGCCGAAGCCGGCCGCGAAGCCGCGTGCCGCGGCCAAGCCCAGAGCCTCGGCCGCGGCGAAGAAGCCCGCCACGCGCAAGGCTCCCGCCCGGAAGCCCACTACGAGAACGAAGCCACCGGAGAAGAAGTAATGGCGCACAAGAAAGGTCTTGGCTCCTCCCGCAACGGCCGCGACTCGAACGCTCAGCGCCTCGGCGTGAAGCTGTTCGACGGGCAGACCGTCAAAGCGGGGATGATCATCGTCCGCCAGCGCGGCACGCGTTTCCGCCCTGGTCCCGGCACCGGGATCGGCAAGGACGACACGATCTTCGCCAAGCGGGACGGCAAGCTCACGTTCCGTCAATCGGGCGAGCGCCGGACCATCACCGTCACGGACTAGCCCTCCTAGGCCCGATGTTCAACGACCGTGCCCGCATTCACGTGCAGGCGGGGCGCGGCGGCGACGGCGCGCTGAGCTTCCGCAGGGAGAAATACGTCCCGAAGGGCGGCCCGGACGGCGGCGACGGCGGTCGCGGCGGCGACGTCGTGCTCGTGGCCGATCCCGATTTGCGGGACCTCTCGCGGTTTCGTCGGCAACGTGCGTTCCGAGGCGGTCGCGGCGGCCACGGCGGGGGCGCCGGGAAGCGTGGCGCCGACGGCGAGAACATCGAGCTTAGTGTCCCCGTAGGGACGCAGGTCTTCGATTCGGACGGCAACCTTGTGGTCGATCTTGCGCATGCAGGCGCCAGGGCCGTGCTCGGCCGTGGCGGCGGCGGGGGTCGGGGTAACCGGCAGTTCGCGACTCCGACCCGCCAGACGCCGCGCTTTGCGGAGGTCGGGCAACCCGGCGAGGAGGCCGACTTCGAGCTGCGGCTGAAGCTCCTGGCCGACGCGGCGCTTGTAGGGCTGCCGAATGCGGGCAAGTCGTCGCTTTTGACGCGAATCTCCAACGCGAAACCCAAAATTGCTGCGTACCCGTTCACGACGCTGGAGCCGGTGCTCGGAACCGTGGACGCGCCCGACGGCCGGCAGCTGACCGTCGCGGATGTCCCCGGATTGATCGAGGGCGCGAGCGAGGGCGTCGGTCTCGGCCACGAGTTCCTCGCACACCTCGAGCGGGCACGATTGCTCATCCACGTGATCGACGCGGCCGCCTTCGATCCCGCGGAGCAGTTCCGCACGATCGACCGCGAGCTGGCCGAGTACGGCGCCGGCCTCGAAATCCGGCCGCAGGTGGTTCTGCTGAACAAGGTCGATCTCCTCGGTTCGCCGCCCACCCTCGGGCTGGACGACGAACGGATCGTCGGCGTCTACGTTGTCTCGAGCGCCACCGGTGAAGGGATCACGGAGTTCACGAGTGGGCTGTTCCAGCTCGTTCCGAAGCCGGAAGAAGTTCCTCGCGATGCGCTCGCTGATTTCCTGGTCTACCGTCCGGCGCCGCGTGCGCGGCCTTTCAAGATCCTGCGCACCGACCGCGGCTTTCGTGTCACCGGCCGCGTACCCGAGGACGAAGAGCTCGAAGAGGCGCTCCGCGCCGCCGGCGCCAAGACGGGAGACGAGGTCGAGGTCGGCGAAGAGGTACTCGAGTTTCAGTGAAGGGCATCCTCGGCGGCATCTTCGACCCGCCGCACAACGGTCACGTCGCCCTCGCGGTAGCCGCCCGGCAGGAACTCGGTCTCGACGAGCTCGTCGTCCTGGTCGTTGTCAACCCGGGACACCGGGCTTGCGTCGAAGACGCCGACACGCGGTTGGCGCTTGCCGGGGCCGCCTTTGAAGGGATGCCACGCACGCACGTCGAGCGCGACGAGAACCCGTACACCGTCGACGCGGTAAAAGGGGGGCGCTTCGGCGACGCCGTCTTCATCGTCGGCGCCGACGAGGGAGCCGCGTTTCCACATTGGAAGGAGCCCGACGAGATCCTGCGCTGGGTCAGGCTGGCGGTCGGGACGCG
>Ga0075435_100003261_pt1 | contig 10992 bp, 7 predicted proteins | sample RhiMethybrSRZTD4_FD_75302 | JGI IMG/M metagenome (GOLD analysis project Ga0075435, IMG submission 75302) | Populus rhizosphere microbial communities from Tennessee, USA - Rhizosphere MetaG P. TD hybrid SRZTD4 | ecosystem: Host-associated > Plants > Roots > Rhizosphere > Soil | place: USA... | reverse complement strand
AGCTACACCCGGAGGAATGAGCGCCGACAACACTGTTCGTTCATTAGCGTGGCCGGTCACATCACAAAACCCTGCTCTAGCCGGGGTTTCTACCAGGCCATATTTTTCAATGTACGAGTCAGCCACAAAGTAGTGAGGAACAATGGCCTTATTTGTGAAAGGAAGAGGAACCCATTGAGCAGTTCGGCCCTGACCACTCTTATAAGCCTTAGCCGCATTGTCAAACTGGTTAACCATTCGGCCTTCATAAAGCGGCAAGTACTTAGTTCCATTCTTAGACGACCAGGATCCGTCCTCATTCTCCAGACATTTCTGCCGCAGAAGTTGTGCGCGATCGACGAAGGCGTCGCTGTCGTTTGTCATGTCCAGTTCGCGCACAAATGAGACATTCCAGTGTTGGGAGGACTTGTTGCCTAGTGTGGGATGAGCAGCATAGAGCTTATTTTGCAATCGCTGTTCGAGTTTGGATCGAACTTCAGGGATAGTCAGAGAGTCGCCGCCTACTCGCCTGAGAAATGTGGCAGAGATACTTATTCGTTTGTCGAATTGAATCGTCTCAGCGTCCTTGACACTCGTGAGACCAAACCTGGCTGACTTAATACCTGGCCGTCCTCCTCGCTGGTAGGTTAGGAGAACGAACCGAAACATGCCGTGAATTGGAAAGATGTTTTTCCTATTCTCAAACTCCAAAAATGTTTCGAAACGGCCTTTGTCCCAATATAAACGCCGAATACCTGCTGCTCCCTCCGAACGGTGAAAGGCTGCCGGAATCACTAATCCGAGCCGTCCGTTTTGTTTCAAAAGGTGAAACGAACGTTCCATAAAGTACTTGTACAGATCGGAATCGCCTCGCGTGGTTTTGCCGCTTAATTCGATCCGTTGATTCTGATAGATTCCAAGCTCCTGAAGCGTGACAGCATAGCGGCGGACTTCCTCTGCATACTCTCGCCAGAGCTTATCGACCGACTCCGCATGAAACTCTCGGCTTTCACTGTTGACGTATCGCCGAAGAGCTGGGCCCTGATATTGCGACACGCGATGGTCCAAATGTGAGTAGAACTCCTTGAAATCAGGCTTGATTTTTCCCCACGGTGGATTACTCAGAACCACGTCGAATCCGCCAGTTGAAGGACCAAGTAACGCATCTCCGGTTTTGATGTGTTTATTTAACTCCTCGCCGGCGAAATGCATATCTCCTACTTCCAACCACAGCAAAGCCCTGGCTATGTCGTTGGCCAGATCATCTATGTCGATTCCGTAAAGGCAATTCTCAGCGATGAGCCTTCGCGCTAAGACTCGATTGCGATGTTTCGATAGTTCAACGAATTTCTCACTCAGCAGTCTGAGGCTTTCCAATAAGAAAAATCCTGCTCCGAGCGCCGGATCAACTATCTTGAGGCACAGCAGATCTGTCGCGCTTTTTGTGTTGGCCAGGGTCGGTGCCAGGGTGGTCCGAGTAAGGAATCTGACAACCTCCGGCGGTGTGAAAAAGACTCCTTTATCACGGCGCACATGACTACCCAGAAGTTTTTCGTTGCGTTCGCAAACGAGATCGGGAACGGCTCCATACATGGTCTCGAAGGTCATCCCGATGTATTCAATAGGGGCCAACGTGTCTAAGGAACTCTGCGTCTGTTCCGTGAGCTCACCCAACGCTCTCGTCAGCTTTGAACCAAACAGTTGTTTTAGTTTTCTCTCTATCCGCTCCTCTCGTTTAATGAGACTGAGAGAGTTCAATCCGCTCTTATGCTTACTTCGTGCCTGAGCAAATCTGCGCACGATGCACGCGAACGTCACGGCAAGCACATCCTTGAAGAGCACACGCTCGCTTACAGATTCAATCCTGGAGCCCGACAAGTTTCTGAAGAGTCCCAAAGAAAGATTTTGAACCGTTGCTCTGAAAGACTCCAATCCTTCCGATTGTTCCATGGCTAGAGTTGCCCCTTGTGCCTTTTTGTGGCGATGCTTTGTCTGCCACAAAAAAGCACAAAAGAGCACAAGGAAGATCAGGTGCGTTGCACAAATATGCCGGCGAAGTACTGCCGCTTACCATAGAAGACAACTAACCACAGGATGGTTACAACGATTGCCAGTTGTGCGCCACTTGGACTCAGGAACACGTGATAACAAATGATGTTGAAGATTACTGGTCCAAGCAGCACCAGCGCCAATGGCACGAAGCGGTTCACGAGCAATAATGCGCCGCCTACGATTTGTATCGCGGCAACCAACCAAAGGTAGTGAGAAACGAAGAGCGCGGCGATGAACTGTCCGGCCAAGCCGGTAGGCATTGGTCCCATGTTAAGAAAATTCAAAAAACCATTGAGGCCGAATACCACGAAGATCAGCCCCAGTAAAAGACGTGCGATCAATACTACGATTTTCATTTTCGTTTATCTCCTGATCAGTACCGCATTTGATTTGGTGTCTTCATTCAAGACTTTATCGTTCCCATTCTTCCCTGACTGTAGTCTTCAAATGCCTGACGAATTTCGGCCTGCGTGTTCATTACGAAGGGACCATAACGCGCGATTGGTTCATTTAAGGGCACTCCCGCGATAAGCAATACCTCGAGCGTTGCGTTCGCGTCTGGGGGGTTTTCGATTCTCACTTCGTCCCCGTCAGGCGCGAATAAGACCATCTGCCCGCGGCGGCCGTGCTCGCCCTCCGTGCCAAACAATCCCGCTCCTTCAACAATGTAAGCGAAGGCATTGTAGTCTTTTGGTATTCGCTGCACCGCAATGCCTCCCGGCTTCACCCGGTAATGCAAGTAGATGATCGGGGTTCGCGTTTCAATGACTGCTTTCTGGCCCATTGCTTCGCCGGCGATCACACTCACCCACACCAGACCATCGGCCGATGTCGCTTTCGGGATTTGCGAGCTCGAAATATCCTGGTAGCGCGGCTTGATCATCTTATCGCGCTGCGGCAGGTTCACCCAAAGTTGAAATCCATGCATCCGGCCGCCAGTGCGCAGAAACTCCTTTGACGGCATTTCCGCATGAATCACACCCGCGCCTGCGGTCATCCATTGCACATCGCCGGATTTAAGGCGCCCTGCGTGGCCACCAGAATCTTTGTGCTCCATCTCGCCTGACAGCATGTAAGTCACAGTCTCGAAGCCGCGATGCGGATGGTCAGGCGCGCCTTTAGCTTGACCCGGCGCGACATCCATTGGTCCCATCTCATCAAGCAGCAGGAACGGATCGAAGTCTGAAAATGATGCTTGCGGGAATGGCCGGTGCACTAAGAAGCCGCCGCCTTCCAGGGTCTCGATACTGTTAACAATGCCGGCGACTGTGCGTCCTTCATTTGTTTGCGTTTCTTCAGTTCTCAATTCTTTGCTCACCATGGACATATAAGTTTCACCTCGTTACAAATGCGTTAATTCCGAATCATGCGGCGTCGTCTTCCCTCAGCCCGGCAGCCTTGTAGCCGATCTTTTTCAACAAGCGAATTAGCGTGGTACGTTCGCTTGCGGTCAGGGACGCAGACGCAAGCTGCTCCATGTCATTTGCGTGCTGCGTGTAGGCGCGCGTGATCAGTTTCCTGCCTTCCTTCGTTAAGTGGACGACTCTCGCCCGGCGATCGGTGCCGTGGGCGCGCCGCTCCACCAGTCCCTTTTGCTCTAAGCGATCAACCGCTACGGTGATCGAGCCGCTGGTCAACAGAACCTTTTTCCCAATCTCATTAACGGGAAGCGGTCCTTTATGCAGCAGCGCCTCGAGCACGGCGAAGTCGCTGCCGCACATCTCCAGGTCCGTTATGCTCTTCTCCGCATAGGCCTGCACCGCCCGGGCCGCCTTCCACAGCACGAGGAACACATGCACGCCGCTCCCGCCCGATAATGATTCAAGTTTGGCCAACGGTGCTTTTTTTTTTCCTTTAGCTTGATATCAAGATACTTGAAGTACAGACAACTTGTCAAGCTCTACGTGAAGATTCTCGGTCGTGTTCTTATTTGGGCGTTTTGTAGGGGCGGCACTCCGTGGCCGCCCGTTGTGAATATCCCACGCCCCGTTGCCGGAAGACGGGCGGCCACAGAGGGCCGCCCCTACAAAATCACTATCATGGTACGTTTTTGGCTTCTCCGTGCTGCAATATCCAGAAGTTGGTGTCGGATTTATTATCCAGGGCTTCGCGGAGTTCATCTACCGGCTCCGACTCACCATCGTCACCAAGCGCGAATGTTCCAAAGTGTATGGCCATACTCACGCGAGGTTCTAAGTGATTCGTGACTGTGCCACGATAACGCGACGCTGAGAGTTTCCGATCAACCAGCAGACAAAGCAAAGCCACGCCACTGACGACAGTGATAATGATCTCCAGTGCGAACAAGAGCGCCTTATCTTTATCTGGTCCTGGACGTTTCTTACCGTGCGTCGCCGATCAAGGCGAAGTGAGCCCAGTAGTACGGATGCTTAAACTCAGATGACCGTCTTAGAGAAATTGCACTTTGCCGGAGCGCCGCAGCTCTCGAGATTCGATTGCGGTTGGTTGGTTTTATCGTGGAATAAAATTGAGTCAGAAGTCTTGATCCAGGCTCCGTCTCCGGCTTCCAGCGATTAAACATCACCAAAGGGCTGCCCGCGACGAACCAGGACCACGACAATCCATATATCGCTGCTCCGTTGAGATTGTCTCTGTGTTGAGCAGCAGACAGAACAGCAAGCTGCGCGCTGGTTTGGAGATTGATGATTTCACGAGTCTTCAGAAACCCATCATCTTCTTTGCGACTGCCACTTGCAAGACCGACAAACGACGACATCGGACTCCGATCGTCAAGCAGGGCTGGAGTGGAGAAATGCAAAATGCCGGCCCTTGCCGCTTCGAGCCTGAATCGCTCCTCGCTTGCTTCTGCCCCATTGAACAAGCGACTCGTGGTGGCTCCGTACGCGGATCCAACTCGTTTGATCTCCTGCTCCTCTTGCTCGGACGATTCCAGCTTCGTGTCGCCATAGGCCACCTCGATTCGGTTAATGAACTCCTTCGATAGGAGCGGATTGCCGAAGGCGAGCAACGTCGAATTGAGCCGGCTGGACGAGGGGCGCTGCTTTTGTTGTTCTCTCAAGGCCGACAAAGACAAGGCATAAGAAACTTGCATCTGATCAAGCACATACTGATCGTCCGCGGGCTGCAATGCCTCAAAGGGCACACGCCAAAGTATTCCGTCCGGGACAATCACCAATTTGGTCTTCAGCGCGATTTGCGAGTCAGCAGGCTTTATCAGCAAGTCATAAAGTTCGCGCGCAGAGGCATGGAAATCTTCACTGCGCGAAGACAACTGTTGCTCAAGTTGTCTAACTCTCGCTGCCAGTTCCTCGTGTTGGATTTCCAGCGGATAAACTTTCAGTGTGATTTCTATTCTGCGTCTGGGATTGTCCGTCGCCTTCTCAGCACTTAACACAAACAGGTATGTATTGGTGTCAGTGATCGTAAATTCCAAAAGCGCTGTCGAGGTATCCCCGATTAATAAGCGCATCTCGTCGAGTTTTAAGGGAAGCAACTCGCCTCTTTCGACTTTCAGACCAGGATGGGCGAGGAATAGTTTCCGCCGGAAGTCGGCATATGCTGCGCCAGCTTGTTTTAAGCGTTCGCGTAGATTGAAGCCTCGCGTCTCACTCGACGTGCGTAGCTGAGACTCCCGATCGAGTTGGAGTTCAAGAGACGCGACTTGTCCGGCAAGACGTTGTTCATCGGCGTATTCCGCCGGCGAGAGGCCCTTGTTGGTTAAAGCATTGTTGTTCCGCAAAACGTCAAACAGTGCCTGGACCTTTGCTCGTTCTGCATAGTCCAGTGACTCACCCGGATGATGTTCGCTCATCAAAAAATCAATTGCCGCTCGATACGCCAGTGAACTGTCGTGCTCTCCATTTGCAATCGTGCCGGGTCTCGAGCGCAGAGACTCGATTATTGACACAGCCTCCGTGAACGACTGATAAGCTTGTGGCCCATGCTGCAACTTTTGCTGCGCCTTGCCGGCTAACACTCGCGCGGGCCAAAGAACTTCGGCCTTATCTAATTGTCTTGCAAGTGCAGCAGCGCTTTCAGCCGCGCTGAGGGCTCTTGTGTAGTCACCCTGCTGAAGAAAAGCGTCAGCGACGCGCGTGAGAAGGTCTGCCACTCTCTCTTTGTTTCCAACAGAATTGAATAGGGTGAGCGCCTTCTGATAGGCATTTAACGCGTCGTCGTAATCCTTTTGCCGCAACAACGTCGAGCCGATCGCTGCGAGAATATCGCCCTGGCCGGGCTTATCATCCATCTCTTCTCGCAATGAGAGTGCCCGGGCGTAGGATCCCATGGCTGAGTCGTAGCTGCCTCGCGTGTAGTAAAGGTTTCCGATGAGACTTAAGAGCCGAGCGGCGTCGATCTTGTTAGCGTTAGCTTCAAACTCCTTCAAAGCTTTGTTGTAAAAATCGAGCGCTCGAGGATAGTCGCCCTGCATTGCTCTGACTATTCCAATGCTGCCGAGGACTGTACCGACCGGTGCTTTGATCTGCTCAGAAATGCTAAGACTACTGAGATAGCTCTCGAGTGCCGCGGCATAATCGCCACGAGACCGATGCACGTTTCCGATCCCTTTGAGGGAAGTCGCAAGGCCGAGTTTGTCTGACTGCCTTTCTTGAATGCTTGCATTCCGTTGATAGTACTGTAGCGCTTCCTCGTAGTTTCCCTGATAGAACGCTGAATTGGCGGCGCCGTTTAAAGACGCGCTGTACGCGCCAATGTCTGTCGCAGAAACTTTCTCCAGCGATTGTTTGTAGTAATTCAGAGCCTGTGCGTAATCGCCTTGCATGTATAGAGCGTCAGCCAGACGTACTTGTGCTTCAGCTTTGTTATTTGCTTCAGCGCTTTTCGAAAAGGCTTCGGCGGCTGCAGAGTAATTTCCCTGAGCGTAGTGGATTGCTCCGATGCCGTTCAGCGTGTCGGCTATCTCTTCCTTGTCGCCGAGTGAAGTAAACTCCTTCAAGGCCTGTTGAAGTGCTTCGAGGGCTTCTTTGTCACGACGCTGTTCTTTGTAGATCAAGGCAAGTCCAGAGAGGGCTTTGGCGGATTCATAATCATTCGTCACCTCAATAAAAAGCTCGCGCGCTTTTTTATACTGCGCCAAAGCCGCCGGATAGTTGGCTTGAAAGTAATAGACAGTGCCGATGTCTAACGAAGCAGTCGCGACGCCTTCCTTGTCGGCGATCTGCTCGGCAATCTTTTGTGCCAGACTGTAAATATCAAAAGCTTTTGAATACCGGCCCGCCAGCAAGTGTGCATTGCCGTGTCTGATTAACGCTTTGCGCAAATCAGGAGTAAGCAAATCTTTCTTTCTTGCCAGCAGCAGTTCTTGCTCTTGCGGAGAGTTGAGCGCAGTCAGACTAATGGCCAGATCTTCAATATCGGAGCGCGTGGTAGCGGAGTCGTTCTGAGAGACGACATTAAAGCTCAGCAGCAGTATGAGTAGTAACGCGGTTTTGAAATGTGAACTAGAGACTTGCATAGGCTGGTTTGAATTCCGCAACTAACGCCGAAGGCGTTGGCTAATTGCAGCCCGGGGTTGGAGCGCAGCGACAACCCTGGGATTGCAACATCAATAGTATTATTAAACCCTGAAAAGGGTTCGGCTATTGGCGAACGCTTTCAGCGTTTGCTCTTATTTCTAATTGGCGTCCCAGGGTTGTCGCTGCGCTCCAACCCTGGGCTGAAATTAGCGAACGCCTTCGGCGTAGTTATTCCAAAATCAACCAGCCAGTGGCAGCCGAACTTGAAAACAGGTGTCGCCCGGTCTTGATTCGAAGCGGATATTGCCTCGATGTTTTCGCACGATGCGCGCGGTGGTATCTAGCCCCAGCCCGGTTCCCTCTCCAACCGGCTTGGTCGTAAAAAACGGCTCAAAGATGCGCGACTTGACCGATTCGGGTATGCCCGAACCGCTGTCCCGTATCTCAACAAGAATGTCAGTCGGCTCCCTTTTTGTGCGTACCTTAAGCCGGCCTCCTTCGCTCATCGCATCGACGGCATTAACGATCAGATTGGTCCAAACCTGGTTGAGCTCGCTGCCATACGCCTTGATTCGCGGCAAATCCTCGGCGTATTCACGCGTGAGTTCGATGTTTTTCTTTCGCAACTTGTATCTCAGAATGAGCAAAGTGTTTTCCAGCCCTTTGTGCACGTCGACTTCCTGCAACGACGCCTGGTCCATGTAGCTGTATTCTTTAATTGCCCCGACGAGTTCCGAAATGCGCGCTGTGCTCGTCTTGATTTCACTCGCCAGCTTGGCGGCTGCGAGCTGGGCGTTGATGCGCGCCAGAACATCCGCCAGTGCGCTTGTCTCTATCGTTTCCGAGATTCGATCGAGTTCCCGAGGATCAATTCCTGCCTCAACGAGGTTGCCGGAGAGCTTCCAGGGATCCTCAATGTTATGCTCATCGAGCCATGTCGCGACCAAATCCTCTCGATCACTTTGCTCCAGCGAATTTAGCTGCGCCGCTGAGGAGGTGTGTTCAATTGCAGCACTCTCGAAAGCACTGATTGTGGCCTCCTGTTCCCCGGTTAGATTGTGTTGACAAAGTCTCAGATCGGCCGCACGCAACTCCGCCAAAGTGGCAATCAAATCGTTTGCGGCACGCATCGCTCCTGCCGCCGGATTGTTAAGCTCGTGGGCCAAACCGGCTGACAGCTTGCCCAAGGCCATTAACTTGTCCTGTTGTTGATCCGCAGTGGTTGTTTCACGCACGCGATCACTCATGATTCCAACCAGACGTTGGACCAGAATTGGCATTCGCTGCATCATTTCGGGAAACAAACGAGCAGGAAACCGCAGCAGCCGCACGTCTGTCGCCGCGCGTCCAGTAACAGTGAAGGCAGTCATGCGCGAAAAAGGCAACATGCCGGTTACCTCGCTCGCCGGATCACCTGCTCGCGCGATGTAGACGTAGTCGTGATCCTTGTCGTCCCAGTAAGCGTGCATCTCTCCTTCGAGAAATATTGCCATCGTATCGGGTGGATCTCCTTTGCTAAACACCACCTCTCCCGCAGCGAATCTGTGGTCTTCAACGTTATCAGCGAACCACCTCAGTTGGTCCTCAGGCAAATCAGCAAACACACGGACGCGACGCAGTGCCTCAACTATATCGGGTGGCGAATCGCTCGTTGCGACGAATGACTCAATGGCACCCGATACCGCAACCGGCACACCCACGCCTTCTACAGTTTCATCTTTCATCTCTCACACGACCTTGCTGAGATATTGATGCACAAACGAGATCGCGACTGAACCCTCACCAACACCCGACGCGACCCTCTTCACCGAACCATGGCGTACGTCGCCGACGACGAAGACCCCAGGCACACTGGTTTCCAGGAGAGCCGGATCGCGATCCAACTTCCATCCGTTCGGCCGTTTTCCATCGCGTACTAAATGCGAGCCGGAGTAGATGAACCCTCGTTCATCGCGTTCGACGATGTCGGCAAGCCAATCTGTGTTTGGTTCTGCGCCGATCATGATGAACAGCGAGTTTGCCGGCACCGTGTTTACCTCATTCGTGGTGGCACAGTAGATTGAAATGGCTTCGAGATGATCTTTGCCATGAGCCTCCACCACTGACGAGTTGAATTCAATTTGGATGTTGGACGTGGCTTTGAGCTGGTTGATCAGATACTGCGACATCGTTGTCGACAACGACGGACCGCGCACCAGCATCACGACTCGTCGCGCGTATTTGGAAAAATACATCGCAGCCTGGCCCGCGCTGTTCGCGCCGCCAACCACGTATACATCTTCGTCTCGGGTCGACATTGCTTCCGTTATTGCGGCTCCATAGTAGATGCCTGCGCCAGTTAGACGCTCCACTCCTGGAACGCCCAGCTTACGCCACTGTACTCCGGTCGCCACCAGTAAGACGTGACAACTGAGTTCCGCTCCGTTTGCCAATTGCAGAAAACGGTATGGTCCATCTACACGTAGGGCGGTAGCTTCAGCCGAAATGATCTCAACCCCAAATCGTCTTGCCTGAACTACAGCTCGTCGCGCAAGGTCAGCACCGGTGAGTCCACTGGGAAACCCAAGGTAGTTCTCAATGCGACTCGACATTCCAGCCTGGCCACCCGGTGCTTCGCGTTCGATCATTACTGTTCGCAGACCTTCGCTGGCACCATAAACAGCCGCGGCTAGTCCTGCCGGACCGCCACCAACGATCGCGAGATCATAGAAAGCTTCGGTTGCTTTGGTCTTGAGTCCCGCATGTTCGGCAAGCTCTGCCAGCGTAGGTTGTCGAAGACGCAAACCATTGGGAAAGATTACAACCGGCAAGTTTCGTGTTTCCTCTTCTTCGAGCAACGCCACAAGATCACGAACGTCCGGATCTGCTTCTGTGGTCTCGATGTCCATCCATTGATACGGAACATGATTGCGCGCCAGGAAATCTTTGATGTTATGCGAGGCCGGAGACCAACGATTACCGAGCACACGGATTCCCTCAAACGGAGGTGGAAAGGCAGCCTGCCAATCTTCGAGTAGCTCGTCCAGTATCGGATAGAGATTTTCCTCAGGCGGATCCCACGGCTTTAACAGATAATGATCCACTCCCGCTTCGTTGATAGCAGCAATCGCGGCGTCAGTGTCAGCGTAAGCTGTCAGCAGCACTCGCTTCGCATCCGGAAACAATGTGCCGGCTTGCGCCAGAAACTCGACGCCGGACAATCCCGGCATTCGCTGATCGACAAGGAAGAGGGCTATGGCGTTGTTCCTGACCTTCAATTCCCGAACAATCCCCATTGCTTCCTCACCTGACTCAGCGCGCAACACCCGATAGTCGCTCGCATACTTCCGTCGAAGATCACGCTCGATCGCACGCAACACCTCACGGTCGTCATCAACCGTGAGCAATACCGGTTTAGCCATTACTCCGTCACCTGATTAAACATTCAGAGAAGACAATCATTCTGCCACTAAGTCACAGGTAATGTCATTCGTGCCTTTTGTGATTTTTTATGGCTTGACCT
>Ga0075435_100003260_pt1 | contig 10993 bp, 10 predicted proteins | sample RhiMethybrSRZTD4_FD_75302 | JGI IMG/M metagenome (GOLD analysis project Ga0075435, IMG submission 75302) | Populus rhizosphere microbial communities from Tennessee, USA - Rhizosphere MetaG P. TD hybrid SRZTD4 | ecosystem: Host-associated > Plants > Roots > Rhizosphere > Soil | place: USA... | reverse complement strand
TGCCGGGGGGAGTGCCGGGGGGAGTGCTGGCGCGGCTCGTCCTTGGCGCGCGCGATTGTGGGCTCGATGCCGCCCACGGCGCGCGCTAACCATCGATACCCCGCGTAAAGACCGGCGCCAAGCAGCGCCAAAGCGATCACTTGCGGCACGGCACACCTCCCGGGCCCATTTCTGGGGCCCTTTCTTGGGGCCATCTTCGGGGCCCACACCCGCAGCGAGGAAGATTGCGCTCTAATCCCGCTAGAGGCCAAAACGCGACCAAAGGGCGCGCGCCTCTAGAGCCGAGACCAGATCATCTGCCAACGCGCGGGGAAGCGCAATTCCGTTGTCATGGTCGTTGCCGAACGGCAGCCGTCGGAAGCGCGCGAGCAGGCCGCCAGGGCTCAACGGGATGGCGCGCAATCGCACCTTGTCGCCGTGGAGGGCGCGCATCTTGCCGCGCAGGTCGGCGAGCCCGTCGATCAGGCCATATTCTTGAGCTTTGACCGCCGACCAGAAGGTCCCCGAGAACAGCTCTTCCTCCGGACCATTGAGTTTGCCGGCACGCCGCTCCTTGACGATGCCGATGAAGACCTCGTGCACGTCGCGCTGCAGCTCTTTCAACCGTTCCACGTCCGCCGGGCGCTCCGGCTGGAACGGGTCGAGCGCGCCCTTGTCCTTGCCCGAGGAATGCACGCGCCGCTGGATGCCAAACCGGTCGATGAACTTATCAAAGCCGAAGCCGGCCGAGATGACGCCGATGGAGCCCACGATCGAAGAGGGGTCGGCATAGATTTCGTCGCCGGCGAGCGCCAGAAAGTACCCGCCCGAGGCGGCCACGTCCTCGCAGAACACGTAGACCCGCTTGCCGCGCTCCGCCGCAAGCTGGCGGATGCGGCTGAAGATGAGATGCGATTGCACCGGGGAGCCGCCCGGCGAGTTCACCACCACTGCCACGCTCGGCAACTTCGAATAGTTGAAGGCCTTCTCGATTGGGCCGGCGACGGTGGCCAGCGCAAGGCCCGGGCGCAGGGGTGTCACCATGCCGATCGGGCCGGTGAAGCGCAGCACCGGTACGATGGGACCACGGTTGAAAAAGCGCATCGGTAGACCTCGAGTACCTCGGGCGACTTGGGGCTTTGGCGACGATAGGGCTGGCACAACGCCAAACTCAAGACCTCGCCGACCGTTTCCTTGCCGGCTTCTGGATGGGTTGGGCCAGAACCAGGGAGGCGCCGCGGCGCAGGATTGCGTCCACCTGCGGCCGGAAGCGGCTGCCCCGATCGTGCAGGATGAGCCCGGGGCGCAGCTCGATGGGTGCGTTGCTTCCCTTCGTGCCCTGCACGAGCAGGCGGGTGGCGGATTTTCCCTCGCGTGGATAGAGCGGAAAGATGATGAGCCCGCCGAACCGCCCAGCCAGCGCCGTCAGCACCTCGCCGACTGCATCGGCACGATGGATGAGGGTCGCCGACCCGCCCGGGCGGGTCATGGCCGCCATGAAGCGCGCCCAGCGTCCCAGGGCGCCGCCGGGCATGACATTGGCCGCGGCCTTGAGCGCGGCAATGGAAACGGTACCGGCGCCTTCTCTGTGGTAGGGTGGATTGGCGAGCACATGGTCGAAGCCTTCGGCGTCGGGCCGCAGCGCGTCGAGCTCGTCCAGTCGGCGCGAGACGTCGGCTGCGATAACGCGCACGCGGGTGGCAAGGCCGTTGCGCGCGATGTTGCGGCGCGCCAGCTCCACGAGGAAAGGCTCACGCTCGACCAACGTCACGTGCGCGAGCGGCGCGCGCCGCGCCACCGCGAGACCAACGACGCCCACGCCGGCGCCGACATCGAGCACCCGCTCCCTGCGGCCGGAGCGCAGCGGGGCCGCCGCCGCCAGCAGCAGTGCGTCGATACCAGCCCGATAGCCCTCGTCGGGTTGCAGAACCCGCAGCGCCCCGTCGAGAAAGGCATCGTCCGTCACGTGAGCGGGGCCGGCGGCCGGCGGCTTCAAACCTGCAGATCTCCCTCGTCGATGAGCGAGGCAGAAAGCCCAGCACCGCTGAGCGCCCGGCAGGCGGCGCTCCAATCCTCGTTGACGACCAGCAGACGGCGCGGAAAGGCGCCGATCGCGCCCTCCATCACGGAGATGTGCTGATCGGCCAGCAGACTGTAGATGCCGGCCCCTTGCAACACGGTCTGGGCAAAGCCCAGCATCACCGCATCGTTGCTGCGCAGGACCTCACGCATAGGCTTAACGCGCGTTCCGGAAGGGCACCACAGGTTAACCAAGCCGCTTTTCTGTCGCGGGGAAGCGGGCTTGACTGCCCCTTGTCCCCGCCGGCTATACCGGCTTGGGCCGAACTTGAGCTGGGGATAGCACATCTTGGGCGTGGTCGTCCCATTCGAAGAGGCGCGTGATCCCGCGCAGAGCCTGCAGCCGCTGCTCGACATCGTTGCGGCGGATATGCAGGCGGTCAACCGCTTCATCCTCGACAAGGCGGTGTCCGACGTTGAGCTCATTCCCAAGCTCGCCCACCATCTCATCGAATCGGGCGGCAAGCGGCTGCGCCCCATGCTGACCATCGCTGCTGCCAAGCTGTGCGGCTACCGCGGCGACGGCCACGTGCGGCTCGCTGCGGCCGTCGAGTTCATGCACACCGCCACGCTACTGCACGATGATGTGGTGGACGAGAGCGACTACCGCCGCGGCAAGGCATCGGCGCGGCGGTTGTGGGGCAATCAGGCGAGCGTGCTGGTCGGTGATTTCCTGCTCGGTCAGGCGTTCCGCATGATGGTGGAGGTCGGTTCGCTTGCGGCCCTGAAGATCCTGTCGGCCGCCGCCGCCGTCATTGCCGAGGGCGAGGTCATGCAACTGGCCGCTGCCAAAAATACGGCCACCACCGAGGATGCCTATTTGGCGATCATCGACGCCAAGACGGCGGCGCTGTTTTCGGCGGCCGCCGAGGTGGGCGGCGCCATCGCCGACCGACCGGCCGAGGAGCAGGCGGCGCTCCGGTCCTACGGCCGCAATCTCGGCATCGCCTTCCAGCTGGTGGACGACGCGCTTGACTACTGCGGCAATAGCACGCGCCTTGGCAAGTCGGTCGGTGACGACTTTCGCGAAGGCAAGATCACGCTGCCCGTCATCTTGTGCTTCCGCCGTGGGAGCGATCGCGAGCGCGCCTTTTGGAAGCGGACGTTGAGCGATGGCAAGATTGCCGACGGCGATCTGGAGCGCGCCATCCAACTGATGAAGCGCCATAGCGCGATTGATGCCACGCTCGAGCGCGCCAGGCACTATGGTGCCATCGCCCGTGATGCGCTCGCCATTTTCCCCGGCGGACCGACCGCCCGCGCCCTCGCCGACGCCATTGGCTTCTGCATCAGCCGCGCCAACTAGACCCCTGTCGATTCTCGCTGCGCCCCCGAGAGCTAGTCTCTTGAGTGCTAGCCTTGAGAGCTAGCCCCTTGAGAGCTAGTCCCCTGAGAGCTAGCCCCGCCACTTGAAGCGCGAGCCGGCGCCTCGGGCGAGCGGGTGGCACGTGGGCGGTGCGCCGCCGGTTGTGGTTGGCTCCAAGCTAAATTCGCCGGCGCAGGGCTTGCCAGTAGGGATCGCGCAATTTGCGCTTGAAGATCTTCCCGGTATCTTCGCGCGGCAGGTCGCGGCCGATCTCGATGATGCGCGGCACCTTGTAATCGGCGAGGCGGAGGCGCAAGAAGGCGCTGAGGTCTTCCGTGTGCAGATCGCTTCCTTCGAGGGGCTCAACAATCGCCATCAACTTCTCGCCGAACTCGGGGTCTGGGATACCGAACACGGCGCAATCCTGCACGCCGGGGGCCCCATGCAGGACCGCTTCGATTTCCGCCGGATAGATGTTGACCCCGCCCGAGATCACCATGTCGCGCTTGCGGTCGCACAGAAACAAATAACCGTCCTTGTCGAGGTAGCCAACGTCACCTGAGGTGATGAACCCGTCGCGCTCGACCTTGGCGCGCTCATCGGGTCTATTGTGGTAGGTGAACTCGGGCAGCTCGGCGACGCGCGTAAAGATTTCGCCCACTTCGCCGGCCGGCAGGCTGCTGCCGGCGTCGTCGAGGATGCGCACCTCGGCGCCCTCGACGGCTCGTCCCACAGTGCCGGGCCTGGCCAACGTGTCGGCGCTCGTCGCCAGCGTGACCGCGCCCGATTCGGTGGAACCGTAGAACTCGTTGATGACGGGCCCCCACCAGTCGATCATCGCGCGTTTGACGTCGTTGGGACAGGGTGCCGCAGCGTGGATGACAAAACGCAGCGAGGAGACGTCAAAGCGCGCCCGCGTCGCTGCGGAGAGCTTGAGCAGACGGATGAACATGGTTGGCACCATGAACATGGTATCGAGGCGCTGGTGCTCGATGAGCTCAAGCAGCCCGAGCGGATCAAAGCGGGGCATCAGCACCATGAGCTCGCCCACACGGCCGGCGCGCATGGCGAAGGCGTTGGGCGCGGAGTGATAGAGCGGACCCGGCACCACCGAACGAATGCCGGGGCGGATGCCAAACACATCACGCCGTGCGCGCTCCATGGCCCGCATCTGCTGCGGCGTCGGGGCCGGTCGGCGCACGCCCTTGGGATGTCCCGTGGTGCCGGAGGTGTAAAACATGGTGAGCGGGGGCATCAGCGTCTCGCGGGCGCTCGGCGCCTGGCGCTGGACCCAAGCCTCGTAGTCGAGCGCGCGGGGGACGGCGGCGGCGGCGACCGGAGAGAGGCCATAGGCTTGAGCCACCTCGGGCGGGGTCGCCGCGGCGATGAGCGTGATGTGTGCGGGAATGTCGGCGGCAACGGGCGCGATGAGGTCGGCATGGCCGATCAGCACGCTGGTGGCGCAGTCGGCAAGGATGTAGGCGATCTCCTCGGCCTTGAAATGCCAGTTGATGGGAACGGCGTAGGCGCCCAGCGTCTGGGCGGCGTACGCCGCCTCCAGGAAGGCGATATCGTTGCGCATCAGGATGGCGACGCACGCTCCCGGCGCGACGCCTAGGGCCGCGAGCCCCGCTGCGACCTGCCGCACGCGCCGGTCGAGGGCCTCGGGGCTCAGGCAGCGCACCCCGCTGAGGAGCCCTGTTGATGGCTCCGCCACGTCTCCCATGGCTCCCCCTTGCCTCCCGGCTCTTGTTGAGAGCGTGCAAGCTTAGCATCGCCCGGTGACGCCGCCCTAGGCAGCTGCCTTCTTCTGGTCTCCGGCTTGGCCCCAGCGCCGCCCCTGCAAACAACGGTGGCGCAGCGCCCCGCAGTCGTGCTGAAATCGCCGCCTCTCAAGCACACGTTCGGGGACGGCAATGAGCAAGGGCATTCTCGCGTTCGGCGCCTACATCCCTTGGCGCCGCCTGCCGCGCAAGGCGATCGCCGAGACGCACGGTTGGTTCAATCCCGCGCTCAAAGGCCAGGCCAAAGGTGAGCGGGCCTTCTGCAACTGGGATGAGGACCCCGTGACCATGGCGGTCGAGGCCGCCCGCGACGCGCTCGCCGGACGCGATCGGACCTCGATTGCCGCCCTGCGATTTGCCTCCACCACCTATCCCTTCCTTGACCGACTGCACTCCGGCATTGTCGCAGGTGCGCTCAACCTCGCCGAAGACGTGTCGGCCATCGACGTCGCCGCGAGCCAGCGCGCCGCCACGTCGGCGCTGATCGAGGCGTTGGGCAGCGATAGCGAGACGCTGGTGGTGGCCTCCGAGAAGCGCGGTGCCAAGGCCGCAAGCCCCGTCGAGATGTCGAGCGGCGATGGCGCCGCCGCCGTCCTCGTGGGAGCGGGCAGGCCGCTCGCGACCTTGCTCGGCAAAGCCTCGCGCACCAGCGATTTTGTCGACCACTTCCGCTCGGTCGATAACCAATTCGACTATCAGTGGGAGGAGCGCTGGATCCGCGATGCCGGCTACATGACAGCGGTGCCGCCGGTCATCAAGCGTTGTCTTGAGCAGGCGAAGGTGGCGGCCAACGACGTGGCGCACTTTTGTATGCCGGCGACCCTGGCCCGGGTTGCCAACGCGGTGGCGAAGGCCGCTGGCGTCGACGAGAAGGCGGTATGTGACGCCCTGCACGCCAACTGCGGCGACACCGGAGCCGCCCACAGCCTGCTGCTGCTGGTCGCCACCTTGGAGAGGGCCAAGGCCGGCGACAAGATCCTGCTCGTTGGCTTCGGCCAGGGGGCAGATGCCCTGCTGTTGGAGGTGACGCCCGAGATCGGCAGGCGCCCGCACAACCTTGGCGTGACCGGCCACTTGGCGCGCCGCAAGGAGGAGGCAAGCTACGGCCGGTTCCTCGCCTTCAACGACCTGATCGAGCTTGAGCGCGGTATGCGCTCGGAGACTGACAAGGCCACGGCCCTCTCCTCGCTGTGGCGCAACCGCGAAACGGTGACGAGCTTCATCGGCGGCAAGTGCTCCAAATGCGGGACGCTGCAGATGCCGCGCACGGACATCTGCGTCAACCCCAACTGCAACGCCATCGGCACGCAGCAGCCGCATGCCTTCGCCGACATGGCCGGCCGCATCAAGTCCTATACGGCCGATCGCCTCACCTACGCGCCCGACCCGCCCTCGTGCTATGGCATGATCGAGTTCGAGGAGGGCGGCCGGGTGATGATCGATTTCACCGACATCGACGCCGACGCACTCAAGGTTGGCCAGCCGATGCAGATGATGTTCCGCATCAAGGACATCGACACCGCGCGCGGCTTCCGCCGCTATTATTGGAAGGCTGCCCCGAAGGCGGGCAATGCCTAGGAGGACCCGAACATGGCAAAGGGTATCAAGGACAAGGTCGTCATCATCGGCATGGGCTGCTCCAAGTTCGGCGAGCGCTGGGACAAGGAGGCGGACAACCTGATGGTGGAGGCCTATACCGAGGCCATCGCCGACGCCGGCATCGACACCAAGCAGATCGACGCCGCCTGGCTCGCCACCGCCATCGAGGAGCAGCACGTCGGCAAGTCGGCAACGCCGCTTGCCGTGGCGCTGCGGCTGCCATTCATCCCCGTCACCCGTGTGGAGAACTACTGCGCCAGCGGTACGGAGGCCTTTCGCGGCGCCGTCTATGCGGTGGCGTCGGGAGCCGCCGACGTGGCGCTGGCCCTGGGCGTCGAGAAATTGAAGGATACGGGCTACGGCGGCCTGCCGCAGCGCGGTCGCGGCCCGTTGAACGACATGACCAACCCCAACGCATCGGCGCCCGGCAGCTTCGCCCAACTCGCCGCCGCCTACCGCGCCAAACACAAGGTCGAGCCCAAGGATCTCAAGCGCGCCATGGCGCACATCTCCGTCAAGAGCCACGACAACGGTGCCAAGAACCCCAAGGCGCACCTCAGAAACAAAATTACCGAGGAGACGGTGCTCAAGGCGCCGATGGTGGCCGAGCCGCTGGGTCTTTACGACTGCTGCGGTGTGAGCGACGGCGCGGCATGCGCCATCGTTGCCACGCCGGCGGTCGCCAAGAGCCTTGGCAAGACGGACATGATTTCCATCAAGGCGCTGCAGGTGGCCGTGTCCAACGGCCTGGAGGCCCAACACAACTCGTGGGACGGCAGTTATTTCGCCACGACCCGTGTCGCCTCCAAACGCGCCTATGCCGAGGCCGGCATCGACAGGCCACGCGAGCAGCTGAGCTTGATTGAGGTGCACGACTGCTTTTCGGTGACCGAACTCGTCACCATGGAGGACCTGCACATCTCAGCCGAAGGCGGCGCCATCAAGGACGTGCTCGATGGCTTTTACGATGCCGACGGCCAGGTACCCTGCCAGATCGACGGCGGTCTCAAGTGCTTTGGCCATCCCATCGGCGCCTCGGGCCTGCGCATGATCTATGAGATGTACTTGCAGATGCAGGGCCGCGCCGGCGAGCGCCAGCGCCAGCAGGAACCCGTCTTCGGCTTAACGCACAACCTCGGTGGGTTCCCGCAGCGCAACGTGGCGGCGATCTCGATCGTCGGCAAATACGGCGCCTAGCCCGGTTGTCGCGCCTGCGCGCAACGGGCCTTCGCGCGCGGTCAGAGGAAGCATTGATCCATCCGCCCGGCCACGGTTGGCCCGGTCCGCCAGGGGGGTGTCGGGAGGCCGGCGGCAGGATCAAGCGGAGCAAATGCCGGGGTCGCGCGTCAGCGATGGCCCAGCGGGAGAGATGTTGCAAACGGTGTTGGGCGGGGCGTTGGCTCCGCTCCAACCTTAGCGTGTGAGGTTCGCCAACGTGGCCAAGAGCGTTGCAGGGAAAGTCATCGTCATCACCGGTGCGGGGCGGGGGATCGGGCGTGAGATTGCGCTGCTCGCTGCCGCCGAGGGAGGCAAGGTGGTGGTCAACGATCTGGGTGGCACCGCGGAGGGTGAGGGCGCGGACGTCAAGGTGGCCGACCAGGTGGTGGGGGAGATCCGCAAGGTCGGGGGCATCGCCGTTGCAAACGGTGACAGTGTCGCCGACCCACAAGGCGCCGAGCGCATCATCAAAGCCGCCATCGACAATTTCGGCCGCGTCGACTGCGTGGTGAATAACGCCGGCATCCTGCGCGACCGCATTTTCCACCGCATGAGTGCGGTGGATTGGGACGCCGTCATCAAGGTGCACCTCTACGGCGCCTTTTACGTGTCGAAGGCCGCGGCCCCTTATTTCAAGGATCAGGACGCGGGCTCCTTTGTCCACTTCACCTCGACCTCGGGCCTCGTCGGCAATTTCGGGCAGGCCAACTATGCGGCGGCCAAGCTCGGGATTGTGGGCCTGTCGAAGTCGATCGCGCTCGACATGTCCCGTTTCCACGTGCGCTCAAACTGCGTGTCGCCCTTTGCCTGGTCGCGCCTCATCGGCACCATTCCCGTCGACACCCCCGAACAGAAGGCGCGGGTGGAACGCATCCAGGCCAGGATGACGGCATCCAAGATCGCTCCAATCGTCGTGTTCCTGGCGAGCGATCTTGCCAAGGACGTGACGGGTCAGATCTTTGCCGTGCGCAAGGACGAGATCTTCCTGATGAGCCAGTCCCGGCCGCTGCGCGTCGCCCACAAGGAGGGCGGCTGGACCCCGCAAGCCATCGCCGACACGGTGCTGCCGGCCTTCAGGAGCGCCCTCTACCCGCTCGAGCGCTCGCAAGACGTCTTCAACTGGGAACCCCTCTAGACACGCCTCTAACCGCGGAAGCGCAAGGCCCCTTCAGGGCCAGGCAGTCTTGCCCCCTGGGTCGCACCTGGATCACAACTGGGTTGCACCTGGCTCGCACGGGTCGCACCGCCGGCGCCGCGTTTTGGGCCGGGGCGGGGTACCGGGCTCGCCCTGCGCCGTGTAAACTGGGCGCATGAAGCAAGCCGATCCACCCGCGGTCGCGCGCGGCAAGTGTCCGATCTGTGGCCGCCCCACCCACACAAAATACCGCCCCTTCTGCTCGCGTCGCTGCGCCGATGTGGATCTCGCGCGCTGGCTGCGCGGGGCCTATGCCATTCCGGACCTAGAGGAGGGCGAGGTCCAAGAGGTGGAGCCGGGGCCAGAACGCACGGAGCCGCGCTCGGGCCCGAGGCACTGAGCCGCCCATTTTGGGTTTCCCATCGGGCGTGCCGAGGTCAAGTTCGGGCCCTGGGCTTGGCGGAGGGTCGGGGGTGATCCGGTGGTCGCAAGCAGACATCGAAGCCAACCTCGATGCGATTTGGCCTCAGCGAGATTAAATGTCACCAGCCACCTACAGACTGTTGGAGCTCGATGCCCCCTGGCGCCACCCCGAGCTCATCGCCCAGGTCGAGGCGATCTTCTGGCAGACGGCAGCGCGCAGCTTTCCGCGGGGTGCGGAGCGCGACGCCTTCCGCGAGCGCTGGCTTGGCCGTTATCTGGAGGGCGGCGATGTGGTGCTCGTCGCGCTGGCGGGCGGTGCGGGCGTGGTTGGCTATCTCGTGGGCGCTGTCAGCGATCCCGCAGCTGAGGCCCGCTTTGCCGACATCGACTACTTCGCTAAGGACTTTGCGGCACTGACGAAGCGCTTTCCAGCGCATCTGCACATCAACCTGGATGCTGGTTTCCGAAGCCAAGGCATCGGCGCGGCACTGATCGAAGCCTTCGCCGCACGCGCCAAGCGGGCGGGCGCGGCGGGCCTGCACGCGGTCACCGGCAAGGGCCTGCGCAACGTCGGGTTCTATCTGCGCTGCGGCTTTACCGAGCGCGCCACGGCAGTTTGGAACGGGCGCGAGATCGTTTTTCTTGGCCGCGAGCTCTAGGTTGGCGCACGCCTCAAGGCCGAAGGACCGGCCTTGCAAGGAGGCCCGCAGGCGGGGGGCGAAGAATGGGGGCGGGACAAGGGGGGCGTGCCATGGCCAGCGATAACGGGGCGGCGCCAGTCGCGGTCACACCGTTGCCCCAGTCGGTGCGGCAGCGGATCTTCCTCTATCTTGGCCTATTGATCGTGCTGCTCGCCTTCGGTGCGCCCTACGGTGGCTTGATCGACATTCCCATCAGTTTCCTCCTCAAGAACAAACTGCACCTCGAAGCCAACGAGGTCGCCGCGTTTCGGCTCATCTCCGCCATCCCTCTCTACCTGTCATTCCTCTTCGGCTTCGTGCGCGACACTTGGAATCCGTTCGGTATGCATGACCGAGGCTTCATGCTGTTGTTCGGCACCATCAGCGCCATCCTCTACGCGCTCTTCGCGTTCACGCCCATCACCTACACGACGCTCCTGCTGGCCGTCATCCTGCTGACGTCGTCGTTCCTGTTCGTGGCAGGTGCCCAGAACGGCCTTACCTCGATGATCGGCCAGCAGCACGCCATATCGGGCCAGATCAGCGCGCTGTGGAACATCTTCATGTCGGTGCCCGCGCTTGCAGCGTTCCTCATCGGTGGCCATCTGAGCGATCTGCTCGAAGCGACGCACACCGATGCGGCAGCGCGCATTCTCTTTCTTGTCGGCGCAGCGATCATGGGCCTGGTGGCGCTCTACGCCCTCTGGCGGCCGAGCACCGTGTTCGACAATGTCCGCTTCGAGCGCGCGACGGTCGGCCGTCCGCTGGAGGATCTTAAACGGCTCGTCCG
>Ga0075435_100003258_pt1 | contig 10996 bp, 10 predicted proteins | sample RhiMethybrSRZTD4_FD_75302 | JGI IMG/M metagenome (GOLD analysis project Ga0075435, IMG submission 75302) | Populus rhizosphere microbial communities from Tennessee, USA - Rhizosphere MetaG P. TD hybrid SRZTD4 | ecosystem: Host-associated > Plants > Roots > Rhizosphere > Soil | place: USA... | reverse complement strand
TCCATGCGGTAGACGATCGCGCCGCGCTTTTCCCGCGTCTCCTGCTCGAGCCGGTTGACGACGGCCTCGACGCGCGCGACCCGGGCGTCCACGCTCTTCCAGCCGGAGGAGACCAAATCGACGAGCACCGCAAGGTCGTCGACGCGGCCGTTGCGCTCGGTGAGCATGTCCTCCTCGAGCGCCGACAGCCGGCGGAGCAGCTGGTTCGTCAGGCCGCGGATCTCGGCGAGGTTGCGGCCGACCGGTTGCGCCTCCGCGCGGACGGCGTCCTGCACGCGGTCCGGCAGCGATCCCTCGAGCGCGGCCGTGGCTGCCGCCAGCGCCTCGACCTGTTCGCGGGCCCGGACGAGGAGGGCGTCCAGCGCGGCGCCGTCGGCACGCTGCTCGACTCGCTCCTGCGCGCGCTCCATCGCGCCGTCGTCCATGGGCCACAAGGGTAGCGTTGGCGCCGGATGAAAACGAGGGAGCTCGACTACGACCTCCCGCCGGAGCTCATCGCGCAGCATCCCGTGGCGCGCCGCGACGAGTCGCGCCTGCTGGTCTACGATCGCATGTCCGAGCGGGTGGATCACCGGAGGTTCGCAGAGCTGCCGGACGTGCTCGGTGACGCCCTCACGGTCGTGAACGACACGCGTGTCGTGCCCGCGCGGATCCGGATCGAGCAGCCACGCGGCGAGGTTCTCCTGCTCGAGCGGCTCGACGACGACGGGCTCTGGGTGGGGCTCGCGCGGCCGACGCGGCGGCTGCGGCCCGGCCGGCGGTACGGGCCGGTGGAGCTCCTCGAGCACGTGGGCGAGGGCCGGTGGCGCCTGCGCCTGCACGGGGAGCCGGCGGGGGAGACGCCCCTGCCGCCGTACATCACGGAGCCGCTCGACGATCCCGGCCGCTATCAGACGGTGTATGCGGACGAGGCCGGGTCGGCGGCGGCGCCCACGGCGGGGCTGCACTTCACGGAGGACGTGCTGCGGCGCCTGGACGTCGAGCGCGTGACGTTGCACGTCGGGCTCGACACGTTCCGCCCCGTTGTCGTGGACGATCTGCGGAAGCATCACCTGCATGGGGAGTCCTTTTCAGTCACGGGTTCTGCCTGGCACCGGATCGAACGCGCGCCGCGCGTGCTCGCCGTCGGCACGACCACGGTGCGGGTGCTCGAGACGGTCGCGCGCGGCGGGCCGCTCACGGGCCGGACGGACCTGTTCATCACGCCCGGCTTCGAGTTCGAGCGCACGGACGCGCTGCTCACGAACTTCCACCTGCCGCGCTCGACGCTGCTCGCGCTCGTGATGGCTTTCGCGGGCGTGGAGGAGACGCGCCGGCTCTACCGGCTCGCGATCGAGGAGCGTTACCGCTTCTACTCGTTCGGCGACGCGATGCTCCTGCTGTGAACGTTCGCAGGTGCCAGTCACAGGACGTGGCCGCAGTCGCCGCCCTGCTCGACGAAGCGACCGTCTGGGTCGGCGAGCGCGGGTACGAGCAATGGCCGCTGCCGTTTCCCGAGGAAGAGGTCGCGGCTGCGATCGAGCGTGGGGAGATCTACGTCGCGGAGCTCGACCGCGACATCGTCGCGACCGTGACGCTCCTCTGGGACGACCCGGCCTACTGGCCCGGCGCCCTACCGAACGCCGCCTACGTGCACAAGCTCGCCGTCAGCCGCGCCTGCGCCGGCCAGCGCATCGGCCAGGCGATCGTCGAATGGGCCGATCGAACAGCCGCAGCGGCGGGCCGCGAGTTCCTGCGGCTCGACTGCCTCCGCGACAATCCGGGAATCCGCGCGTACTACGAGCGCATGGGCTTCGAGCACCGCGGCGACCTCGTCGTCGACGGACGGGGCATGAGCATTTATGAGCGACCCGTACAGACTCCTCGCGACTGACGGCGCGGCGCGCGCCGGAGTCGTGCGCACCGCACACGGCGACGTGCCGACGCCGGCGTTCATGCCCGTGGGGACGAAGGCGACCGTCAAGACGGTCGACCCCGACGAGCTGCGCGTGCTCGGGACGACCATCCTGCTCGGCAACACCTACCACCTCCACTTCCGCCCCGGCGAGGATCTCATCGCCGAGCTGGGCGGCCTGCATCGCTTCATGGGCTGGGACGGCCCGATCCTCACCGACTCCGGCGGGTTCCAGGTCTTCTCGCTGCGCGACACGATCGTCGCGGTCGACGACGACGGCGTCACCTTCCGCTCGGTCTACGACGGCTCGCCGGCCCGCTTCACCCCCGAGTCCGTCGCGCGGTGCCAGTCACAGCTCGGGTCCGATATCGCCATGTGTCTCGACATCTGTGCGCCCGTCGAGGTCAGCCGCGCGGAGCTCGAGCAGGCCGTCCGCCGCACGACGCTGTGGGCCGCGCGCCAGCGCGCCGAGCCGCGCGCCGACGGCCAGCTCGTCTTCGCGATCGCGCAGGGCGCCTCGGACCCGGACCTCCGCCGCCGCTCGATCGCGGAGCTGACGGAGCTCGACTTCGACGGCTACGCGCTCGGCGGGCTCGCGATCGGCGAGGAGCGCCCGCTCATGTTCGAGACGACCGCCTGGGCGGCCGAGCTCCTGCCGCGCGAGAGACCCCGATACTTCATGGGCATCGGCGACCCGGAGGGCATTCTCGAGGTGATCGAGCGCGGCGTGGACATGTTCGACTGTGTCCTGCCGACGCGCACCGCGCGCACCGGCAGCGCGCTGACGTGGGAGGGGCGCCTCAACCTCCGCAATGCGGCCTTCGCTCGCGATCCGCGCCCGCTCGACGACGGCTGTTCGTGTCCGGCGTGCACGCGCTTCACGCGCGCGTACATCAGGCACCTGATCAACCAGCAGGAGCTGCTCGGCCTGCGCCTGCTCAGCCTCCACAATCTACGATTCGTGCTCGAACTGACCGCGAACGCACGAGCGGCGATCGAGCACGGGCGCTTCACCGCCTTCAAGGCCGAGGCGCTCGGCCGGCTCGCCGCCGCGACTGCGTGAGGAGGCCCGGTGGGCGGTTACATCTTCATCATCGTCATCCTGATCCTGATGTGGTTCCTGCTGATCCGGCCACAGCGGCGCCGACAGCTGGACTCGCAGCGCCTGATCGACTCGCTCGCGGTCGGTCAGGAGATCGTCACTGCCGGCGGTCTCTACGGGACGATCACGGCACTCGAGGACGACGAGGCTCGAGTCGAGATCGCCGACGGCATCGAGGTACGCGTCGCCAAGCGGGCGATTGCCGGAGTGCTCACCGAAGACGACCCAGACGAGCTAGCCGAACCGGAAGAAACCCCGGGTACCCTTCCGTAGCCCGTGTCAGACCGGCGCCGACACCTCACCCTGCTCGGATGCATCGCCGCGGCCCTCGTCGCTGTCGGGCTGCTGGCCATCCCGGGCTCGCCGATCCACAAAAAGCCGACGCTTGGGCTCGATCTGCAGGGCGGCCTGGAGGTCGTGCTGAAGGCGAATCCGCCGAAGGGCCACGCTCTGACGGCGGACGACCTCACCCGCTCGATCGACATCATGCGCAACCGGATCGACAAGCTCGGCGTCTCCGAGCCGGAGATCCGCAAGCAGGGGTCGAACCAGATCGTGATCCAGCTCGCGGGCGTGCACGATCCCGCGGCGGCCGCGAAGTTGATCGGCAAGACGGCCGTTCTGCAGTTCTACGACTTCGAGGCCGACCTGACCGGGCCGTCTGTCACCACGGGCCTGCAGAAGGTGCCGGTCGCCACCGGCAGCCTCTTCGGCCTGCTGAACGCGCCGGAGACGCGGGCGCTCGCCGACAGGGGCACGCCCTCGCAGTGGTACCTGTTCAATCCGAAGAAGGTCGTGAAGGCAGGCCCCGCGCCGACGCGCGAGGCGCTGCTGAAGAGCCAGCTCGTCCAGCGGCCCGTCGCGAAAGGCGGGCTCGGCCAGCACATCCCGAAGGGCTGGACGATCCTGCGCGTCCCGAAGGACACGATCGTCGTCAGCTGCGACCCGGGCTCCGGCAACTGCATCAGCGCGAAGCAGATCACCTCGTCGAAGGCGTTCTACCTGCTCAAGCACCGGCTTCCCGACGCACAGGGCAACGGCGGCATCCCCGAGATGACCGGCACCGACCTGAAGCTGTCGGGGACGCGCGCTGACATCGACCCGCAGACCAGCCAGCCCGTCGTGCTGATGCAGTTCACCGGCAAGGGCAAGAAGGTCTTCCACGAGATCACGCGCCGGGAGGCGCAGCGCGGCTCGCTCGCCTGTCAGGGCGCGAGCAGCCAGCAGGACGTGCAGCGCTGCGCGCAGCACTTCGCGATCGTGCTCGACGGCCAGATCCAGTCGGTGCCGTACATCGACTTCAAGCGCAACCCGGACGGGATCCCCGGTGACAACGGCGCGCAGATCGACATGGGCGGCGGCTCGCTCGGCGACGCGAAGAAGCTCGCGCTCGTCCTGCAGACGGGTGCGCTGCCGGTCCAGTTCACGACCGCCGAGCGCACGGACGTCTCGGCGACGCTCGGTAAGGACTCGCTGAACCAGGCGAAGAAGGCGGCGCTCGTCGGGCTGCTCGTCGTCGCGCTCTTCCTGCTTCTCTTCTACCGCTTCCTCGGGCTCGTCGCAGTCATCGGTCTCGCCATCTATGCGGCGTTCCTGTACGCCGCCATCCTGCTGTTCAACGTCACCCTGACGCTGCCGGGCTTCGCGGGACTGATCCTCACGATTGGAGTCGCCGCCGACGCGAACGTAGTCGTGTTCGAACGCATCAAGGAAGAGGTGCGGTCCGGGAAGTCCGTGCGCGCTGCGATTTCGGCCGGCTACTCGAAGGGCTTCCACACGATTCTGGACGCGAACGTCGTCACGGCGATCACGGCACTCGTACTGTTCGCGGTCGCGACCGCGCAGGTCAAGGGCTTCGCGCTGATGCTGCTGATCGGGACCGTGATCTCGCTCGTCACGGCCGTCGCGGCGACGCGCGCGATGCTCGGGCTGCTCGCGGGGTTCTCGTGGTTCAACCGTCCGCGCTTCATGGGCGCACAGGGCCAGCAGGGCTGGAAGTGGCTGCAGATCGACTACATGGGGAAGCGCTACCTCTGGTTCGCGATCTCCGGCGCGGTGATCGTGCTCGGCATTCTCGCGCTCGGCGTGCGCGGGCTGAACCTCGGCATCGACTTCAAGGGCGGCACACAGCTCTCGTTCAAGACGCCCGTCGGCCACACGACGGGCGACGTCCGCCAGGTGATGAAGGCGCAGGGTTATGCCGACGCCGTCATCCAGGGCCGTGGCTCGTCCACCAATGGCGCGTACAAGAGCTTCCAGATCCGGACGAAGGCGCTCAGCGGCGACAAGTTGACGCAGGTCACGACGGCGCTCGAGGACCGGTTACAGACGACCGCGCCGGGTGCGACGACCGTGTCGTCGAGCTTCGGCCGGCAGATCGCGAAGTCGGCGATCATCGCGGTCCTGTTCTCGCTCTTCCTGGTCGTCCTCTACATCACGATCAGGTTCGACCTGAAGTTCGCCGTGCCGGTCATCCTCGCGATGCTGCACGACGTCCTGATCTGCATCGGCATCTATGCGCTCGTCGGGCGCGAGGTGACGAGCTCGACGGTGGCTGCGATCCTGACCGTGCTCGGCTACTCGATCTACGACACGATCATCATCTTCGACCGCATTCGGGAGAACATCCCGCTGATGCGGCGCTCGTCGTTCGCGACGATCGCCAACGTCTCGCTCTGGGAGACGATTCGCCGCTCCCTGGCGACGTCGTTCATCACGCTGCTGCCCGTGCTCGCGCTCTTCCTCTTCGGTGGCGCGACGCTGAAGGACTTCGCGTTCGCGCTGATGGTCGGGATCGCGTCCGGGGCGTACTCGTCCATCTTCATCGCCGCGCCGCTGCTGACGATCTGGAAGGAGCGCGAGCCCGAGTTCGCGCGCCGCAAGGACGTGAAGGTGACGAAGGCGGGCCTCGAGGAGGCCTTCGAGGAGGCGGAAGAGGCCGCCGCCGCGGAGCCGGTGCAAGACCTCGCGCCGGTCGCGACCGTGGACGGCGGCGACGGCAGCGACGGCAGCGCAGCCGGTGTCGCGGCGAAGCGAGAGCGGCGACGGCAACGACGGCGCGCACGCCCGCATGGACGAGCCCGTTAGGCGGCTCTTGCTCGCGCTCGTCGGCGCGGTCGCGCTGACGGCGGAGCATGCGGACGAGCTCGCAGACACGCTCGCGGCGAAGGGTGGGATGAGCCGCGACGAGGTGCGGCGCTGGATCGACGAGGCGACGATGCGCTGGCGCGGCGACGCCATGCGCGTCGGCGAGAAGGCCGGTGCGACCGTCAACGGCGTGCTTCGCGAGCTCGGCCTCGTCACGCGCGAGGAGTGGGACGAGCTCGAGCTCCGCGTCGCCCAGCTCGAGCACCGCATCCGCCTCGTCGAGACGCAGCCGCAGCCACTCCGCAACATCCCGACGGATTAGCCCCTTTCGGCGGATTCATTCGTGCCAGGCAGGAGACGGGTCCCTTCGGGCCCCGGCCGTTCCGGGAGGTACCGTGCAGGCGTGCCGCGCGGCGAACATCTGCTGGGTGCTGCCGCCGCGATCGTCGGTCTCGTCGGCGTCGCCTCGGCGCTGACACCGGAGTTCGCGAACCGCTACGACTTCGTGCACGGCGTGCTGCCGCCGGGCGTGCCCGGCGCGGCGCGCGTCCTGGCCCTGTCGTTCGGGCTCGGCCTCGTCTGGCTCTCGCGGCTGCTCGCGCGCCGCCGCAGGCGCGCATGGCAGCTCGCCGTCGTGCTCGTCATCGGCATCTCCCTCGCCCATCTGGCGAAGGGTCTCGACGTCGAGGAGGCGACGCTCGGCTTGATCCTGCTCGTCGCGCTCGTGCGCTTCCGCAAGCGCTTCGACATCCCGGGCGACCCGAGCTCGGTCCGGCCGCTCCTCGCGACCGCAGCCGCGCTCGGTGCGCTCGCGGCGCTGGCAGCCGCCGTGGAGATACGCGGCTATGAGGGCGACCGCTGGCAGGACGCGCTCCTCGGTCTGACGCTGGTGGTCAGCACCCGCGCTCTCTACCTCTGGCTGCGACCGGTCTCCGAGCGCATTCGCCAGTCTGCGGACGAGCGCCGCACCGCCGGGCAGCTCGTGCGAAACCACGGCGAGGACAGCCTTGCCTTCTTCAGCCTCCGTCGCGACAAGAACTACTTCTTCTCCGCGACGCGTGACAGCTTCCTCGCCTACAAGGTCGTCGCAGGTGTCGCGCTCGTCAGCGGAGGCCCGATCGGCGCACGGGAGGAGTTCGGCGACCTGCTCGCCGAGTTTCGACGTGTCTGTCACGCACGTGGCTGGCGACTGGCACTGCTCGGAGTCCACGCCGACCTCCTGCCGCTCGCGAGAGCGACCGGCCTGCGTGCGATCAAGCTCGGGGACGAGGCAGTCGTTCGTCCGTCGGCGTTCTCGCTCGAGGGACGCGCCGTCCGCAAGGTGCGCCAGTCCGTCGCGCGGCTCGAGCGCGCCGGCTACTCGTACGAGGCGATCTCGGCGGCGGACATCGATGAGGACCTGCGTGCCGAGCTGCAGCGCGTGTCGGACGTCTGGCGCGGTGCGAACGCCGAGCGGGGCTTCTCGATGGCGATGGACGACCCCTTCCGCGAGCCGGAGACGGTCTTTGCCGTCGCGCGCCACGGCGCCACGATCGGCGGCTTCCTCCACCTCGTCCCGAGCGCGCACGGCTATTCGCTCGGAGCGATGCGCCGCGATCCCGCCACGCCGAACGGGTTGATGGAGTACCTCATCGTCGAGACGCTCGCCTGGGCCCGCGACGAACACGCAGACGAGCTCTCCCTGAACTTCTGTGTCTTCGCCGACCTGCTCGCGGATCCCGAAGGGCGCCTCCAGAACGCGGCGCGTGGCGTCCTGCGCGCCTGCGACCGCGTCTTCCAGCTCGAGCGCCTGCTCCGCTTCAGCCGGAAGTTCTCGCCGGAGTGGCGCCCACGGTACGTGTGCGTCGAACGGCTCACCGACCTGCCGCTCGTGGCCGTCGCCTATCTCTGGGTCGAGTCGCTGCTCACGCCGCCCGGCCCCTGGGCGCGCCGCTCGCCGGTGGAGGTGTAGCCCCGTCCAGGTGCAACACTGAGCCCATGGCCCAACCCGCCACGCGGAACCTCGGGCGCCTCTCGGAGATCGCGCAGGTCGCCGTCCGCCACGGCTTCGGCTACTGGTTCGACACCCACCGGCTGACCGACCTGTTCCCGCGCCGCGGGCCGCGCCTCGAAGTCGACGGCCAGCCCTCGCAACGCGGACAGCATCTGCGCGAGATGCTCGACGAGCTCGGCCCGACGTTCGTGAAGTTCGGGCAGCTGCTCTCGACGCGTCCCGACGTCCTGCCGCCGGACATCATCGCCGAGCTCCGCGGCCTGCAGGACGACGTCCGCCCGGTTCCGCTCGCGGACATCGAGAAGGTCGTCGAGGAGGACCTGGGCCTGACGATCGCGCAACTCTTCACCGACTTCGAGGAACGTCCCGTCGCCGCGGCGTCGATCGGCCAGGTGCACCGCGCGACGCTGCCGAACGGTCGCCGTGTCGCCGTCAAGGTCCAGCGTCCCGGCGCGCCCCGCCAGATCGAGGCCGACCTCGCGCTCCTCTACCAGGCCGCGCGCATCGCGAAGGAGCGCGTGCGCGCGCTCGACTTCATCGACGCACGGCTCCTCGTCGACGAGTTCGCGCGTCAGATCCGCCAGGAGCTCGACTACCGGCTCGAGGCGCGCAACGCCGACACCTTCCACCGCAACTTCGCCGGGCATCCGCACGTGCGCGTGCCGCGGGTCTACTGGACATACACGCGCACCCGTGTGCTGACGCTCGAGTGGCTCGAGGGGACGCAGGTCGCAGACATCCATCCGGATGAATGGTCGGTCGAGGACCGCCGCGATCTCGCGTACCTGATGGCCGAGACGTGGATGACGATGATCTTCAGGCACGGCTTCTTCCACGGCGACCCGCACCCGGCGAACATCCTCGTGCTCGGCCGTCCCGACCAGATCGGCCTGATCGACTTCGGCGCGGTCGGCAAGCTCACCGATGACGACATGTCGAAGCTGACGCGGATGTTCATCGACGCGGCGGCGGAGAACGTCGATGCCCTCCCGAAGCGGCTCGCCGACCTCGGCGTGCGCTACCCGAAGGACCGCGAAGAGGAGTTCCTCGCCGAACTGCGCGAGCTCTACTACCGCTACTACGGGGCCAGCCTCGCCGAGATCGACCCGCTGCAGGTGATTCGGGAGGCGTTCCAGCTCATCTACTCGATGAACCTGCAGCTGCCGACGCGCTTCCTGCTGCTCGACCGTGCGATCGCGACGCTCGGCTCGGTCGGCATCGACCTCTATCCGGACTTCAACGTCTTCGAGGTCGCGCGCCCATACGCGCGGGGCCTGCTGCTCGCACGCCTCGGCCCCCGGCGAATGGCCGTGCGCGCCCGCAAAGAGGGCCTCCGGCTCGGGCAGATGGCGCTGGAGCTGCCGTACCAGCTCCACGACACGCTGGAGCAGGTGCGCGACGGCCAGATCGAGGTCGGGTTCGTGCACAAGGGGCTGGACGACTTGCTCAACCGGATGGACGTCGTCTTCAACCGCCTCGTGATCGCGATGATCGTCGCCGGCGGGCTGATCGGCTCCAGCCTGATCGGGATCTTCGCCAAGGGCGGCCCGCACGTGCTCGGCATCAACGTGATCTCCGTGATCGGGTTCGCCTTCTCCGGCCTGCTCGGCCTCTGGGTGTTGTGGGGCGTGATCCGCAGCGGCCGCATCTAGCACGGCCTTCGGCGCGGACGAGTCCCAACCCGTCGCCTGTAGATCGTTCGTCACGCTTTTGCGCGAAAGGACATCTGGCTCGGCCCGCGCGGCAGCGGTACGTTCGACTGCATGTCCACCGCACTCCTGCTGACCGATCCGGAGCCGTTCCTCGAGCGTCATCTGCGCAGCGACGGCTTCGAGGTGGTCGACGACGCCGTCCGGCCCGATCTCGTCCTGCTCCGAGACTGTGCGGCGCTCGAGGAGTGCCGCGCACGTCACGGTGACGTGCCGGTGATCGTGCTCGGCGATTCGCAGTCCGACGCGGTCGACCGGGTGCGTGCGCTCGAGCGCGGCTGTGACGACTTCCTCGTGCGGCCGTTCTCCTACGAGGAGTTGCTCGCGAGAATTCGCGCAGTGCTGCGACGGACGCTGCCGGCAGCGCACGAGGTGCGCCGTGCGGGGGCGATCAGCGTCGATCTCGCGACGCGGTCGGTGGCCGTCGGTGACGTTGCGGTGCCGCTCGCGGGCAAGGAGTACGAGCTACTGCTGAAGCTGATGACCGACCCGACGCGCGTCTTCACGAAGGAGCAATTGCTGCGCGACGTGTGGGGCTTCCGCTCGCTGGGACGCACCCGGACCCTCGATTCGCATGCGTCGCGACTGCGGCGAAAGCTCGCCGCCGCAGGAGCCGGAATCGTCGTCGTCAACGTGTGGGGGGTGGGCTACAGGCTGGTGTAGGCTCGGCGCGTGAGCGCCTTCGACGATCTTTCTTCCGTCGATCTGCAGCGAATCTGGGACGGGGTGCACGGCCGAGTCGTCCACGGTGAGCGGCTGACGTTCAGCGTCGTGGAGCTCGATCCCGACAGCGTCGTCCCAGAGCATGCGCACGAGCAGGAGCAGCTCGGCATGGTCCTCAAAGGTTCGCTCGCGTTTCGAATCGCCGACGAGACCCAGGAGCTCGGGCCGGGCGCGACGTGGGCGATCCCGGGCAACATGCCGCACGAGGTGCACGTCGGCCCGGAGGGCGCGATCGTGATCGATGTGTTCGCGCCGACGCGCGACGACTGGCGCGACGCTCCGCGCGTCGACGCACGCGCTCCTCGCTGGCCCTAGAGCAGCGCGCCTTCGAGACGAAGCAGCGACTCCTTGCGCTCGAGCCCGCCGGCGTACCCGACGAGCTTGCCGTTGGCGCCGATCACGCGGTGGCATGGGAGGACGATCGGCAGCGGGTTGCGGTTCATCACCGTGCCGACAGCGCGCGCCGCGCCCGGGCGCGCCGCACGGGC
>Ga0075435_100003256_pt1 | contig 10997 bp, 10 predicted proteins | sample RhiMethybrSRZTD4_FD_75302 | JGI IMG/M metagenome (GOLD analysis project Ga0075435, IMG submission 75302) | Populus rhizosphere microbial communities from Tennessee, USA - Rhizosphere MetaG P. TD hybrid SRZTD4 | ecosystem: Host-associated > Plants > Roots > Rhizosphere > Soil | place: USA... | reverse complement strand
CCAGGCGGCCGAGCCCATCCCGTTCCGCGAGGTGCCGGACGGCCGGCTGCCCGACGACCCGGCCGCCCGGCCGGCCTGGCTCCGCGACGGCGCGGCCCGGCTGGCCGAGACGGTAAGCACCGGCGGCGGCCCGGTATGGACGCACCTCGGCCCCGGCCCGGCCGGCTACTGGGCGCGCCGGATGGCCCACGAGACCGCCGTGCACCGGGCCGACGGCCAGATCGCCGTCGGCACCCGGCCGGTAATCGACCCGGTGATCGCCGCCGACGGCATCGCCGAGTGGCTCGGTTTCCTGCCCGCCGTCCGGGCCTGGGAACAGCCCGAGCGCCCATCGCCCGTGCCAGAGGGCAAGGTCGTGCACTTCCATGTCACCGACGAGGGGGTCGACGGCGAGTGGCTGATCCGGGGCGGGCGCGGCGGCGTTGCCGTAGAGACCGGCCACGGCAAGGGGGACATGGCACTGCGCGGCCCTGCGTCGGACGTGCTGCTGGTGCTCCTGCGCCGGCTGCCACCGGACGACCCGGCGGTACAGGTCCTCGGGGACCGGTCGCTGCTCGACGGCTGGCTGACCGGCACCCCGTTCTGACCGGCTAACCGTCCCGGGCTGGCTCGCCGTGCGCGGCGTTGGCCTTTCCCCGTCCCCAGTAGGCCTTGGGCGATACCCGGTCGCCATCGAGCCCGCGTGCCGCCAGGGCCTCGCGCAGCGCCAGCACCTGGCGCGCCTCACCCGCCAGGTAGGCGTGCCCGGCCTGCGGTGGCAGCGGCACCTCCGCGACCGCGCCGGCCAGGGCCGACGGGTCGCCGGCCGGGCGGCCGTCGCGGTGCACCCAGATCACCCGCACATCCGCCTTGGCAGCCAGTTCCTGCTGGTCGCCAGGGCCTGGCACCTCCAGGATGACCGTAGCGGGCACTTCCGCGGGCAGGGAGCTGGCCATCGCGAAGAACGCGGGCAGTGCGGAGAAGTCCCCGGCGAACAGGTGCCAGGCGGCTTCCGTGGCGGGAAAGATCTTGCCACGGGGGCCGATTCCCTCGACCTCGTCCCCGGGCCGCGCCGTGGCGACCCAGCGCTCGCCGGGGCCTTCGTCGTGGCGGACGATGCCCAGGGTGAGCAGGCACCGCGCCGGGTCGGTGTCGCGAATGGTGTACCGGCGGCGCACCGGGCGGTCGCCGTCGACCGCGACCATCAGCATGACATCCTGCCCCGGCCGGTAAGTGAAGCCAGCGAGTTCCGGCGCGGTCAGCACCACCTGCTGCATCGACGGGGTCAGCAGGCGGTTCTCCACGACCGCGAGGCGCATCCGGGTGGTGCCGGCCAGCGGGCCCTCCAGCCGGGCGAACGGGTCATTGAGCATCGGCGTCACCGCGGGTCGGGCCGGTCGATGTTCCAGTGCCGGTTCACCGAGACCAGCCAGGTCTCGTCCTGCCTCGGCTGGAGGCCGAACCTGGTGATAACCCGCTGGCCGCCGTCGGCATCGCCGTAGAGGATGTCGACGGTCAACTGGCTCTTGGACGTGACCGCCTTGCAGGCGTCGTCGTACTGGGGATCGGCTTCGTCACGGAAGGCCGCCTGCCAGAAGCCGATGTCCCCCGGGGGCACGTACAGATCCCTGCTCTGCCGGTGGAACTCCTCGAGGACCGGATCGGGCACGCTGGGCCCCCAGTCCGGGTAGAAGTGCCAGCTGTGCACCACGGCGATGCCGCGGCCCACGTTGCGCACGGACATGGCCAAGTAGATCACCCTCTCTTCGGCCAGAACCGAGGCGCGGCCGCCGGGCACCTGGACCCACTTGCCGTCGACGAACATCACCTTCTGCGGGTCGTCCTGCAGCCGGGATGCCAGCAGCAGGGGGCGCAATCCCGCCTGCAGGGATTGCTCCGCAGCGCGGGCGGTCCGGTTCGCGGACCGGACCGCGACGAACGTCGCCACCGCGAGAACCAGCGTGCCGGCGGCCGTCGCCAGCGAGGCGACCGATGCCCAGTCCGCCGAGTTCACCCACGCAGACTAGTGCACCACGGGCCCTTCCAGCCGGCCCGTGCGCCCGCCCCGATGCCGCGCAACCGGTAAAACCCCCGCTATGACGGGTGGTGTGGTGGACTTAGACTTGCGCCAGCGGAACCGGCCGGCCTCATGCTGTGTCCTCAGCCGTTCCGCCCGCGGCCACGCCGCGAAAGACTCGGGCGGAGGTTAACGGTGAGTGCCGACCTCCACAACTTTGCATATATGAACGGTGAACAACAGGTACCGCGGGTGGTCCGGGAGGCGCTGGCGCCCCGGTACTCCGTGGTGCCCGCCCGCAGAACCCGGACGCGCCACCGTACCTGGCTCGACACCTTCGACTGGCGGCTGCACCGGGCCGGGCTCACCCTGGAGTCGGTGACCGGCCGCGGCCCCGCCGAACTGGTCCTGTCCGGCATGGCCGGCGAGCGGATCACCGCCGCGGCGAACGGCGCTCGCTGGCCCGCCCTAGCCGAGAGGCTGCCCAGCGGTCCCCTCCGGGACCGGCTCAAGGGCCTGACCGACGTTCGCGCCCTGCTGCCCGCTGCGAAGGCCGCGAGCACCGTGTCGGAGTTCCGGCTGTGCAACGACGACGGCAAGACCGTGGCCTGGCTCACCGTGGAGCACCTGCACGCGGCCGCACCGGCCGATGCTGACCTGCCCCCGCGGCTGTCTGTTACCGCCGTCCGCGGCTACCAGGGGCAGGCCGACCGGATCGCCCGGTGCCTGACCGCCCAGCCGGGCGTGCTCCCCGACGGGCTGCCCGCGCTGGACGCGGTCCTCGCCACCGGCGGCCTGGCCCCCGGTGAGTACACGAACAAGGTCGATGTGGAGCTCAGCGCCACCATGCCCGGCCGGCTGGCACTGGCCGCGGTGCTGCGGCGACTGCTCGACACCCTCGAGGCGAACGTCTGGGGCACGGTGCGCGACATCGACACCGAGTTCCTGCACGACCTGCGCGTCTCGGTGCGGCGGACCAGGACGGCACTGAAACTGGGCGCCGGCCTGCTGCCGGCCGGCCTGGCCACCCAGTACCGGCCCGCGTTCAAATGGCTGGGGGATCTGACCACGCCCACCCGCGATCTCGACGTCCACCTGCTGACCTTCGGCGCCGGGGCCGCCGAGCTGACCTCCGCCAGCCCGGATGACCTGGACCCGTTCCACCGCTACCTCACCCGGCGGCGCGCGGTCGAGCAGGCCCGGCTGGCTCGTGCCCTGCGCTCGCCCCGGTTCAGGGCGCTGGTCGTCGCGTGGCGCGACGCGCTCGACGGCCTCACCGCACCGCAGCAAGGCCCGGACGCGGCGCAGGCCGCCGCCAAGATCATCGGCCGCGCACACCGGCGGGTGCTGCGCCAGGGCAGCGCCATCACCGCAGAATCTCCCCCGGAAGACCTCCATGACTTGCGCAAACGGTGCAAGGAACTGCGGTATTCGCTGGAGTTCTTCGCCTCGCTGTATGACCCGCCTACGCACCGGCGGGCGGTGCGTGAGCTGAAAGGCCTGCAGGACTGCCTGGGCACCTACCAGGATTGCCAGGTACAGCAGGAGGAGATCAGGGTGATCGCTACCGAGATGCTCGCCGCCGGGGGGGTTCCCGCGACGGCACTGCTGGCCATGGGCGACCTCGCATCGCACGTTGGCCAGCGCGAGCGCCGGGCCCGCGGCGAGTTCGCCAGCCGGTTCGCGGCGTTCGCCAGCCGGCCGGCTCAGGAGCGGTTCCGGGCACTGGTCGCCGGCGCGCGCCCATGAAGATCCTCGCGACCTACAACATCAAGGGCGGCGTCGGCAAGACCGCTGCCGCGGTGAACCTCGCTTACCTCGCCGCCGCCGACGGCCTGCGGGTGCTGATAGCCGACCTGGACCCGCAGGCCGCGGCGACCTACCTGTTCCGGGTCCGCCCACGGGTCAAGGGCGGGGGCGCCGCCCTGATCCGGGGCAGCAGGGAACTCGACAAGGCGATCAAGGGCACCGACTTCGAAGGGCTCGACCTGCTCCCGGCCGACTTCACCTTCCGCAACCTCGACCTGATCCTGGACGACACCAAGAAGCCCACCCAGCGGCTGGCCCGCCTGCTGCGCCCGCTGCGCGACTCCTACGACATGGTCTTCCTGGACTGCCCGCCGGGCATCTCCCTGCTGTCCGAGGCCGTCCTGCACGCCGCGGACCTGGTGCTGGCGCCGATCATCCCCACCACGCTGTCGGTCCGCACCCTGGACCAGCTCACCGAGTTCATCGACGGCCTGGACGGGCACCGGCCCGAGCTACTCGCGTTCTGCTCGATGATCGACCGCCGCAAGCGGCTGCACAAGCAGATCGCCGAGCAGCTGCCGGCCGAGCGGAAAGACGTCGCGGCCGCCGCGATACCGGCCCTGTCGCTGATCGAGCAGATGGCTGTCCGGCGCGCCCCGGTGACCACGTTTGCGCCGCGCAGCGAGGCGGCCCGCAGTTATGCCCGGCTCTGGGCCGAGGTGCGCGCCCGGGCCGGCTGACCGGCCTGGCACCGCTCCCGCGCTTGTGTTCCGGAGGTTCACATTTCGTGCTTTATCCCCGAAACCCGGCTCTGAGCCCGGCCGGCGGAGCATGCTAGGAAGGGCGAGAGCATGTAAGGGGGCACGTTTGAGCCGAAGGTTGCTCCGGCTGGAGATACCCGTCTTTCCGGATCGGCGCATGTTCCGGCTGCATGATGCCTCCGTGGACCCGGACGGGCCGGGAGGCCCGGCAGCGCCCGAGGGGACGCTGATCAGCGTCACCCGCGAGCAGATGTGGGTAGCCAGCCTCCAGGAGATCGTCAGCGCGCAATTGCTGCTCGAGGAGTGGGACTCCGCCCCGCCCCCGTTCGGCGAGAAGTGGGAAGACGAGGCGAAGGCCGTCCTGTACCTGCGCGGTGCCATCAGCATTGACATGGGCACCGCGGGCAAGGCGGTGGAGAGCCTGAAGCTCGCCGGAGGGGTCGGCGACTACGTCGTCCGGGTGTTCGCCCGGAACCGGGCCGAGGTGACCCGCCGCTACCAGGACCTGTTCCGCCGCGGGCTCGACCCGCTCAGCGACGAGTTCGAGCAGGCGCGCCGGACCCTTGACGGGCTGGAGCAGTACCTGCTGCAGCTCTGGCGCGGATCCTAGGCCGCCGCCCCCAGTTAGCGGGGGACGCTCTTGACGGCTTGCGGCGTGGGCGAGTGAACCGCCGGCCCTCGCTGCGGGGCGCCGTGCAGCGCGACGAGCGCATAGATCACCACAGGCATCACGGTGAGCAGGAACAGGGCTACCACGGATGCAACCGCCAGCACCCATGGCGAATGCTGCCGCGCGTGCGACGCGCGCAGCAGCCCCATCCGCCCGGGCCGGGAGAACATGGTCAGGCAAGCGGCGAGCACCGGTTCCGAGCGCGACAGCTCATCCTCGATCTCCGCGAGGATGCGCTGCTCCTCCATGGACAATGCCATGGGCGCCACCTCCACCCCGCGCCCGTGAGCGCTGGCCAAGTGACTCATACCGGCCTGTTTCACACGGTATCCCCCCTGGCAAGATTTTTAGCCCTGGTACCGCATAACCAATAGTGGTGGTGTTCGGCCGCGCGCCTCGTTTTCCACAAGTTAGAACTGGTGTTTGACTGACCAGAACGGGTGTTCTAGTTTTTGTCCCATGCGTTGGGATGCATTGCGCACCGGCCCAACGGCCGACGGACACCCGGCCGTCCCGCCCGCACCGATGCTGTTCGAGCAGCGCGCGGTGACCCGGACCTTCGACACTCCGGGCTTCCGCGGCATGACGTTCTTCGAGGTCCAGGCCAAGTCGATCATCAACCGGGTCCCGGACGCCGTCCAGCTCCCGTTCCGCTGGACTATTAATCCCTATCGGGGATGTAGCCATGCATGTCGTTACTGCGTAGAGGGACAGACGCCGATCTTGATGGCTGATGGCCGGACCAAGCCGCTGGCCGACGTGCGCACCGGTGATGCGGTCTACGGCACGGTGCGCCGGGGCGCCTACCGCCGCTACGTCCCGACGACGGTGCTGGCGCACTGGGAAACGGTGAAGCCCGCCTACCGGGTGACGCTGGAGGACGGCACGCGTCTTGTCGCCAGCGGCGACCACCGTTTCCTCACCGGCCGCGGCTGGAAGCACGTCACCGGGACCGAGAGCGGTGCGGCCCGTCGGCCGCACCTGACCGTCGGCAGCAAGCTCATGGGCGTCGGCGCGTTCGCCGAGCCGCCTAAGGACTCCCCCGACTACCGGCGCGGCTACTTGTGCGGCATGATCCGTGGCGACGGGCACATCGGGGAGTACGCGTACGAGCGCACCGGCGGTGGGGGCACCCGCGTCTGCTCCTTCCGACTGGCCCTAGCCGACCAGGAGGCCTTGGACCGGACGAGTGGCTACCTGTCCCGAATCGGGATCGCCGCACGCGAGTTCATGTTCGCCGAAGCCACGCAGACCCGGCAGCGGATGATGGCCATCCGCACCGCGGCGCGCGACCAAGTCCGGTTCATCGAGTGGCTGATCCGCTGGCCCGGCTCGCCAAGCATTGATTGGCAGAAGGGGTTCCTGGCCGGCATCTTCGATGCGGAAGGCAGCTACAGCCGGGGCATCCTGCGCATCTCCAACACCGACCGGGCGATCCTCGGCTGGACCATCGCTTCCATGGCCGCGCTGGGCTTCGGCGTGGCCGCCGAGTTCCGGACCAGGCCTAACAACCTGACCTACCTCCGGCTGCGTGGCGGGCTGAGGGAGGCGCTCCGGTTCTTCCACACGACTGATCCGGCGATCACGCGCAAGCGGACGCTCGATGACGTCGCGATCAAGAGCGGCGCCCGGCTGAACGTGGTGTCGGTCGAGCCGCTTGGGCTGGACCTGCCGATGTTCGACATCACCACCGGGACCGGCGACTTCATCGCCGACGGCGTGGTGAGCCACAACTGCTTTGCCCGGAAGTCGCACACCTACCTCGACCTGGACTCCGGCCACGACTTCGACTCCAAGATCGTGGTCAAGGTCAACGCGCCCGACCTGGTGCGCAAGGAACTCGCCGCGCCGAAGTGGCGCGGCGAGCACATCGCGATGGGCACCAACGTGGACTGCTACCAGCGCGCGGAGGGGCGTTACCGGCTGATGCCGGGCATCCTCACCGCCCTGCGCGACGCCGCCAACCCGTTCTCGATCCTGACCAAGGGCACGCTGATCTTGCGCGACCTGGACCTGATCGCCGGGGCGGCGGAGGTCACCGACGTCGGGCTCGCGGTGTCGGTGGGCTGCGCGGACACCGCGCTGTGGCGGGAACTGGAGCCGGGCACGCCGAGCCCGCAGCGGCGGCTGGAGGTGTGCGCTGCGTTCAGCGCGGCAGGCCTGCCGTGCGCGGTGCTGATGGGCCCGGTCGTGCCGTTCCTGTCCGACTCCGCGGGGCAACTCGACGCCACCGTGCGGCAGATCGCGCAGGCCGGCGCCACCTCGGTCACCCCGATCGTGCTGCACCTGCGCCCGGGGGCGCGGGAGTGGTTCTTCCACTGGCTCGGCGAGGCGCACCCGGACCTGCTGCCGCGCTACCGCGCCTTGTACCACCGCGGCGCCTACGCACCGGCGGCCTACCAGAAGCAGATAACCGAGCAGGTGCGCGCCTTGGCCCGGCGCTATGGCGTCGGGCGCGACGCGCCCAGCGGCCGGCCCCGGCGCTTTGCCCCGCCTGCCGCGCGAGCGGCAGCCCCGGTGCAGCCCCCGCCGCAGCAGCTCACGCTGCTCTAACCCGGAAGGACGGCGCCGGAAACGACGGAACCCGGGACGACGGAACCCGGGGCGGCGGAACCGGGAGCGACAGAACCCGGGACGACAGAGCCGGGAACGACCGGGCCGGCCAGGACCGGCAGGCCGGCCCGCTGCCAGGCGCGGAACCCGCCCGCCAGGTCGGTCGCCCCGGCCACGCCGAGGTCCTGCAGCGACGCCGCCGCCAGGCTGGAGGTGTAGCCCTCTACGCACATCACGATGACGCGCAGGCGGTAGCTCGCCTCGGGCAGCCGCGCCGGCGAGCGCGGGTCGAACCGCCATTCGAGCACGTTCCGCTCGACGTGCAGCGCGCCGGGCACGACGCCCTGCCCGGCGCGCTGGGCCTGCGACCGGATGTCCACGAGTACCGCGCCGGATGTCATGGCAGCACGGGCTTCCTCCGGGCCCAGCCGCCGCAGCCGGGCCCGGGCCTCCCCCAGGATCTCGTCGATGGACCGGGCCGCGCCCCCGCAGCTGCCCGTCACCACCGCTCCGCCGTTTCCGTGCTGACCCGCTCCAGCCCCCCGGGGCCGAACTCGAAGCGCCGCATGGTCGCCAGCGGCGGCGAGTACGCGTGCACGCTGACCGCCGGCTGCACTGAGGCATTGATCACATCGTGGACGTACCAGGGGCCGAACGATCTTGCCTGCCCCCGGGGCACCGCGACCGACGGGCCCGGGCGGTGCCCCGGCGCGGTGCGTTCCCGCAGGGCGCCGCGCGCCACGGTGAACGCGCCGGACGATTCGCCGTGGTCGTGGAAGCCGGTCCGCTGGCCGGGCAGCCAGCTCAGCAGCCATACCTCGTGGTCGTCGTCACAGGCCAGCCGCTGGTACCAGCGCCGGTCAAGGTCGTACCGGACCAAGCTGAGCCACTCGTGCTCGCGCGCGGCCACGCCCTGGACCAGCTGCCGCAGCCGGGCCTGGCTCAATGACGTACTGGCGGTGCGGATGCTCATCCTTTTAATCCGATCGTTTTTATAGACTTAGCCTTGGACGGGACGCTACCACAAGACCGCCCCGTCTCTCATCAGCGGCAGAGATCTGCAGGCCAGCCGCGGATCACCCGTCCCTGACGGCACGGCAGTGCTCGTGCCCACGTAAAGTTGTCTGCCGTGGCACTCCCCCAGGACACCGGCCAGCGGGCGCCGGAACGGCTTGCTGTGCGCACCGTCGAGATCCCCGACCCCGGCGACCTGGTCGACCTGTTGCCGGAACCGGCCGGCGTGGCGTGGATCCGCCACGGCGACGGCCTGGCCGGCTGGGGCGAGACGGCCCGGATCACGCTGCCCGCGGGTGAGGACAGGTTCACCGCCGGCGAGAAGTGGCTCCGCGAACTGTTCGACGGCGCGGAGATCGATGACCAGGTGGCCGAGCCCGGCAGCGGGCCGGTGGCCTTCGGCAGCTTCACCTTCGACTCCGCCTCCGACGGCTCGGTGCTGGTGGTTCCGGAGACGATCATCGGCCGTCGCGGCGGCACGTCCTGGCTCACCACCATCCGGCCCCTGACGGCTACGCCGGCCTCGGTGCCCGGGATACCGGGCGGCAACGGGCAGTTCTCCGCGCATCTGGCCGCCCCGGCGGAGATCCGGTGGCACGACGGGAGCCTGACCGCGCCGCAATGGCAGCGCGCGGTCGCCACGGCGGTCCAGCGGATCCGCGACGGCGAGCTCAGCAAGGTCGTGCTCGCCCGGGACCTGTACGCGACCGCGGCCCGAGACCTGGACATCCGGGTCATGCTGCGCCGGCTCACCGACCGCTACCCCGACTGTTACACCTTCGCCTGCGCGAACCTGGTCGGCGCCACCCCGGAATTGCTGATCCGCCGGCAGGACGACGACATCAGCTCGCTGGTACTCGGCGGCACCGCCCGGCGTGGCCAGGACCCCGCCGAGGACGCCAGGCTGGGCGCCGCGCTGCTGGCCTCGGCCAAGGAACGCGAGGAACACGAGTACGCGGTGGTGGGCGTGCGCTCGGTGCTCGCCGACCGGTGCGACCGGCTCGAGGTGGAATCCGGCCCGTCGCTGATGCGCTTTGCCAACGTGCAGCACCTCGCCACCTGGATCACCGGGCGACTGGATCGCGGGCAGCCCGCGAGCGACCATTCCGTCCTGGCCCTCGCCGACGCCCTGCATTACACCCCGGCCGTATGCGGCACCCCGGCCGAGCCGGCGATGGAACTGATCCGCGACCTGGAAGCGATGGACCGCGGCCGTTACGCGGGCCCGGTCGGCTGGATAGACGCGCGCGGCAACGGGGAATGGGGCATCGCGCTGCGGTGCGCGGAGGTGGACGGCAACCGCGCCAGGCTGTTCGCCGGGTGCGGCATTGTGGCGGGCTCCGATCCCGCGGCCGAGCTTGCCGAGACGCAGTCGAAGTTCGCCGTCATCCAGTTCGCGCTGGAGGCCTGAGGCTTACCCGGCGGCCGCCGCGGCGGCGGTGCATGCCTCCCGCAGCTTGCGGCGCAGCGCGGTACCGGCCTCGCGGCTGGTGCGCACCTCGATCACCCGGATCCCGCCGCCGCGCAGCGCGCCCGCCAGGTCGCGGGCGCGGTCGACGGTGACGGCCGGGCGTCCCGCCGCGGCGGCCAGGCTGCCTACGTCGGCCCCGTGCGGCGTGCCGAACACCCGCTCGAACGGCCCGCCGAACTCCGCCTGCTCGAGCAGCGAGAAGATCCCGCCGCCGTCGTTGTTCACCACGACCACGGCCAGGTCCGGCCGCGGCTCCCCCGGCCCGGCGAACAGGCCGGGGGCGTCGTGCAGGAACGCCAGGTCGCCCAGCAGGGCCACGGCGGGCCCGCCCCCGGCGCGCTGGTGCGCCAGCGCGGCGCCCGCCGCCGCGGAGATCAGCCCGTCGATACCGCTCGCGCCACGGTTGGCCAGCACCCGCAGCCCGGCGCGCGGTGCCATCTGCTGATCCAGGTCGCGGACGGGCAGGCTGGACGCCACCCATAGCAGGGCGCCGTCGGGCAGGGCCGCCGCCAGGTCGCGCGCGAGCCGCGGCTCGGACAGCGCCTCGCCGTCGTCGAGCACGCTGGCCGCCGTGGCGCGGGCGGCCGCGTCGGCCGCGCGCCAGGAGGCCAGCCACGCCGTGCCGGCCCGCGGCCCCGGCCCGCCCGCCAGCCGGACCGCGGGCACCACGTCCGTGGCGACCCGCACCGGGTCGGCCCAGTGCCCGGGGCCCTGCGCGATCACCACGTGCCTGGCTGGGGCGCCCGCGGGCACCGACGGCTTGAGATAGCCAAGCTGCGCCCG
>Ga0075435_100003255_pt1 | contig 10998 bp, 8 predicted proteins | sample RhiMethybrSRZTD4_FD_75302 | JGI IMG/M metagenome (GOLD analysis project Ga0075435, IMG submission 75302) | Populus rhizosphere microbial communities from Tennessee, USA - Rhizosphere MetaG P. TD hybrid SRZTD4 | ecosystem: Host-associated > Plants > Roots > Rhizosphere > Soil | place: USA... | reverse complement strand
CGGGGTGGCCGCGCGGCGGTGTGGTGTCGCGGGTGGCGAGGCCCTCCGCATCGGGATCGGCGACCTGCAGCTGACGCTCGGGATCGACCGCCTGGTGGCGGCCTGGACGACGCCGTTCTAGAGAACGGTCCCTAGCCGGCCTTCCGCATGCGCTTCGGCGCCACGCCAGCGGTGACCCGCTTGCGCGAGGCCGGTGCCTTGCGGCTTGCGCGAGCGCTGGCGGGCTGCGCCGGCGTCGGCCTGTTCGGCACGACGCCGAGGACGCGGGCTGCCGCGGCTGGGTCGATGCGATGCACCCCGTCGCGCGCGCGCTGGTGGAGGGAATAGACCTCGTCGAGCCCATCCTCCGGGACGCCGGCGGCGAAGAGCCGGCAGAAGAGATCGACCAGCTCGGGATCGAACTGGGTCCCGGCATGGGCCCGCAGCTCCCGGATCGCGTCGGCGTGATCACGGGCGTTCTTGTACGGCCGGTCGTGGATCATGGCGTGATAGGCATCGGCCACCGCAACGATGCGCGCGCCGAGCGGGATCTCCTTGCCGCGCAGGCCATGCGGATAGCCCGCCCCGTTGTAGTGCTCGTGGTGATGGAGCACCACCGGGACCGAATCGCGCAGAGAGGAGGCCTCCTCGAGGATCACCTGCCCGATGCGCGGGTGCTCCCCGATCGCCTGCCAGTCGTGGTCGGTGAGCTTGCTCGGCTTGTCGAGGATCTCGCTCGGCACTGCCAGCTTGCCCAGGTCGTGCAGCAGGCTGGCGATGCGGATTCGCTCGATCTCGTCCTTCGGCAGCCCCAGCTCGAGCGCCATCCCGGTCGCCAGCGAGGCGATCATGTCCGAGGGCTGCCCACGGTGGTGCGGCTGCGGAGCCAGGACCGATGCCAGCGCTTCAGCGGCGGTGTCGCTCGCCCAGCGCCCGATGTCGGTGGCCGCCTCCCGTCGCTCGGCGGAGATCGGCGCGCGGCGGACCTGCGCGTCCTCGTCGACGGCCCGATAGCGGTAGGTGCGGTTGCGCCCCAGGGACTTGGCGGCGTACATCGCCGCATCGGCCTGATCGACCAGGCGGTCAGCCTGGAGCTGCGAGCCGAGGTCGCCGGCCACGCCGATGCTGATGGTCACCTGCAGGGGCGCAAGGGGTGGGATGACGAGCGGTTGCTCCATGACAAGGCCGCGCAGGTGCTCAGCAAGAACGGCCGCCTCATCGGGCGTCGTCTCGGGCAGGATCAGCATGAACTCCTCACCGCCATAGCGGCCGAAGAAGTCGCTGGCCCGGATGTTGTCGCTGATCAGGTCGGCGATCTGGCGGAGCACGCCGTCGCCGGTGTGATGGCCGTACGTGTCATTGATCGGCTTGAAGCGGTCGATATCGATGAAGGCGACCGAGAGCCATTTGTGGTGTCGCGCGGCTCGCTCGACCTCTGCCGTGAGGGCCCCGAGCAGGGCCTCGCGGTTGGCGACTCCGGTCAGCCGATCATGCGCAGCACGGGCCTCGACCTGTACGAACGCGCCACTTACCGCGTTGAAGGCGCGCGCCAGGCGCCGCTCAACCATGGTGCCAGCGACCCGCAGGCGTAGAGGACGCTCGGCTTCGAGCGTTGCCTCGAGGGCCTGGGCCACGCGACGGAGTCGCCAGGCGACGTAGCTCCAGCCGGCGAGCGCGGTAACCGTCACGCCCGCGGCGATCGCCAGGATGACGAGCGCGGCGACGACGAAGGTCTCGTGTGCGCCCGCGTCACGGATGAGCGGGGCGGCGACCATCGCGAGGAGGACAACGGCCAGCGGAGCCAGAAACCCGAGCGCCCTGGCGAGTCGAAGCATCTCCCGTCCGTGCTGAGGGTTGCCGATGAGTCCGCGTCGAGCATGGGTCCGCGCCGGCGCGCCAGCCATGACCTGTTCGTCACCCCGGTGCGCGGCCGCGCCGGCGGCTTCGTCAGGCTCTGGCCGGGAGTGCGGTCTGATGCAGTACTGCAGGGGGACCGTGGTCGGGGGTTCGAGAGCGACGGGCGGCGTCCGCTGAGCCAGGTCCGGCGCGGGCGGCTCCGGTATCATCGCCAGGTGCTCCGCAGCCCAATCGCGCACTGACCTCGGTGCGCCGGACCGCCCCGCCGAAGCCTCGTCCCAAGGTGGGACTGCACCTCGCGGAGCTCCCCATCTACCAGCCCCACGGCCCCCGTGAAGAGTGTGGCGTGGTCGGCGCCTTCGGGCCCGGGCTGCCGGTCGCCCACCTCGTTGCGCTCGGCCTTCACGCACTCCAGCATCGGGGCCAGGAATCGGCGGGGATCGCGGTCTCGGACGGGTCGCGGCTGACCCTGCACAAGCGGCTCGGTCTGGTCGGCCAGGTCTTCGATCCCGAGACGCTGGCTCGCCTCGAGGGCGACCAGGACGGGGCCGTTGACCGGCGATCCCGCCTCGCCATCGGCCACACTCGCTACAGCACCACCGGCTCGAACAGCCTCCCGAACGTGCAACCGGTCTACGCGGAGAGCGAGCTCGGCGAGCTGATGCTCGGGCATAACGGCAACCTGACCAACGCCCCGTGGCTGCGCGACGCCCTTACCGAGCAAGGGGTCGAATTCGTCACCGCCAGCGACACCGAGGTCCTCGCCAAGCTGATTGCCCACGCCCCCGGGCGGAGCTGGTCGCAGCGGGTCGAGCAGGCCTTCCACCGCGCGTCAGGCGCCTACACGTTCACGATGCTCACCCGCGAGGCCCTGGTCGCGGCTCGAGATCCGGTTGGCTTTCGTCCCCTCGCCCTCGGTCGGCTGACTGATGACGATGGCCGCCCGGCCGGCTGGGCGGTTGCCTCGGAGAGCGTCGGGCTCGACGCGATGGGCGCCACCTTCGTCCGCGACGTCGAGGCCGGAGAGGTGCTGACCATCGACGATGAGGGGGTCCATGCCGCGCGCCCCGGTCCGAGCGCCGAGGCGAGCGATGCGCGCGAGCGCCTCTGCGTCTTCGAGTTCGTCTACCTGGCACGCCCCGACAGCGTCATCGGCGGTCGGCTCCTCTACGAGGCGCGGCTGCGGATGGGCCGGCAGCTTGCGATCGAGCAGCCCGCAGACGCCGACCTCGTGATCCCCGTGCCCGATTCCGCGGTCCCCGCCGCCATCGGCTACGCGGAGGAGTCCGGCCTTCCCTTCCGCGAGGGGCTGATCAAGAACCGCTACGTTGGCCGCACCTTCATCCAGCCGGGGCAGGGGACGCGCGAGGCGTCGGTCCGCCTCAAGTTCAACCCGCTGCCCGAGGTCCTTGCCGGGAAGCGGATCGTCGTCGTCGACGACTCGATCGTGCGCGGCACGACGACCGGCCCGATCGTCGCCATGCTGCGGCGCGCGGGCGCGCGGGAGGTGCACGTCCGGATCCACTCGCCGCAGATGCGCTACCCGTGCTACATGGGGGTCGACACCGGCCGCCGGGCAGAGCTGATCGCCGCCAACCTGTCGCTCGATGGGATCCGACGCCAGATCGACGCCGACTCGCTCGGCTACCTCTCCGAGGAGGGGCTGCTGGCCGCCGTCGGTGGCGACAAGCGGCGCCACTGCACCGCCTGCTTCAACGGGAGGTACCCCGTCGACGTCCCGCTCGACGTCGACAAGTTCGCCCTGGAGCGCGGCTGAGCGAGTGGCGGAGCAGTACCGCGCCGCGGGGGTTGATCTCTCCGAGGCGCGGCGTGCCGTCGACCTGATCGCGCGGGCCGCCGCGGCCACCTCGACGCCGGCCGTGCTCGGCGGGGTCGGAGGCTTCGGCAGCCTCTTTCGCTTCGACCCGGACAGCCATCCCGATCCCGTGCTCGTCGCCTCGACCGACGGCGTCGGCACCAAGCTCAAGCTGGCGATCGCGCTGGACCGATATGACGGGATCGGCGTGGACCTGGTCAACCACTGCATCAACGACATCGCGGTGCACGGCGCCGATCCCCTCTTCTTCCTCGATTACCTCGCCGTCGGGCAGCTGCGCGCCGAGGTCGCGGCCCGGATCGTGTCGGGGATCGCCGATGCCTGCGCCGCGGCCGGCATCGCCCTCGTTGGCGGAGAGACGGCCGAGCTCCCCGACCTGTACCGTGGGGAGGACTTCGACCTGGCTGGCTTCATCGTCGGCGTGGTGGCGCGCGCCGATGTGATCGATGGATCCGATGTGCGGGCCGGGGACGCGCTCATCGGCCTTCCATCCAGTGGCCTCCACACGAACGGCTATTCGCTGGCCCGACGCATCTTCAGCGAGGACGATTGGCGACGGGACGCGCCTGGCCTGGGCCAGACGATCGGCGATGCGCTGCTCGAGCCGCATCGGTCCTACCTCGACGAGATCCGCATCCTGCGCCGCGCCCTGCGGAACGCAGAAGGCGACGTGCTCGCTTTCGCGCACATCACCGGCGGCGGCTGGGTCGACAACATCCCGCGCACATTGCCGGCGGGGCTCGGCGTCGAGGTCGAGCTCGGGAGCTGGCAGGTCCCGCTCCTCTTCAGCCTTCTCCAGGAGCGCGGGGATATCGGCGACGACGAGATGGTCCGCACGTTCAACCTGGGGATCGGCCTGACCCTTGTGGTTCGCCCCGAGATGGTCGAGGCCGTGATCCAGGCGCTGCCCGAGGCGCGCCGGCTTGGCACCGTGGTGCCTGTCCTCCCCGGCGCCGACCGGGTCGCCTTCACCTGAGCCGATGCGGCTCGGGGTCCTCGTCTCCGGCCGCGGCTCGAACCTCGAGGCCGTGCTTGCCGCCGTCGCGGATGGGTCGCTCGCGGACGTCGAACCGGTTCTGGTCGTCAGCAATCGGCCGGGCGTTCGCGCCCTGGAGGTGGCAGCCCGGGCCGGTGTGCCGTGGCGGGTCCTTGCCGTCTCCCAGTCGCTGACCCGCGAGGCGCGCGATGCCGCGATCGGCGAGGCGTTGAGCGACGCCGGCTGCGACCTCGTCCTGCTCGCGGGCTACGACCAGCTGCTGGCCGCCTCGTATTTCGAGCGCTTCGCCGGTCGCACGATCAACATCCATCCCTCGCTGCTGCCGCGTCACGGGGGGATCGGCATGGTCGGGCCTGCGGTCCATGCCGCCGTCGTCGCCGCCGGCGATGCCGAGACGGGGGTCACCATCCACGACGTGACGCCGGCGCTCGATGCGGGCCCCCCGATCGCACAGGAACGGATGCCGGTGCTCCCGGGGGAGTCGGCAGAGTCGCTCGCCGCGCGGGTGCTGATGGTCGAGCACCGGCTCCTGGTGGGGGTCCTCGCGCACCTATCTGGTAGCATGGCCGCCGCGTCGCCAGCACCAGACCGTGCTTGGCGGCCGTAGCAGAGGCGAGTTCGCATGCCTGACGGCCTTCCGGATCCGGGCAAGATCTGGAACGACTTCATCACCAACCCGCTGGTCCAGACCGCTGGCACGCTGATCGTCATCTACGTGGTGATGCTCTGGCTCGGCACGGCCTACTGGGCCTTCCGCGACATGCAGGCACGCTCGGAGAACCCGATCCTTCCCTACTTCGCCTCCGCCCTGATCATCTTCTTCACGCCGCTCCTCTTCCTCTTCGCCGTGGTGCTCTACCTGATCGTGCGGCCGCGCGAGTCGCTGGCCGAGGTCTACGAGCGTTCGCTGGCGGAGGAGTCGCTGCTCGCCGAGGTCGAGAAGAACGAGCTCTGCCCGGTCTGCCGCGATCGCGTCCATGCGGACTGGCTCGTCTGCCCGAACTGCCGGACCCGCCTGCACCGCGTCTGCCCCTCGTGCAGCCGGCTCGCCGACCCGGAGTGGTCGCTCTGTGCGTACTGCGGCCACGAGTTCCAGCGACCCGCCGCGCGGCCGGTGGAACGGCTCGCCGAACGGCCCGCCCCCGCCCGACCGGCGGAGCGCACCGCGGAGCTCGGACCTGAACCTGGCCTCCGCCCCGCCTCCAACCCCTGACCTCGGCCCTCCCCCCGAGGGCCCGCCGTCCGAGCAGCAGATCCTCGGTCGATATCGCGCGCTCCAGCTGATCTCGATCCTGCTGATCATCGCCGGCGTCGTCCTGCCGGTTGGCGCGGTCGTTCTCCACCCCGACCTCCTTACCAGTGGGCAGAGCGTCGACGCGCTGCAGCGGCTCATCGGGCCGGTCCTCCTCATCGCGCTCGGAGGGCTGATGCTGATCGTGGGGCTGGTGATGAACGCCGTCCGCGCGATCATCGTGCGTGGCGCCCTGACGCCAGAGCGCTATCGCGGGCCGGCCATCTTCGTCGTGCTCGCGCTGGCCGTCATCGTTGGGACGATCGTCTCGCTGGGCGCCGGCGATACGGTGGTTGCGCTCATGGACGATGGCCCGCTCTCGGTCGGTGGGACGCTGCTGGTCCTGACGGCGACCCAGATCGGGCTGCTGGCGGTGGCGGGCGGCCTGGTCGTCGCGCCGCGCGCCCTCGCCGGGCTACGCCTCGTCCCACCGTCCGGCCTCCTGCGAAGCATCGGGCTCGGGCTCGGGCTGGCTGTTCCGGCCTGGGTCGCCGCCACGGTGCTCGCCTACGTCACGTCGCTGCTGCTGCAGGCCGTCGGCTTCCATGAGGCGACCGGCCCGATCGACTCGGCGCTCAACCGCGCCGACCCGACGGTGATCCTCGTCTCCTTCCTCTTCGTCGCCCCGGTGGCGGAGGAGTACTTCTTCCGAGGCGTCGTCTACAACGCGTGGGAGCGCGAGCGGGGCGCGACGGTGGCGATCTTCGGGTCGGCAGCGCTCTTTGCCGCCATCCACACCAGCCTCTTCTCGCTGGTCCCGATCTTCGTGCTGGGGGTCGTCCTCGCGGTGCTCTTCCAGCGGACGCGCAGCCTGCCCGCGACGATGGCCCTTCACGCGGGGTTCAACGCCATCTCCGTCGTGCTCGCCCTCCTGGCGCGCCAGGGGATCCTGACCCTCCCGACCTGAGCGGCGCCTCGGTAAGCGGGCGGTAATGGCGGATTGAGCGTCCGCGCCTAGCGTGGCGGCATGGCCCCTGCTGTGACCGAGCGTTCGCCGGAGGTCCCGCTCATCCGCATGCGCGCGGTGCCCCCGGGCCCGCCGATCGATGCGCTCGACCTGCGTCGTGCCCCGGCGCTGTCCGATGAGGAGCTGCTGGGGATGGTCCTCTCACCACGGGCCGCGGAGGCACTGCGGGAGCACCTGGGGCCGATGATGACGGGTCCCGTGGGGCTGGCCGAGCTGGCCGACCTTGCCTTCCTCACCCGGCGTGAGGCGGCTCGCCTGGTCGCTGCGCTCGAGCTCGGGAGGCGCGCTGCGGCCGCGTGGCCGGCGCTCCCGTGGCGGATCCGCAGCCCCGCGGACCTCGCGGAACGACTTGTCCCGGAGATGGGTCACCTCGAGCGCGAGGAGCTGCGCTGCCTGTTGCTGAACACCAAGAACGCGCTCGTCGCGATGGAGACCGTCTACGTCGGTAACCTGGCCGGGTCGCCGGTCCGCGTTGGCGAGGTCTTCTGCGAGGCGGTACGACGCCACGCGGCCGCCATCGTGGTGGTCCACAACCATCCATCGGGCGACCCGGCGCCATCGGCCGAGGACCTGCGCATCACCACTGAGCTGGTGGATGCGGGGAGGCTGCTCGACATCGAGCTCCTCGACCATCTCGTGATCGGCCATGGCCGCTGGGTCAGCCTGCGCGCGATCGGTGCCCTCGACGGACCGCCTCAGCTGGCGACGACGACCCGATACAGGCCACCCGCGCCCAGGTCGACGAGGTAGACCTCGCCGTCTTCACCCTCTCCGAACGATGAAATGGAGAGGCCGGTGGCGGCGACCGATTTGGGCGAGCGCAACCCCGTCCCGCCGGCTGGGATGGTGAAGATCGTGCCGGCGCAGTAGTCGCCAAAGACGTAGATGCCTCGCAGCGCGGGCTGGCGTGAGCCGCGATAGACGTAGCCACCGGTGACCGAGCAACCAAGGGAGTGGCTGTACTGGGTGATCGGCGGGACCGCGACCACCCCGCTGCAGCTGGCGAAGCAATGCGTCCCCTCGAAGGCGTTCCAGCCGTAGTTCTGGCCGCCCTTGGACTTCGCGGCCTGGCGATCGATCTCCTCCCAGGAGTTCTGCCCGACGTCGCCGATGTACAGGTCGCCGTTGGCGCGGTCGAAGCCGAAGCGCCACGGGTTCCGCAGCCCATAGGCCCAGATCTCCGGTAGCCCGGCGCCAGGGGCGATGCCGCCCGGCGCATACGGATTGCTGGCAGGAATCGCGTACTGCTTGCCACTTGCATGCGGTGCGTTGACGTCGATGCGCAGGATCTTGCCGAGCAGCGTCTTGCGGCTCTGCCCGCTTCCCAGTGGATCGCCTCCGCCCCCGCCGTCGCCCATGCCGATGTAGAGGTAGCCGTCCGGCCCAAACGCCAGCTGCCCGCCGTTGTGGTTCGGGTACGGGTCAGCAACGACGAGGAGGACCCGCTCACTGGCCGCGCTGGCGGTCCCATGATCCGCCGCGGCCGTGAGCTCCGAGACGATCTCGGCCCCATCCGACGCTCGCGTGTAATCCACGAAGAGGCGCCCGTTCGTCTCGAACTTCGGGTGGAACGCCAGCCCGAGCAGGCCCTGCTCCCCGCCGGCGACGACCTTGCTGGACAGGTCGACGAACGGCGTGGTCCGCAGGTTGCCATCGGCGTCGATGACGCGGATCGCCCCACTGCGCTCGGTGACGAACAAGCGGTCGCTGCCGTCGCCCGCGTTGGTCACCCCGTCGGGGTCGTGCAGACCCGCGACGATGAGGCTGACCCCCAGCTTGGCCGGGCCGGTGGGTCGTTGGGTTGGCACGGCCGTCGGTCGTGGGGTGGGGACCGGACTCGGCGTCGGCGTCGGTGTCGGCGTGGGGCTCGGCGTCGGAGACGGGCTGGGGGACGGGGATGGCGTCGGTGTCGCCGACGGCGACGGCGTGGCCTCGAGCGACGGCGACACAGACGGGCTGGGCGTCGGGGTCACCGAGCTGCATGCCGCCATCAGGGACGCGAGCGACACGACGACGGCCAGGGGGCGAGGGAGTGCGCCACGAATTCGCATCTCGAGACAGACTACCTGCCGCACCCGATCTTGGTTTCACGGCTCCCCGGGAGGCTCGTCGGCCGGGCGGATGCGGTACGGTTTCCGCAAGACCGATGACGACTGCCCGATCGACCGCGCGTCCCGAGCCGACGGCCGATGCCATCGGCACCCGTCGGACGATCGTCATCGAGGCCGTCGACCCCGAGCTCGACTGCGGCCAGGATCCGGTCAAACGGGTGATCGGTGACGACCTGCGGGTGACGGCCGACATCTTTGCCGATGGCCATGGCCTGCTCGACGCAGTGCTGCTGCTGCGAGCCGAGGATGCCTCGCGCTGGACGGAGACGCCGATGCGCCTCATCGACAACGATCGTTGGAGTGGCTCGGTCCGCCTGAAGCGCGTGGCCCTGCACCGCTACACGATCGAGGCGTGGCGGGACCTCGTCGGGTCGTGGCGCGAGACGATCGTCACCAAGCTGGACGCCGGCCAGGCGATCGCGACGGAGCTGGCCGAGGGCCGCGAGCTCCTGCGCGATGCTGCTGCCCGCGCCCGGGGTGCCGACGCGCGCACGATCGACAGCGCGCTTGCCGCCGAGCGGCGCGCCCGGACCGATCGCAGCCGCGCGGGGGCGCTCACCAAGCCTGCAGTGGTCGAGGCGGCGCGCCGCCACCCGGATCGGTCGGCGGCGACCCGCTACCAGCGCGAGCTGCCGCTGATCGTCGACCGCGAGCGGGCGCGGTCATCGGCTTGGTACGAGCTCTTCCCGCGATCGCAGGGACGCGACCCGGCACACCCGACCGCGACAACCCTGCGCCAGGCGGAGTGGCGGCTTCCGGGGATCGCCGCGATGGGCTTCGACGTCGTCTACCTGCCTCCGGTCCACCCGATCGGCCGCACCAACCGCAAGGGCCGGGACAACGCCCTTGCCGCGGGGCCTGACGATCCGGGATCCCCCTGGGCAATCGGCCGCGACGGTGGTGGGCATAGCGACGTCGCCACCGAGCTGGGCGGGCTCCCGGCCCTGGAGCACTTCCGGGGTGCGGCCGAGAAGCACGGGATGGAGGTCGCTCTCGACCTCGCGCTGCAGGCTTCGCCGGACCACCCCTGGGTCGCGGAGCATCCGGAGTGGTTCCGGCGCGCGCCAGACGGCACCATCCGCTACGCGGAGAACCCGCCGAAGCGCTACCAGGACATCTACCCGTTCGACTTCGCCGGCGGTACCGCGGAGCAGCGCGCCGCCCAGTGGGCGGCATGGCTCGACGTGGTGCGGACCTGGATCGGCCGCGGCATCCGCATCTTCCGCGTCGACAACCCGCACACCAAGCCGATCGCGTTCTGGCGCTGGATGCTCGCGGAGGTGCGACGGACGGACCCCGACGTGATCTTCCTCTCCGAGGCGTTCACCCGCCCAAAGCCGATGCGGGCCCTGGCCAAGGCGGGCTTCAGCCAGAGCTACACGTACTTCACGTGGCGCGAGTCGGCGGCCGAGCTGCGCGACTACCTGTCGGAGCTGACGCAGGGCCCGATGCGCGAGTACTTCCGCGGCAACCTGTGGCCGAACACGCCGGACATCAACCCGCACCACCTCGACCAGGGACGCGCCGCCTTCCAGACGCGAGCGGTCCTGGCCGCCACCCTCCTGCCGTCGTGGGGCATCTACTCGGGCTTCGAGCTGTGCGAGCAGGGACGCCTCGCTGACCGCGAGGAGTACGCCGCGAGCGAGAAGTACGAGATCCGCGCTCGCGACTGGGACGCCCCGGGGAACATCAAGGAGCTGATCCGTGGCCTCAACCGGGTCCGGCGCGAGTGGGATGCCATGCGCCGCTACGACAACCTGCGCTTTGAGCCGGTCGCCGACGATCAGGTCCTCTTCTACCGGAAGGCGCTCCCGGACGGGGATGGGGACCCGCTCACCGGGTACCCAAGCCGCTGGCGCGACCCGGTCTACGTCGCCGTCTCGTGCGACGTGTCGCGGGCGACGACGGCCACGCTCCAGCCGGACCTGCCAGCGATCGGGATCGGCTGGGAAGAGCCGT
>Ga0075435_100003252_pt1 | contig 11005 bp, 9 predicted proteins | sample RhiMethybrSRZTD4_FD_75302 | JGI IMG/M metagenome (GOLD analysis project Ga0075435, IMG submission 75302) | Populus rhizosphere microbial communities from Tennessee, USA - Rhizosphere MetaG P. TD hybrid SRZTD4 | ecosystem: Host-associated > Plants > Roots > Rhizosphere > Soil | place: USA... | reverse complement strand
CCAGTTGCTATTAGATCATCGGCAATCAAAATAATTTCATTAGGTTTTACTGCATCTTTTTGAAGCTCCATAATGGAACTCCCATATTCGATATCGTACGGTTTTTTGATGGTTTGTCCAGGAAGCTTCCCTGCTTTACGGATCATAATCATGCCTTTGCCGAACTTCAGTGCTAATGCTGTAGCTATCACAAAGCCTCTTGATTCTATCCCACCAACATAATCGAGTTCCCAACTGCCAAACTTTGAATAAAACTCATTTGAAATGTAATTCAAGGCGGTAATGTCACGGAAAACTGGATTTATATCCCTGAACAGAATTCCCTGCTTTGGAAAATCAGGACAGTCATGTATCAGCTTGCCAAGGTAAGTTCTGTTTGCATCCACGCACGGTGGTACCATGACGTGGATATAAAAAAGATTGCCCTTGACGAGTTGTGGAGGAGAATTCTCACTGATATTTGGTTTGAAATGTCCTGATTGGCACATCTTTAGGATGCATGTCCTTCTACAATGACAATAAAAGCAGGATGTAATATTTGCATATTCTTTTATACTCGCAAGAGTCTTTATTGTAACACATTAGTGATCAGGTCGGCACCGACGATCAACAGCAGCCGCCTTGAGCTTATAAAATCCATAATATCAATTAAATTTAGACCCACAGGGCAGACTAAAGCCTAATTTTGCAAGCGAGGTGTGTTGCCAAATCTAAGTGCTTAGCTTTGTTTCAATGTGGTGGCATAAACACGTTTGTATTAGATGTACTTTGTAGTATTATTAGCCTGCCTATATATTAGATTCATCTCATGCCACTAAACAAATCATGGCATGACTATAACGAATCATTGATCGAATGTGGACGTATTCTTATGGACATTGGATTTGAAATCATCGAATAACGAAATTAAGAAAATGAATGAATCAAGGAAAAGTTGGAGCTGCTTTTGAATACTCACATAGTTACATCCATTTTCAAGCATTCCTTTCTTAAGATTGGATTTAAGAAAGATTGCTTATAGAACAGTCCAAGGGATTACAAGAGGACTATCCGACTACATCAGCAGGATTGAAGAAATGCATTTTACATATGTCCTGGAATATTGGCGAAAACATGTGCGCAAATGACATGTGTTCTCTGCAACTCTTCTGCGGGGAAGCCAATCAGCCATGCTAATGGCTAAAGAAGGACTACCTCAAGCATGTTTCCCAAAATAAAGATGCCATCACAGAGCTAATCCCTGGAGTATGCGAAACGGAATAATTGATAAGAAGAATTTTTCTTATATTTAGTAACATCTAATTCGTAAATATTTATCTACGAATTGTTAAAGAAGAATTTTTTTTCATTCTAGAAAACCTATAATACATAAATAAGGTTTGGCATATATAAAATTATATGCCTATAAAGAACGGTGCAGAATATATTCAAAGCTTGAGAAACAGGAATCTTAAAGTCTACCTATTTGGCAATTTGGTAAGGGAGCCTGTGGATCATCCATTGATTCGGCCTTCTATCAATGCAGTTGCAGAAACGTACGATATTGCGACTGAGGAGCCTGAAACTGCTTCAGCACAGTCCTCTCTAACTGGCATGAGAGTAAACAGGTTTTTACATATAGCTGAGAATGCCGTGGATTTGGTTAACCAAAACAAAATGCAGAGAAAGCTTGGCCAGCTTACTGCAACTTGCTTCCAGCGATGTGTCGGCATGGATGCGTTAAACTCATTATATTCTACAACCTTTGAAATCGATTCAAAACATGGCACCGTATATCATAAACGTCTAGTGGAGTTTATCAAAATGATTCAAACGGAGAACCATGTGATTGGAGGGGCAATGACGGACGTAAAGGGTGACCGCAGCCTATCACCATCCCAACAAGAAGATCCTGACATGTTCGTTCATGTAGTAAAAAGAGACGAAAAGGGTGTATATATCACAGGTGCCAAAGCGCACCAAACGGGTTGCATTAATTCTCATTGGATTATCGTAATGCCAACTATGAGACTGCGTCCAGAGGATAAAGATTACGCCATAGTTGGCGCAGTACCTGCGGATGCTAAAGGCATTACGTATATCTACGGTAGACAGTCCTGTGATTCAAGAAGTATGGAGGAGGGGGATTTGGATGCAGGAAATGCCAAGTTCTCCGGACAGGAAGCTATGATAATCTTTGATAACGTCTTCTTACCAAATGAATTAATTTTTATGCACGGCGAATATGAATTTGCATCAATGTTGATTGAACGGTTCACTTGCTACCATAGAAGGAGCTATGTGTGTAAAACAGGCCTTGGAGATGTTCTTATTGGAGCATCGGCCGCCATTGCAGACTATAATGGAGTAGCAAATGCGTCACATATCAAGGACAAATTAGTTGAGATGACGCACCTAAATGAGACAATATTTGCTGCGGGAATAGCATCATCGTACCAATCACATAGAACTGCGGCCGGTAATTACCAAAACGACGATATGCTAGCAAATGTTTGTAAGCATAATGTCACCAGATTTCCGTATGAGATAAGCCGATTGGCACAAGATATAGCTGGTGGATTAATGGTGACGATGCCATCAGAAAAGGATTTTAGAAGTCCTGAAACAGGCCCGTTGCTAGAAAAATATCTTAAAGGTAGGAAGGGTGTTTCCACTGAAAATAGGGTGCGAGTACTGAGGTTAATTGAAAACATGACATTGGGACGGAATGCTGTAGGTTACCTTACTGAATCAATGCACGGCGCAGGCTCGCCTCAGGCCCAAAGAATTCAAATTGCGCGCCAAATGCAGCTCGAATACAAGAAGAGGTTAGCCAAAAATCTTGCCAATGTTACAGAAGGTGAAGCAAACGAACTTAGTCGAGAACAATCCGAGTACTTCGATAGAATATTTGGTAATGTACCTAGTTAAAACTTCTTTTTTTACTATTCTTTGCTATCCTTTGTGCCCTCCGCCTTGTTGCCGGCTTTGCCTCCCTGACGACAAGCTCCTTTTCACTTGTTCGATTCTGTAGTTGCTCGTACTGGTTCAATGATGGTTCTGGGCTATTCGAAGGAAAGGAAAGTAAAGCCCATTCTTCGATTAAATTACAGTTGTTAGGGCTGTAAGCAGACTCGACAGAGCACATATGTTCAACAGGACAAGTTAAACAGGGTGCCTGTTCTATACATTGTGTATCGGCAGGCAATTTGGCAGCAAAAAGTCTATAAGTCCAACGTCCATCGTGACGGATTTTCTCACGTATGATGAGAGAACGTTTTTCAAGTCTTGTTGCGATGCGAGAACCGTTACGACCAGTTAGGTCAAGCTTCTTCCAAAGATTGGTTTGAAGTATTCCGTCTTTTCCGTTGCCAACTATAATTCTAAATGTCTTATCATCTAGGTATTCCATCTCTGAATTACTTACCTTCAATTAAATTACACTGAACTCATAGATAATCGTTTTGTACTTTGACTGATATTGGGCTGAAACGAAATACTTTTTATGACAATTAATGTTTCTTGATATGAAAACTTAATTAAATCAATGAATGAATGTTTAAACCCAGTGTTTTTAATAACCACGATACTGAGTCTCGCTGCATTCTCAGGATGATAATAGCTGATATCTTGCTAGCCATGAATACTTATAGTAATTGCTATATGATGGTTTACAGCCTACAACAGCCCACAATTATATTAATATAAGATAATAACTTCATCCTAGAAAACAGATAATGAAGCTGTCTGATGCGAAAAAAGATTATTATCGGAAATTAGCAAAAGACAAAGGGTATCGTAGTAGATCCGCCTACAAACTGGAACAAATGAATGATTCTTATCATATTTTCAGACCTTCTGATAGGGTCATTGATTTGGGATGTGCTCCCGGCGGCTGGCTACAGATAACACGTAAGGAAGTTGGTTCCAGTGGCAAAGTTGTTGGAATAGATCTTCAAGAGGTGAAGCCTATTGAAGGTGCAACAATTTTGCGTCATGATATAGGGGATCACATGATAGTTGAGAGAATCCTGAAAGTCTTGAATTCCAAGGCGGACGTAGTGTTATCCGACCTTGCACCAAACATCAGTGGAATTTGGGAAATCGATCATGCCAGACAAATCTCACTCGCCCGAAGTGCGTTCGCTGTTGCGGGGAAGGTATTAAAGAAGGGGGGCGTTGCAATTTTCAAGGTATTTGAGGGAGAATTACTAAATGAATTCAAGATTGAGTTGAAGAATAATTTTGACAGGGTGTTGTTGAGTAAACCTGATGCTAGCAGGCAAAAGAGCAGTGAATTTTATCTCGTATGTTTGAAGTTCAAGGGAAAAGATGCAGTTTGATGACAACTATCCCTCAGTAGAGATCGGTGAAAAAGCACAAAATTTGTCCAGCTCATCTTCTATCTACTGACCCTTTTCACTGTACAGCAGCTTTAATTCGTCGAAGCTTAACTTTGATCCGGATTCTAACTTTTTCTTTGCTGTTTCCTTTACTTTAAAAAGTGCGTCGCTGGGGAGTCCGTGACCATATTCCTGACGTTGTTTTTCCCTCATTTCAGACATCAAGTTAAGGCGTGCGTTTACTTTTTCCAGTCCTGCTGCAGTTTCGTTGTACTTGTTTAGATACTTTTCACGGTCCGCAGAAAGGCGCCGCTTAGAATCAAAAAGACTATTAATTGATTTGTTACTTTCTGCAATCTTCATTTGTACAGTTTGCAGCTCCTCCTCGAGCAACTTTAGAGACTTGCTGATAGTCTCAGATTCTGAGCCGAGACCAGATAATTGATCCCTTATGATCCTGATTGCCTTTATTGCTTCAAGCTTCATTGAAGCGTCCTTTACAAGGGTAAGAATCTCGTTCTTTTCCCTCTCATTTCTGTAACGCTTCAGATCAAGTAATTCCTGATTTGACTGTAAAATTTGAAGCAGCCGATCTTCTTTTTCAGCCGGCATTCTGTATTCCATCATGCCAAGAAAGTTCTTAGATTGTGATATCTTTTCGCTGACGGAAAATAGTTGAGAATTATTATTTTGAATCTCTGTTCGAATTTGCTTTGATCGTTGTAGCAGACCATTTAGTATATTTTTCTCCTTATGGATACTGTCGTTTATGGATCGAAACTGGTCTCTCTCCACATCTATAAGATTGTTTGTCAATTCTTTTATATGGCCAGACAGTCTCCTTTTTATTGAGACTAACTCATCCCACCCAAACGATTCTAAATTGCGAATTCGATCATCGTATGCATCATCAATCAACTGAAATTACCACCTACACCTGAATGATGGGAAGCATAGCATAAAAATATACTGCAGAACCTAGAATTATATCGTTACATTTTCGGGGCAAAATTAAAATTTTCGTTTTTCCTGTGGATTACTTTTTCCATCCCGCCAGAAAATCCAGAATCATCTTATTTTTGGACTAAAGCTCATAAGTAAAGCCATGACAGTAATCTCCACGGAGGACTTAATATTCTCTAAATTTGAGTTGAGGTGTATATTTCAGCAACCGTGGAAGTGAGATCAGAAAGTTTAGCTAACGATTGATTAGAATACATATTTTTTTTCAGCCTCCTGTAATTTCTCCCTTTTTCCACAATAATGAATTAACTCAGATAATTTTCCCTGCGGCTTGCCCTCTTTTATGGTAGATCTTGCCATCTCGACTCCTTCTTTGAAGTCTTTAGCAACCTTCCCAATCACCAGTCCGGCAGAGGCGTTTAAGACGACAATGTCTTCTTTTTCCCGGCTGGCAGTACCATAGATGACTTGGAGAGTGTCCCTTATTGAATCCTCTTTGGAACGTACAAGCAACTGCTCTGGCTTTGCAACCTGTATGTTTACAACCTTTGGATGAAGCCGTATTCTTTTGATTTGCTTCTGAACAACCCATACAATATCGTTTTCACATGTATTTGACAGCTCGTCAAAACCATCATAAGCATGTACAACCATTGCCTGCCAGCCATCCTCATTTTCATGTGCACTTTGTAACGCAATGGGGATGGTTTCAAGTAGCGCAGGCTCGAAGACTCCTACAACCTGGCCAGATATGTTGGAACAGGGGTTGCTCAATGGTCCGACAATATTGAATACGCTTCTTATGCCTATTGCTTTCCTTGCAGAAGCCACGTTTCTCATGGCCGGATGAAATTTAGGAGAATAAAGAAAGCCTATGCCACTTTTTTCGATAACCTCGGTAACACGTGCAGGATCCGAGTTTAAATCTAAACCAACATGCTCTAAAAAGTCGGCACTGCCACAGTATCCAGAAAAGGATCTGTTTCCATGCTTTGCCACTTTACTTCCAGCAGCGGAAGCAACTATCGCCGCGGCAGTACTTATGTTAAATGATCTAATTATGTCTCCTCCGGTTCCACAAGTGTCAATTAATGCTCCTTTGACTTTGGGTGTTATTTTTACTGCATGTTCATAAACTGTTTGAAGAATTGACTTAATTTCTTCGCCGGTTTCTCCTTTCATGGTAAGGGCTACCAAAAATGATGCAATCGATGCGTCGGAAGCTTTTCCCTCAAGTATTAGGTTTACCGACTGCCAAACTTCGTCTTCGGATAAGTTTGTCCTGGAAACCAACTTACGAATCACCGGTCCGAGGTCCGCGAAATTCAAACCAGACAATTTTTACCTCTTCACAATGGATATAAAATTACGAAGTATCTTCGGCCCTTCTGCAGTCAAAACAGATTCAGGGTGAAATTGCACGCCTCTTATCAAATATTGCCTGTGCCTCACAGCCATAATTTCACCATCGTCTAAAGCCTTTGCAGTCACTTCAAGACAATCCGGGATTTTTTTTGAATTTGCAACAAGTGAGTGATATCGAGTAGCCTTGAAAGGATTGCTAACATCTTCAAATAATGGATCATCGGATCTGTATTCAATAATGCTTGTTTTTCCATGCCGGACCATCTTGGCATTAATAACCTTACCACCGAATGCGTTAACGATTCCTTGATGTCCAAGGCAAACTCCGAGAATTGGTATCTTCGCCCCAAAGTCCGTTATTACATCATTACATATTCCAAAGTATTTGCGATCTGCCGGGTGGCCAGGTCCTGGAGAGATAACTATCGCATCTGGGTTCATTTTTTGAATATCTGCTATGGTTATCTTGTCATTTCTAACGACTGCGGGATTAGTTTTAAGTTCACCCAGTAAGTGCGCAATATTATAAACAAAGGAATCATAATTATCTATAATAAGCACGTTCATCTGCAATCATACGCATTTGTTGCTAGAGATTTTAAATAACACCACCACGATTATAGTCAAAAACATCCACTTCTCCTGCCTGTCTACTTCGCTTCGCTTCATTCATGTTTTGGATAAACCTGTAGTCGACGACGAGATATATACTTATAGCTGTTCCTCCCAGTACCAGACTCTGCTTTTATGCGCGCAAAACGCTATTTGCATGCGTTTTATTTGATCTTTGCCTCCAATAATTTATATTCAGACAGTCGGCTTCCTGCATGTCATAAGGCTGAACACGAGATAGGGAAATGATCTTCTTTATCTAACTATATATAGATCGGTATTATACAAGGGGATACACATATAAAATATTGAAACCATTGTGAGCTCATTTAAGTTTAGGGATTAAAGCTTGGTTAGGGTATTCATAAATGGTTATGGCAATATCGGTCGTCGACTAGCTGCAGTACTCTCATCAGACAAAGAAGTACAATTCATTGGTATTGCAAAGTACACCGCCGATGACAAAACTAAAGACGCTATGGACAATGGATTTGACATTTACGTTCCAGATTGGATGGTAAATCAATTTAAAGAGAAAGGCTACGATATAACAGGTGTTATTTCCCAAGCCATTAGCGGAAGTGACCTGGTGGTAGATGCTGCAAAAGAAGGAGGCGGATACGATAATAAAAAAAAGCTATATGAACCGATGAATAAGGCGGCTATTTTTCAAGGTGGAGAAGATAGGCATGGTGAGCGCTCTGTGGCTGATATGATTCATAATTCAAGGGTAAATTATGCTAAGGCGGCAGGCAAAGCATACGTAATTCAGGGCAGCTGCAATGTTTCAGGTATGGGGAGGATAATGCAGCCTTTAATTGAAAATTTTGGAGACGGAATAAGACGATACGATGTTACACTAATCAGAAGGTGGGCCGATCTTGAAGACTCTAAGGACGTAAAGGATTCTATTGAGTGGGATAAAAATCCCCATCACCAAGACGATGTTAGAGATTTCATTCCAGCATCAAACCTCTATGTTGATGCTTACAAGGTACCCTCTAGGATGATGCATTTGCATCAAATGGTAATCAGATTCAACGGGAAAGCCCCAAGTAAGGATCAAATAATCGAAACATTCCGCAATGAGTTTGGGGTGGCTATATTAAATTCAGCCAGAGGTACAGCTGCAATCAGGAAAAAGGCGATGGATCTTGGGTTTCGACACGGCGATACAAATATGGTGCACATCCACCAAGAAGTACTTCGAGTTCAAGACGATACGATTAAGATTTCGTATTCTGACGACCAGACCGGCATGGTAATCCCAGAGAATCATCTGCTAATGCAATCAATGATTCTTGACCGTCCCAGAGATGAAGCCATTAAAAGGACCGATCGCATATTTCAAATGACGAAGAAAAGACGGATATTGGAGGAAGAATTTAAGTAGTGTTTTTTCAAGGGTCTACTTTTTCAATCAAAAAAGAATTGACAAAGACATCATTGAATATACTTGATGCCTAAAAGACATGACAAAATAATCCTATTCGAACCTACTAGGGGGTTTACGCTGCGCCTAGAAATCTATGCAGTGAATGACATACCACCTATCGGCGTGGGAAAAGATACACAATTAACGGGGCGCACACGTCAAGACTATTGAAGGCAAGTGAATTCGAAAACTCTTGCAGATTGCAAGTCGTCAAGGGCGAATATTCTATCTCCTCTCCTCGAATCATCAGGCCTAAGGATCGATGCTGCTGTAAGCGAACTAAAGCACAAATATTTGAGATATGGACAAAAATATGGCCTTTACCAGCTGAGAATCCAATGAACGACGCGTCAAATACATTCTGCATACCGAATGCGCCGTAGAGATTAACAACTATTGAACATGGTCAGCCCAGTGAGAGTTGGCCCTTCAACCAATTCTACAAACATGTAGCTCTTTAACAGGAGGACATAAGTGCACTCACGGACTTGTTATTCGTGCATGATGATTTAGTCCAGCCCTAAAACTGTTAATTTAACGCTAATTGACACATACCTTCCCATTGGCGATGCTTCGGTTGTTATCTTCCAGCAGCCGATGACTATGACATATCACATCAGAAATACAAAGATGCTGACTATGATAATGTGGACAAGATAGATGGATGTTTGAGACGGATAATGATAATAATAGGCGAAGCCTGCAATACTCAAATTCTTGCCCTTGGTAAGTTCCACTTAAACTTCATCGCTATGAGGCGAATTGATGTTATTATTGCTATTGTCGGTATAGATGCCAAAGTTAAATTGATATTGATTGATAGCATGACAAAAAGTATCATCACTCCTATGAAACTCGCTGAAGCATAGAATTCTTTAGTAAATACTATGGGTATTTCACTAACGAATACGTCCCTTAAAATACCGCCGCCGATGGCAGTGAGCATCCCTGCAAAGGCCATGGCAAGAAAATTCAGACCAAACATGTTATATGCGAAAGCCGAGCCAATCACTGTAAATACTCCAAGGCCGACTGCGTCAAACTTCAGGAATAACTCCCAGTGCTTCTTAAATGTCGGATAAAGTAGGAAAATTACAAGGCCTGTGCTTACCGTGATTACAATATATAGAGGATTGACGACTGCGGTAGGCGGAAGTTTTCCAAAAATTATATCACGTATTACTCCGCCGGCGACGCCAGTAATGGTGGAGAGAATTACGATACCTACAATGTCAGACTGGTGTTCAATTGCCTTGAATGCTCCGGTAACTGCAAACGCCATGGTACCAAAGAGATCCAAGATTTGGATAAGCACTGCCAGTGATAAATTTGGGTCCGGCATTCAGAGATAGGGTGTATCTCTATTTCCCAAGTTATTAAGTGATGGCTTCAAATGAATTTCCCTGCAATATCCTTATATGATAAATGAAGAATTTTTTTTCTATTATTATATTATACATCGAAATCGGAATTTGTGGTGCAATAAGATGACCGGCAGTCGATCGGGTTCTGTAGGTAGCAATATTAAATTGAGCTATGTATATGCACAGATCGACTCCTAGAGTTCGAATTGCAGCATCGCAGCGGCTCAATCTGCTATCATGGGGAAACCTCAAAGGTTTACTCTATTGTGGGATTCACAAAACTTAAATTTGTTAAATTCGGTCTGCTATATGTATGGCAAGTTCAGAAACCATAGGCAGCGTAACTTACGAATGTATGAGATGTGGAACAACTGTAACGGTTGAAGAATTGTCGAGATTACCTGAGATTAAATGCATCTGCGGATTCAGAGTTTTTCGCAAATCTAGACAACCGATAGTTAAGCAACTGAAGGCAGTTTAATATTTAACATTTTAATTCGAAAAAATCTATATGGATATTATTATGTAGTGCTCCACTGTAACCTTTTATAACTTCGTTGGCTAAGATCAGTCACATGAAAATCATTTGTCCTGACTGCAAGTCTACGGCAGAGATGTCTGATGATTTTACATTTGTAAAGTGTCCAAAATGTTCGCTGGATATAACGTATGGTGAATACGTGAAGTATGTTGCATACAAGGACAAAAGATACCGCAACATCCTAAGTGATTACAAGCTTTAAGACGATCGACATGGCGACTGAGCTCGATGGCTGATGGTGGATCTTTTATAAAAAGCAAATAACTTTACGCCTCAGGTTAAGTTAGACTTATCCACGCATGCCTGACCAAGATAAGACTTACTCAAATCCGCTTTGTCAATTAACAGTTTTGTTCCTGTCTTGCTGCTCATCTGACTCCCCGGCATTGTCGTCATCATCTTC
>Ga0075435_100003250_pt1 | contig 11007 bp, 11 predicted proteins | sample RhiMethybrSRZTD4_FD_75302 | JGI IMG/M metagenome (GOLD analysis project Ga0075435, IMG submission 75302) | Populus rhizosphere microbial communities from Tennessee, USA - Rhizosphere MetaG P. TD hybrid SRZTD4 | ecosystem: Host-associated > Plants > Roots > Rhizosphere > Soil | place: USA... | reverse complement strand
CCAGAGCGCGACGAAGATCAGAAGGCCGTGCTCCAGCCCTTGCCAGGTGGGGTCGTTCGAGAGCACTGTCGTGACCTGCGTGAAGCCGAAGACGAACACCAGGTCGAAGAAGAGCTCGAGCGGCGTGACCCGCTGTTCCCGCTCCGTACTCAGCTCGCTCACAACTGGACGCTAGCCGCCGGGTGATCCAGATCACAAGCCCGCGGCTACAGTCGGCCCTCGTGAAGCGAGTACTGCTGACCGGAATGTCGGGCACCGGGAAGTCGAGCGTCGTCCGCGAGTTGGTCGCCCGCGGCTACAAGGCGGTCGACACCGACGACGGCTGGTCGGAGACTCAGCCGGACGGCCGCCAGCTCTGGCGCGAGGACGCGATCCAGACGCTCCTGGCCACCGAAGATGCCGGCGTGCTCTTCGTCGCCGGATGCGAGGAGAATCAGACGAAGTTCCAGGCGCAGTTCGACTACATCGTTCTCTTGACTGCACCGCTCGAGATCCTCGCCGAGCGACTGGCGACGAGAACGAACAACTCGTACGGCAAGACGCCCGAGGAGTTCCGCCGCTTCCGTGAGGACGTCGAAACAGTGGAGCCGAAGCTGCGCCGCATCGCCACGTACGAAGTCCAGACGACGATGCCTCTAAACGACGTCGTCGCGGCGGTTCTGGAAGCTATTGACGCTTGAGTGCGCCACCTCGTTACCAGTTCGTCGACTGCCGCTGGGAGCTCGGCGAGCCAGAGCAGGGCCGGGAGCTCTACCTCGGGGGGCATATTCCCGGTGCCTCCTTTCTCGACACCGAACGCGACCTTTCGTCACCACCGGGTTCGCGCGGGCGCCACCCGTTGCCGAGCGACGAGCAGTTCGCCGAGGCAGCCGGGCGGGCCGGGATCGGCGACGGCGTCTTCGTGGTGGCGTACGGGTCGATGGGCGGAGCCGAACGGCTCTGGTGGCTGTTGCGGCACTTCGGCCACGACGATTGTGCGGTGCTGGAGCTTGGCGGGTGGCTGGGCCCGCTGCGAGCCGGCAAGGAGGAGCCCGAGCCACAGGAGTTCACGCCGCGCGCCCGCGCAGGCGACACGATCGAGGCCGACGAGCTCCAGAAGCGCCTTGACGAGCTCGTCCTGCTAGACGCCCGGATCCCGAAGCGCTACCGCGGCGACGTCGAGCCCATCGACCCCGTTGCCGGACACATTCCCGGCGCCCGCAACGCGCCGTGGAACGAGCCGCTGCCGGAGATCCCTGCCGGCGAGGTCGTCGCGTACTGCGGCTCCGGCGTGACGGCCTGCGTCCTCGTCCATCGCCTCGCCCTTAGCGGGCGCGACGCGAAGCTCTACCCCGGCTCCTGGAGCGAGTGGTCGGGCCTGGGGCTTCCTACAGAACGTGACTAGGCGGACTAGGCGGTCGAAAGCCCGCTCAGGTAAGGCTGCCAGCCGTCCGGGATCTTCGGCGCGGCCAGGCGGATGAAGAGCACGGGCGCGGGTGCTCGCGGCTTGCGGCGCAGCTCCATCGAGACCTCGTGCGGCAGCCGGTTCCCCTTACGCAAGTTGCAGGGCGCGCACGAGGTGACGACGTTCTCCCAGACGGACTCCCCGCCCCGGCTCTTCGGCACGACGTGGTCGAGCGTCAGCCGCCCGCCTGCGCTGCCGCAATAGACGCAGCGCCAGTCGTCGCGCGCAAAAAGGGCGCGGCGCGAGATCTTCCGCTGGACCGTTCGCGGGACCCGTACGTACTGGACGAGCCTGATCACGTGAGGCCAGGGGAAGGTGGTGGTTGCGGAACGAAGGGCCTGGTCGAGCTCCTCGATCACCTCGGCCTTGCCCTTGAACACGAGCACATGCGCGCGCCGAACCGTCGTTACGTTGAGCGGCTCGTAGCTCGCGTTCAACACCAAGACTTGCTGCAAGACAGGCAAAAAGTAGCAGCGAGAAGGCAGATGGCTAGCGGGACATCGCGCGCTCCACAGCCTCCTCTTCCTCGGGCGAGAGCGCGATCGAGGCCCGGCCGTGCTCGAGCTCCTTCATGTAGATACGTGCGTAGTCACGGCCCTGGATCGCGCTGACGACGATGCCGCTGCGGGCGCCGTCGAGCAGCGCAACCGACGCGGACTGTTGTCCGCCCGTTCCCTCGTAGGCGTCGTAGCGGACGATCGAGGTCTTCGCCAGCGAGTCGTCGACGCGGCGGTCGACGCGCGCGAGCCCCGCCGCGATCTCGTCGACAGCGCGGTGGAGATCGTCGATTCGCCCCTGCAGCGAGACGGCGAAGTCGACGAGATCGTCCTTGCCGCCGCCGAGCATCACCTGCTGCGACGAGCGCACGCGGCTGAGCTGCAACCAGGCGAGCAAGGCGGCCAGCAGCCCGAGGACGGCCACAGCTGCAGCCGCGATCGCGATCGCCGCAGTCGCTGAGTTGCTCATGAGCCGCGCAAGCCTATTGCGGCAGCGAGAAGATCACCGAGTACGTGGCAGTGTTGTTCGTGGTGTTGTGCTCGTTGGGGACCGGTGTGACATCGACTTTGACCTTCGTCGACTGAGAGCCGAAGAAGGACGAATCCAGCTGGATATTGCGGAAGGTGACCGTCGTCTGCTCCTTCTTGTTGATGAAGGCGATCGACTGAGTCTTGACGATGTCTTTGGTGCCATTCGTGATCGTCAGCTTCACGGGGATATGCACCTCGGCCGAGTCGCCCGAGTCTTCGACCGTGACGGCGAAGCCCAGGTTGGTGCCGGCGACCACCGGTTGCGGGGAGGTGGCACTGGCCGAGAGCTCGGTCCCCTGCGGCAGCGCCTTGGTGGAGACGATGTTCGTTCCGTGCAGGCCGCCGACGGTCGGTGAGACGTTGGCGCCGCGCAAGCGGGTTACCACCGCTCCGAGGCCCGCGGCCGTGAAGAAGTCGGGATTCTGGACAAAGTTCGAGTTGGGGACGCGGACGTCACCCACTCCCTGGTCCCGAAGCAGCTGCTTCGAGGGATCCCTGAAGCTGTCGTCCCACACGACGTCGCTTGCCAGCAACCGAAGCGCGGGCGCCTCGAGCAGCGCGCCTGCCTGAGCAGCCGCGAGATTCTTCGTCGCAAGGGCCTGGCGCAAGGAGTCGCCAAGGCCGACGATGCCGCTGTAGCGGTACTGCAGCGCATCGATCATGCGCGAGTTTTCATCGCGCAGACGGCCTGGGGGATTGATCGCGCGAGCGGCGTCGATGTTCTGCTGCTCGTCGCGTGCAAGCCCGGCGAGCCTGTTCTGCACGTCGCTCGCTTTCAGCCCCGGCTGACCCAGCAAGGTGCCGAGCCGCACGCCGATCGAGTGCGAGTTGGACCCGATCTGCGAGACCTTGTTCATGTAGTTCTCGTACTTCGCGTGCTTGCTCGAGGACTGGCAACCCTGGATCGCATAGACGAGCAACAGCACGATCACGATCGCGAAGGCGATCAAGCCGACCAAGCGAAGCAAAGGGGTGACGCCCTGCGGCGTCCGGATCGGCGGCCGCGGCCCGCGTGGCCTCGTTCCAGGCGGCCGCTCGGGGCGGGCGGCTTCTCTGGTCTCCGGCTCCTCGAAGAAGTCGAACTCGATGTCTGTGTCGCGCTCGGTCATGCCTTCGTGCAGGGAAAAGTTGCGCGTCCACTGTAACCGTTGGCTCGGCCTGAAACGGTTTTCTTTCGCTACACGAAAGGCTTTCGCGCCGCCGCGGCGAACGAGCGCCCGTGTCAGAAGCGGCTCTTGCCGTCGCCCCGAACGAGCTCGTCCTCGGCCGGTATCGCCCTTTGCAGCCGCTTGGCAGCGGCGGCAACGGCTCGGTCTGGCTTGCCCGCGACGAGCCCACCGGCGTTGAAATCGCGCTGAAGATCGTCCCGCGCGAGGGAAAGTCGGCCTCACGGGCGGAGCGAGAGGCCTCCGCGGCGGCCCGGCTCCGCCATCCGGGCTGTCAGCGCGCTTATGCGCTCGCGCGTGACTCGCGTCACGTCTACATCGCCTACGAGTACGTACCAGGCCGGACACTCCGCCAGGCGCTCCGGGAAGGCGCTGTTGACGACGCGGACGCGCTCGAAGTGGCCGCACAGGTCTGCGAGGTGCTCGCCCACGCGCACGCTCACCGAATCGTCCACCGCGACGTGAAGCCGTCGAACATCCTGCTCGCGGAGAGCGACGAGATCTCGATCCGCCTGCTCGATTTCGGGCTCGCGCGGATGGACGGCGAAGAGACCTTGACCGCCGCCGGCGACGTCCCCGGAACACTCGCTTACATCCCCCCTGAGAGGCTCCGGGGTGAGGAGTCGGGTGCGCCCGCCGACGTCTGGGCGGTCGGCGTCCTGCTCTGGGAAGCACTGGCCGGCTGGCACCCATTCTGGAAGGGGTCGCTCCTCGACACCGCTCGGCGGATCGAGTCCGGCGCTATCTCGCTGGCCAAGGCCAGGCCGGACCTGCCACGGCCTCTGATCTCCCTCGTCGACCGCGCGCTTTCGGTTGACCCGGCTAGGCGTCCCTCAGCGGCCAAGCTCGGAGCCGCCCTGCGTGCGACCGGGCACCGGCGCGAGCGACGAACGCGGGCGCTGCCGCACGTCTCGGCGCCGTCGCCGTCGCGCTTTGCCCCGGCCGCCGCTGCTGGGCTCTTCGCGGGCCTCTCCGCGGCGGCCCTGCCTTTCTATCCCTCTGGCTGGCCGCTCGGCCTCGCGGCGCTCGCTGCCGGCTTGACGCTCATGCGCGAGCGCGTCGGCCTTGCGTTAGCTCTCGCCGTGCCGATCCTGCCGATCGGAAACCTCTCGTCAGGGCTTGCCTGGGCGTATGCGGCGCTCGCCTTCGGCTGGCTCGCGCTGACCTGGAAAGATTCGCGGACGGGGTTGTTCTTCGTGGCTGGGCCGCTGCTGGCGCCGCTATCGCTGCTCGGCTTGCTGCCGCTCGCGGCGCAGCGGCTTCGCGGCGGGGTCCTTCGCGCCTTGCACGTCTTCATCGCCGTCCTCGTGGCGGGGCTCGTCACCGGCATCCGGGGCGGCAAGCTCCCTTTCACCGGCAGCTTTGCCCCGGCCCTCGCGCTCGACAGTACCCGCAGCCCATTCACGGCCGCAGACACAATCTGGCACGCCCTGAGCGCGCGGCCGACGCTGCTGTTCGAGGCAGTCGTCCTTGCCGCCGCAGCGTCGGCGCTTCCGCACGTCCGAGGGCGCCGGATCCTGCCCTTCGGGCTGGCGCTGATGGCGGGCATCCTCGCCCCCGGCCCGGCACTGCCGGACGCCGCGATCGTGGTCACGATTTTGGCCACCTGCCTGGGGCTAGCGGTCAGAGCCGAAAGCTAGACTCGGGGCGGGCGAAGCCCCTGCAATGACCGTGCTCAGGAACATCGAGGCCAAGATCGAATCGCTGTTCGAAGGCGTCTTCGGGCGCGCCTTCCGAACGAACGTTCAGCCCGTCGAGCTGGCGCGCAAGCTCGTCAAGGAAATGGAGGATCATCGCGTCATCTCGGTCTCCCGGCTCTACGTCCCGAACGAGTACACGGTCTATCTCTCCCCGGCCGACCGAGCGCAGTTCGAGAGCTACGAGGAGTCGCTGCTCGCCGAGCTCCAGGACTACCTGGCCGAGAACGCCCGCAGGGAGAAGTATGTGCTGCTCTCGCCGCCTAAGGTCGTGATGGAGACCGACGAGGACCTCGAGGTCGGCGAATTCGGGATCGCGACGCGGATGGCCCAGGGAAGCGGCCCGCAACCGGTACCCGAAAAGGCACCGCTACCCGACGTCGCCCCCGGCGCGACCATGGTTTACAAGCCAAAGCAGCCGGACACCGAGGCGGTGTCGGCGCAGGAACTCGGTCTCGAGCGGGAGATCGCGACGCTCTCGTGGAACGGCAAACGACATGAAATCGAGAAACGGCGGGTCGTGATCGGCCGCTCGAAGGACGCCGACGTTCAGGTCGAAGACCCGAACGTCTCGCGCCGCCACGCGGAAGTCCGCCAGGAAGGCGCCGCCTACTGGGTCGTCGACCTGGATTCGACCAACGGCACCGAGATCAACGGCCGCCAGCTCAAGCGGGCCAAGCTGCGCCCCGGCGACACGATCACGGTCGGCTCGACCGAGCTCGTCTTCCGGCGGGAGTCCGGAGGCTGACGTGGCGCTCGCCTCGATCGCGGTCGAGGAGCTGCTGCTCATCCTCAAGATCGCCTTCGTGGTGCTCCTTTACCTGTTCATCTGGCGGATAGTTCGCACCGCGAGCAAGGATTTGCGGACGCCGCAGGAGAGCTTCATCCTCGCGCCCTCGCAGGCGAGCGAGCTCTTCGAGCTCCGCAACGCTGGGCCGCGGGACGCCGGTCGTCTGGTCGTCGTCACCAGCCCGACCCTCGAAGAAGGCGAAGGGCGGATGCTCGATTCCGCCCCGATCACGGTTGGCCGTGGGCCCCAGAACGACGTCACGCTCGACGGGGACGACTACGCCTCGGCGAAGCACGCTCGGATCGAGCCGCGTGGCGACGGCGTCTGGGTCGAGGACGTCGGCTCGACGAACGGCACCTTCCTGAACGGCATCAAGCTGACCCGCGCACGCAAGCTGACACCCGGCGACGTCGTGCGCGTTGGAGAAACCGAGCTGAGGTACGAGGCGTGACGGTCACGCAGCTCGGCTACGGCACCGACACGGGAAAGAAGCGCCGCCGGAACGAGGACGACTACGTCGTCGAGCCGCCGCTCTTCGCGATCGCGGACGGGATGGGAGGAGCACAGGCCGGCGAGCTCGCCTCGAGCCTCGCCGCAGGGGCCGTCCGCGAGGACGAGGGCGCCGTGGGCAGCGGCGAGCGCCGCGTCACCGAGCTGATTCAGGAGGCCAACCGCCGGGTCTACCAGCGATCGAGCCAGGACGCTGCCGTCTCCGGGATGGGGACGACGATGACGGTGGCGCTGGTCGCAGACGGCAATGTCGTCTTCGGCCATGTCGGCGATTCCCGCGCCTACTTGATCCGCGACGGCAAGCTCGAGCAGCTGACCGAGGACCATTCGCTGGTTGCCGAGCTCGTTCGCAGCGGCAAGCTCTCGCCCGAAGAGGCCGGAACGCATCCCCAGCGATCGGTGATTACGCGTGCGCTCGGCACCGATCCCGATGTCGACGTCGACACCTTCTCGATCGAGACCGTTCCGGGCGACCTGTTCATGCTCTGCTCGGACGGGCTGACCTCGATGGTCGAGGACGACGTGATCCTCCGGACGGTCGAGAAGAACCGCGACAACCTGCAGGCAACGGCGAAAGCGTTGATTCGCGCCGCGAACAAGGGCGGCGGCGAGGACAACATCACTGTCATCTTCTTCGAGATCGGCGAGGACCACGGCGAGCCGCTCGAGGAGACGGCGCAGTACCCGGCCCTTGGCACAGACACCGACGGGAACGGCGAGGTCGACGAGGACACGCTGGACGAGCTCGACCGCGTCCCGGCAATCGACACGATGGTCGTGCCTCCCGACGAGGTCGAGCAGGCTGTTCAGCCCAAGCGCCGCACTCGCGCTCGCCTGATTCCCGCGGTGCTGCTGATCCTGATCGCGCTCGCGGTGATCGCGGTCGTCCTCTGGACTCTCCGCGGGAGGTAACGGTGAGCCTCCGCAACCGCGAGCTGCTGAACCTCGTCGTCGTGGGGGCTATGACCGCGCTCGGCTTCGCCAGCGTCTATATCGCCCGCCAGGCTGTCGTCTCGACCGCCTCGCTCTCGTACGCGGCCCTCTTCTTCGGGCTCTACCTCGTCGCACACCTGGTCGCCCGCTATGCCGTGCCGTACGCCGACCCGTACCTGCTGCCGATGGCGGCCTTGCTGACGGCGATCGGCGTCACCGAGATCTACCGCATCCGACCCGGAGACGCGTTCCGCCAAGGGGTCTGGATCATCATCGCGGTCGGCGTTTTTGCGGCCACGCTCCTTGTCCTGCGCCGCGACTACCGCCGACTCGAGAGCTACAAGTACCTCTTCGGCTTGACCGCGATCGGCCTGCTTGCCCTCCCAGCCTTGCCGGGACTCGGTACCACCGTCAACGGCGCCCGGCTCTGGATCCACTTCGGATCGCTCCAGTTCCAGCCCGGCGAGATCGCGAAGCTCTGCCTGATCGTCTTCCTCGCGGGCTACCTGCGCGAGAAGCGTGAGGTCCTGGCACAGGGTCGCTTGAAGGACTTCGGGCCGCTGCTCGTTATCTGGGGCGGCGCAATGCTTGTCCTGGTCGAGACGAACGACCTCGGGTCGGCGCTCCTCTACTTCGGGATCTTCCTCGCAATGCTCTACGTGGCAACGGGCAGGCTGCTGTTCACCGGCATCGGCATCGCGCTCTTCCTCGCAGGCTCGTATTTCATCTACACGCAGGTCGCGCACGTGCACGAGCGAGTGACGATCTGGCTGCATCCGTGGACCGACCACAAGGTCTACTGCGCATTAACCGGCCAGACGGCCCTTCGCCAGGACTGCGGGAGCTTCCAGCTCGTGAAGTCGCTCTACTCAGTCGGCAACGGCGGCTTCGGCGGCACCGGGCTCGGCAAAGGCACCTTCGAGACGGTCCAGGGCCATCCGCTGATCCCGTATCTGAACACGGACTTCATCTACTCCGCGCTCGCGCAGGAGCTCGGCCTGATCGGCATCGCGGCCTTCCTCCTGCTCTTCATGGTCTTCGTCCTCCGAGGAATGCGAATCGCGCTACTCGCCGATGACGGCTTCTCGAAGCTCGCGGCGGCCGGCCTCACCTTCGGCTTCGCGCTGCAGACCTTCATCATCGTCGGCGGGATCCTGCGAATCATCCCGCTGACCGGGATCACGCTTCCCTTCGTCTCCTACGGCGGTTCGAGCGTCGTGGCGAACTTCGTTCTCCTCGCAGGCCTGCTCCTGATCTCCAACCGCGCGAACGCGCCCAGGGACCGATGAACCGCCAGATCACGAAGCTCGCGGTCGCCTCGCTGATCCTGCTCGCGGCGCTGATCGTGGCGACGACCTACTGGCAGACGTGGGCATCAGCCGGCCTCGCCGAAAGGCAGGACAACGCGATCCAGCGCGTGGCGCAGTTCCGGATCAAGCGCGGGCTGATCCGCGCCGCCGACGGGACGATTCTGGCGACGAACGTGCGCAAGAACGTGGACGGGCAGACGCTCTACTTCCGCCGCTACCCGACCGGGCGCCTGTTCGCCAACCTCGTCGGCTACTCGACCCAAGTCCGGTCGCGCGCCGGCCTCGAGCAGTCCGAGAACGCGTACCTGACCTCGTCGAACGCGAACCTGAGCACGATCTTCAACAAGACGCTGGACAAGATCAAAGGCGTCACGATCACCGGCAACGACCTGGTCCTGAGCGTCCGCCCGAGCGTCCAGCGGATCGCGATGCAGCAGCTCGCCGGCAAATGCGGCGCCGCAGTCGTGATGAACCCGAAGACCGGCAAGGTCTACGCGCTCGCGACCCAGCCGAGCTACAACCCGAACCTGGTCGAGAACCACTTCGACCGGATCAAGACGACGAACGCGCCGTGCCAACCCGCGGCGCCGCTGTTGAACCGCGCGACGAACGGGCTCTTCACGCCGGGCTCGACCTTCAAGGTCGTGACAGCGACGGCGGCCCTGGACTCGCACAAGTTCACACCGGAGTCGACGTTCTACGACCCCGGTTACTGCATCGAGTACGGCAAGCAGGTCTCGAACGCCGCCAGTCCCGACGGACCGGTCGAATCCTTTGGCCACCCCACCCTCGCCGAGGGCCTACAGCACTCGATCAACTCGGTCTTCTGCAACGTCGGCAAGGCGCTCGGTGCCGGAACGATCCTCGAGTACATGAAGAAGTTCGGCTTCTACAAGGATCCGCCGATCGAAAGTCCTGCCGATGAGAAGGCGCCGAGCGGCCTCTACAACGGGGGCCGGCTCTTCTTCCCGTCCCATCCCTCAACCCAGGTCGACCCCGGCCGCATGGCCTTCGGGCAGGAACGGCTCGCCGTGACGCCGCTGCAGATGGCGATGGTCGCTTCAACGGTCGCGAACGGAGGCGTGGAGATGGAGCCGCAGGTGCTGAACCGCGTCGTCGACTCCCACGGCCACACGGTCGTCCGCATCGACCCTCAGAAGCTGACGCGCGTGATGTCTCCGCAGACAGCGAGCGAGATCAACTCGATGATGGTCGCCGCGGTCAACAACGGCACCGGCGGCGAGGCGGCGATCCCCGGAGTCTCGGTCGCGGGCAAGACCGGCACGGCAGAAACGGGCACCTCCGGGATCAACACGACCTGGTTCATCTGCTTCGCACCGGCCGACCACCCGCAGGTCGCCGTCGCGGTCACGCTCCAGAACCAGACCGGCTTCGGAGGCCAGACAGCAGCGCCGATCGCGAAACAGCTCATGCAGGCGGTTTTGAGCCCGAGGTCGAAGAAATAAGGCCATGGCGGTTACAGGCGACACGCTGATCGACTCCGTCTTCGACGGGCGGTACCGGATCATCCGCAAGCTCGGCGCCGGGGGGATGGCGAACGTCTATCTCGCCGAGGACCAGGAACTCGGCCGCCGGGTCGCGATCAAGATCCTCGACGACCGCCATGCCGCCGACGACTCGTTCATCGAGCGCTTCCGGCGCGAGGCGAAGAACGCGGCCGGGCTTTCGCATCCGAACATCGTCTCGATCTACGACCGCGGCGAGGCCGAGGGCACGTACTACATCGCGATGGAGTACCTCTCGGGCCGGTCGCTGAAGGAGCTGATCGTCAGTCGCGGCCCGACGCCGATCAGGATCGCGATCGATTACACCCGGCAGATGCTGGCCGCGCTCGGCTTCGCGCACCGGCACGGGATCGTCCACCGCGACATCAAGCCGCACAACGTCGTCGTCGACGCGGACGGGCGGCTGAAGGTGACGGATTTCGGGATTGCCCGCTCGGGCGCGAGCCAGATGACCGAGGTCGGCTCGATCATCGGGACGGCGCAGTACCTGTCGCCGGAGCAGGCCCGAGGCTCGCCGGTCGACCAACGCTCCGACGTCTACTCGGTTGGGATCGTGCTCTACGAGATGCTGACGGGCACAGTTCCGTTCACGGGCGAGACGCC
>Ga0075435_100003249_pt1 | contig 11010 bp, 5 predicted proteins | sample RhiMethybrSRZTD4_FD_75302 | JGI IMG/M metagenome (GOLD analysis project Ga0075435, IMG submission 75302) | Populus rhizosphere microbial communities from Tennessee, USA - Rhizosphere MetaG P. TD hybrid SRZTD4 | ecosystem: Host-associated > Plants > Roots > Rhizosphere > Soil | place: USA... | reverse complement strand
TTGTACGCCGCAAGCTGCTCGGACGAACTGCCGGTTTTCTCGTACACCTTCCCGAGATTGAACTGCGCCATGTAGCTTTGTGGGTACAGCTCGATCTCCCGTTTGTATTCCGCGATTGCTGCGGTCGTGTCGCCGCGCTGTTCGGCCGCGAGCGCGAGATTGAAGTGTGCGAGGCGCAGATCGGATTTCTGCTCGAGCGCCGTCCGGATCTCGCGCTCGCCTGCGGCGACGTCGCCGCGCTTCAGACGCACGGCCCCGAGCGTGTTGCGCGCCGCGGCCATCGCCGGCTCGATTTCCAGCGCGCGATGCAGTTCCCGCTCGGCCTCGTCGAGTCGATCGTGATCCACGAGGATCTGCGCGATCTCCTGGTGCGCCTGCGCATTCCGCGGATCCCTCGCAAGCAGCTGCCGGTATCCCAGAAGCGCATCATCGTCTCGGCCCATCGTTCGATACACGTTCGCGAGGTTGAAGACCGCGAGGTCGTAATCGGGCTTCAGCGCGAGTGCGTGCTTGTAGCTGTCGAGTGCCTTCGGCAGATCGTGGCGGCGCGAATATTCGTTCCCCATCATCAGCCAGGCGTCGATTACTTGTGGATCCTTCTGCACGACCTCGCGCAGCGCCGCCAGGCCTTTGTCGTACGCGCGATCCTTCATGTCGTCGCGTGCCGAGGTCACGAGGTTGAACAGTTCGATCTTGTCCTTGGGATCGGCGAGCTGCGTACGGTCGGCGTTTGCGGTCGCGACGAACGTGCCGACGTAACCGAGCGCCGCGAGCCGCGCGCGCGTGTCGGGATCGACGTCGACCGCCGGTTCGACCTCGCCGGGGCGGTCGCCCGCATCCATCGCGTTCAGCTCCGCGGCCATCCGATCGCCGAGAGCGCGGCGTTCAGCGTAGATGTTCTGAGTTTCGTGGGGATCGCGCTCGAGATCGTACAGCTCGGGACGCGGCGCATCGATGTACTTGAACCGGCCGGACGTCAGCGTTCGCAGCTCGCTCCAGCCGTAGTGATATCGCGGATATACCGCTTCCGCGTACGCAGTCAGACCGAGCTCGCGAACGGCGCCCGTCATCAGCGGGACCAGCGATCGGCCGTCGACTCCCTGAGGCGCCGGCATGCCGAGCAGCTCCAGCACCGTCGGCAGAACGTCGACGCTTCGGACGACGTCGCCGACGCGGCGGGCGCGCAGCGAATCGTACGGCGCGCGGACCATCAGCGGAACGCGCAGCACCGGTTCGTACACGAAGAAACCGTGCGTCGCCTCACCGTGATCGCCGAGGCTCTCGCCGTGATCGCCAATCACGACGATCATCGTCTTGTCGAGAAGACGATGCTCCTCGAGAAACGATCGAATACGACCGACCTGGGAGTCGATGAACGCGAGCTCGCCAAGATACGGGCGATCGGCAAAGCGCGTGCGGTACGGCTCAGGCGGCGCGTACGGCGAGTGCGCATCGTAGAAATGCACCCAGCAGAAGAAGCGGGAGGACTCTACGCTGCCGAGCCACGTCAGCGCGCGATCGGCTACTTCATTGGCCGGCCGCTCGATTTCTCCGATGGAGAGATCGTTGATCTTCCTGCTGTCGAAATTGTCGAAGTAGGTATCGAACCCCTGCGCGATGCCCCAGCGGCGATCGAGCACGTACGACGCGACGAAGCCGCCGGTCCTGAATCCGCTGGATTTCAGGCGTTCGGCCAGCGTTGTCTCGCGCTCATCGAGGAAAAACCCGCCGTTGTCGCGCACACCGTGGTGAGGCGGGAACTTCGCGGTGAACAGCGAGGAATGCGCCGGCAGCGTGAGCGGCGCCGGCGCGACGGCATGTTCGAACAGCGTGCCTTCGGTTCCGATTCGATCGAGCTGCGGCGTCGCGCCACCGGGCCATCCGTACGCGCCGAGTCGATCGGCGCGCGTGGTGTCGAGCGTGATCACCAGCAGGTTCAGCGCATCGGGACGAACCCCTCGTGGAAGCCTGCCGACGACTGCGCCTGATGGCGACGCGATTGGCCGGCGATCGACGCGGACGTACCATACAGCCGCCGACGCGATCGCGATCGCCAGGACCACAACCGCACCGACGAGTCGCGATCGGCCTCGACGCATCGGATCATTCTAGTGGCGGCCGCCGATGCACTCACCGATGATCGCGATCGGTCGAGGGAGTCGCACCGGAGATCGCGAGCGCCACGAACTCCGCGGGATGATCTTTGGCGCCGACCGGCACGAGCACATACTGCTTGCCCTTCGCCATGTACGTCATCGGGCCGCCCGTCGTGCCGGACGGCAGATCGGTTTCCCACACGACGGCGCCCGTCGCCTTGTCATACGCGCGGAACTTCTTGCCCCACGCCCAGTCCACCTGCGGCGTCCCGATGATCGCGTCGCTGCCTTCGCCGATGAACAGCAACGTTTTCGTGACGAGCGGTACAGGACGGTTCGGAATGCCGAGCGGCGGCAGATTCAGTGCCTTGAGCAGCGGATGGTTGCGCGGACCGTCGCCGTTCGCCGCCGACCAGACGATGTCGCCTTTGCTCAAGTCGTACGCGGTGATGCGTCCGTACGGCGGCTTCCAGATTGGCAGCCCCTCGACCTGCGGTCCCAGCCCGCGCACGACTCCGGGCTGCGGCGCTGGAGGTTCCTGCTGTTGCTGCTGCGATTCCGGCGGCCGGTTCGGCGCCCACCGATACTCCATCGTCGCTTCGGCGTCGCCTTTGATGACGCCAATCGGCGCCGCGAGCGAATGTGACACGGCGTAGTACATGCCGGTGTCGGGATCGAACGCGCCGGTGTGCCAGTTGCCCGCGCCCCACGCACCGGGCATCATCAACGTGCCGCGCGTGCCTTCGGGAGTCGACACCGTCGGCGGCGTGTACATCGGTCCGAGCACGTATTGCTTCGCCACGTCGCGCGCTTTCGCAGCGAGCTCGGGCGTGAAGTCGATCAGATCGGTGTCGCTGAAGCCCTGACGATCGAACGCCGGCGGTTTCGTTGGGAACGGCTGCGTCGGCGACGTGTGTTCGCCGGGCACGATCGATTGCGGCACGGGCCGCTCCTCAATCGGCCACACGGGCTTTCCGTTCGTGCGATCGAGCACGTAGAGGAAAGCGTTCTTGTTCGGCTGCATCACCGCCTTGATACGTTTGCCGTTCACGGTGATGTCGCCGAGCGTCGGCGGACCGACGTTGTCCCATTCCCACAAATCGTGATGAATCGTCTGGAAGTGCCAGACGCGCTTGCCGGTCCTGGCGTCGAGCGCGACGAGACTGTCGGAGTACAGGTTGTCCCCCGGCCGCCATCCGCCGTACGCCGCCGACGTTGGCGCCGTCAGCGGCAGATACACGTACCCGAGCGCATCGTCCGCGCTCAGCGGATTCCATGCGCCGAGATCGCCGGCGTACCTCCACGATTCGTTTCCCCAGGTTTCCGTGCCCGGCTCGCCCTCCTGCGGGACGACGTGAAACGTCCACAACAATTTGCCCGTGCGTACGTCGAACCCGCGGACATCGTGACGCGCGCGTTCCTTCTTGCCGCCGCCGTCACCCGCGCCGTTCGTGTATCCGGCGACCACGATGACGTTTCCGACAACGATCGCGCCGGAGGTATCGGTGAACTCCCCGGCGAGCGGTTGCGGCTCGGCGAAATGCAGGCTGACGCGGCCGCCGGCGCCGAAGTCAGGCGACGGCTTGCCGCTTTTGGCGTTGAGCGCGTACAGATTCTCGCCGCGAATCGCGAGGATCCGCGAATCGTTCCCGCTGTGCCAGTACTCGAGGCCGCGCGTCGCTTCACCTTTCGGTTGATCTTTGGCCGCTTCCTGTTCCCACACCGTCGCACCGCTCGCGCCGTCGACCGCGACGACGAGGCCGTGTGCGTCCTGCGTGTAGATGACGCCGTCGATCGCAATGGCGGTCGATTTCACGTACGGATTCACCTTCACGTCGGGAAACATCGCGACGACGCTTGGATTGACGGCCGGCCGTCGCCACGCGATCCTCAGCTGCTTGACCGTCTCGCGGTTGATCTGATCGAGCGGCGCGTAGCGAGTGAACGCGTGATCGCTGCCGTAATAGCGCCACTCTCTGCCGGCGCGTTCCTGCGCGGCCGTCGTCAGGGCGGCAATGGCGACGATCGCGGCAATCAGAGCAGCGGCGGGTCGTGGGGCGACGCGAAGCACAGTTTGAGCCTCCTTCAGGTTGATGTTCGGCGTGCACGGCGATCACGGAAGCAATCGCGTGCGGTAGCTCCGGCTCAATCGCAGCAGCGTGCCTCCTGCGAGCTTCACGCTGAAATCCCCCTGCGCGAGCGGTTCGATCTCCTGAATCCGATCGACGTTGACAATGGTCGTGCGATGGATACGCACGAACGTGTGCGGATCCAGAATCTCCTCGAGCTCCGAAATGGGTTGACGGACGAGAAAGGTTCGGCCTCGCGTGTGGAACTCGACGTAGTCGCCGGCCGACGTGATCCAGTCGACCTCCTCGGGGCGGAGCAGCACGAAGCGTCCGTGATCCTTTGCGACGAGGCGCGGCAGCGGCCGCGCGCCGGGCTTGACGCCGTCGCCCATCGATCCGGCCGACAACAACTGTCGGGCGCGCTGAAGCGCCGACTGAAACAGCTTCGGCGTGATCGGCTTCAACAGGTACCCGACGGCATTGGCTTCGAATGCGCGCAGTGCGTAGTCGTCGTACGCGGTGACGAAGATGACCGCGCACGTCGGCGACGCGGCCCGCTCGAGCACCTCGAAGCCGTCGAGGTTCGGCATCTGGACGTCGAGAAACATGAGATCCGGCCGGAGCTGCGTGATCGCCGCGACGGCGGCGGGTCCATCGGCGGCCTCGCCGAGGACCTCGATGTCTTTCTCGGGTTCGAGCAGGAGTCGAATTCCCTCCCGCACGAGCGGCGCATCGTCGACGATCAGCGTCCTGATCATGCGGGCACGCTCTCCTGTTCTGCCGTCAACGTTCTGTTGCTGCCGGGTTCGTACGGAATACGGATCGTGACGCTCGCGCCGCCAAACGTCGCGTGCCCGCAGTCGAGGCGCGCGTCGGATCCGTACAGGCGCTGCAGACGCGCGCGCGTGTTCGCGAGCCCCACGCCGTCGCCGCCCGGGCCTTCGCGAAATCCGGGACCGGAGTCGCTCACGCGCAGTTGAAGATGGTCGTTATATCGCTCGGCGGAAATAACGATGGCGCCCGGTCCCTGCTGCGGGGCGATCCCGTGAACGATCGCGTTTTCGACCACCGGCTGCAGCAGCATGCTTGGAACGAGCGCCGTCAGCGCCTCGTCGGTGACGGCGCGATGGACTGTCAGACGGTCTCCGAGCGACAGCTGCTGTATTGCCAGGTACTCGTCGAGGAACTCGAGCTCGGCGGCGAGCGGAATTTTCTGACGGCGCTTCGTGTCGAACGTGACTCGAAGGAGATTCCCGAGATGACCGAGCGTTTCGACGACGCCGTTTCTGTCGCCTTTGAGCGCGAGAACGGAGATCACCTGGAGGGTGTTGAAGAAGAAGTGCGGACGGAGCTGCGCCTGCAGCGCCTGGAGATGCGCCTGCGCGAGGCTCGCTTCGAGCTGTGCCTCGGCAACCTGCCGCTGCTGCAGCTCGGAATAGTGTCTCGCCGCGTACATCACGCCGAGGATTGCCCAATAGCTGAGAAAGTCGGCGGCGAAATTCAGCCGCATGATACGGAAGAACCGCGGAGCGAACGAGAGCTCCGGATGCAGCGTGGCAAACGGTGTGCCCGCGATGATGAGGATGTGAACGTAAGTGAAGACCAGCGCGCCGAGAATGTGCGGCAGCAGCGTGACGCGTCGTCGCAGGTCGAGCCGGTATCGTCCCGCGAGAACGATCGCGAGCGGCAGCGCGGCGAAGTACGTGATCCAGAATTTCGGTACGCCGACGACAATATAGGTCCACCGCATGTCGAGCCCTTCGCCTCGTCCTCCCACGTAGGTATGCACGCCGTCGAGAACGCACAAACAGAGCATCAGCGCGATGACGGTGCTCATGCCGGCGGCGTTGAGACGAAGCGCTCCGATTCGCATGTCAGAAGCTGGATAGCGACAGCGTCACGTCGGCGTGCGTCCACGCTTTCATGAAGAGTTCCCGGGCGCGGTGGGCACCATCCGTACGGCCGCGCGCCCGCAGCGCGTGCATCAGACCGAACAGCGACCGTCCGTTGCCCGGATTGACTTCGAGATCCTCTCGAAACACTCGTTCGGCTTCGTCGTACCGGCCGGCAGCCAGAAGCGCTGCGCCGAGCGACTCGCGCACGGGGTAGTAGAACGGCGGCGGCTCGTGATACGCGAGGCGGTCCTGCGCGGCGACGGCGCGCTGCCACGCGTCGATCGCAGCTTCGGCGCCGTGCATGCTCTGTTCGCATCGGGCGGCGAGAACGGCGCGAAACACCTCGCGGATGCGCTCGATCGGGTTGCTCCGATAGTAAACGGTGTCGGGGGTCGCTCGCGCTGCCTCTTCGAATGCGTCGCGCTCGCGACTGCCGTCGGCTATGCGGTTCAACGCGAACAACGCATCCGCGCGCGCGAAGCGCGACATCATCGAGCCGAGCACGTCGGCAGGCGGTGGCGCAGGCAGCGCCACGACAGCCGCCCACTTCGCGAATCGAAGCAGTACGAGCGCAAGCGGCGCCGAGAAATGACGGTCGGGAGAGCTGTCCGCGAGTCCCGCTTCGACGCGGGCAATCTCGTTCGCCGCGGTTCGGGCATCGTCGAAGCGGCCTGCGAATCCGTTCGCCACCGCGAGCGATTCGAGATCGTGCAGGTAGTACATCGCGCCGTCGTGTCCCGGCGGATTCTCGCGGAGGTACGCCAGATCGGCGGCCGCGGCGCGCACGTTCGTCGCGATCGCCGCGCTGTAATCGCCGGTCCGCATGTACACGTGCGACGGCATGTGGAGCAGGTGACCGATATCAGGAACGAGCGTTTCGAGGCGCCGCGCGCTCTCGATCGCGCGCGTCGGATTGGCGGAACCCTCGACGGCATGGACGTAGTAATGATTGGCGCCGACGTGCGACGGGTGGTCGTGGATCACAGATTCCAGTACCGTCACGATCTCGGCGTCCTGTTGCGGCGTGCGAGGCCGCAGCTGCATCAGGCTGTCCGCGTAGAGAACGGACGCATCAGGATCGTCGCGTCGCGTGTTTCGCACGCCGCTCATCGCATCCGCGTACGCGGCGGCGTCGATGCTGCCGTCCGCGCCGCAATACCGCGCGACGACCGCTGACGAGTAACCACGCTCGCCCGCACCGCGCGACAGGGCGAGCGCACGACGCGACGCGGCGCACGCGTCTCGTATCTGCATCGCATCAGCGTCCATATTGAGATTCGGGCCGGACGCAAGCGCAATTCCGACCTGCGGCATCGCCGCTCGAGGATCGAGTCCCGCCGCCTGCGCGAACGCGCGGCGAGCCGCATCACGATTGAATCCGTAGAGATACGTAAGGCCGCGATCGAAGAAACGCTGCGCGTCGCGATTGTCGGTGTCGATCGGGTGGTGAAGAACGCCGGGATCGTTCGCGTGTTGAACGGGCGCTATCGTGGTACCGAGCAGCGCTGCCATCAGGAGTGGCGCTCGTACTGTGAAGTGCACCACGACACGCGGAGCCTACCTTCGCGTCTGTTGGCCGTCAAGCCGTGAGCAAGCCGCTTGAGCGCAGCGTTCGCACGAATTCGAACGACACGGCGGCGCGGTGCGGCGACGCATTGCGGCCTGGCCGACGTAATTGCCGTCCGTCGCGCGCTCATGCGCTTCGTCGCGACAACGTTGATCGCCGCGTGACGCCGTGGTAGGTAACGCGCCGTCCAACCTTACGAATCACGTCGTTCGCAGCGTCGTCGGTTCAGCGCGATCAGGAGGTGCGAGGTGAGGACTCACGCGGATTGCGGCTCGCGGCGATGCGCGGCGCGCGCCGCTGCCTCGGCGCTCGTTGTCTCGGCCGCCGTGCTCGCGCTCGCGGGCGGCGCGGCCGCGCAGGTATCGACCGGCGGTCTCCGCGGCATCGTGCACGACGGAACCGGCGCGGTGCTGGTCGGCGTCACCATCGAAGCCGAGAGTCCCGCGCGCATGGGCACGGCCACGGCGGTGACCGACACCCAGGGCGCATACCGTCTCGAGAACCTGCCGGTGGGCGTCTACACCGTCACGTTCACGCTGCAGGGATTCGCGACAATCCGGCAGCAGGGCATCCGCGTGGAGGTCGGCCGATCGATTGAGCTCGATCAGGTACTGAAGGTCAGCGCGGTCGAGGAGACGGTGACGGTGTCAGGCCAGTCGCCGGTCGTCGACACCGTGCACGGCGGGACGAGCGCGAACTTCAACAAGGAGATGCTCGAGAACATCCCGGCGTCGCGCACGTCGTTCTTCGATATTCCTGCAATCGCGCCGGCGGTGAAGGTGACGAGCGGCAACGTCGGCACCGGCAGCGGCTTCAACATCTACGGATCCGATTCGAATCAGAACGCGTTTCAGTACGACGGCCTCGACGTCTCGGCGCCGTCGTTCGGCGGACCGTTCGACTGGCCGAACTTCGACATGATGCAGGAGATGCAGGTGAAGGCGGTCGGCGCATCGGCGGAGTACGCCGGGTTCCAGGGTGGCGTGATCAATCTCGTGCTGAAGTCGGGCAGCAACCAGCTGCACGGCAGCGGCGGCTTCTACGGAATCTGGGGCGGACTCCAGGGCAACAACACGCCGAACGAGCCGTTCCCGCGCGTCACCGATCACCGGCTCGACTACAACGTCTCGATTGGCGGGCCGATCATCAAAGATCGTTTGTGGTTCCAGTACATCGGCGAGCACATCCGCTGGGTGCGCAGCGACAGCCTCGGCGTGCCGCCGGATCGTCTCGACCACACGCGCATCTGGCGTCCTTTCATCAAAGTCGACGTCCGCGTGACGAACTCCGATCAGATCGCGGTGCATTACAACGACTGCCGCGACTGGTGGGGCTACGGCGCCAGCAAGACGACGCCGCCGGAGTCGGCGAGCGTCGAAGTCGGATCCGATCCGGTCGTCACCGCGCGCTGGACGCACATCTTCAACAACGTGACGATGCTCGAAGTGAAGGGCGGCGGCGTGTATGTCCGGAAGGATTACATCCCGACGAGCGGCAATCTCACGCTGCCGGGTCACATCGATCTCGCGACGGGGAACGCGAGCGTCAACCGCCCGCTGCCGAACAATCGCGACAACCAGAACAAGACGAACGTCAACGCCACGCTGGCGCACACCGCGAGCGACTTCATCAAAGGCACGCACGAGTTCAAGTTCGGCGTGCAGACGGCACCGTGGAACACCGCGACCACGCGCGGCGGCTACGCGAGCGGCACGAAGTTCTACGACCTCGCCGGCAAGCCGTACTACACGCTGACGCAGGAGCCGTACGCGCTCGGCGGGACGATCAAGACCTACGGCACGTTCGCGCAGGACGACTGGACCATCAACAATCGTACGACGCTGAACCTCGGCATTCGGTACGATCGCACGAACGCCAGCGTGCCGCCGCTCGAGCAGCTGGACGGAACGCTCGAACCGACCGGAAAGACCTTCCCAAGTGTCAGCGACGTCATCCACTTCAACGACGTCTCGCCGCGCCTCGGCGCCGCCATCAAGCTGGACGAATCGGGCCGGACGGTGCTGAAGGGTCACTGGGGACGCTACTTCGGCAAGTTGATCGCGCCGGGTTTCTGGGCAATCTCGCCCGGCAACACGATCCTGACCGCGTTTCTCTACGACACGCAGTCCGGGAAGTACGACATTCCGTTCTATACGGTCTTCCCGAAAGCGAACTACGGGATCGATCCCGATCTGACGAACCAGTACACCGACCAGGTATTCGTCGGCGTGGAACGTCAGATCCAGTCCGATTTCGGCGTCACCGCGTCGTTCGTGATGAAGGACGAGCACAACTTCATCCGCTTGAAAGACGTCGGCGGCGTGTACGCGCCGCAGCCGTACGTGGATCTCTTCAACGGCGTCACGCAAACACTGACGGTCTACAACCGCACGTCGCCGTCCGCACAAAGCTTGTTCGAAGTGACCAACCGGAACGATCTCGATCAAGGCTTCAAGACGTTCATCATCGAAGCCAACAAACGTTTCTCGTCGCGATGGCAGGTGCAGGCGTCTTACTCGTGGCAGCGGAATCTCATCTACGCCGACGGCCGCCTCGCGCGTCAGCAATTCGGCAGCCTCGGACGATCGGGCTTCGGCAGGGATCCGAACGATCTGATCAACGCGTACGGCCGATCGTCGGTCGACAGCACGAACGGACTGAGGTTCTCGGGCACGTGGGCCGCGCCGCTCGGCATCCACCTTGGCGCAACCTACTTTTATGACTCGGGACGTCCGTACGGCCGCATCGTGAACGTGCGGCTCGCACAAGGCGTGCGTCCGGTGCTGGCATCGCCTCGCGGTACCTACATATTGCCAGCCTCCAACGATCTGCGGCTTCGCCTCGACAAGGACATTCCGGTCGGCCACGGGCGGTTCCGGCTCTCGTTCGACGTCGTTAATCTGTTCAACTCGGATACGCCGACGAACCTCCGCAACAACAGTTCGCAGAGCAACTTCTACAACGGCACCGTCGGCGTGCTGAACGTCGTCGAACCGCGGCGCGGACAGATCGGCATCCGGTTCGAGTTCTAAGTTGATCGCGAATCGAACCCGATATGTGGCCGTGTGCGTCGTCGCCATCTGCGCGTTCACGGGGTTGACGCAAGGCAGCGACGAACGGCCAGGCTGGCAGTATTACGGCGGCGATCGGCGGGCGTCGCGGTACTCGCCGCTCGATCAGATCGCTCGTGACAACGTCAGGAACCTGCGTGTCGCATGGCGGCGTCCCGCCGTCGACGCGCAGCTGAAAAACGCGTTTCCGGATCTGAGCCCGTCGAATTACCTGCGATCGACTCCGATCATCATCAACGGCACGCTCTACGCGCCCGACGGCGTCGGGCTGCTCGAAGCGTTCGACCCCTCGACAGGACGCAGCATCTGGAT
>Ga0075435_100003244_pt1 | contig 11017 bp, 9 predicted proteins | sample RhiMethybrSRZTD4_FD_75302 | JGI IMG/M metagenome (GOLD analysis project Ga0075435, IMG submission 75302) | Populus rhizosphere microbial communities from Tennessee, USA - Rhizosphere MetaG P. TD hybrid SRZTD4 | ecosystem: Host-associated > Plants > Roots > Rhizosphere > Soil | place: USA... | reverse complement strand
ATCGATTAAGGCCTGCGCAGCTCCGTTGGAGCCTCGCGGATACATCGGGTGTGCAGCGTCGCCAGCCAATGTAACGCGGCCGAAGGTCCAGCGTTCGACGGGGTCTTTATCGACCATCGGGTATTCGAGAATCGTGTCCGCGTTACGCATCATCGCCGGAACGTCGAGCCAATCGAACGTCCACTTCTCGTAATACGAATAAAAGTCTTCCAGTTTGCCGGGCTTGTTCCAGTCATTCCTGGACTGCGTTGGCGAGGTAACCTCGGCAACCCAGTTGATCAGCTGCCGTCCATCGCCATCGATGTTGTCGATGATGGGATAGATAACCATCTTGGCGGTCTTGATCGATCCGATGCGCACGTACGTCCGGCCATCGAAAATCGGCTTGAGCCGCGTCACGCCCCGCCAGGTATTGATGCCAGTGAAACAGAGTTGTTCTTGGGGATAGAACACGCGGCGCACGGCGGAATTAACTCCGTCGCAGGCGATAGCAAGGTCAGCGCGAACCGGCTCGAGAGCTTTACCCGTCGTCGTTTCCTCGAAGTGAATCGACACCCCGTCATTGTCTTGTTCGAGGCCTACGCATCGGCGATTGGTCGTAACCCTTGCGTCGCCAGGCGTCGCCCGCACCGCCTCGTAAAGAACCAGGTGAAGACGTCCACGGTGAATACCGAACTCCGGGTACGGATAACCGGCATACTTGCCGCGAGGCTCCCGGTAAATGAGCTGACCAAATCGATTGAAAAAGCAGCTCTCCTTGTTTTCGATAGCGACAGCACGCAAGGCGTCCTGTAATCCCAGTGCGGTCAACTCGCGCATGGCGTGAGGCAATAACGTGATGCCGACGCCAAGCGCCTTGATCTCCGGCGCGACCTCATAAACGTGACAATCGATCCCGTGTTTATGCAGGTTCAATGCAAGGGCGAGACCCGCTATTCCTCCACCAACGATGGCGATATTCATGTATGAAATTACATCCTCAGCTAAAGACGAAATCGCAAAACTGCTCCTATTCCCCTCCTCCAGAGGAGGGGTGGACGCGACCTCAAGAAAATATCGCCGAAGGCATCCTCAAAATAGGAGCGGACGGGGTGGTCAGAAATGTTTTTGCCCACCCCGTCTGCGCGTCAAAGGTAGCTTCGCAAGCTTTTCTTGATCGCGCAGGCACCCCGCCTCCAGAGGAGGGAGTAGCAGTAGCGCATTACTTCGTCAGTTCGTCGCGAACCAGCACACCGCCTTTCATCACGAACTTCACACGCTCGATCTCGGTGATGTCCGTCAGCGGGTTTCCAGAAACCGCGATGATGTCGGCGTATCTTCCCTTTTCGATGGTGCCGATGTGATCCGCCCAATCGTAGTTGAGCATGCGTGCCGCCGGAAGGTACGCAGTCTGGAGGGCCTGGGCCGGTGTCATTCCCCACTTTGCATAATACTTAAACTGGTCCGCTTGCGGCCCGTGAGGAATCGTAGCGGATGTCGCACCGCTGCCGAAGACGATCGGTACGCCCGCCGCTAGTGCTTTCTTGAACGCCTGCTCGGCAAGACGCATTCGGCTGTTTCTGCCCCCGGTGGCTTTCAAATCTTCTTTCTCGAGTCCGATCAAGTCATCGAGAGTCACGACGAACGGGAGCTTCTTCTGCAGCAGGGTCTTCACACCGGCGTCATCGAGTTCCAGGAGGTGATTGGGAGCGTCAACGCCCGCGGTGAGGCAACTATTCATTCCTTCGCCGCCGTACGTGTGGCATGCGACTTTCAAACCCAATCGATGGGCTTCGTCGACAATCGCTTCAACCTCCTCGAGCGTCAACGAAGGACTGGCCACCAGCGTCGCATCCGGCCTCCACATGTGCATCGTGCCGGCATAATCCTGGGTCGTGTAGATCTTGATCCAGTCGACACCGTGCAGCTTGGCTTCGCGTACGGCCGCGCGAGCCAGCCATGGACCGTTTATGTTCTTGTTCTCGGTGAAGCCTTCCAGGAATCGTATGGACTCGTTGTCGGGATAGTAATTCGTCGCGCGCTGGTTGAGCGACTGCCCGACAACTTGCATTCTTGGTCCCTGCACGAGGCCTGCATTGATCGCATCACGCAGGTCGACCGTGTTGAAGCCGCCGCGCGAATCCATATCGAGAACAGTGGTGAAGCCTGCCTCAAGATCGGTAGTTACGTTCGCGAGCGCGGTCAGCACGCGCTGTGAAGCACTCTCGCCACCCGTGTTCACGTGCACGTGAGTATCGATCATGCCCGGGAGCACCGTCGCGGAACTCAGATCGAATACCTTTGCCTCCCGCGGAATCTGCACGGCAGGCCCAACATCGGTAATACGGTCGCCTTTGATCAGCACCACCTGATTAGTCAGCATGTTTCCGGATCTCGAGTCGAACAGCCGTCCCGCGCGAACCGCGACAATCTGCGTCGGCGGTGCGATGAATTTTTTGGCCTGCGCCTGTGCACCGCCGGCTGGCGGTCCGAAGCTTTGCGACTGAAATGGACTGGCCGAGAAAATGGTTATCGCCGCGACAAGCGCAACGATGAGTGTGGTTTCCCTGCGCATGGAATCCTCCTGTTTGAAGGACGCTAGCTTAGCATGCGTGGTTACTTCGCATTCGTACGATTCGGGCAAAATGCTTTGACACCCAAACGCGGCGAAGCTTAACATTTGCCGCAAAATACCGGCGCCTGTTGAAAGGAGCAGACATGAACCGCGCAGTAATCGCTCTACTTGGAATCGCATCAATTGCCGTGCCGCTTTTCGCGCATCACGGCCGGGGAGCAACTTACGACGACAAGAAGATTATTACGGCGAATGCAGTCATAACCGAAGTGGCGTGGCGCAATCCGCACGTCGCCATTTACATGGACATCAAGGACGAGAACGGCAAAGTCACGAACTGGGGTATGGAGAGTCAGAATGTCAGCAGCCTGACCCGCCTCGGGTTCTTTCGGAACACACTCAAACCCGGCCAGGAAATCACTATCAAGTTCAATCCTTCGCGCGCAGGCGCACCTGTGGGTGTGATCCGAAAAATCTATGATTCCACCGGTAAGGAAGTGCTTTCCTTCGGCGGCTCGATCGACCAGTAGTGTGGAGATTTTGAAATGCAAAATCGTTTATTGAGTGTCGTCGTGGTTCTACTGGTGGTGCTGGCAGCTTCGCCGGCATTTGCCCAGGCCAAATTCGATCCGCATGATTTTAGCGGGTACTGGCTTCGCAACAGCATAAGACCGAAGGATCATCCTCCACTCACAGAGGCGGGTAAAAAGGCTATCACCGGCCGGCATGCGGACGATGACGTCAAGCTGCCTACGGATTCGAATGATCCCATGTACAAATGCAATCCCCAGGGCTTTCCGCGCCTGGTCTGGGAAGAAAACGAACCGATCGAATTCGTCATGTTGAACGATCGCGTGCTCCAGCTTTTCCAGTGGGAACGTACGCTGCGGGAGTTGTGGCTCGACGGACGCGAGTTGCCTTCCGGCGAAAACCTCGAAAATCTCGGCCCCGCATGGTATGGCCATTCGGTCGGGCATTGGGAAGGCGACACGCTTGTGGTCGTCACCACGGGCGTGGATGAGCGTGCGTGGCTCGATGAGTATGGGAATCCGAAGAGCTTCGACGCGAAGTTCGAAGAACGCTACCGGATGATCGATGCCGACAACATCGAGGGCCGGCTGGTCATCAATGATCCAAAGAACTTCACCGCTCCATGGGTCCAGCCTCCAAGCACGTTTACGCGGATGAAACCGGACGAGGTCGAGTACTTTGGCTGGAAGGGATTGTTCTCAGGACTCACCGACGCCATCTGCGCCCCGATAAACGAAACCAATTTCGATAATCGGATCAAAATCCCCGGAGCACTGGGGATTCAGAAATAGCCACGGATTGCGCGGATTACGCGGATTTCCATCTGCGTAATCCGCGTCATCCGCGGCTAAGAGCTTACTCTCGCCAGTTGAGCGTCGGTACATTCGGCCATGATGGTCAGGAACCGCTTCACGGCGCTGGCGCTCACGAAAGGATGCGGGGCGCCCGGCTTCCGGAATTTCAACGCACGCATTTTTTCAATCGTCCTGTCGTAGTGCGGGTGGATTGCCAGGTAAACGTCGCCGCCGGCTTTCTCCTCGATATCCATGAAACGCTTTATCGAATCACTCCAGGTCTTGAACGTTGCCTGAAGGGTGGGGTAGTACCGCACACCGTAACGTTCGTAACTTGGAGCCATTCCTCCCCAGACCACGCCGACATGCTTCTGGTTGCCGTCGCGTAGCGGGATGATTGTCGAAATCGTACCCGGAGTGTGGCCCGGCGTCAGGTAAAGGGTGATCGTCGTGTCACCGAGAGACACCTTCATGCCGTCGGTCGCGATCATGTCTTTCTTCGGCTTCAGCTCGTTCGGCTCATTGCTTTTTGCCAGGACGCCCCAGTCGGCTTCGGACATGACGACGCGAGCCTTGTACGTATCCTGAATGTACTTCGCTGCGTAATATCGATCGCCGTGCGCGTGGCTCAGGACAACGTACTTGATCTGCGCTGGATCCCCTCCAAGTTTCTTCAACCCGTCCAGGCGTTCTTTGATGGTGTAGTCCACGCCGGAATCGACGAGGATAATTCCTTGCGACGTGATGACCGCCCAGGTCGAATCGTCCTGACTGCCGATCCAGTAGAGGTTGTCGAATACCTTCGCGGGCTCGGTATACCAATACTCGCGGTCAGGAATTTTTCTAGCGGCGACCGAAGGCGCGACCTGCGGCGGTGGAATCTGGGGGCCCTTATCCGACATGGCAGGCCTGCAAATATTATCCCAAACATCGATGAGGTCCTGGCCCGGCTCGTAAGCAAGAGCCTTCGCTTTATCGTTGTGTGCCTGCGCGGCTGCTTTTCCAGACGTCTGGGCGTTTGCAATTCCGGCGAAAAAAATGGCGCCGACAACAACGCTGCAGAATTTCACCAGCAAAACGCGATTCATACCAGTGCTCCTTTTTGGCTGAGATTAGCCTGACTTGATTTCGGGGACTCTAGCAGATACCATTCCCGGAATTCACCGAAAAATTCAGTCTGCGAATTCGCAGACTAGTGGTGACTCTGGTGGTCGTCGGCAGTCGCCGCCTCGGCCTCGGGCTCGATTGGCCGCAGTTGATCTGCATTGGGCTTGATGAAGGCGCCGATGATAGCGCCGCCAACGAGCACGGCTAGTGTAATTACTGCTTCTCTCATGGACGCGTAGTGTAGCATCACAAGAAACAAAACTTCAGGAGGCGATCCATGGCCGACCTCAATAGACGATCGTTCTTGACCACAGCGCTTGCCGCGGCAGTTTTCGCCCAACGTGGTAATGCGACGAAGCCCTTTCGAATCGATGTGCACCATCATTTTGGACCACCGGACTGGGTCGCCGAAGTGCGGGGCCGGCCATTGCTGCAACCGGCGAACACGACGTGGACGACCGAGAAGTCGATCGAGGACATGGATCGCGGGGCGGTCGCGGCGTCGATCGTGTCGATTACGAATCCCGGCTTATGGTTTGGCGACAAGGCCAAGACGATCCGCCTTGCGCGTTACTGCAACGAGTTCGCGGCGAAGATGGTGCAGCAGCATCCCACGCGGTTTGGATTCTTCGCCGCGATGCCGCTTCCCGAAGTAGACGCGACCCTGAAAGAAATCGCGTACGCCTACGACACGCTGAAGGCCGACGGCGTCGGATTACTAACCAGCTACGACAACACGTGGCTCGGCAATGCTACCTACCGGCCGGTACTCGAAGAACTCAACCGCCGGAATGCTGTCGTGCACGTGCATCCGACCGCGGCGCCCTGCTGCCGCGACCTGAGCTACATGCCGCAAGGCCTGCTGCCTTCCGCGATGGAGTACGGAACCGATACCACCCGCGCCATTACCGGCATCTGCTTCAGTGGAGACGCCGCGCGCTTCTCCAACATTCGGTGGATCTGGTCTCACGGCGGTGGCACGATGCCTTTCCTCGCAGGCCGAATCGACGGCTCCTCCGGCAATTTCAAGCAACAAATGCCCAACGGACTATTCCCCGAATTGAGAAAGTTTTTCTACGACCTTGCGGGCGCCGCGAATGCCGGGGCAGTCGCTTCACTGCAAAAACTTGTGAATACGGATCACATCCTGTTTGGCACAGATTTTCCACCCGGTGGAAAATCACTGGAAGTCGCCCAGACGATACGGGAACTGAAGATGTTCACGGAAAGTGACCTGCGCTTGATCGATCGAGAGAACGCGGTGAAACTTCTTCCACGATTGAAAGCCACATGAAGTACGTGCTGTGGATTCTTCAGGTACTGCTGGCCCTGCTGTTTACATTCACCGGTGTCATTAAGCTGATCCTGCCGGGCGAAGAGATGATTTCGCAAATGCCGTTTCCGGTGCCGGTTCCATTACTGCGGTTTGTAGCGGTCTGCGAGTTGGCCGGAGCCGCCGGCCTGATACTTCCCGGTCTTTTCAGAATCCATCCGGAACTGACGGCGTTGGCAGCAGCCGGTCTCGTTTTCATCATGATCGGCGCAACCGTAGTTACGGTTCTCGGCGGAATGGTTTTCGCCGCGATGTTTCCGTTCATTGTTGGAGTCCTCTGTGCCTATGTCGCCTACGCTCGCTGGAAAGTGTCCCCGCTTCATGGCCGGCGCGCATGATTCTTCCTGCGACCGTTTCGCGCGACACGGCACGACTTATTTCGGCACGGGCACTGCGCGGTTTTGCCGATGGCTTCGTGAGCGTTTACCTCGCTGCATATCTCCGCTTGCTCGGATTCTCGGCTGTTGAAATCGGCGCGATCGTTACCGGTACACTGATCGGATCAGCCGTGCTGACTCTGATCGTCGGACTTCTGGCTCACCGGGTAACGGCTCGCACCGTCCTTTTCGGCGCTACGGCTCTTATGGCCGCGACGGGCGTCGGCTTCGCCCTGGTTCAGGATTTCTGGCCCTTGCTGGTGGTCGCGTTTGTCGGAACACTCAATCCGAGCGCCGGCGATGTGAGCGTGTTTCTTCCGACCGAGCAGGCGGTCCTTGCAACTGAAGTTTCGGGCGCACAGCGCACTTCCGTGTTCGCTCGTTACAACCTGGCCGGCACCCTGCTCGGGGCCTTCGGAGCCTTGCTGAGCGGCGTGCCCGAAGCCGTCTCGCACCGATTCGGATGGAGTCTCATTAACGCGTTCCGTGCCGGCTTTCTTCTTTACGGTATCTTCGCCATCGCCATTCTCGTGCTTTATCGCGGTATGCAGCACGGAAGTGTGTCCGCAGCGCCGGTTGCTTCGAATGCTCCGCTCAGGCGCTCCCGTTCCATTGTGTTGCGGCTCACGGCTCTGTTCGCCCTCGATTCGTTCGGTGGAGGATTCGCGATCGATTCCTTGCTCGTGCTATGGCTGTTTCTCCGATTCGATATGTCGCTTCAGGCGGCAGGCACGGTCTTCTTCGGAACGAGGACACTGGCAGCGCTCTCGCAGTTGGTCTCGCCACGACTCGCCGCACGCTTCGGCCTGATCGAAACGATGGTGTTCACGCACATTCCCGCGAATGCATTTCTCATCCTCGCGGCCTTCATGCCGAATGCTAAACTCGCCGTCACCTTTCTGCTGCTTCGGATGAGTCTCTCGTCAATGGACGTACCCGCCCGGCAATCCTACGTGATGGCCGTCGTACCTCCCGAAGAACGCGCCGCGGCAGCCAGCGTGACAAATGTTCCTCGCAGTCTCACCGCCGCAATCTCGCCGCTCATTGCCGGCTCCTTGCTTCAGTTGTCTACTTTTGGATGGCCGCTCGTCATCGGCGGCGCGGTCAAAATTGCGTACGACCTTATGCTGCTGGCCGGCTTCCGCCATTTGCAGGATGGCACGAGATAATCAAGAGTGCCGAGAAACGGACAGCAGGTTGCCATCAGGATCTTTGAACCATGCAACTCTCGAGCCACCAGGCGCGTCCCAGATCCCGAGATCATCCTGTTTCAAGAACGAATACTTCTCGAAGGTAACGCCGCGCTTGGTCAAATCCTCAACAACCTTCTGAATGTCGGTGACCTCCCATCCGAGAACCGTGAACGGCATCGGCGTGAAGTCATCGACCTTTGAAATGCGAATCATGTTACCGCCGGATATGAACTCGAGCGCGAATGCATCCTGATTCACAAACTCGATGCCGAGGATCTTCTCGTAAAAGTTTCGTGCCTTTGCGTAATCTTTCGTCGCGACAAATCCCACGATCTTGTTGGATGAGAGCATCATGATTCCAAACTGCCCGCGGACTGCGCGGCTAGAACGAATACTTCAGCGCGAACTGCATAACCCGCGCATCGCCCGACGTAAGAATCTGACCGAACGTGTTGCTGCTGAGTGAATTGGTCGGACTTCCCGGAATCAGGCTATTGGTTACATTGAAGGCTTCGCCGCGGAACTCGAGTTTCTGATTTTCACGGATCTGGAAGACTCGGGTGATCGCCGTATCCAGTTTCCAGTTGCCCGGACCTTCGACGTTCGCCGGCCGCATATTTCCGATTGTTCCCAGATCCGGCTGAACGAACGCGCTCGGATTCAAATACCGCGCCAACGAACCCCTGTCGCCGTAGGGGCTGCCGAGCACCTGACTGGCGCGTTGTGCGCCGCTGTCGCCATTTAGGTAACGATCCTGACCGCTAAGAATCGTCAGGTAGTTGCCGGTTGTCGCTCTGAAAATTCCCGACACGCGCCACCCCGTGAATAAAGTATGCAACGTGTGATTCGCAAACTGCGGCGTCGAGGCTACGGCTGTTAGGTTCATTATTTGCCTGCGGTCCGCCACTGCGCAATTGCCCTGGTCGAGGTTGCGGTTGTTCGGATCGACATAACTTCCGTTCGCGTTTGTCGAGAAGCTCTGGTACGGACCGATGCAGTGAGACCAGGTGTAATTGCCGCCGAGATTCAAGCCCTTGATCGCGCGGCTTTGGAACGACAATAGCAAACCGTGGTAATTCCCCGTGCCGCCGTCTTCGTGCGCATTGACGACGCCGTAGTATTGCCCTTCGACCGGGTTCTGGAGCATTAACTTCCGTCGTTGATCGGTATTGCCGGTCGTTGAACAAACCGGGTAGCTGACTCCATTGAGCGTGCATGGACCCAGCCCTAAGAAGACTGCAGGGTTGAGTTGCTTTTGCGCCCACATATGGACGCTCTCACTTCCGATGTAGCTGGCGGAAACGAATGAATCGCCGGCAAGCTGCCTTTGGATGCTGAGAGTCCACGACTGGACATACGGCGGACGCATGTCGTACCGCAGCATCGGGATGTACTGCGACAGCGGCGTGAATCGCGGAACGGTCCCATGCCCCACTTCGTACGGGAACGGATTGCCGCCGGGATAGTCGCTGTACGGGTTGTCCAATCCACCCGATGGGCTGGTGACATTCGCGATCAGAGCATATGGCGGAGCATCAGCACTGGACCCGAGTTGCCTGCCGGCTGTGAAATCCGTCGAAATTCCAAACGAGGCGCGAAGCGAGGTCCGTCCATCGCCAGTCACGTCCCATGCAAATCCGACGCGAGGCGCTAAATTCAGCCATCGATCGTTGATCGCTGCGCCGTTGGTGGGGAAACCGGGATCGCCGGGATAGTAGAGGCCCGCGGGTCCTGTCGGGAATACGGTACTCCTGACACCTTGCGCAAACCGATCAAGACTAAACCCGTATATGGCGCCAAACTTCAAGTGAAGCGGATTGAATGGTTCCCACCGCAACCCATAGTTCAGGGTCAGTCGCGGTGTGGTTTTCCATGAGTCGGTGAAATACAGAGATCGGTACCATTCGCGGCTTCCCCACTCTACCTGCGTGCCTTGAACGAGCGTGGTCAGCTTGCCCGTTAGAAAATCAGCCATTCCCAATCCGGTCGCAGTTCCGGTGAACGAATATGTGCCGGGATCGCGAACGTGTGCGTACTGGTTGATCTGCCAATAAGCGAGATGGCCGCCGAGCGTGAACTGATGATTGCCGCGAATCAGATTGAGATCGTCATTCAACGCGTAGGTGGTCGTCCTGAAAGTTCCTTCAGTGTTATTGCCGCTACCAATGTTGAATCCACCGGTGACGGCGACAAGCATCACGTCTTTCAAAACGCTGTAAGCTTTGACACCCATATCCGATGCCTGGAAGTTCGGCTCATGCCGACGGTGGATGGCGGTGCGGTTGACTGTCAGTCGAAATGCGTTGACGGTGTTCGGACTGAGCAGATAGGTACTGCCCGCGGCGTAGGACTGTGCAAGGTTGTCAAAGCCGGCATTCGTCGTTGTGAGGACGTTATCCTTCTGGAAGTGGAACGGCGGATCCATGTAGTACGCGGTCGCGAGGTAACGGCCGAACAGCGAATGATTGTCCCTTAACTGGTAATCGATTTTTCCAACCGCCTGATACTCGTTCGGGCGATTCAAGAACCCATAGGTGATTTTGCCGCAGGGATCATCGACTCTCGGAAGTCTGGCGGCGATATTCATTGCAGCTTTGCTGTAGAGCGACGGATCAATTCGATTGTTCACGAACGGCGCCCGCAGCGCGATTTGCCGCCCGGCATTGCAAGCGGGCGACGTGAATGTGGTCCAGTCACCGGCGAGCGTTGCCGCTGTTGGAACGAACCGCGTGGTTTCGCCAACCTGGTCCGAGCGCGTCCTGGTCCCCTGATAGCCGCCGAAGAAGAACAGCTTGTTCTTAACGATCGGCCCGCCCAGGGTTCCACCGTATTGGTTGCGCTTCAGCGAGTCGCGTTTCGCCGCAAAAAAATTGCGTGCGTTGAATTTGTAATTGCGGACGAACTCGAACAGATCTCCGTGATATTCGTTTGTGCCGGACTTCGTTACGGCATTTACAGCGCCGCCGGATCGCATGCCCGCATTGGCTGCCATGCCGCTGGCCTCTACCTTGAATTCCTGAAGCGCGTCCGGGAACGGCATTGGATGGTTGGCGCCTTCGTACGGATCGATGTGCATGGCTCCGTCTAGCGTGTAGCCGACGCCGAAGACCAATCCACCGGCAATCGAA
>Ga0075435_100003243_pt1 | contig 11018 bp, 9 predicted proteins | sample RhiMethybrSRZTD4_FD_75302 | JGI IMG/M metagenome (GOLD analysis project Ga0075435, IMG submission 75302) | Populus rhizosphere microbial communities from Tennessee, USA - Rhizosphere MetaG P. TD hybrid SRZTD4 | ecosystem: Host-associated > Plants > Roots > Rhizosphere > Soil | place: USA... | reverse complement strand
GGCTCCGCCGGGGGAAACACTGCCCGAGGCGCTGGAGCCGAAGAAGGTCTGATGCGCCCCCAACCCAACGCCGCCTGCAGGTCCACCTACGTCGTTCGCACCCGCTTCTGCGACACCGATCTCATGGGCATCGTCCACCACGCCAAGTACCTCGAGTACTTCGAAGCAGGGCGAGTCGAGTACATGCACCGAAGGGGCGTCGAGTACCTCGAGTGGACCCAACGTGGGATTCATCTGCCGGTCGTCGACGTCGCCGTGCGGTATCGAAAGAGCGTTCGATTCGACGAGCGCCTGGCCGTCGAAACGACGCTCACCGAGCTCGGCCGGGCCACCGTGACATTCACCTACCGCGTCCTTCGCGACAGGCCGTCCGGCGAGTTGGTCGCCGACGGCTCGTCGATGCTGGTGTGCGTCGGCGACGATCGCGTACCGAAGCGCATCCCCGACGACGTCGCGTCGATTCTCTGCTGCGGCGAGACCCATCCGCGCGCCATCGACCTGGTGTGAGCGGTCACGCGGGTTCGGTGGGGGCGGGCGCCTGGGTTGCCTTGTCGAGGCCGAAGCCGTCGTGGAGCGCGCGGACGGCGAGCTCGGTGTACTTCGAGGCGATGAGGCACGAGATCTTGATCTCGCTCGTCGAGATGGCCTGGATGTTGATCGACTCGTGGGCGAGAATCTCGAACATGCGCGCGGCCGTGCCCGCGTGCGACCGCATGCCGAGACCGACGATCGATACCTTCACGATGTCTTCGTCGTACTGGGCGCCCTTGGCCCCGATGGATCGCGCGAGCTCTTCGATCAGAGGCTTGACGCGCGCCAGATCGGTCTTGGCCACCGTGAAAGTGACGTCGGTCGACGCGACATCGGAGCTTCCGGTAGCCGTGTTCTGGATGATCATGTCGACCGAGATGTTCTTCTGCGCGAGCATCCCGAAGACCTTGGCGACGACGCCGGGCTTGTCGACGACCGACTGGAGGAGCACCTTCGCCTCTCCCTTGTCGTACGCTACGCCGGCGACGACGACGTCCTCGAGGCTCCGCTCCTCGCCGACGACCCAGGTGCCGGGAGCGTCGGAGAACGAGCTTCTGACGTGCACGGGAACTCCGTATTTCATTGCAACCTCCACCGATCGAATCTGCAAAACTTTGGCGCCGAGCGAGGCGAGCTCGAGCATCTCCTCGTAGCTGATGCGGTTGATCTTCCGGGCCGATGGACAAACGTTGGGGTCGGTCGTGTAAACCCCCTCGACGTCGGTGTAGATCTCGCAGGCGTCGGCGCCGAGGGCGGCCGCGATTGCCACCGCAGTCGTATCGGTGCCTCCGCGGCCGAGCGTCGTGATGTCACCATGCTCGTCGACTCCTTGAAAGCCGGCGACGACCGCGATCTGCCCCTGGCGCAGAGCGTCGAAGATCTTGGTCCCGCTGATCGCCTTGATGCGGGCTTTCGTATACGCGCTGTCGGTCTCGATCTTGATCTGATGGCCTAGAAGGCTGCGTGCGGTCGCGCCCTGGTTCTGGATCGCGATGGCCATGAGCGCCGCGGAGACCTGCTCGCCCGTCGCCGCCAGGGCATCCATCTCGCGGGCATCGGGCACCTCGGCGATTTCGTGCGCCAGCTTGAGCAGACGATTGGTCTCGCCGCTCATTGCGCTCACGACGACGACGACGTCGTGCCCGCGCTTCTGCGTCGATATCGCTCGCGCCGCGACGTTGCGGATTCGATCGAGCGTTCCGACGGAGGTCCCCCCGAACTTCTGGACAATCAGCGCCACGGTTCGGGCGGAGGCGTACCGGCAGACAGCCATCTTGTCAACTTGGAGAGGCTCGTCGCCGCGTCGAAAAAAGACTAGCTTGGCCCCGCTCATGTCACCCGTGGCGGCGTACTTCGTCCAGACGATGGTCACCGTGCTGGCCATCGTCGCGCTCGCGGTGCTCGTTCTCTATGGTGGGCGTCGGCTCGGACTCGGGCGACCGAGCGGGCCGCTCGAGCTCCTGGGGCGGCTGCCTCTCGAAGCGCGCCGCGCGGTGTACCTGGTGCGCGTGGGCAAGGTCGTTTACGTGGTCGGGGCTTCGGAGGGGGGGCTCACGCGTCTCGGCGAGGTCGAAGCGGATGCCTTGCCGGCGGGTAGTCCCGGTGGTCCGGGCCCCACGTTCGCCGAGGTACTCGGACGACTCGTCCGGCCGTCGCAGGTGGGTTCGATCCGGCCTCCGAGCGGCGGCGAAGCTCCTACCGGGGGCACCAAGGTCGATCCCGATGGATGAAATGCGGAGGATCGTGCGCGAGACGCATCGGCAATGGCGTATCGGGGTCGGCGCGCTCTGCGCCGCGAGCCTCGCCCTGACCGGAAATGCCCACGGTGCTCCCGCTCACACCCCGGGCGCGCTCGGCGCCGCATCCGTCGACGAGCTCCTCAGCCGGCCGCTCGCCCTCGTCGTGGCTCTCGCGTTGGTGTCGCTTCTTCCTTTCGTCTTCATGACGCTGACCTCGTTCGTGAAGATCTCGACGGTCCTGCAAATCGTTCGGGGTGCCGTGGGAGCGCAGAACGTGCCATCCGGCGCCGTCGTCATGGCTCTTTCGGCGGCGCTCACCCTGCTGGCGATGGCGCCGCTCGGCGCGCGCATTCTCGAGCGCGCGGCGCCGCTTTGGGAGGGGAAGGTCAAGGATACGACCACCCTCGTCACCGGGTTCGTCGACGCGACGCGCGACCCATTGCGCAGCTTTCTCCACGCGAACGCTGCTGAGCGTGAGCGGGTTCGCTTCTTCGATGTCGCGAAAAAAGCGCGGCCGGAAGCCGAACGCGCCGAAGTGGGAAGCGACGACTTCGTGGTCCTCGTTCCGGCGTTCGTGACCAGCGAGCTTTACGAAGCCTTCGCGCTCGGGTTCGCCATCTATCTCCCGTTTCTGATCATCGATCTGGTCGTCGCCAACGTGCTTCTCGCGCTTGGCATGCAGATGCTCAGCCCAACGCAGGTGAGCCTGCCGTTCAAGCTGCTCCTCTTCGTCGCCATCGACGGCTGGGCGCTGCTCTCGCAAGCGCTCGTTTCCGGGTACCGATTCTAGAATCACCCCCGGCGGCGGATTCTCGTCGTCCGGCGAGTCGGCGTCGCTCGGCGCGTGGGTTCCGGTCGCACATTCGGCGCCGAGCCCGGGAATACAGCGCCAGCCCGCCTGTTTAGCGCGTGAACGATGCAAACCAAGCCGCTCATGGTTGACACCTTCGGCTTCGTCGCTAGGATGGCGCCGCCCCGCGTCGTGGGCCTCCCCAGGACCCCCCGGCCCGGGCCGGTCGCTGCTCTTCGCTCGGCCTTCCACGCGGACGCCGCACCGTACGTACCCCTCTTTTCTGACTGGAGGTCGGATGTCTACCGACGTGATGATTTATGCGGATGACCTGACCAAGCGCTTCGGTAGTCTCCGCGCGCTCGACCGCATCCGATTCGAGGTGAGCAGGGGCGAGGTCGTCGGCTTTCTCGGCCCGAACGGCGCCGGCAAATCGACGACGATGCGCATTCTCACCTGCTTCATTTCCCCGAGCGACGGGACCGCCAAGGTCCACGGGCACGACGTGTTCGACGAGCCCCTCGAGGTTCGCCGCAAGATTGGCTACCTCCCGCAGCGGGCTCCGCTCTACCAGGACATGCTCGTCTGGGACTACCTCCGCTTCGTGGCGGACATGCGCGGCCTCGATCCGACGACGTTCAAGTCGCGCATGCGCAAGATCGTCGAAGTTTGCGGTCTAGCCCAGGTGCTCGGCATGGACATCAACACGCTGTCACACGGCTACAGGCAGCGCGTCGGTCTCGGCCAAGCGCTGCTCCACGATCCGCCGATTCTCATCCTCGACGAGCCGACCAGCGATCTTGACCCGAACGAAAAGGCCGAGGTCATCCGCTACATCAAAGAAATCGGCAAAGAGCGAACGATTTTGCTCTCGACGCACAACTTGGCCGAGGTCGAAACGGCTTGTGCGCGGGCGATCATTATCTCGAAGGGTCGCATCGTGGCCGACGGGCCGCTCGACGAAATCCGCGCCCGCTCGGGTAAGATCCGGTACACCCTTTCGGTGAGCGAGCAGACGGCCGAGCGAGGCAAAGCGCCGTCGGTCGCCGAGGTGCAATCCGCGCTCCGCGCCCTTGCCGGCGTCCGTGGCGTGAACGAGCTTCCGACCGACGAGAAGGCCCACGCGTTCGAGCTGGCGGGCGATCAGGACGGCGACCTGCGCAGCGACCTTTTCCGTCTCGTCGTATCGAAGGGGTGGACGCTCCTCGAGCTGCGCCGCGATTCGCAGACGCTCGAAGACGTCTTCCGCGACCTCACCAAGGGGGACGAGCGGCGCGATCGCAGATTGGGGCGCGACGCCGACGACGACGGCGAGGCTGCCGACAAGAAGGACACCCCAGAGCGCAGCGAGTCCCCCAAAGAAGTGGCCGCGAGCGGAGGCTGATCACAACATGAATCCGACACTCACCATCGCAAGGCGCGAGTTCAAGGCGTACTTCGACTCGCCGATCGCCTACGTCGTCATCTGCCTTTCATTCCTCATGCTCGGCGTTGCCGTCTTCGTCTGGCCGGGCAAGTTCTGGCAGGTCGATCGCGCAACCCTCTCCCTGATGTTCGAGGCGATACCGATAGGCCTCGTCCTGCTCATCGTGCCGGTCGTCACGATGCGATTGGTCGCCGAAGAGAAGCGGTCCGGCACACTCGAGATGCTGATCACGCTTCCGGTCAAGGACAGCGACGTCATCGTCGGAAAATTCCTCGGGGCGCTCGGGCTCGTGCTCGTGCTCGTCTTCTCGACGGTCCTCTACCCACTCCTCATGTTCAAGCTCTTTCACCTGGGGGCGCTCGACTCGGGGCCCGTCTTCTCCGGGTACCTCGGCCTCGTCCTCTTCAGCGCAGCGACGGTGGCGATCGGCCTCCTTATCTCGAGCGTGACCGAGAGCCAGGTCATCGCGTTCTTCGTCACGTTCATCGTGCTGGCAGTGCTTTACTTCATGGGAGAGCTGTCCGAGCTCCTTCCCAACGTATTCGGAACCGTGCTCCGCGCGCTCAGCCTGAGAGACCACTATTCCCAGTTCGAGCGGGGGCTCATCGACGTGCGCGACGTCGTCTTTTTCCTGTCGTGCGCCACGCTGGCGCTCGTCTTGGCCTTCCGCTCTCTCGAGAGCAGAAAGTGGACCTGAGAGGTTAGACCGTCATGGAACGCAAAGCGAAAGCTGCCGCCGAGACGAGCGTTTACCTCGCCGTCGTCGCCGCCATTCTGGTGGTGGTCAACGTCATCGCCTACGTCGCCATCCACAAGCGCATCGACGTGACCCGCAACGAACGCTTCACGCTCTCGCAGGGGAGCGCGAGGCTCGTCGGGACGCTCAAGAGCCCGCTCCAGGTCGATGCCTACGTCACCAAGGGCCTACCCAAGCTGGACGCCTTCGTTCGCGATCTGACCGATCTCTTGAAGCTCTACCAGCAGCGAGGCGGGTCGAAGTTCCAATACACGCTGATCGAGGCCAAATCCGAGGAGCAACGCCAGGCAGCGAAAGAAGCGGGCTTGAAAGACGTCGCCTTCGGCGAGGGGAGCGAGACGGGCGAAGATCAGGCCTCGATAGCGCAAGGTTACATGGGTCTCGTCTTCAAGTACGGAAGCGAAAAGGAGGTCATCCCCATCATCCAGCCCGACCGCGCCGACGGTCTCGAATTCTGGATCTCCAACAAGATCCGCGAAATCCGCGACAAGGCCGACAACATCCACCGCAAGATCGGCGTCATCTCGGGCAAGGAAGAGATCAAGCTCACCGACACGAACCTCGTGCCGTCGCAGGGGCGCGGTCAGGGGCCGTCGATCAAGGGGATCATCGACCAGGCGTTTCCGTTCTACAAGATCGAGGACGTCGATCTGAAGGACGGCGCCGAGGAGGTCAAGCAGGAGCTCGACGGTGTCATCATCACCCAGCCGGGCAAGGACTTCTCGGACAAGGAGCTGCGGCTCATCGACAAGTTTTTGATGCTGGGAAACAAGTCGCTCGTCGTGTTCGCCTCGGCCGTCAATCTGAAGGAGGGGGACGGCTCGATGAAGGGCACGCTCTCGACGCACGGTCTCGAGAAGCTGTTGGCAGGTTACGGCATCGAAATGAAAAAGGACGCCGTCCTCGATCTGCAGCGGTCGATTCGCCTGCCGGTCATGACGCAAACGGGCGCGCCCGCGTGGATCCGAGCGCCGGCCATCGTGCAAGCGCAACATGATCCGCGCTTCGACGACAATCACCAGCTTCTCGACGACGGTTTCGCCGCCTTTTTCCGGGCCGACGAGCTGAGCTTCCCCTTTCCGTCGACGCTCATCCCGCACCCGGACAAGCAGCCCGAGGCCAAGCTCAAGGTGGTCGCTCGCTCGACGCCCAAGGCTTGGTCGGAAACGAGCGATACGGTCGACCTCAAGATCTCGCCGAGCTGGAGGCCGAAGCCGCCCCTCGAGCAGAAGGCCATCGCCATCGCGGTCGAAGGGACGCTCCACGCCGCCATGGGGCCGGGCGAGGGCGTCGAGGTTCCCAACGTGTCCAAGGATAAGAGCCGCGTGCTCGTCATCTCGTCGTCGGGGTTCTTGACCAACCCGTTCGCTCGGTCCGGAGCTGGCACCCAGCTCGGCGGGCAGTTCCAGATGATGGGACCGGTGGGCGGCGACGAGCAGCTCCAGATGATCTCGCAGCCGTACGCTCAGAAGTACCTGACCGGAACGATCCTCACCTTCAAGAACACGCTCGACTGGATGAGCGGCGACTCGGACCTCATCGCGGCGAGTGCCAAGATCTTGGGGGAGGCCAACTTGACCTACGAAGGCATCACGCGCCCCACCATCGATGCGAGCGACGACGACAGCTCCGTCAAGAAGAAGGACGAGGAGTTTCGCGACGCGCGCAAGAACACGCAACGCAACGTCCAGCTCTGGCTCACCCTGCTCTGCCCCTTGCTCTTCGCCGGCTTCGGCATCTTCCGCTGGCGAAGGCGCGAAGGGAGCAGGGCGAACATCAGCCTCGATTGACAACCACGCGGGAAGCACCCGCCTTTCCCCTAGACCATCCATCGCCATGAAGACCGAACAGAAAATCTACACAGCAACGGGCGTCCTGGTCGTACTCCTCGGTGGTCTTTGGTTCGCGCAGAAGAGCGCCAAGGACGACGCGATGGCTCACTCGCTCACGGCGGCCAGCGCGTCGCTCCCGAGCATCAAGCTGCCCCCCGACGATGCCGACAAGGTCACCAAAATCGAGATCCACAACGCTAGCAAGGGGGACGTGGTGCTCGAGAAGCAAGGCGACGCGTGGAGGCTGACGAAGCCGGTCGACTATCCGGCCAATCAGCAGAACGTCAAGACGCTTCTCGACAACCTCAAGGAAATCCGAGCCAAGGACTCCATCGACACCGGCAAGAGCCAGTACGCCACCTACGACCTCGAAGACGACAAGGCCGTGCACGTGGCGCTCTACAAGGACACGACCAAAGCAGTCGATCTCTATTTCGGCAAGAGCGGCACGCGCGGGCAGATGACGCGCATCGCCGACAAGGACGGCGTCTACGTCGCGAGCGGCTACTCGAACTACCTCTACACGCGCGAAGTCAAGGATTGGCGCGACCGCGACGTCATGAAATTCGAAGATGGCAACGTCATTTCGGTCGGCATCTCGAACGCCAACGGCTCATTCAGCTTCTCCAAGGGAAGCGACGACAAATGGACGGGCACCTTCAAGAGCAAGCCGATCCCGGGTTTCGACCCCGAAAAAGTGAAGGACATGCTGCGGGCTTACAAGGCGCTCAGCGCGGACGACTTCGCCGACCCCGACAAGGGTCCCGCCGAGACAGGTCTCGACAAACCCGCGGTCGTCGCGTTCAAGATGAAAGACGAAGGGGGCGTCATCAAGCTCAACGTCGGCAAGGAGATCACGGGCAAGGGGCGCTACGCGGAGAAAGAAGGGAGTCCCACCGTGTTCATCGTGAGCACGTTCGTGTCCGATTGGGCGGTGGCCGCCGAGTCGAAGTTTCAGAAGCCCGAGGCCATCAAGGACGGCGGCGCGGGAGCCAGCGGCAAGGGCGACGCCGGGGCGAAGAAGCACCCCTAGCAATACGCTGTCGGTCCTTGGCAGCAGCAGATCTCGATCAGCAACCGTGGCCGTTTTGGCCAGATAAGGACCCGGCGAGGCCGGCCGCGTCGCGCGCTACCACTCGCGGCGCTTCTTCATCGATCCGCCTACGGCAACGGTCGCTCCGGGTCGAGCGCCTGCCAGATGGCCTCGATCGGTTGGTTTCCCCAAAACTGCGCATAGGCGTCCTGCGTCATCAGCGTGCGCGGGTACATCCGGTCGATGCAGAGCGTTCCGTGGAGGTGATCGATCTCGTGCTGCAGGATGCGCGCGTACCAGCCGTGCGCGTCGATGCTGATTGGCCGGCCATGTTCGTCGAGTGCGTCGACATGCACGTCGAGGGCTCGCGGCACGACCCCCACCACGCCCGACAAGCTGAGGCACCCCTCGAAAAAGCGCGCCGGCTGATCCGTTTGCCGTCGCTCGATGCGCGGGTTGATGATGACGTGAAACGCCACCGGCTCGCGTTCGAGAAGCGCGAGCCGCTCGTCGGCCACGTTCTCCTGATAATCGTCCCGGTCTTCGATGACCGCGAGCTGCAACGACTCGCCGATTTGAGGCGCGGCGAGACCGACACCGGGCGCCTCGCGCATCGTCTCGCGCATCTGGTCGATCAAATCCTGGATCGCCCTGCTCTGGATCTCGCTCGGGGACAGTTCGCGCGCCCGAGCTCGGAGCACGGGGTCGCCGGCTTGAACGATCTTGAGGGTCACGTCTTCACCGTCTAGCACTCTTCGTCAGGCTGGCGGAGGCAATCCTCTCCGAGGCGAGAGGTGCGAAGGCGGGGAGGCCGTGGTAGAAGCGGTCCGCTCGGATGAAGGCCTCTTATCGTTGGCTGCGTGCGCTCATTCCGCGGCTCGAGGCCGCGCCGGCCGAAATCGCGAACCGTTTGACCCACGCCGGTCTCGAGGTGGAGGGGATGCACGCGTACGGCGCCGGACTCGAGCCGCTCGTCGTCGCGGCCGTGCGCCAAGTCGAGCAGCACCCAAGCCGCTCCGGCCTCAAGCTCGTCACCGTCGATCGGGGCGGCGGTCATGAACAAAGGCTCGTTTGCGGAGCTTCGAACGTCCCAGGGTCGGGGGGGCTCGTCGTTCTGGCGCCCCTTGGAACGCACCTCGCAGCGCGCGGGCTCACCATCGGAGCGCGAGAAATCGCAGGCGTGAAGAGCGAGGGAATGCTCTGTTCCGAGGGGGAAATGGGGCTTCTGGCGCCCGGCAGCGGAGTCGACGACGGGATCTTGGTGCTGCCCGAGGGCACAGCCCAGCCGGGCACGCCGTTTCTGCGCGCAGTCCCGGCCGCGAGCGACACCATTTTCGAAATCGGCGTGACTCCCAACCGCCCCGACGCGCTCGGGCACGTCGGCATTGCCCGCGATCTGGCGGCTGTCTCGGGTTTGCCATTCGCCTTTCCCGAGCCAGAGGCGCCGACGCGTATCCTCCAGGGGACGGTTGATGCTTACGCAAAGGTCACCGTCGAAGATTTCGACCGGTGCCCGCACTATGGTGCAGCCGTCGTCGTCGACGTCAAGATCGCACCATCCCCTCCGTGGCTGCGTTACCGGCTGTCGAGCCTCGGCGTTCGGCCGATCTCCAACGTCGTCGACATCACGAACCTCGTCCTGTTCGAGTTCGGTCACCCGATTCACGCCTTCGATCTCGATCGCCTGCGCGGCCATTCAATCGTCGTTCGGCGTGCGCGCGCAGGCGAGAAGCTCGTGACGCTCGACGGCGTGACGCGCGTGCTCGACGGCGACGATCTCGTCATCTGCGATGCAGAAGGGGCGGTGGCGCTCGCGGGCGTCATGGGGGGAGCGGGGAGCGAGATCGGCCAGGAGACGCGCCGCGTGCTCATCGAGTGCGCCTACTTCGCTCCGCGCGGCGTCCGGCGCTCCTCGCGCCGACACGGGCTGCACACCGAATCGAGCCACCGTTTCGAGCGGGGCGTCGATCGAGGCGACACGCCCGACGTCCTCGCGCACGCCGCGTCGCTCGTGGTCGATCTGGCGGGCGGCGGCGCGATTCCCGGCGCCATCCACCAATTCGAAAGTCCGCCGGCCGAGCGCACCGTCGAGCTACGTTCGGCGCGGCTCGACGCGCTGCTCGGGGTCGAGGTTCCGTTTGCCGAGGCGACCTCGATCTTGACCCGGCTCGGCTTTCGCGTGGAGGCGGGGCCCGCCGACGGCAAGGTGTCGGTGAAGGTGCCGACGTTTCGCCCCGACGTTTCGCGCGAGGTCGATCTCATCGAGGAGGTCGCGCGGGTGCGAGGCCTCGACGCGATTCCAACCGTGCTGCCGCCCATTCGTCCGCAGCCGCCGCGCGAGACGGGTGTCCTCGAGCACGCGCTGCGCGAGGTGGCCGTCGCGCTCGGTCTTTCCGAGGCCGTCACGTACGGGTTCGTCTCTCCCGGGGAACTCGAGTCGGTGCGCGCGCCCGAGTCGCCGATCAAGCTCAAGAACCCGCTCAGCGACGAACGCAGCGTGATGCGCACGTCGCTCTTGCCGGGGCTTCTCGAGGCGGTGAAAAAAGCGTGGCGAAGGGGCGAAACCGAGGCGCGCCTGTTTACCGCGGGCGTCACGTTCGAGCAGGGGGTCGACCCCTCGGGTTTGCCGCGCGAGCGGTCGAGCTTTGCGGCGGTGCTCGCCGGCTCGAGGCGAAGTCATCTCGCCAAACCCGAGCCCTTCGATGTCTACGATGCGAAAGGGGTCGCGGTCGAAGTCGTCGAACGAATCACCGGTCGCGAAGCGCAAGTCGCCGCCCGGAAAGAGCAGCGCGCGTCGCACCTCCACCCTCGCGGAGCCACCGACTTGCTCGTCGAGTCGCGGACGGTGGGGCAGTTCGGGCCGCTCCATCCCGACGTCCTTCGCGCATGGGACCTCGACGTTGCGGGGGC
>Ga0075435_100003240_pt1 | contig 11021 bp, 10 predicted proteins | sample RhiMethybrSRZTD4_FD_75302 | JGI IMG/M metagenome (GOLD analysis project Ga0075435, IMG submission 75302) | Populus rhizosphere microbial communities from Tennessee, USA - Rhizosphere MetaG P. TD hybrid SRZTD4 | ecosystem: Host-associated > Plants > Roots > Rhizosphere > Soil | place: USA... | reverse complement strand
GATACCGGGGCGGTCCTGTCGGTCTGGGACGCGATCAACAACTACACGTGGATGCCGATCAACGTGCACCGCATCATCGCCAACATCGCGTTCGGCGGATCGGTGGCCGCGGCCTACGCGGCGTTCAAGTTCCTGCAGGCGGAAACCGACGAAGAGCGCGCGCACTACGACTGGATGGGCTACATCGGCAACTTCGTCGCGATCAGCGCCTTCCTGCCGCTGCCCTTCGCCGGCTACTGGCTGGCGAAGGAGATCTACGCCTTCTCGCAGACGCTCGGCCTGACGATGATGGGCGGCGCGTTCTCGTGGCTCTTCATCATCCAGGCCGTCCTGATCGGCAACCTGTTCCTCGCCGCGAACTACTACCTCTGGCTGGGGATGGGGCGCGTCGACGGGGTGCAGCCGCTGCAGAAGTTCATCAAGTACCTGCTCTTCGCGATCACGCTGTGCTTCATGGTCTGGGCGACGCCGCGATCGATCATCGCGACGGTCTCCGAGCTGCGGGCGATGGGCGGCGGCGCGCATCCGGTGCTCGGCTACCTCGGCGTCATGTCGGCCAAGAACACCGCCGTGAACATCCTGATCCTGACGACGTTCATGAGCTTCCTGCTCTATCGGCGGACGGGAAAGGTCGCGACCGTCGCGTGGGCGAAGGCCGGGCACGCGGCGCAGCTGTCCATCTTCGCGGCGGCCGCGTTCATCGTGATCTTCCTCGGCATCTACGGCTACTTCGTCGAGGCGACGGTCCGCATCCGGCTCTCGGTGCCGCAGGTCAGCTCGGTGCTGATCGCGATGGTGTCGATCACCGCGATCGACGTCTTCCTGTTCCGCGGCGCGATGCGGACCGGCGAGGTGCGCTGGGGCCGGATCCCGAGGGTTTCCCAGTACGTGCTGATCTTCATCGCCGTCACCTTCACCTGGCTGATGGGCCTCATGGGCTACGTCCGGTCCGGGCTGCGGCAGCACTGGCACGTCTACGGCGTCGTCCGCGATCACTCCGTCGACGCCTTCACGCCGACGCTCGGCTTCGCCACGAAGGTCGTGTCGGTGACGGTGCTGATGTTCTTCCTCCTGATCGGGTTCGTGTTCTGGATCACGAGCCTGCACGACCGCCCGGAGTACCAGCGGCGTGAGAAGGGCGTCGGCGCGACGGCGCACGAAGCGGAGCCGGTATGAAGATCCCGCTCATCCTCCGCATCGGCGCGCTGGTCTTCGCCACGACCGGGTTCTATGCCTACGTCGGCCAGATGGTGCCGCAGAAGGAAGTGCAGCCGCCGGCCGAGATCGTCCTCCGGACCGACCTGACGACGGCCGACATGGTGAAGGTGGGCCGCGAGATCATGGAAGGCAAGGGCCTCTGTTTCACCTGCCACACCATCGGCAAGAGCGGCGCGCTGCGGTTCCCCGACCTGGCGGGCGTCGCCACGCGAGCGAAGACCCGCGAGCCGGGCATGACCGACATCCAGTACTTCGCCCAGACGATGTACGAACCGAATGCCTTCATCGTCCCGGGCTTCAATCCCGGGATGCCGGTCATCAACAAGCCTCCCATCGGCCTGACCGATCAGGAGATCCTCTGCGTGATGGCATACCTGCAGACGCTCGGCGGCACGGCGACGGTCACGCTGCAGACCAAGCACCAGTACAACGCCGGCACGGCCACGCCGACGACACCGTCGACCGGCGTCTCGCCGGGCGGGACGCAGCCTGAAGCGACGGTCAAGGGTGAGAAGCGATGAAGCTGCCAATCGTGCTCGTGGTGGCGGTGGTGTTCGCGGCGCTGCGCTTCCTGCGCGCGAGCCTGCTGATCTGGGCCGGCGCCTGGTGGATCGGCATCTACGTCCTGCTGCGGTTCGGCTTCAGCGCGCCGATTCCGTCGTCCGTCATTTCGATCTACATGGGGATCGTCACCCTGGCGATCCTCGCCTACGTCTCGTCGAGCGAGCAGCGGCGCAGCGACGTCTCCGGGCCGCTCTTCCGGTTCATGACCGAGAAGCGCTACACGCCGTTCCTGGTGGTGACCGCGCTCGCCATCCCGGCCCTCGCCGCCGCCAACGTCTACGTCCAGATGAACGTGCCGCTCGAGCCGCCGCTCTTCTCGCGGACGGTGCACCCCGCCTCGCCGTCGGACGTCACGGTCCACGACAAGCGGATCGATCTCGACGCCGGTGAAAACCCCTTCCGCCACTTCGAGTCGTCGAACGCGCAGGAGTTCCGCAAGCACGTCGAGAACGGGCGCCGCGTCTACTACCAGAACTGCGTCTTCTGCCACGGCGACAACCTTGCCGGCAACGGCATGTTCGTGCACGGGCTCGATCCCATTCCCACCAACTTCAGCGACAAGGGCACCATCCCGATGCTGCGCGAGACCTTCCTCTTCTGGCGCATCTCGAAGGGCGGCCCGGGGCTGCCCGACGAAGGCGGTCCGTGGGACACGGCCATGCCGGCATGGGAGAAGTTCCTGAAGGAGGACGACATGTGGGACGCCATCCTCTTTCTCTACGACTTCACGGCGTCGAGGCCCCGCGGCAAGGAGGAGGCCGCGGCGAAATGACTCGGATGATCGGCCCGCGCTCGTCCATCGCGGTGGGTGCCGCAGTCCTGGTCGCGGCGCTGTGCCTCGCGCCGACGCCATCGGTGCGTGCGGCAGGCGCTCAGGGTGAGAACAGCCCGAAGAACGAGCCGGGGCGCACGCTCTACATGAAGTACTGCTCGCAGTGCCACGGTGAGAAGGGGGACGGCGAAGGCTACGCCGCCCTGCATCTGCGGCCGCGGCCGCGCAACTTCACGACCGGCAAGTTCAAGATCCGCACGACGCCGAACGGCGCGCTGCCGACGCACGAGGATCTCGTCAACGTCATCCGGCGCGGCATGCCCTACACGTCGATGCCCGCCTGGCCCGGCTTCTCCGACAAGGAAGTGTCGGATCTCGCCGATTTCGTCACCACCTTCTCGCCCGACTTCAGCAACCCCGAGCGGGCGCCCAAGGCGGTGTCCTTTCCGAGCGCGCCGCGATCCAGCAAGGAGTCGATCGACACCGGCAAGAAGCTCTACGAGGACAACGGCTGCATCAAGTGCCACGGCAACGCCGGCCGCGGCGACGGCCCGTCGGCGCCGACCCTGGCGGACGAGTGGGGTCACCCGATCCGCCCGGCGGATCTGACGCAGCGCTGGACCTTCCGCGGCGGCGCCTCGCGCGAGGACATCTTCAGGACGATGAGCACCGGCCTGAACGGGACGCCGATGCCGTCGTTCGTCGACGGCCTGAAGGAAGATCAGCGGTGGGCGATCACCGACTTCATCGACTCGCTCGGCCCCGCCACGCCCGGCTACACCAACCTGGTCATCGCCAGGCACGTCGACGATCCGATCGACCTCGCCAAGGGGGCCGCGAGCTTCGAGTCCGCCCGCGTCGCGCGCTTTCCGATCATCGGCCAGATCACCGAACCGGTGCGCGAGTTCCATCCGCCGGCGACGTCCGTCACCGTGCAGGCGATCTATGACGCCGAGTCGATCGCGCTGCTCGTGCGATGGCACGACATGAGCGCGGAGAAGAGCGGCAAGAACGGACCGACGCTGCCGGTGCCCCCCGAGGAGGAACAGGAGCCCGCCGCCGGTGGGCCCGCCGGAGACAGCGGCGGCGCCAACGCCAACAACCCCTTCGGCGACGCAGTGGTGACGCCGCCGGCCGGGCAGGCGAAGACCCCGCAGCCGCCCAGCGATCCGTTTGCCGAGCCCGCGGCGCCGGCCGCGCCGGTGTCGGAGTTCTCCGACGCGGTCTCGATCCAGATTCCGTCGCAGGTGCCGACCGGCGCGCGCAAGCCGTATTTCATCTTCGGCGACGGGCAGAACTCGGTCGATCTCTGGTTCTTCGACCTGGCGAAGCCCGCGCCGCTTCAGTTCACGGGAAAAGGCAGCGGCGACATCGCGCCCAACGACACGGGAGACGTCACCGGCGTCGCCAGCTACGACCAGGGGGAATGGTCGGTCATCTTCAAGCGGCCGCTGCGCCCCGGCGCGGGCGCCGCACTCACCCCCGGACAGTTCATGCCGATTGCCTTCTCGGTGTGGGACGGGTTCTCGCGCGAGCGCGGCAATCACCGCGGCCTGACCGTGTGGTACTCGCTCTACCTCGGGCCGGAGGAGGTGCCGTCGGTGGTCGGCCCGATGCTCCAGACGGCGCTCCTGATCCTGGCCATCGAGCTGGCGGTCATCGGCTGGGTGCGGTGGCGCTACCGTACGCGCGCACGCAGCGAACTCGATCGTGGACCCTCGCAACCTGCAGTCACCAATGTGTGAGAACCTCTGATGTACAAGAGCATCTACGTTCCGGTCGATAACTCGGACCATTCCAACCGCGCCGTCGCCTGCGCCGTCACGCTGGGCAAGACGTTTACGGCAAAACTGGCCGGCTGCCATGTCTACGCGGCGGGCCTCCACGACTATCGCTTCCGGCAGATGGAGTACACGCTGCCCGAGGAGTACATCGACGAAGTGGAGCTCGAGCGCCAGCGGAAGATCCACGACAGCCTGATCACGATGGGGCTCAAGCTCATCTCGGACAGCTATCTCGACGGCATGGCGCGGCTGTGCCGCGACTCGGGCATCGAGTTCGAGCCGCGGATGATGGACGGCAAGCACCATGTCGAGATCCTCAAGGACCTCGACGGCTCCGACTACGACCTGGTCATGATCGGCGCGCTCGGCATCGGGCGATCGCGCGACAGCGTGCTCGGCTCGGTGTGCGAGCGCGTCGCGCAGCGGGCCGACCGCGACGTCTGGGTGGTCAAGCACATCCCCGAGCCGGACGAGGCCGAACGCGACACCATCCTGGTCGGCATCGACGGCAGCCCGCAGTCGTTCGGGGCGCTCATGACCGCCATCGACCTGGCGCGCGCGTTCGGCAAGAAGGTCGAGACGATCGCCGTCTACGATCCCTACCTCCACTACTCCGTCTTCAATGGCATCGTCAACGTGCTCACCGAGCAGGCGGCGAAGGTGTTCCGCTTCGAGGAGCAGAACCAGCTGCACGAGGAGATCATCGACACCGGCCTGGCGCAGATCTACCAGTCGCACCTCGAAGTCGGCGAGCGGATGGCGGGCGAGACGGGCTTCCCCGTCGGCAAGACGCTGCTCGACGGCAAGCCGTTCCAGAAGATCCTCGACCACGCGCGCAAGACCAACCCGTGGCTGCTGGTGCTCGGCCGGATCGGCGTCCACAGCGCGAAGGACGAGAAGGGCCTGGGCAGCAACGTCGAGAACGTGCTCCGCGCCGCGCCGTGCGACGTCCTGCTGTCGACGCGCCTCGAAGTGCCGCGTCTCGACGTGCGTGCCGAGGAGACCGTCCGCTGGACGCCCGAGGCCGAGGCGCGGATGAAGAACGTGCCCGACCAGGTCAAGGGGATCGCGCGCACCGGCGTCCTGCGCCTGGCGCTCGAGAAGGGACACTCGGTGGTTACCAGCGCCGTGATCGACGAAGCGATGGATCGGTTCATGCCGAAGAACGCGTCGGCCAGGACCAAGGCGCTGGCCGAGGCGGTCGCGCTCGAGCACGCGAAGGCCGGCCCGGTGTCGATGTGCCGCTCGTGCGGCGTCACCGCGACGCAGAGCGGCGCCGTGAAGTGCACCGTCTGCGGCGGCACCGATTTCGAGGTGATTTCCCTGGAGATGATCGAGAAGATCGCACAGGTGGAAGGCGGGCTCGAGGAGGAGACCACCTACGACGGCCGCAAGCTGCGCTGGTCGGAGGAGGCCAGGAAGGGCCTCTGGACCATGAAGAACGCCTACCAGCGCCGGCGCGTCAAGGCGCGCGTCGAAAAGAGCGCGCGGATGAAGCGGCTCGACGCGATCACGCTCGACTTCGCCCGGCAGGTGATCGAGGAGGAAACCGGCGCGCCGCTCGAGATCGGCCGCTCCGCCGCCGCGCCCGGGGATCCGCAAGGCGCTCCGGCGAAAACGGGCGACACGGCCGGTGAAGGCGGAGACGCCCGCCTGATCGCCAGGGACGACAAGAAGAACCCATTGATCTCGACGTTCGGCTGGACGGACGAGGCCGTGCAGCGGGTCTTCCGGGTGCCGGCCGGGTTCATGCGCAACAAGACGCAGGAGCGGATCGAAGAGCTCGCGCGGGAGCGCGCCGCCGCAACCGTCGACCTGGCGCTCGTCGAAGCGGGCATCGAGTTCGGCAAGCGGATGATGGCCGAGATGATCGCGACCTATCCGTCACCGGGCGCGCAGCCGGCGGCATCCGCCCCGGCCCAGGCCTCCCCGGCTGCCGAGGGCGGCAGCTACCTGAACGAGGTCAGAGCGCGCTGATTTGTCGTCGTACCGTTTCTGCCGGACGGATGACATCGGGCTGCTCGTCGAGGCGCTGAATCGCTGCTGGGCCCCGTACTTCCCCGGCGAGCCGCCCGAGACGCCGGCCACGTTCAAGCGGTCGATCCGGGATCTCCAGGTCTGGTGCAGCAGCTGCATGGTCGCCTTCGAGGGCGCCGATCCGATCGGCGTCCTGATCGGCGCCAAGCGGCCCGCCGCGACCCTCATCCACAGGATCGCCGTGCATCCGGATCATCGGCGGCAGGGTCACGGCCGACACCTGCTCGCCTCGCTCGGCTCGAAGCTGGCGATCCTCGGCCCGCCGCGCATCGTCGCGGAAGTGCCCGAAACGCTCGCCGCGGCCTGCGGGCTGTTCGGCGCAGGCGGGTACGTCCAGGAAGCGCTGCTGACCGACTATGTGCTGGATCGAGCGGAGGCCGGCGCGGCGAAGGCGATGGCTCTGAATGACGGCGGGTTCGTGATTCCCGTGACCATCGACGACCTGGCTGCCAACGGGCTCCTCGAGGCCGATCCGCGGGCGTGCTGGGAACGGTCGGTCGAGACCCTGACGGCACGGAAGGACGGCCTCGCAGGTGTCGCCGTCGCCTCCGCCGAGCGCATCGAGGCCTACCTTATATATAAGGAAGGGGAAATCGTGTCGCTCCGCTCGCTGGTCGAGGACGGAGGTATCCGTGTGAAGCACCTGCTGACCAGGCTGGGCGGGGGGACCTTCCGGTTCCAGAAGGTCCACCCGGCGGAGTTTTCGGCAGAATGCCTGCAGGCACTCGGTTTCCGCGCCGCTGGTGGGGATCGCCTCTACGCGACCCGAGCGCGGCCGGAGTAGCCGTGGGCGTTCATCTTCATCGAAGGCTCCTGACCGTGACTGCCATCGTCATCAGTTCGCTTTCGATGGTCTTGGCCGGGGGCCCGATGGGCCAGAGCGCCGCCGAATTCCGGGCGCGGTGGACGGATGAGAGAAACGGGAAACTGGTGATGGGGGCCCTCTGGGTGGCGTCCCACTACGAACATGCCGATGAGAAGCGCGTCGAGGAGGTGCTCGGGCCGGTGCACCTCTACGTGGAGGCCGTCGGCAGGGGTGATGGCGCGGCGCTCGACCAGGAGTCAATCAAGGCGTTCAAGGAGAGAGTGTCCGGTCTACTCCGCGATGAAGATCAGTCGTTACGCGCGCTCGCCGCGGTCCTTCTGGGCGTGTGTGGCGACAAATCGTATGCGAGCCGCATCGCTGTCCTGCTCGAGCCGCGAGCGGGCCTGGACGTGGTACCTCCCTTTGACAGAGGTCGAGCCGCCATCGCTCTGGGGCTCGTCGGAGCGAAGGAGTACACCGTCGAGCTCGTCAAACTTCTGAAGAGTCCAAACAGCTTCGATCGATCCGGAGCGGCCATTGGACTCGGGGCCCTGCGGGCCACAGAGCACGAGCGGGCCATCGCTGAATTGTTGAACGATGCGGACGACAGTGTGCGAGAAGCCGCGAAAGAGTCGCTGGCGATGATGCGCGAGACGCCAAAATGAACATGCCGCAGACGGTGTAGGCTGGGACTCGCACCGTGAAGTCGTACCACGACATCGTCGGCGACGGGGGGTCGAGAATCCTCGAACAAGTCGCCGAGCAGCGCGCCCGCATCGCCGACGGGCTCGCCGGCGTGCGCCATCTCGTGGCCATCGGGTCGGGCAAGGGGGGCGTCGGCAAGAGCACGTTGACGCTGCATCTCGCCGGCGCGCTGCGTGCACGGGGGCTTCGCGTCGCGATCCTCGACGCGGACTTCAACGGCCCCTCGCAGGCGCGCATGGCGGGCGTCCAGGAAGCGGTCTTTATCCCTCCGCCTTCGCCGGACGGCTTCGGCGGGGCAAGGGGCGGCAAGGTCGCGCTGCCGCGGACCAGCAACGGGATCGGCGTGTTCTCGATCGGCTCGCTGATCCCGGAGTCGGCGGCGCTCGACTTCGAGAGCACGGCGCAGGGAGAGTCGCATACCTGGCGCGCCACGAAGGAGTTCGCGCTGCTCGGCGAGATCCTCGGCGGCTTCGAATGGGGCGCGCTCGATCTGCTGCTGTTCGATCTGCCGCCGGGCGCCGAGCGGACCGTGCAGTACGCGGATTACCTTGGCAGCCGCGCCTCGTTCGTCCTGGTGACGATCCCGTCCGAGGTCGCGCGCGGCGTGGTCGCGCGCTCGGCCGACGCGCTCGCGAAGGGATCGCACCGCGTCCTCGGCTACGTCGAAAACATGAGCGGCTACTACTGCCGCGACTGCCAGGCCGTGAAACCGTTGTTTCCGTCAACCGATCGTTCCAGCCTCGACATTCCCTGCCTCGGGTCGGTGCCGTTCGATCCGGAGCTGGCGCGGCTCTGCGACAGCGGAATCCCGCTCGCCGGCATGCCGGACACGCCCGTGAGCCGCGCGCTGGACCACGTGGCGCAACAACTGCTGGACACCCTGGAGCCCTCGCAATGAAGTTTCTCTGCGTGCCTTGCGACAGCCCGATGAAGCTGCAGACCGTCGGACCGCCCGACCGCGGCTCGCTGTCGGTCGTCTACGCATGCCCCGAGTGCGGCTACGAGATGGCGATGCTGACCAACGCCTACGAGACGCAGCTGGTGCAGTCGCTCGGCGTGCGCATCGGCCCCGACGCCGCGACTGCCGCGCCGGCCAGCGGCAAGTGTCCGTTCACCACGATGGTGCCGCAAACGGAAGGCGCGCCCGCGAAGACGGCGGACCCGATGACCGTGCGGTGGACGGCAGCGGCGGAAGCGCGGCTCGCGAACGTGCCCGAGTTCGTCCGTCCCATGGCGCGCCTCGGCATAGAGAAGTACGCGCGCGAGCAGGGGGCGCTCGAAGTGGACGAAAAGATGCTCGACGCCGCCCGCGACTTCTTCGGCATGTAGCCATGACCGGCCCCAGCGGGTTTGCCCGGCCCTACGTCGTCTCCTGGAACCTGACCTACCGCTGCAACCTGGCGTGCGAGCACTGCTATCTCGACGCCGGCGGATCCCCCCTGGTCAGGACCGAGAACTTCGCCGATCGCAGCGAGCTCGGCACCGACGAATGCTTCAGGGTCATCGACGAGATCGCCGCCTTCGCGCCCGAATGCCTGACGATCCTCACCGGCGGCGAGCCGCTGCTGCGGCGGGACATCCTCGAGATCGTCCGGCGCGCCGCCGAGCGCGGCCTGTGGGTCGTCGTCGGCACCAACGGCGTGCGCATCACCGAGAACGTGGCCCGCCGCCTGGCGGAAGCCGGTGCCCGCGGGCTGTCGCTGTCGCTGGACGCGCTCGACGCCGACCGGCACGATCGCTTCCGGCGGGTGCGCGGCGCGTGGCAGAACACGGTCGAGGGGGCCGAGATCCTCAACCGCACCGGCCTCCCCTTCATCGTCCAGACCACCGCCGGATCCCACAATCTCGGCGAGCTCGAGGCGATCGCCGACTTCGCGCACGGCCGGCTCGCCGCCAAGGTGTGGAACCTCTACTTCCTCGTACCGACGGGCCGCGGACAGTTCGTCTCGGACATCAGCCCCGCGCAGTACGACGAGGTGCTGGCGTCGCTGTTCCGGATTCAGCAGAAGTACGACGGCCGCATGCTGGTCAACGCCAAGTGCGCCCCGCACTACATCAAGACCGCGCTGGAGAACGGCGCGCCGATCAGGACGTATGCCGGCGGCGCCGGCGGATGCCCGGCCGGCACGCACTACATGGGGATCCGGCCGAACGGCGACGTCACGCCCTGCCCCTACCTCCCGGTCTTCGCCGGGACGCTGCGCAGCGCCAGCCTCACCGACCTGTGGGCCTCGTCGGAGCTCTTCGCCGGCATCCGCCGCCGCTCCGCATTGGGCGGACGCTGCGGCGCGTGCGAGCTGAACGCGCAGTGCGGCGGCTGCCGCGCCCGCGCCTACGGGATGACCGGGGACCTCATGGCCGAGGATCCGCTCTGCACGCACGAGCCTGGAACGTTCGCCGGCTCTCCCCTGCTCACCCTGGGCGGCGCTGCCGGACTCTCGGACGCGTCCACGGCGGGCGGCGTCCAGTACGGCCTCGACTCCTCCGCGAGCGTCGCGTGGGACGACGAGGCGTCCGCGCGCATGAAGAAGATCCCGGCGTTCGTTCGGGGCATGGTGACGAAGGCGGTCGAGGAGTCCTGCCGCAAGAACGGCATCAGCCGCGTCACCGTCGCGGAGCTCGAGCGGATCAGGTCGCGGATGCCGACGCCGAAGATGTTCGGCTAGATTGGCTCGACAGTAGCGACATTCCTGGCGTTTTGCTTGCACGATCCGGCCGAGGAGGAATCACGATGGACCTCGCCACCGGAGTGTGGGTAGGAGCGGCCCTGTTTGTGTTGATCCTCGTGCCGTATCTGGTGTGGGAAATACGCCGGGGCAAGGCGCACGGCCACACGTGGTTCACGTGGTTCAAGCCGCGCGGCCACAGCGATATCGGGCCTGACACGGGAGTGCGCTACACCAAGCCGGGTATGGACGAGGCGCGCGGCGCGCGGCGCTGACGATCAGCGGAACGGATCCGGAGCGCCCTGCTCCTTGATCTTTTCGTCGAGCCACTTCTGGAACTCGTCCTGCGCCAGGACGGTCACGAAGCCGCGCATGCGGGCGTGGCCGAGGCCGCAGAGCTGCGCGCAGGCGATCTCGTACTGGAACTCGGCATTTCCCGTCCGCGCCCGCATCTCCGACGTGGTCACGTT
>Ga0075435_100003239_pt1 | contig 11022 bp, 13 predicted proteins | sample RhiMethybrSRZTD4_FD_75302 | JGI IMG/M metagenome (GOLD analysis project Ga0075435, IMG submission 75302) | Populus rhizosphere microbial communities from Tennessee, USA - Rhizosphere MetaG P. TD hybrid SRZTD4 | ecosystem: Host-associated > Plants > Roots > Rhizosphere > Soil | place: USA... | reverse complement strand
AGCTGTACCAGGCCGAGGTGCGGAAGCTGGCGTCGGGTCTGCCGTTCCCATTCCAGCTCCCCCTTTAGGCGTCTCCCCCCGGTCCCGGCCTCCTGTGTCTGCCATCGAGGAGCTCGTGGCGGAGCTCGCGAAGCTGCCCGGCATCGGGCGTAAGACCGCCCAACGACTCACGTTCCACCTGTTGAAGCAGCCCGCCGAGACCGCGGAGCGCCTGGCGGATGCCATTCGCCGGGTCCGTGGCAAAGTCACGGCCTGCGGCGCGTGCGGCAACCTCTCCGAAGAGGATCCGTGCTCGATCTGCCGGGACCCGCGCCGGGATGGGGCCATGTTGTGCGTGGTCGAGGAGTCTGGCGACGTCGGCGCCATCGAGCGTGCCGGCCGGTATCGTGGGCGCTACCATGTGCTTGGCGGCCGGATTTCGCCGCTCGACGGCGTGGGACCGGATGAGCTGCACCTCGACCGGCTGCTCGCGCGGTTGACGAACGGCTCGGAAGTGCGTGAGGTTATCGTCGCCACAAATCCCTCGATGGAGGGGGAGGCGACCGCCACGTACCTGCAGCAGATCCTCAAGCCGACCGGGGTGCGCGTCACACGGATCGCGAGGGGGTTGCCGGTAGGCGGCGACCTTGAGTACGCCGATGCGGTGACGATCGCGCAGGCGCTGGCGGCACGGCGCGAGATGTCGGAGACCGACTGACTCTCTAGGAGGAGCATGGCCGGGGCCGCGAGCTGGTCTTTCAGCGAGAACGACTTCAAGCAAATCCAGACGCACCTGCAGGCGTTCCTGCGCGACTCGAACGCCCGCTGCGCGCTGCTCGTTGATCGCAACGGCCAGCTCGTCGCGACCGTCGGCGAAACTCCGCAATTCGATCCCACCGCCTTCGCCTCGCTCACCGCCGCCGATTTCAGCGCCAACGACCAGTTGGCCAAAATGATCGGCGAAGCGGAATTCGCGTCGCTCGTGCACCAGGGTGAAAAGGAGTCGATGTATCTCGCAGACGTGGCGAAGCGCGTGATTCTCGTCGTGCTGTTCGATCAGCGCGCAACGTTGGGACTGGTGAAGCTGAAAGCCAAGAACGCGGTCGCCGAGCTCAACAAAGTGTTCGAAGAGATGTTCAATCGGGTCGGATCGGGCAGCCAGGTGGAGCAGAAGGGCCTGCTCGAAGGGGCGGAAGACGAAATTGACAAACTCTTCGGTTAAGGGGACGCGCCCATGTCGATGATCAACTACGCGTCCCGCGAAATCAACTGCAAGCTCGTCTATTACGGACCAGGCCTCGGCGGGAAGACGACCAACCTGGAGCATATTTACGGGAAGGTCTCGCCCAACACGCGCGGCAAAATGATTTCGCTTGCGACCGAAACCGAGCGAACGTTGTTCTTCGACTTCCTGCCCGTGGACCTCGGCACGATCCGGGGGTTCAAGACGCGGTTCCATCTCTACACCGTGCCCGGCCAGGTGTACTACAACGCCAGCCGCAAGCTCATTCTGAAAGGTGTGGACGGGATCGTCTTCGTCGCCGACAGCCAGATCGAGCGGATGGAGGCAAACGTCGAGTCGATGCAGAATCTGTACGACAACATGTCGGAGTACGGCTACGATCTCACGAAGATTCCGTTCGTGATTCAATACAACAAACGCGACCTGCCCAACGCCGCGCCGATCAAAGACCTCCAGGCATCGTTGAATCCCGGCTGGCCGATCGAGGACGCGGCACGGCAGAAACAGACGCCCGATCCCGCGCATCCGGGCGAGAGTCTCATCGAGAAGGTCGGCGCGGATTGGATGGGCAAGGCTGCTTACCATGAAGCTGTGGCAGTCCGCGGGGACGGCGTATTCGACACCTTGAAAGCGGTGAGCAAACTCGTTCTCAAGACGCTGAGCTGAAGCCCAGTTCGATGCGGTGGACCCTGCCGAACATCATCACGCTGGCGCGTATCTGTCTCACGCCCGTCATCGCGCTGCTCCCCTTCATCTCCGGCTACTGGCCGAAAGTCATCGCCTTTGTCGTCTTCCTCATCGCCGCGTTTTCGGACTTGTTGGACGGCTATCTCGCGCGCCGCTACGGCACGACGAGCGAGCTCGGCATGCTGCTCGATCCCATCGCCGATAAGCTGCTGCTCTTCGCCACGCTCGTGCCGATTTTCTGGATCACGCGCCATCCGGTGATTCTCGCTAAAGACAAGGTCGACTATGCGATTCCGTGGTGGGGCAGCTTGCCCCTCTGGGTGGCGCTGCTGCTCGTGGGACGCGAGGTGTTGATTACGGCGTTTCGCTTCTTTGCGAAGCGCCGCGGCATCGTGATTCCGGCGGCTGGCGCGGGCAAGTTGAAGGCCGTCGTCCAGAATGTCTTCATCGGTGCGACGATCGCCTGGTTTGCGTGGAAGGACGCGATCGCCGAAATGCATCTGGTGGGCGACTTCCGAAACTTCTGGGATCAGTTCCACGGCTGGTTCGTCGCCATCACCCTGGCGGGTGCGATCGTGCTCACCATCTACTCGCTGCTCGTGTACCTCTACCGCTATCGGGCGCTCCTCAAAGTCGGCAAGTGAAGGTCGAAGTCCTCACCATCGGAACCGAGCTGCTGCTGGGCCAGATCGTCGATACGAATGCGGCGGAGCTGGGGCGCGCGCTGGCGGGCGCCGGCGCCGAAGTCGTGCGCCATCTCACGGTCGCCGACCGGGCCGACGCGATCCGCGCCGCTGTCGGAGAGGCGCTCGACCGGACCGGCTTTGTGATCACCACGGGCGGATTGGGTCCGACGCGCGATGATATCACGAAGCGGGAAGTCGCCGCGCTGTTCGGCAAAGCGCTAGAAATTGATCAGGGCGTGCTGCGCTCGCTGGAAGAGCGGTTCCGGCGCCTGGGACGCACGATGCCGCCCATCAACCGCACACAGGCTGAGGTACCGGCCGGTGCGACCGTGCTGCCCAATCCCCGTGGCACGGCCCCCGGCTTGTGGGTGGAGGAGAAGGCCCGAGTCGTCGTGATGTTGCCGGGCGTGCCTGCGGAGATGCGCGGGCTGCTGGCAGAGGAAGTATTGCCGCGGATCGCGCAGCGCGTTTCAGGATCCGTGGTCCGCTCGCGTACGGTGCGCACGACGGGTATCGCGGAATCCGCGCTCGCCGAGCGCGTAGGTGCCATCGAAGAAGAAATCGCTCCACTGACCCTCGCCTATTTGCCTTCGACAGATGGCGTAGAGCTGCGGGTCACGGCCTGGAGTCTGCGTGAGGTTGACGCGAATCGGCGGCTCGAAGCCGCGGTCACCACTCTGCGGGAGCGCGCGGGCGACCACTGCTACGGCGCGGATGGCGCCGACCTCGCCGCCGTCGTGTTAGAGCAGCTGCGCGCGCGCCGCGCCCGGCTGGTCATCGCCGAGTCTTGCACCGGAGGTCTTCTCGGCGCGCGGATCACCGCAGTTCCGGGCGCGTCCGATGTGTTCATCGGCGGCGTGATTGCCTACGACAACGTCGTAAAGAGCGGGACGCTCGACGTCGCACCGGAGCTGCTCGAGAGATACGGCGCTGTATCGGAACAGGTCGTCACGGCCATGGCGGAAGGCGTGCAGCGGCAGTTCGCGGTGGATGCGGCGGTGGCCATTACGGGTATCGCGGGGCCTAGCGGTGGCACACCGGAGAAGCCCGTGGGCACCGTATGGCATGCGGTCCGATTTGGGACGAAGACTCGGGCGCTGCGGCGGATCTTTCCGGGCGATCGCAACGAGATTCGCGCCCGCGCTGCACAGACCGCGCTCGATCTCATGCGCCGGCTGCTCGCGGAGCCTGCCCCGGCGTGAATCGCGTCAACGCGCCCGATGGTACGCCGCTCGTGTACGACGCGTACGAGCCCGCGCAGCCGGTCCTGGCGGTGCTGTTTCTGCACGACTGGTATCCTGAACGCACGGGGTTGGCCGAGCGATTTGCCGAGCTTGGTGCACACTTCCGCGACGCCGGCTTTGCGGCCTACTTTCTCGAGCAGCGCGGGCACGGCCGCTCCGGTGGGCCGCGTGGCCACCTGTCGCGCTTCAGCCAGCTCCTCGGCGATCTCCAAACACTCCGTCGCGCCGTGCGGCGCCGCCACGATGTGCCCCAGATCCTGCTCGGTCACGGCTTTGGCGGACTCATCGTGCTCCGCTACCTCGAAACGCAGCCCGGCGAGCCTCCCGTCGCGGCGGTGGTTGCGAGTCCGTGGCTCGCATCGCGCGCGCGGCCGGCCGTGTGGAAGCAGCTGGCGGCCAAGCTCGCGGATTTGTGGCCCACGTTGCCCACGGGACGTGGGGCGGCATTCATGACGGCTGGAGCCCGCGCCGAGCTGCAATGGGCGCAGCGCGCCGTGCTCGCGGATTGTCACCGGATCGAGCGGCCGCTGCTTCTGCTGTTGGGCGAGAGCGATGCCGTGGTCGACGGAGAGGCGGTGCGCCGTCTCGCGCAGGAGCTCGGGACGCGCGCGACACTGCTCGCTTATCCGGGCCTCGGCCACGAGCTGTTCAACGCGCCGCAGGTCCGCCAGGAGTTGAGCAGCTTCGTCGCGGAGTATCGTCCCTCGGATCGCGATCGAAAGAACGACTAATTTTTCCGCCCCTCGGCCCCTCCCTTTCGTTGTGCACGCCCGTTTATAGTCCCGTCGATAGCGGGAAGTCCACAACAAGGAGCCGCAAATGAAACGGATGTCTTTGAGCGCGCTAGCGGTCGCGTTCGCGCTGTGCGCAGCTATGCCCCTGCGCGCGCAAATTACCGAGCCGTCGGAAGGTTTCCGGTTCGGCCTCGGCGTGGGAGCCACGATGCCATTGGGCGATTACGCCAGTCTCGATAAGACGGGTTTGAATTTGCTCGGCGTGTTCGAAACGCCGTTCTCGAATAGTCCGCTGTATCTCCGCGTCGACGGTATCTATTCCTCGACGTCGCATGAGGGCACCAATGGGAGCACCAGTATTCTCGGTGCTAACGCCAGCGCGCTGTATCACTTCAGCGCGCCGAAGGCAACCGCGCGTCCCTATGTCCTGGGCGGGCTCGGTATCTACAATGTCGATCCCGGCGGTGATTCCCAGACCAAGCTCGGATACGCCCTCGGTGGCGGTGTGACGTTCAGCGTCGGTGGGCTCAACGCCTTCGCGGAAGCACGCTGGGCCAGCGTCCAGACGAGTGGATCATCCACGACGTTTGTGCCGCTGACCGTGGGACTCATGTTCGGTTACTAGCCGCCACACAACGAATCAGGACCAACCCCGGGGTCGCAGCTTTCCAGACGTCGCGCCCCGGGGTATCTTGTTGCCAGACCGAAAGTTCCCATGACCAATAAACGCCATCCGCACGGGCCGCATTCAGCCGCCTCACATCCCCCTCGCGCACCGTCCCTCGATCCCGAAACGGGTGAGCCGGTGCAAAACGTCGCTTCGCCGGGGCGGGACGGCCCGCCGGGTCCCGATGTCTCGCCACCAGAAGCGCCCGCGCCGGAAATGGGCGAGCGATCGGAAGTCGACGCGTGGAAGGATCGTCATCTCCGGCTCGCGGCGGAGTACGACAACTTTCGCAAACGCACGACCAAGGAGCGCGCCGACGTTTGGTCGCGCGCGCAGGCCGATCTCGTCGCACGCCTGGCGGACGCGCTCGATGACTTGTCGCGCTTCGCGCATATCGACCCGGCCGAGATCGACTCGAAGACGCTGCACGATGGAGTAGACATGGTCGAGCGCAAGTTTTGGAAGGAGCTCGAGGCCGCGGGAGTGACGCGAATCGATCAGGCGGGCGTGCCGTTCGATCCTCACGTGCACGAAGCGGTCACGATGCAGCCCGCCGCGAAACCCGAGCAGGACCACACCGTAGGCCAGGTGGTGCAACCGGGCTATAAAATGCGCGACACATTGCTGCGGCCGGCCCGAGTGATCGTGCTGACCTGGCAGGGACAGTAATGGCGGCACAGCGCGACTACTATCAGGTGTTGGGAGTCGCCGAAACCGCCACGACGGACGAGATCAAAAAGGCCTTCCGGCGCCTGGCCAAGCAGTACCATCCCGACCGCAATCCCAACAACCCGCAGGCCTCGGAGCGCTTCAAGGAGATCAACGAGGCGCACGACGTGCTGAGCGACGCCGACAAGCGGAAGAAATATGATCAGCTCCGGCGCTACGGCGCATTCACGGGGGGCGGGGGCGGGGGCGGGGGGGGCTTCGGTGGCGCTGGGCGTCGCGGGCGGACGCAGGAACCCGGCGGCGGCGCAGGCGGTGATTTCGACATCTCAGATCTCGGCGGTCTGGGCGACATTTTCTCGTCGATATTCGGACGGCGCGGCGGCGCTGGCGGGGCGGGCCGCGAAGCGGAGCCGGAAGAGGTCGAAACCCAGGTCACCATTCCATTCCGGGTAGCGGCACTCGGCGGCTCGGTCCCCATCACGCTCGGAATGCCTGAGGTCTGTCCGACGTGCGGGGGATCGGGCGGTGCGAAAGGCGCGACGATCGGCACGTGCCCCGAGTGCAAAGGCCGCGGCGTCGTGTCGTTCGGCCAGGGTGGGTTTGCCGTGAACCGGCCGTGTCCGGTGTGCCGCGGCAAGGGCACGGTCCCGTCCCAGCGCTGCCCAACCTGTCAGGGGAGTGGGGAAGTGCGGGTCGAAAAGCGCATCAATGTCGAGGTTCCGGCTGGCGTCGAGGAAGGCGCTCGGCTCCGGCTCAAGAATCAGGGGCCGAAGAACCGCGGCGATCTCATCGTCGAGATCCACGTCGCTCCCGACCGCTTTTTCCGCCGCGAAGGACTCGACCTCGTCGGGGTCGTGCCCATCAATCTGGCCCAGGCGATGCTGGGCTCGCGGATCAAAGTGAAGACGCTCGACGACAAGCGCGTCGTGCTGCGCATTCCGGCCGGCACGCAGCACGGCCAGAAATTCCGCATTCCCGGGCACGGCATCGAGAAGAACGGTCGCCGGGGCGACATGTACGTCGAGGCCCACGTCACGCTTCCCGAAAAGCTGAGCGCGGAAGAGCAGGAAGCCGTCAAGAACTTCGCGGAGAAGGCGGGCTTGAAGTACTAGGTTACGGTGTGAGCAGTACCTTCCCGATGTTGCGGCGTTCGTGGATGTAGTGATGCGCGTCCGCCGCCTCGCTGAACGAGAAACTCCGATCGACCCGTGGCGTGATCTTCCCGTCACGCGCGTAGCCCAGCAGCGCTTCCACCTGCGGTCCCAGCAATGCCGTCTCGTTCCAGACATGTCCCAGGTTCACACCGGTGACCGACTTGTTGTCGTTCATCAAGGCCAGCACTCCGAATCGTGGGAATCGCACGAGATGCCACAGCACCTTGAACAGGTTGCGCCGAGCTCCGGGTACCAGCGCCTGCGCGCCATAACACACCAGCCGGCCGGCGGGGGCAAGCAGGTCGTACCCTTTGCGCCACGAGTCTCCGCCAACCGCATCGAGCACGATATCGATGCCGCGCGGAGCGAGGCCGCGGACCGCCTCGAACCAGCGAGGGTCGCGGCTGTCCAGCGGTTCGACACCGTAGGTGCGCAGGACCTCGTGCTTCGACTTGGAAGCCAGCCCGATGATCCGGAGCCCGAAGATGCGGCCGAGCTCTGCCACGGCCAGGCCGACGCCGCCGGCGGCCGAATGCACGAGGACGGACTCGCCCCGGTGCGCGGCCGCGACGCGGACGAGCATGTGATGTGCGGTGAGATAGACTACGGGGAAGGCCGCGCCCTGCTCGAATGTCCACCGTTCCGGTAGCGGGAAGACGGCACCACTCGGGACCACGACCAGCTCGCTCTGACCGCCAAACTTTGGCGATCCGATCACGCGGTCTCCCGCGCGGAAAGACGTGACTCCGCTCCCCACGGCGTCGATGACACCCGCGACTTCATAGCCGACGGTGCAGGGAATCTTCGGCGCGTCGGGATAGAGGCCCTGGCGCGCGAGCAAGTCTGAGAAGTTGATCCCGGCGGCGTGCACGCGAATTCGGACCGTCCCCGGTTGCACGACGGGATCGGGCGCTGCGCGCACCTCCAATACCTCGGGCGGCCCATGCCGCGTGATCACCACTTGTCGCATGTCGCAAAACTAGCTTGCGCGCATGAAGTCGGTGTGTTTTGTTTTGCACGCGTCTCGGCGTCTGGTATTTTTGGGGTGTAGGTCAACTGGCAGACCGCCCGGCTGTTAACCGGGAAGTTGGAGGTTCGAGTCCTCCCGCCCCAGTTTCCTCGTTAGAATCCCACTTGTGACCGTGGATTCTCCATCCAGCATTTGTAGCCGATCCGATGCCGCCTGAGCTCACCACCGACGACCGCGAGCTCGGGGACTGGCTCTATCAGCACATTTCGAAGGCGTTCCTCGTCAAGCGCTCGCCGTGGGTCGATGAGATCGCGGCAAAACTCCAGGCTGGGCGGCCCACGTCGGAGCGGCGGGACGTCATCATCGTCTGGCTGAGCGACATGACCGCATTCACTGCGCCAGGTCGGTTTATCTACGTCACCGGACGATTGATGGAATACTGTCCCGGCGAGGCATCGCTAGCGTTCACCGTCGCTCACGAGCTGGCACATCACGATCTCGGTCACCTGCAGTATTTCCCTCGCTGGTTCCGCGATGTCGCGTCGAATTGGATCACCGAGATCGTCTTCCTATTGGTGCACGGTCTGCGGCATATCGTGTATAGTCCGGAGAGGGAGTCGGCCGCCGACCGCTATGCGCTGGATCTCTGCATTCGTGCCGGCTACGACCCCAACGATTGCCTGCACCTATTCGATCAGCTGGAAGAGCGGCTCCTCGACCTTGGCGACGTCCGCGGCGTCTTCGGGCCCGGCCCCTCGGACCACGAGTTCCTGCCGGACGCGCCGTTCATGACCAAGCTGCGGATGTGGGCCTGGCAACGTACCCGTGGATACCTGCCCGTTCGAGATCGGCGTCGAGATCTCGAGAGTTACCTGAAGGAGCGCAAATGATTCGACTAGCTGGCGCGGTCGGTGCCATTCTGTACCTGCTCGTCTCGTCGCCTACCGCGCAGTTCCAGGCTGACTCGCTCATCGAGCGCGACTCCATGGTAGCCAAATCGGAACCGGGACCGCACGACGGCGGCGGCTCGACCACCGGGTATTCTTTCTTTGCGCATGCCCCCAATCTCGGGTTCGTATTTCGCAAACGCGCGCTGCATCGTGGGGCTGCGATCGGGTATCACCGGCAGGATGAGGACGAGATCTACTACGTCTTGAGCGGGACCGGAGAGCTCACGTTGAACGGCGCGCGATCAATCGTGGACCCGGGCACCGCGATTCTGACTCGCACCGGCAGCTCGCACGGCATCCGGCAGCTCGGTTCCGATGACCTTGTGATCATTATCGCGTATCAGCAGGCCAGCGCTCACAACCGATAGGTTTGCTTGGCGAGGTCGTAGGCCAGCGCGCGCGCCATGCGGCGCGCGTCGTTCTCGCTGATCACGTGACGAGCGACGAGACCAGCGAGGTAATTGGCGTCCATGCGGCGGGCCAGGTCGTGTCGAGCGGGAATCGAGCAGAACGCGCGCGTATCGTCGTTGAAGCCGGCAGTCTTGTAGAGCCCAGCCGTTTCGGTCGTCCGCTCCCGGAAGCGGCGCATGCCCTCGATCGAGTCGTGAAACCACCACGGCGGACCCAGCCGCACCGCCGGATAGTGCCCGGCGAGCGGTGCCAGTTCGCGACTGTACGTGGATTCGTCGAGCGTGAAGAGCACCAGCGTGAACTTGGCGTCGTTCCCGTACGCATTGAGCAGCGGACGCAGATTCCGCGTGAACTCCGTCGCGACGGGGATGTCGCCACCCTTATCCGGGCCGAAGCGATCGAAGATCAGCGTGTTGTGATCCCGCAGCGCGCCCGCGTGGATTTGCATGACCAGGCCGTCATCGAGCGACAGGCGCGCCATCTCCATCAGCAGATGCGCGGTAAATCGCCGTTCGTCATCAGCAGCTGCTTTTCCATCCAACGCCAGCCGAAACAGACGCTCTGCGGCGTCTTGGCTGAGCGCTGCAGTATACGGCGCCAGCACCGCGTGGTCGGTCGCCGTCGCGCCCACGCTCTTGAAATACGCGCGCCGTTCGGCGATGGCGTTGATGAACCCCGAATAGTCGCCAACGGCGAGGCTGTCTACGGTGACCGGCCAGTGCGGATCAGTAATCCGGAACAGCGCATCTGGCCGGAACGTGGGGATGACGCGGCCATTCCAGCCCGACGCGCGGATCGCGCGATGATGCTCGAGCGAGTCGGTCGCCGCGTCGGTCGTAGCCAGCACCTCGATGTTGAATCGCTCGAATAGCGCCCGCGGACGGAATTCGGGTGAGGCGAGCTTCTCGCGAATCTCGTCATAGATCCGCGGCGCGGTGTCACCCCAGAGCGGCTCCGTGATGCCAAAGACCTCGTGCAGCTCGTAGTTCAGCCACGCGCCGGTCGGCGTTGCGTCGAACAGGTAGTAGTGATCGGCAAATCGCTGCCAGACTTTGCAGGGATCTGCCTCGAAGGGCCCGGCATCCCGACTCCTGACTCCGAGATCCTCGAGGGCCACGCCGTGCGCGTAGAGCAACCGCAGCACGTAATGGTCAGGCTGAACGATGAGCGAGGCAGGTTCGGGGAACGGCGTGTCTTCCGCCAGAATCCGCGGATCGACGTGCCCATGCGGTGAGATGACGGGAAGACTGCGCGTTTCCTCGTACAGCGCGCGCGCGACGCGCCGCACGCTGGGATCCGGATCGAAGTAGCGATCTTCCGCGAGGAGTCCCACTCCGTTAGACGACGGGCGCCCAGCCCGGCGCGTACTCCCGCTGCCAGAATCCCATCGCCTGCTCGTCGCCGACGATATGACCGGTGCTTGCGTCGATCCGCAGCGCGCGGCCGGTAAATTGCGCGATGTTGCCCAGGTGGCAGAGCAGCACGCTCTTTGCTCCCTGTTCGATCGGCTGATGCAAGGTCTGCCCGCTCCGAATCCCTTCGACAAAGTTCGCGATATGCATGCCCGTCGCCGCATCGTCGGCCTGGAGATTCAGGCCGTCGCCGGGCTTTGCCGCCGACACCTGTTT
>Ga0075435_100003236_pt1 | contig 11023 bp, 9 predicted proteins | sample RhiMethybrSRZTD4_FD_75302 | JGI IMG/M metagenome (GOLD analysis project Ga0075435, IMG submission 75302) | Populus rhizosphere microbial communities from Tennessee, USA - Rhizosphere MetaG P. TD hybrid SRZTD4 | ecosystem: Host-associated > Plants > Roots > Rhizosphere > Soil | place: USA... | reverse complement strand
GCCTGCGGTTGTATTCGTGGGAGGACGTACGGTGACGACGTGGATCGGGATCGGTCTCTCGATCGCGTGTCTATTCGCGGCCGGGGCCGCACTGGCCGCGCCGCAAGCTGGACCGCGCGACGCGGTCGAAACGGCAGTCGGGCGCTTCATGACCATCGTGCAGAACGGCCGGCCCGATGCCGCCATCGGGGCCGACCAATTGAGCGAGATCCGGCAGATCGTTCGAGAGATGTTCGACTTCGACGAGATTTCCCGGCGTGCGCTTTCCGGACACTGGCAGACGCTCCGGCGCGAGGAGCGGGCGGAGTTCGTGACCCTCTTCCGCGACCTCCTCGAGCGCGCGTACCTGACGCAGATGGAAGCCGCGGGCGGAGATAAGATCACCTTCCTCAGCGAGGCGATGGAAGCGGGCGGCTCCGCGCTCGTGCGTTCGAAGGTGACGACGCGGCAGGGCTCCGAGATTCCCCTCGACTACCGCATGCACGTACGCGATGGAAGCTGGCGCATCTACGACGTGCTCGTCCAGGGAATCAGCTTCACCGCGAGCTACCGCACACAGTTCGATCGCGTGATTCGTGTCGAGTCCTACGGCTCGCTGCGCGAGCGGCTGCAAAAGAAGGCCGCGGACGCCGCCCACGCCGAGCGCTGACTCGAAAGCGGCGCGCGTCAATCGCCGTCAAGCCTGGAAGTCACGGGTGAGTTGGTCGCCCCAGCTTGCCGGGTTCGCGCCCATGCGTTCGCCGAGATCGGCCAGATTGCTCATGGTCTCCTTGACGAACACCCCGGGTGCCGGCGGGCACCAATCGCCGGGGATCGGCACGATGCGAATTTCCACGTCGGCGTTGCGCTTGAGCCGGGCGATCTCCGCCAGCGCGACGAGATGCTTCACCGCGGTGGCCGTGGAAGCGCGCGTTGCCGTCTCCAGGCTTCGTTGAACGACCGCCATCCACTTCGGCGGCGTCACGTACGGCACCGGGCGGAACTGATTGTTGAAAATGATCCAGAAGCGGATCTTGGGGATCGGCACGTCTGGATAGGTCCGCTGCCAGACGGCCGGCAGGGCATCCTCTTCTTCGGCCCGCCCGCCATAGAGGATGTTCCCCGTCACGCCGCCGTCCACGTAGAGCTCCTGATCGATGATCCGGAACGGGAACGCGCCGGGGATGCCGGCTGAGGCCAACATGATGTTGTGAATACGCTCGAGCTCGCCCGAGTCGACGGCCCGCTGCGCTTCCTCGACCAGGTCGAACACACGCGGCCCGGCGGCGTCGAGGTTGGTCGCATTGACCACTAACATTCGACCGTCGGCGCCCGCTTTCGCAATGCGGCGAACCATCTCCATGGTGACGTACCGGCGCATCTCGCGCTCCAGCCCGGGCACCTCCGAGAAGGAGATGTTGCCAGGGAGGAAATAGAGCATCCCGCGCTGCTTCACCCAGTCCGCCTCGGGGTTGCGGTAGAGGGTCACGATCTGGCCGATCGTCGGCTCGTCGCCCAGAAATGCGAACGGCGCGATCAGGGTGCCGGTGCTGACCCCGGTCACAATGTCGAACTCGGGCTTGGCGAGTGGGTGCTGGGCCGGCACCTTGTGCCACCCTTTGAGAAACCCCGCCCCGAACGCTCCCCAGTCCCCTCCGCCCGAGACGATCAGGACGTCGAGCACCGGCGGTTGCTTCTGTGCTCCAGCGGTGTACCGGTCGTACTCGGACTTGGTGCGTTCGAGCAGCCGGCCGAGCACTCTGCGGCGCGCGGTCGTATTCCGTTCCGCCTCTTCGCGACGCAGTTTCAGGAGATCCAGCTGGGCAATGGGGTCGCGTTTTGGGAAGGGACCATAGCCGGCCAGCGCGAGGCCTCCGGCGAATGCTGACGACGCCATCCGTGCGAGCCCCCGACGACAGGCGCCGATCGCGGCGGCAAAGAGAACAACTACCGCAGTTCTTGTTCGCATGCGTCACCTTCTGTGGAAAAGGGACCTGACATCATCGACAGGGGCCGTCTCATCCGTTCAAGTCGTCGTCCTTGTAGTACTTCGTACCCTTCGCCGTGAGCTCCACCGCCACGCCCTTGTCGGTCAGCTGGTAGAGCCAAATGCCGGGCGCGATGGCCAGAGCGTCCTGGAAGGCAGCCCCCTTCTCACCGGCCTTGGCGGCCGCACTCGCTTGGCCACCCAGCTCCCAGCCGGAGTTGACGAACGTCGCGAGTGCGTCCGGCGTCTCGAACACCCAGACCAGGCTGAACTTCTTGACCCCGAAGTCGAGGCCCTGCCTGGAGCTCGATCACCTTCATGAAGATTTCCTTCTTGGTCTTAGACGACCGAGAGAATCGAGAGGCTGACAGAGGCGGATTTCATTTCGATGCACTCCTTTCGACTTGGCTGTGGTCCGTGATCACCTCAAGGGCCTGGTCACGCGGGCTTCCAACGACGCGGCATCCACTTGACTGAAGCTCCCGTCGTTTCACAGAGCATCACTGATATGCGAGCAATCGATTGGCCAACGTCGCCGGCAACGCGCCCGCGAGCCCGACGATACCGATGCCGAGCGCCAGCGCATGCGATGAGCTGCAGATTGCCGCTAGCATGCTCGATCGCCTTGAACCTGCAGAAGAAGGGCGAAGGAACGCGCCGGGGCGTTGTGTCTCTCACTGCACCTGAACGGGGAATTTCCTGGGAGACCGGGAATCGGAACCGACGTTCCCGGCGGCCCATGCTGTCGGCATCCCCTTCGGTGGTTGCACGGGCCCACAACCACCGATATCAAACATGCTCGGTGGTGTCCCGAGTTATGCGGGAAAGCCAGGGACGCAGCTTCCGGTACTCTGCCATTCATTCCGAAGCAGTGCCCCCAGATCAAAAGCTTCCGCCTACCGTGGATGAAGGGGCGCCCATCCACGGCTGAAGTTCGCCCTGACCCAAGGACCCGCCCGAAACCAAAAGCCGCGGCCGCCGTTGAGAAGCTCAAAGGAAAGCTGGACCAGAAAGCTCGTGATCGTAGTGATGGAAAGCATCAAAGCGATAGCCAAGAAGCCACGGCCGGCGAGCAAACAACCGGCAAGAAGTCAGTCAAGGATGCGCCGCAGCTGCGCAGCATCTTGGTGCTTAGTCCGCCGTTCACGAAGGTCTGACCCTGAACGAACTGAGCTTCCGGCATGTCGCGCAGTCACTCGCTGGGACGGAGGCCCAGCCGATGGGCCTGCCAGATGAGCTCGGCCACCGATCCGGCCTTCGTCTTCACCATCGCGCGGGCCCGGTGGAGCTTCACGGTCGCAGCGCTGATGCCGAGTTCGCTGGCGATCTGCTTGTTGCGCCGCCCCTGGATGACGAGCCGGAGCACGTCGCCCTCCCGGGGCGTGAGCGAGCCGAAGCGCTGCTGGATATCGGCGATCTCGGACCGATCGCGGCTCGCCTCTCGGTCGCGGCGCAACGCGCCGTGAATGATGTCGAGCAATGCCTGGTCGCTGAACGGCTTCTGAAGGAAATCGACCGCGCCGGCCTTGATCGCGCGTACGCTCGACGGCACGTCGGCGTGGCCGCTGATGAAGATAATCGGGACGTCGTGGCCGGAGCGGATGAGACTCTCCTGGAGATCGAGCCCGCTCGGCCCCGGCAGGCGCAGGTCGAGCACCAGGCAGACCGGACGATCCGGCATCGGCTGGCGGAGAAAATCCTGTGCGGATGCGAAAGTCTCGACGTCGAGGTCGACCGACCGAAGGAGCCGCTCCAACGAGCGGCGCATAGAATCGTCGTCGTCGATCACGAAGACAATCGGCTTGTCGACGGCTCCGCCTTGCGACCGCCTCGGCGGCTGATTCGGGCTGGTCGACATATCTACCAATCTTGCGGCAGTCCCGCGATCGGACCGCGCAAGGATAGTTCGTCTGCGCCCGCAGGGCAATCCGACCTTGGTCCAGCGCTTTTTCATGAACGGTGTCGTGATAAATCGAGCAGCCTCCACCAGAGCAGGAGGTGGCGATGGCACGTTCGCACCTGACCCGCAGGGAAGCTCTCCGGCTTCGACGTCAGAACCGCCAGCTGTTCGGCCGACACCGCGTTCAGGGACTCTACCAATTCCGCATATTCGATGTGGGTACGAGTGGGCCTCGACGATCTCATTGCGCCACTGGTCGCGAAAAGCCGAAAGTTGACGCCCAAGCCGGAGGAGGAAGTGTCGCGCTGGACGCCGCCGCCCGGGATGCCGAACTCTTGGAACCATCCGATGAAGCGCGTGATGACCGCAATCGGGAGAGCCTCCGGTAGCGTGACGAAGAAGACCGCGGTCTTGCCAGCATCCGTGAGGAGCCGCTGTGCCTGGCATGCGCTGTCTGACGCTGAGCAGATATTCCAAGCAAAGGGTCCGCCTCTTTCCTCTTTGTGAAGGTCGGTCGGTGAACGCGAGACGGATCGATCGTTCCGTAGCCATCGAGCAATTGTAACGGCGCAGCGAGGGGCCGCTCGCGCCCGACTGGTGGCGCAAACCACATTCTTCGCGCCGGCCCCTGGGCCCGTGGCGCCGCTCGCGACGAGCTCGCGAGTCCGCCTCGAGCTCGGCGCTTTCCCGCTGATCGCTAGGAGTCGGAATCCAACGCGCCAGGCTAAGCACCGATTCTGCGAGCGCGTAGCAGCGCTGTCCCTCGACGGTCCCCCTAGCGCTATAGCTATCGCGATGAGGAAGTTGTGGCGACCGCGAGACTCGCCAGGCGAGCGCTTGGGGATCGAGCGTCTGGCAAGCGAACGAGCGTAACGAGCGCCAGTTTCTACTCAGCGCAGGGTTGGCGCTCTTTGTGTTGAAGCCACTGCGCATCCACTGGGTGTCCGAACAGCTCAGTGCTACTCGCCCGCTCACGGCTGGGCGGCGGTAAATCGAGCGGGGAAGGCCGATCCAGTCAAACGCGATCGCCAGAATGAAGATCGGCATTCAGCTGCCGGTGGCCGCCTGGAGGACATTCCCGAGCGGAACGAGCAACGAGGCCGTGCCCTTTGCGGTGTACAGCAGACCGTAGTTGGTCGTGGCGAACTTCCGGCCGAAGAGATCGCCGCACGTGGCCGGGAACAGGCTGTAGATCTCACCCCAGGCGAAGAACACGAGACCCGAAAACACGACAAAGAGAACGGGGACGTGGGCGAAGGAGATGAGCAATAGAATCCCCACGCCCTCCAGCCCGAAGGCGATGAACATCGTGTTCTCGCGCCCGATGTGATCCGAGACCCACCCAAAGAACGGGCGCGTCAGCCCATTCAGGATGCGATCGAGTGACAGCGCGACCGCCCGGCGAGCCTTCGGCGCCAACGGCCCCGGATTTGACCCCGAGCGTGTTGTCCACGCCTGAAACCGAGCCGGACATGGCCGGCGGTCTCATCGTCGAGCCTTTCCTCGCCCAACGTGGATCACGTCTGTTTCATGCGCGCGAGTGCCGTTGGGCAGCCCGCATCAAGCACCTCGACCGGGTCACATTTGAGTGCGCAGACGATGCCGAAGCGCAGGGGCTCCGCCGATGCCCGGCGTGTGAGATTCCTGGATAGACGAGTCTCCAACTCGCCGCGCTGAGATTCGAGAGATGCCGAGTTACTGCCGTCTCCTTGAGTAGTGGTTTGCGAACGCCTCAAAGTCGCCCTGCGCGTGGTCGTCTTTTCGCGGCCTTCTCCACCCTACCGCAGACGAGGATTTCTGAACGATGACGGGCTACGAGAGCGCTTGTCGGCAGGACGCGACAGCTTGCCCTCGATCTTAGAAATGGAATTCAACCTGTGGGTGGACGCCCCGAGTCGAGCCCGCCTGATCTACCCGACTTCCTGGAGCCATCCCCGAACGCTCCAAGCCCTCTGCTCCCGTTTTACTCCCATCCTCTCGCCGAAGCCTCTTTCGCGGAGTACGACGTTAACAGCTAGGTGTTATTCCAGTAGCGTCGATGCGTGCGCAGCGAAACACAGGACGGCCGCAGTCCCGGGGCACTGAATATGGCTTACCGTCCGAGATACGATGCCAGTACGTCACGATTGTCGATGAGCTCGCGCGCCGGTCCCGAGTATGCGATCACACCGTCCTTCAGCACGTGGGCGTGATCGGCGACGGCCGCCGCCACCCCGACGTTCTGCTCCACGAGCAGAATCGTCAGTCCCCGGTTCCGGAGATCTCGGACCGTCTGGATGATGGTGTCGACGACCAGCGGCGCCAGACCGACCGACGGCTCGTCCATCAGCAAGAGGCGCGGACGCGCCATGAGCGCACGCGCAATCGCGAGCTGGGTCTGCTCACCGCCGGAGAGCGCGCCGGCTCGCGCGAACCGCCGCGCGCGAAGTGCCGGAAACAGCTCGTAGATCCCGGCGATGTCGCGCCTGATCATCCGCTTGTCCCGCCGCACGGCTGCGCCCATTTCGAGGTTGTCGTGCACCGTCATGTCGGCGAACACCTCCCGCCCCTGCGGGATCTGCACTACGCCACGCGCCACCATGGAGTGCGGTGATGCGCCGGTCGCATCGTCGCCGTCGATCCGGACAGTGCCGGCGCGCGGGGCAATGAGACCACTGATCGCATTCAGCACGGTCGTCTTCCCGGAGCCATTGCCACCGAGAAGCGCAATGATGGCGTTCTGCGGCACCGTAAACGAGACGTCCCGCAGCACCTCCGTCGGGCCGTACCGGACTTCAAGGTGCTGGACGTCGAGCATCGCCGTGCCGGCCGAGGTAGGCCTCGATGACATCCGGATTGCGGCGGATATCGTCGGGTGGGCCCTCGGCAATCTTGTGTCCCGAGTTCATGACGATCACTCGATCCGACACACCCATCACGAGCCGGATCACGTGTTCAATCATCACGAGCGTGATGCCACGCTCGTCACGGATACGACGGAGTAGCGTGTCGAGCTCGGCAACCCGCGCCACGCTCAAGCCGACCGCGGGCTCGTCGAGCAAAACAACTTTCGGATCGCTGATGAGCGTCCGAGCGATCTCGACAACGCGCTGCTGGCCGAACGACAACGCGGTCCCCGCACGGCCGGCAAACGCCCGCATCCCGACGAAGTCGAGCGCGGCCAGCGCCCGCTCGCGCATTTCAGCTTCCTCACGTTTCATCGACGGCGTCCGGAACGCCCCGGCGATGAGACCGGCTCGCCCGCGAAGGTGAAGGCCCGTCATGAGGTTTTCGAGCACGGTCATCCCCGGGAAGAGCTGTGACGTCTGGAACGTACGTCCAAGACCGAGGCCAGCGATGCGGCTGGGCGTCCAGCCGGTGATGACAGTGCCGTAGAGCGTCACATCGCCCCGATCGGGTCGGCTCACCCCGCAGATGACGTTCAGCAGCGTGGTCTTCCCCGCGCCGTTCGGGCCGATGATGCCGACGATCTTGCCCGCACCGACGGCCACGGAGACGTCGCTCAACGCCTGAACTCCCCCGAATGCCACCGACACATTCGTCACAGTCAGCGAGCTCATCGAGTCGCACCGCCGCGCGAGCCCGCCACGACCTCGTCCGCCACCGCGATATCGGCTGGCGATTCACTGTCGGAAGCATAGTGCAGCGGCTCAGCCCATCCGGGCACACTCCGCTTCAAGAATTCGACCAGACCGCGCGGCTGGAACAGCACGAACGCGAGCAGCAGCGCCCCGAATACGATCTCCTGGGTCGCCTTGAACTGGCGGAGCACTTCGAGCAGATACACGAGCAGGCTGGCGCCGATCACCGAGCCCACGATCGATCCCATCCCGCCGACGACGATCATCGCCTTGTGCAGGATCATCTGGAACAGGTCGAAGCCTTCCGGCGAGACATATCCGAGCACCGCGGGGTAGAGCGCGCCCGCTGTGCCCGCGTAGAAGCCTGACAGCGCGAACGCCATCGCCTTGTATCGCAGCAGATCGACGCCGAGCGCTTGCGCCGCCATCTCGCGGTCGCGCATCGCGACGAACGCTCGCCCGATCCGCGAGCGGACGACGCGCCACGCGAACGCGAGCAGCACGATCGTGACGACCCAGCTCACGTAGTAGATGCCGCGGTCCGGCGATACCCCGAACGAGCTGAAGTCCGGTTGCGGAACCGGAAAGCCGCCGGCGCCGAACGTGACCGTGGTCCAGTGCAGCAGGACCCACTGCGTGAACTGCGCGAACGCGAGCGTCGCGAGCGCGAGGTAGATGCCCGACAGCCGGAGCGCCGGAAAGGCCAGCAGGGTGCCGATCGCCATCGCCAGCAGCGCGCCACACGGCGCGGCGATCCAGTAGGACAATCCGAGCCTGACTTGCAAGAGCGCGGCACCGTACGCCCCGATGCCGTACATCGCGGCGTTGGCGAACGCGAGCTGTCCGGCGAAGCCGACCAGGAGGTTCAGGCCGAGTGCGAGGATAATGTAGAGCATCATCAAATTGCCGACGAACAGCGTGTACTGGTTCGCGACAATCGGGAGCAGAGCCAGCGCGGCAAAAAGCACAACCAGGAAGGCGCGGTGACTCACGACGGTGCGCACGTCAGATCTTTCGTATCCCCCGCACGCCGAGAATCCCGGTTGGCAGGACGATCAACGCGAACATGATGATGATGAACGCGGAGACGTCCTGCATCGTCGTGCCGATGAACCCGGCGGCGAGCTGCTCGAGGATCCCCACCAGCAACCCGCCGATGATGGCGCCGGGCACGCTGGTGAGCCCGCCCAACACGGCCGCCGCGAATCCCTTGATGAACAGCGCGAACCCTATGTCGGGATAGAGCAGGGTCAGCGGCGCCATCAGCACCGCAGAGGCGCCCGCGACCGCGGCGCCGACGCCGAACGTGTACATGTACACCCGGCTGACGTGGATGCCGACGAGCGCCGCCGCCCGGGGATTGCTCGCCGTGGCCTGCATGAACTTTCCCGCGCGCGTTGTCTTGAAGAAGGCGGCAAACACCAGCATGACCGCGAGTGCGGCGAGCAGGACGACAAGCTGTTGCGACATGATCATCACGTTGCCGATGCGTATCGGCTCCGGTGACACGAGAGGCGGAAAGGCGAGGTAATCGCCCTTGCCGCCCCAGAGCACCCGGGCGGTCCCTTTCAGGATGAACGAGATGCCGATGGTCGCGAGCAGCACGCTGACGAGCCCTTCCTTCATCAGCGGACGGAAGGCGACGCGGTCGGTCAGGATGCCGATCGCGAACGAGCCCGCCACCGCGAGCAAGAGGGACGGCACGTACGGCAGCTTGACCATCACATGCAGGGTGTACGCGAGGAAGCCGCCCATCATGAAGAGCTCGCCGTGCGCGAGGTTCACCACCTCGGTGGCCTTGTAGACAACGACGATGCCGAGCGCGACGAGCGCGTAGAGGGCGCCCGTCGTTATGCCGGTCACCAGCAGGTAGCTCAGCACCAGCATGCGCGGGCGTCAGTCGAGCGTGGTGACTCCCGCGCTCTTCGGCTTACCGTCGCCGAACTTGATCCAGCCGACGCTCTGGTTGCACTGGTTGCTCACGGGTGGCTTGCAGGTGATCGGGCCCGGATACATACCGGTCTTGAAGTTCTTGATGCTGCCCATCGCCGTCAGAAACTTCTCCCGCGTCAAGTCCGGGCCGGCTCGCTTCAAAGCCTCCACCACGACCATGCCGCTGCCGATGCCCATCAGGTTGAAGACGCTCAACGCGTCGTTCGGGAAGAGCTTTTTGATGCGCTCACGCCACTCCGCCATCTCGGGATCATCGGGATGCGCAGGAATCGTCGCGATGCTCACGAATTTCTCAAGCGCGCCGGGGATCCCGACTTGCTCCTGCAGCTGCGGCAGGTCCTGGATCGCAGTCTGCCCGATCCACAGCGGCTTGTAGCCGAGCTTGAGCGAGTCACGGATGAGCACGGCGGCCGGCTTCGGGTAGACCACCAGCAACACCGCGTCGGCGCCCGTCTGCATCAGCTTGAGCGCCTGGGCCGTCCCGTCGTTCTGATCGATGGTCATTTCCTCGTCGCTCACCGGCCTGATCGACTGCTCCTTGAGCGCCGTCATCATCGGCTCGTATCTCGAGCGGCCCCACGCATCGTGCTGCGCGACGATCGCGACTTTCTTCGCCTTTTGCTCGAGGGCGTATCTGAGCTGGGCACGACTCTCGATCGTGGCCGTGAGCTGCGTGGTGAAAATGTTTGGCGCCGGCGGGCTGGAGATACCGTCGGCCACGGCGGAGTTCACGACGAACGGGATACCGGCCTTCACGATCTCGGGTCTCGCCGCCAAGGTCGAGTTGGAGCAGCCGCCACCGTTGATGGCAAAGACCTTGTCGTCGTAGATGAGCTTCTTGACCGCCGCGATACCGCCCTCGGGCTTGCAGGCGTCGTCTTCCCGGACGAGCTTCAGCTTGCGCCCGTGGATGCCGCCCTCCTGGTTCACCTTGTCGAAGAGTGCCTCGAGCCCGTTCATCGCCAGCTTTCCGTACATGTAGACCGGACCCGCGAGGGGCCCGAAGGAGCCGATCCTGATCTCGTCCTTCGTGACGCCGTCCTCGGCGTGGCCCACGGCAACGAGGCCCCCAATCAACGTCGCGACCGTAAGGTTGAGAACGAGTCGATACGATTTCATGGCACTCCTCCGTGGAATCAGGTGCGCGCATCATAGACATCACGCCTTCGGCGGGCAAGGCCTGACGTGCTGCTCGCGTCGTGGGCAAGACGATCTCGGCGACCGATCAGGATAGGGCTGTATTCTTCGGAGAAGCACACCAGAAAGCGACGATCGCGGCGTCTACGCCGCGCGAAAGTTTACGCAAGCCGTGCGTATTCTAGTCTTGCCGCTGCGTCCTCTTCTTTGCGGGAGCCTTGAGTTGACGACTCGCCCCGGCCAGACGCGAACCCGTGTTCCAGTCGCGATCACGTGTCGCGACTAGTTGCTGTACGATAGCGGCGACTCAGTTCCGAGATGATCGACGCGACTAGGGCATGTACACAAAGCGGGCACAAGTGCCCCTAGAGGCGTTCGTCCGGATCCAGTGAGAGGAGATTCCATGTCCGCCAGCGTCTCTGATTTCGCCTTCCTGAAGGGCGTGAAGATCGTCGATTTCACCCAGTTCGAGGCAGGTCCGTCCTG